>Ga0207936_1000335_pt1 | contig 10348 bp, 8 predicted proteins | sample LakMenEpi19Nov10_FD_150715 | JGI IMG/M metagenome (GOLD analysis project Ga0207936, IMG submission 150715) | Freshwater microbial communities from Lake Mendota, WI - 19NOV2010 deep hole epilimnion (SPAdes) | ecosystem: Environmental > Aquatic > Freshwater > Lake > Epilimnion/Euphotic zone ... | reverse complement strand
CGTTGCCTCTGCCTTTGTTCAGATTCTTGACAGTTCGATGGAAGGCCCGGTCAATATCGGATCGGGCGAGGCCATCAGCTTGCATGATCTGGTTGAAAAGATCGCATTAAAACTCGAGGCCAGCAGTCTGATCAGGTACCGCGAGCCATCTTTGGTGCCGAGCACTGAACCAGCGCTGTTAATGCCTGACATTGCGAGACTTATGTCGACGGGTTGGCAAAAAAAGTTTGATCTTGATGGCGGGCTGGACGACACGATTGCCTGGTGGCGTCAGCAGCCGGGCATGCCTGACACCTGAGTACTGCGGGGACAATTTTGGCGCGGCTTAAATCCAACATCATCTTTAACTTTTTGGGAAGCGCCTGGCTGGGGCTGCTAACGCTTGCCGTCACGCCATTGCAGGTTCACTTTTTGGGCGTTGAGGCATTTGGATTTGTGGGACTCATCACCATACTTCAGGTGTTGCTTGGTTCGCTTGACCTTGGCATCGCAGCCACAGTCACCAAGGTTGTTTCTTCTGACCACAGCGTTCAGCGCCGTGACAGTGCGGCCGCTTTGAATACAGCGTCCAGTGTCTATTGGGTCATTGCGATTTTGATCGCCCTGCTCTTGTGGACCAATTCTGGCCGGGTTGCTTCCTTCTGGTTGCGCAACACACAGCTCGACCCTGTCACCGTCACTTTGGGCATACAAATCATTGCGGTTTATCTTGGCTTGCGCTGGCCCATTGCGTTTTACTCTGGCGTCATCAGCGGGCTACAGCGCATGGATACGTTGAATATCATCAAGGCATCGTTAAACACTTTGCGCTTGGTAGGCGGCGTAGTGGTACTCTTTTTCCTGCCTGACTTGCTGGCTTTCCTGGTCTGGTTTGCGATCAGTTCTGCAATTGAGCTGCTCGTATATGCGGTGGTGACTTACCGAATGTTGCCGACTCTGCGCTGGTGGCCATCGTTCTCGCTGGCATCATTCAAAGGTATCTGGAAGTACTCAGCCGCTATGAACCTGATAGCGCTGACAGCATTGGTCTTGAGCCAGGCTGACAGGTTGGCTGTAACCAAATTGCTCAGTCTGGAAGCGCTGGGTTATTACTCGATCGCATACAACGCATCGATTGTGATTTCACTTGTTCAGAGCGCTATCAACAATGCTTCGTTTCCGGCTTTCTCGCACTCCTTCAGTAGCGGTCAACATGCGGAGCTTCTGTCGCGTTACAACAAGGCGAGCCAGCTCATGTGCATTGTTGTGGCTTTGCCTTGTTTTGCACTGGTTTTTTTTGGGCACGAAATATTGACTGTCTGGATCAATGCGAAGGTCGCAGATGAGGCGTCACTCACGATGGCTTGGCTGGCGCTAGGATTCTTTTTTAATGCTGTAGTTTCTAACGCGTACATGGCGGCAGTCGCCTGTGGGCAACCCAATTTGCCGCTAAAAGTTAACCTGTTCGCACTGGTTGTTTATCTTCCAGCGCTTTATTGGCTGGTTCATCTGTACGGTATCAACGGCGCGGCTGCTGCGTACGCGGGCTTGAACGCATATTATGTTTTTTCATTGCTACCGTTGGTACAAGCTCGTGTTGTGAAGCAGGGTTTCGCTATTTGGTTGCGCCAGAACCTGTTGCCTTTTCTTCTTATTGGAGTCGGTGCGTTTGGTGGTGCGAAAATGCTTGTTCTGACGACGCAATCTGCATGGCTCACGGCTTTGTCATTGCTTCTTGGAGTTGCCGTCTATGCGGTGGCATCTTGGTTTATGTTATCGGTCTCCCTTCGCGCTGATTTGATGGGCGCTACTAAAAGACTTGTCCTTCGATGATGCAATTGATCCGCTTCGTGCTTCAACGCTTTCGCTTGGAGTCGCTTCTCGCCCTCCCGTATGCGTGGATTTACCAAGTCCTATTTCGCAACATCGGGAAAGGCTCGTTCGTTAGTCCTTTTATTCAGTCTGTAGGTCTCGATTGCGTCAGTCTTGGAAGACACTCCCGAATCAGCCGCAATACCCGGATATTGGCTTTAACGAGCTATGGAGCGCAGGCGTTTAATCCTCAAATCACTATTGGGGACAATGTCAGCGTCGGGTTTGGTTGCACTCTGTCTTGTGTCAATCGTCTGATTATTGGACACGACGTCACAATCGGGGACAATGTCTATATAGCCGACTCTCATCATGAGTACAGTGACACGCAATTGGGTGTACTTGACCAGCCGCTGCTTGTTGGTGCGATTTCCATAGGCCAAGGTGCATGGATTGGCTACGGCGCTTTCGTAGCGGGCGATGTCGCGATAGGTGAGCACGCCGTCATCGGTGCTAATAGCGTTGTGACGCGATCTGTGGCCGCTTATACCGTTGTTGCTGGTGTACCTGCAAAGCCGATCAAACGGTTTGACCATGCGACTGGGCGATGGGTGAGGCTGGATGTTGACACAAATAACTTATAAAAACTGAATCAAAAATGAAATTCTCAGTATTACTCCCCACCCGCAATGGCGGGCCTTACCTTGAAAACTGCATCGACTCAATCCTTGGGCAAGGCTACGACGACCTTGAGTTGATCATTTCTGACAACGCCAATACCGACCAGACGCCTCAAATCATTGCAAATTACGCAACTGACCCGCGGGTAAAAATTTTGCGGCTTGAGCAGCCCATCTCAGTGACTGACAACTGGAACAACGCACTGTTTTCTGCCACTGGCGACTACATCATGATGATGGGTGACGATGATTTGTTATTGCCCGGTTATTTTGTCAGGATGGCTCAAATTATCGAGCAGTACAGCCAGCCCGACTGTGTCTTGCACAATGGTTATTCGTACGTTGCGCCCAACTCGATTGGCCAAAATGAACACGGGTTTTACAGCCGTGCGCATTTCAACTTTGCACAGGATTTGACGCGAGAGGGTGTCATGTCGATGGAGCAGCGGTTTTCAATCGTCCATGACATGTTTCGCTTCAAGGTGCGCATACCTTTGAATATGCAAACCACACTGGTGCGTCGTGACAAGCTGCCGCAGTTTCATCCGCCCTTTCCAGATCACTATGCCCTCAACTCACTTCTATTAACGGCTGACAAATGGGTTTTCAGCCCAGAAAAATTGCTGGTCGTCGGCGTGTCTCCCAAGTCGTTCGGGCATTATTTCTACAGCAGCAAGCACAAAAGTGGTCTGGCCTATCTGGGCATTGACCCTGAATTTCCAGGCATGCTCCCCGGCAGTGATTTGACCAACGGCATGCACATGTGGCTGGATCTGCTCAAAAAAAATCTGGGTGACAAGCTAAAGGGCATCGAGGTTGATCGCGGCGGATACGTACGCCGGCAGGTTTTTGCCTGGTATATGCAAAAAAAGCTGGGTGTTTTGAGTTTTGCTGACTTGATGGCAAACCTGAAACTCTTGTCGCTCCGTGATTGGGGTGGTTTGTTGCTTTCGTTCTTTGACAAAGCGAGTTGGAAGCGCTTTACACAAATACTTCAGTCGTCCAGAAAAAGCACAGCAGAAGTGCAGTGGAGCAGCCTTCAGCCGTTGCCTGGTGTTGTGAATATTGCCCAGTTTTCAGACTGGATCACCCACAAAGCCACCCCCGAACAAAAGGGTTGAGCGAATCTGCTCGACTGGTAACGAGATCAACATGAAGAACTGGCTTCCCACAAAAAGAAAATTGGTTCAATTGGCGAATGGCTTTTTGCTGTCTGTAGCCAATGCAAAAATTGTCAGAGCGTTCCCGCAGACCTTCCGCTACCGCAAGGATGGATCCCTGAATGGTTTTGACCGGCTGACCGTTTCCAACAACATGAATGAGCTGTCTTCAAGCATTTCACTGCGCTCAGCTACTTCTGACTGGTTCACATTTGACCAGATATTTATCCACGAAGACTACAACTTGAAGGCTTTAAAGCGATACCCAGAGTTTGAAGCGCTCTATGCCAAATACTCAGCGGAAGGCACACCACTCATTGTGGATCTTGGTGCCAATATTGGTTTGTCCAGTGTGTACTTCCATCACATTTGGCCTACTGCAAAGATTGTTGCGGTTGAGCCCAGTGAGGATAATTTTGCAGTTCTGCGCCAAAACTTTGGTGCAACAGCTAATTTTGACAGCATGCTGGCTGGGATTTCCTGCAAATCGTCAAGACTGACAGTAGCCGACCCGGCGGTTGAGAAAAATGCTTTTACAACGACAGTGATTGAGCCAGGCGCAGAGGGCGGAGTGCTTGGCGTAACAGTGCCTGAAATCCTCGCCCGCTACCCTAAATCAGATGGTTACTTGCCGTTCATTGTCAAAATTGATATTGAAGGATTTGAGTCTGACCTGTTTGCTGAAAATACCGACTGGGTGAATGAGTTTCCAATATTGATCATTGAAATGCATGACTGGCTTTTTCCCGGTCAGGGCACGTCATCTAATTTCCTCAAGACCATCGCAGGGCTTGATCGTGATTTTGTGTATCTTGGAGAAAACGTGTTTTCAATCAGAAATGACCGCCAGACTGTAGAAAACACATGAGTCAGAATCCCAGAGTTCTCATTCTTTGTCCTTATCCTTTGGGAATAAGCCCGGGACAGCGCTTTCGTTTCGAGCAGTACCTTGACATTCTCCGCGCGAATGGCATCGTTATCGAAATTCAGTCATTTCTTGACATGGACACGATGCGCATCCTCTACAAACCGGGGCACGTCTTCAAAAAAGTCACAAACGTGTTGGCCGGTTTTGTTCGCCGCATTGCGGGTTTGCGTCGCGTCTTCGACTATGACTATATTTTCATTCACCGGGAAGCCACGCCGATCGGCCCTCCATTTATTGAAGCCGCCTTGTTTCTTTTACGGCGGCGTGTGATATTTGACTTTGATGATGCGATCTTCATCAGCAAAACATCCAAAGTCAATCGTATCGTCGCATTCGCAAAATGGTCGTCGAAGATTCGCTTCATTACAAAGTACAGTGAAAAAGTTGCCGTTTGCAACAACTACCTTGTCAATTGGGTCCATCAGTACAACCCCAATGCGGTGTTGCTTCCCACCACCATCGACCTGACTTACCACAAGCCAATAGCCAAAGCACCCGTTTCAACGCGTCGGCCAGTCATTGGCTGGACGGGCACCCAGTCTACGATGGTGTATCTTGATCTGGTGAGACAAGCGCTGGCTGAGCTGCAAAAAACCTACGACTTTGAGTTTCGCGTCATTTGCGACGTTGACCCCCAGTTTCCGGCGCTTAAAGACTATCGGTTCATCAAATGGAATCTGCAATCCGAGATCGAAGACCTGGCCGGGATGGATATTGGTTTGATGCCCGTTCCCCAAGGTCAGTGGGAGCAGGGCAAGGTTGGTTTCAAGGCCATACAGTATTCAGGTGTGGCAGCTGTGCCGGTGGTGTCGTCTACAGGCTCTGGTCACGAGGTTGTTTTACAAGGTAAAACCGGTTTTGTTGTCGACAATGATTGTTCTGCATGGGTGGCCGCACTTTCATCCCTGTTGGATAATCCTCTTCAACTACAGGCTATGGGGCAAGCCGCTCGAGAGTATATTGACTCACGCTATTCGGTCAGGTCTCAAGTGCCAACTTACCTGGCCCTTTTCGGCAAGTAAGTCATTAAGTTAAACACTATCTGTCTGCAGACACTATTTTTTAAAGGTGAGTCGAGTGAAGATTAGCAACAAAACCCGTGTGTACGTAGCTGGCTGTGGCGGCATGCTTGGTGATGCGATGTATGCGCGTTTAAAGTCTACCGGCGCGATGATCAAGGCCACTGATATCAATTGCATCGAGGATTGGCTTGAATATGCTGACGTGAGAGATTTTGCAGCCATTCGGACAAGCATTATTGATTTCAAGCCGGACCTGATTATCAATCTTGCCGCACTCACTGACCTGGAGTTTTGTGAAAAAGAACAGGAAAACTCCTGGCTGACCAATGGACTTGGTGCTGAAAATCTGGGGTTGGTTGCGAACGAACTGGATGTCCCTTACGTTTACATCTCAACTGCAGGTATTTTTGGTGGGGAGCGCGACTTGTACAACGATTTCCATGCACCCAATCCCTTGTCAGTTTATGCGCAGTCCAAGTATTACGGCGAGCAGTTTGTCCGTAACACCGTCAAAAAGCATTTTGTTCTGCGCGCCGGCTGGATGATGGGTGGTGGCCCAGCCAAAGACAAAAAATTCATCAATAAAATTTACAAGCAAATTTGTGCAGGTTCAACCGAACTATTTGTGGTGGACGACAAGCTCGGTACACCAACCTACACGGTAGATTTTGCCAACGGTTTGTGTGGTGTTGTCGAGAGTGAGCAGTACGGACTTTACAACCAGGTCTGCAATGGCGCGGCTAGCCGTTTCGTTGTAGCGCAGGAGTTTGTTCGATTAATGGGTTTGTCTGACAAGGTCAAGGTGACCGTTGTGCCATCTGACTATTTCAAAGAACAGTACTTTGCGCCAAGACCTGCAAGCGAAAAGCTGGTCAATCTCAAGCTCAATCAACGCGGCCTGAATCTGATGCGTGATTGGCAGATTTGTCTTGAGGAGTATGCGGAAGTATTCAAGGCGGACCACTCAAAACGATAGCTCTTCATATTGGGTCTCATGCGTGTTCACATTCATATGAAGCATTTGTCGATCAAGGTTTGGCTACGCATATTTTTGTATGCCATATTTACTGGCTTGTTGATTCAGCTAGTTGTGCTGCCATACTTTTTTCCGCAGCTCCACGCCGGTAACGGCTTGCTGGCAGGACGTGATTGGGTGGGTTTTCACGAGCAAGCAGCAGAGCATGCTCAACAAATTGCTTCGAGTGGATGGGATGCATTTCGTCTTCGCCCAGACGGAGACAACGCCATTATCGGCGTGACATCTTTTTTCTATGTGATTTTTGGACCACATCCGTGGGCTCTCTTGCCGTTGAGTGCGGCCATGTTTGCTACGGGTGGCGTGGCGTTATTTTCCATGCTCAAGCGCCTGAACCTGGATGACAGCGAAGCCGGGATTGCATTGCTGCCGTACTTGTTTTTTCCTTCTGCGCTACTTCAGTACGGGCAAATACACAAAGATGTTTTTTGTACCGCTGGCGTGCTGGTGATTCTGTGGGCTTGGGTAGGATTGCTTCACAAAGAAAGGAAACTATCAGAGGTGCTCCCGTTGCTGGTCGTAAGTGCATTAGCCTTGATATTGGTATCCGTCTTTCGCCCTTATTTCATGTTCCCATTTTTGGGTCTCGCGCTAGGGCTCTTGGCGTGGAATGTCGTACGACTCGGCTGGCAACTGACCAGACTTCAGGCGAGGTTGAATGGGCCACCAACTTCCCCAGCGTTGAAGTTTAATTTTCAATCCGCAGTGATTCTGGCCTTTGTCAGCGGCCTTGTCTACGTCATGTCGATCACCTATCTGGACGTGAATATGCGGTCGATCGGGTCAGATGATTCAAAGTACAGGCTCGTATTTCCTGTTTTGGTTTTGAAGTCAAATGAAACTGTGCGCAGTGCAGATACCATTCGGCTTTTTTCTGCGGGGTCTGCGGGGTCTGCGGGGTCTGCGGGGTCTGCGGGGTCTGCGGGGTCTGCGGAAGCTCGCGACGCCGTTCTCAAAATGGCAGCTCTCGAAGCAGCAGCCATCAAGGCCGTTCAGGAGTGCCGTCCAATCGTCATCTTGCGTGATGATGCGTTTCTGGAAAATACGATTAACCGCATTTTCTTGAAAATTGCAGTGGCTAGAGCTGGCTTTACAAGCTCTGGTGGAACGACGGCTGCAAGCAATATTGACAAAGGCATTAATTTTTGTAAAAACGAAGATTTGATTCACTATGTTCCGAGAGCGATGCAGATAGCCTTGTTTGCACCATTTCCTTCAAAATGGTTTTCCACCGAGAAGCGGAACTCAAGCGCAGTAGAAATTTATATTTCAGCGGTGGAAATGTTTTACAGCTATGTGGCCTATATCGGCTTGTTGTATTGGCTGGTCAGTTACAGGCGCTGGCGTATCGAGTTGCTTGTACCCGTAGCTTTTGCTTTGGGTCTTACCTTGTTATTGGGTCTGACTGTGGCCAATGTCGGCACTTTGTACCGTATGCGCTTCCCGTTTGCCATGATATTTATAAGTCTTGGTATGGCTGGGCTGATGCAGATGGCTAAAATCAGACCTCGCTGGCTTGAGCGTCTGGAGTCGAATGTTGATAGGTAGCTTCGACTGATTGGCGGCATTGCTTTAGCTTAATACCGATGGTTTGGATGTCGCCTTCCAGGCATCACTGACGTGGAATTTCAATGTGTGGTTTGGCCGGTTTTTTGACCGAAAAGCAATGGGATGCGGCAGATGATCTGCTCAAAAATATGGCTGCCCGCATCAGTCATCGCGGGCCTGATGCTGAAGGTTTTTGGGGCGACCCTGAGGCAGGCATTGGATTAGCGCATCGCCGACTGTCAATTCTTGATCTTTCAGATGCTGGCAGTCAGCCCATGGCATCGCCTGATGGGCGCTTCATCATTGTTTTCAATGGTGAAATTTATAACCACAATGACATACGTCGAACGGTTCAAGAATCCACTCCTGAAAATTTGAATTGGCGGGGGCATTCTGATACCGAGACGCTTCTGGCTGGTTTCAGCCAGATGGGAATCGAAAAGACCATCAAGTTAGCAATTGGAATGTTCGCATTTGCTTTGTGGGACAAGCAAACCGACACATTGACGCTTGGGCGCGATCGTTTGGGTGAAAAGCCGATATATTACGGCTGGCAGGGCTCTGCCTTTCTGTTTGGTTCTGAACTCAAGGCACTTCAAGCGCATCCAGCTTTCAAGGCTGAGATAGACCGTGGGGCTTTGAGTCTATTTCTGCGCTACGCATACATTCCTTCTCCTCATTCGATTTTTGCAGGTATTTCCAAACTGTTGCCTGGAACGCTGCTGACGGTTTCTCTGGCTCAACGTGAGCCTGTCATTTCTACATATTGGTCGGGTTCAGCAGTGGCCGAGCAAGGCGTTGCACATCTTTACAGTGGCTCGCCCGATCTGGCCGTCAATGAGCTTGAAACTTTGTTGATCAATGCCGTGGGTCAGCAAATGGTCGCTGATGTACCACTCGGTGCTTTTTTGTCGGGTGGCATAGACTCTTCGACCATCGTGGGATTGATGCAACATCAATCATCTCGCCCTGTTAAAACTTTCACGATAGGTTTTCATGAGGAAGGCTACGACGAGGCGCAGCATGCACAGGCAGTTGCGACTCATTTGGGAACCGATCACACCGAACTGTACGTATCTGCAGAACAAGCACTTGAGGTTGTGTCACGTTTGCCAGAACTTTACGACGAGCCGTTCGGGGATTCATCGCAAATCCCCACATTTCTGGTGTCGCAACTGGCGCGTCAACACGTCACAGTATCGCTGTCCGGGGACGCAGGTGATGAACTGTTTTGCGGCTATAACCGTTACCAGCTGACGAACAGGCTTTGGCGCAAGTTATCGTTAGTGCCAGCACCCATGAGAAGACTGGCGGCCAAAGCAATCACCAGCATTACTCCTGATGCCTGGGACAAGCTGGGCCACATCTCAGGTGGGTTGATGCCCAATTTGGCTCAGCTGGGAGACAAGTTGCACAAGGGTGCGGGTGTCCTGGGCAGCGAGTCTGTCGATGAGCTTTATCTGGGACTTGTATCCCAGTGGCAAGACCCTGCCTCGGTTGTCGTTAGGGGCACAGAGCCCCCCACTTTGTTGAGCGGGAACATGCCTGAGTTAAGGGGGTTGACAGATGTTGACCGCATGATGGCGCTCGACCTGCTAACCTATTTGCCTGACGATATTTTGACTAAAGTCGATCGTGCGGCCATGGGTGTTTCATTAGAGACAAGAGTGCCCTTTCTGGATCATCGTGTTGTTGAATGGGCTTGGCGTTTGCCGCTGGCCATGAAGCTGCGTGAAGGCCAGAACAAATGGGTACTTCGTCAGGTCTTGTACAAGCATGTCCCACGCGCATTGATGGAACGCCCGAAAATGGGTTTTGGTATACCGATTGGAGCCTGGCTAAAAGGGCCATTGCGATCGTGGGCTGAAGCGCTGCTCGACCAGGCACGACTTGAAAGTGAAGGCTATTTTCATCCGACGCAAATACGGCAAAAATGGCTTGAACACCTGTCGGGCAAGCGCAATTGGCAATACCAGCTCTGGAATATTTTGATGTTTCAGTCCTGGCTCGAATCGCACAAAAATCAAGCGCCTAGAGCTGCTCAAGAACTGTCTAAAACATGATCCATTACGCGCAGATTAAAAACGAATTGCAGCGGCATCCACGTGCCTGGCTGATCACGGGTGTCGCCGGCTTTATCGGCTGCAATCTGCTGGAGGCATTGTTAAGGCTTGATCAGCGTG
>Ga0207936_1000333_pt1 | contig 10375 bp, 6 predicted proteins | sample LakMenEpi19Nov10_FD_150715 | JGI IMG/M metagenome (GOLD analysis project Ga0207936, IMG submission 150715) | Freshwater microbial communities from Lake Mendota, WI - 19NOV2010 deep hole epilimnion (SPAdes) | ecosystem: Environmental > Aquatic > Freshwater > Lake > Epilimnion/Euphotic zone ... | reverse complement strand
AATGAATGCAGAGCGTATTGATGGCAGCGAAGAAGGCGGTGTTGATGTGTCGCGCCTGGCCTTGCCCAACCCTGAAGAAGTCTGAAACAAGCATGACCTCAAAAGAACTCCCTGACAACCTGCACCGCGACACGCTGGCCTTGCGCGTTGCCATCGACCCCAGCCAGTATGGCGAAAACTCTGAAGCCCTGTACCTGACCAGCGGCTTTTTGCAGCCTGACGCCGAGACCGCAGCGCGGCGGTTTGCGGGCACTGAGGACGGCTATACCTATGGCCGCACGTCCAACCCAACCGTGACGAGTTTTGAGCGTCGTCTGGCAGCAATGGAAGGCACTGAAGCCGCCATTGGTGCATCGACCGGCATGGGCGCCATTTTGATGATGTGCATGGGCCTTTTGAAGTCGGGCGACCATGTGGTTTGCTCTCGCTCGATGTTCGGCTCCACCATCAACCTGATTGGGCGCGAGTTTGGCAAGTTTGGGGTTGAAACCAGTTTTGTGTCTCAAACTGATGTAGCCGAGTGGAAGGCCGCGCTGCGCCCCACCACCAAGTTGCTGTTTGCTGAAACGCCCACCAACCCGCTGACCGAGGTCTGTGACATTGCCGCGCTGGCCGGGTTGGCGCATGGCGTTGGCGCTTTGCTGGTGGTTGACAACTGCTTTTGCTCACCCGCCTTGCAGCGCCCGGTTGAATTGGGCGCTGACCTGATCATTCATTCCGGCACCAAATACCTGGACGGCCAGGGCCGCGTGATGGCCGGTGCCATTTGCGGCCCTTCCAAAATCATTGTGGACGTGTTTGGCCCGGTTGTTCGCACTGCTGGCATGACGCTCGCCCCTTTCAATGCCTGGGTGGTGCTCAAGGGGCTTGAGACGCTGGGTATTCGCATGCAGGCGCAAAGCGCCAACGCACTGGCTGTGGCGCAGTGGCTTGAAACCCAACCAGCCGTGGCGCGTGTTTACTACCCTGGCTTGGCATCACACCCGCAGCATGATTTGGCGATGCGCCAGCAGTCGGGCGTGGGCGGCCCGGTGCTGTCGTTTGAGCTGAAAGGTGATACGGCTGACGTTGCCAAAGCCAATGCGTTTCACGTCATCAACAGCACCCGCGTGTGCAGCATTGCCACCAATCTGGGTGACACCAAAACCATCATTTGCCACCCCGGCACCACATCACATGGCCGCTTGAGCGAAGTACAACGCCTGGCTGCAGGCATCAGCCAGGGCCTAGTGCGTCTGGCCGTGGGCCTGGACCATGTGGAAGACATCAAGGCTGATTTGCGCCGCGGTCTGGACACCTTGACATGAAAACACGCACGAGATTTGCCCCATCGCCAACAGGCTTCATTCACCTCGGCAACATTCGCTCAGCACTGTACCCTTGGGCTTTTGCGCGATCAACGGGCGGCGACTTTGTTTTGCGGATTGAAGACACCGACGTGGAGCGGTCAAATCAGGCCTCGGTTGATGTGATCATTGAAGGCATGCGATGGCTGGGACTTGACCACGACGAAGGCCCGTTTTATCAAATGCAGCGCATGGACCGCTACAAGGCCGTACTGGCCGACTTGCAGGCTGCTGGCCACGTCTACCCCTGTTACATGAGCATGGCCGAGCTGGACGCACTGCGCGATGCGCAAACAGCGGCCAAGGAAAAGCCGCGTTACGACGGCACCTGGCGGCCAGCGCCTGGCAAGACCTTGCCTGCCATTCCTGAAGGCGTACAACCCGTGCTGCGCTTTAAAAACCCGCAGGGCGGCAGCGTCGTTTGGGACGACAAGGTCAAGGGCCGCATCGAGATCAGCAACGACGAGCTGGATGATCTGGTGATTGCCCGCCCCGATGGCACGCCGACTTATAACTTTTGTGTGGTGGTGGACGACATTGACATGGCGATCACGCATGTGATTCGCGGCGACGACCACGTCAACAACACACCGCGTCAGATCAATATTTTCAAAGCGCTCGGCAAAGATGTGCCGGTCTATGCGCACCTGCCGACTGTACTCAATGAGCTGGGCGAAAAAATGTCCAAGCGCAACGGGGCAAAGGCTGTCACGCAATATGCGGCTGAAGGTTACCTGCCCGACGCGATGGTCAACTACCTGGCGCGTTTGGGCTGGAGCCACGGCGACGACGAAATTTTCAGTCGCGAGCAATTTGTCGCCTGGTTTAACCTCGATCACCTGGGTAAAAGCGCCGCGCAGTTTGACGAGGCGAAATTGCGCTGGGTCAACGCACAACATTTGAAGGCCATGAGCGATCCCGCGCTGGCAGAACTGGTCAAACCATTTCTGTCAATCGATGCAGCGGCTGCTCTTGATGAATCGCGCCTGTTGCGCGGCTGCGGCTTGTTCAAAGACCGTTGCAGCACGCTGGTGGAATTGGCCAACTGGCTTCAGGTACTTGTCAAAGCCGGTCAGGCTAACGTTGAAGACATTGCCCTGCATGTGACGGACACTGTACGCCCTGCATTGGCCATGCTGGCTGATGCTTTCACTGTTTGCGACTGGAACAAGGCAGGTATTGCCGCCGCCATCAAACAGGTGTTGACGCAAAGCGGCTTGAAAATGCCACAGCTCGCCATGCCCGTTCGCGTACTTGTGATGGGCACGCCGCAAACGCCGTCACTCGATGCGATTTTGGAGTTGATGGTGCAGGGCGATGTGATTGCCCGACTCAAAATTTGATGCGGCGGTATTTTTCGGGCTATAATTCAAGGCTTGACGGAAATTGCAGCAATGCAGCTTCCTACAGGGGGTATAGCTCAGCTGGGAGAGCGCTTGCATGGCATGCAAGAGGTCATCGGTTCGATCCCGTTTACCTCCACCAATCTGATTGGTGACTGTTAAGACAATTTAAGAGAGTTTTTTGTCAGACCGATGCATTAAAAGCAGAAGTTTGTCCGGAAAGTTCCAAGGCTTTGACCCCATCGTCTAGAGGCCTAGGACATCACCCTTTCACGGTGAGTACCGGGGTTCGAATCCCCGTGGGGTCGCCAGGTTTTCACTGCAAAGTGATTCAGGCACAAGGCGCTGGCACTTGACTCGCAAGAGTAAACGCCAGCTACCAGGAGTGGTAGTTCAGTTGGTTAGAATACCGGCCTGTCACGCCGGGGGTCGCGGGTTCGAGTCCCGTCCGCTCCGCCAAGGTTAAGTTTTAGACTGTCCAGCACAGTCTTAAAACACCCCTAAAAGCCCCGTTATCCGGGGCTTTTTTGTTTTCTAACGTCCAACAAGGGGTTTTAGATGATCTTGGATGATGTCGGACATTGCGGTACAGTCCGGACAGGTCGCATTCGAGTGATTCGGCGACTATTTTTAAACTGTGGCATGGCGGCACTTCAGTCTGAAAACGACTTGTGGCCGATGATCAAAACAATTTTCGGGAGCATCCATGGCCATTGCGCGACAGCAACAGCTCAAGTCTATTTTTCTGGCGCTACTGCCCGGCGACTGTGCCACCGTGAGTAACAGCACATTGACAGAGCAGTTCTTAAAAGCTGCCCTTGATGCCGGGTTTAAAAACATCACCGAAGAAGACTTCAAAGCCTTACGCGATGAATTGCTTGAATCAGGGCAAGCCGTTAAAGGAAAAGGCAGGGGGGGCTCGACCGCACTAGCAACCGAAGTGAATCGACCAGACTTCGACCTGAAAGCGGAGCCCGCCAAGCCTGATTTGCTGGCTGCCGCGCCAGCGACCAAGGTGGCAAAGACGACCAAAGCCAAACCAACTGGTAAGTCAACCGAACCCGGTGACCCCCAAGTGCTGGCCTACCGCCACGCCGACCGTCGCAAAAACAACCCCGAAGTGGGCCTGGTGAATGAGGCCAGCGACCCCGAACAGGCCAAAACCCCTTGGGCCTACGACCCCCATCTAGACCCAGCCCTGCAATTTGACAGTGCCCGCGCCGGTGCTGAAAAGCTGATTGAAGACGCCTTAGCCGGGGATGACCCCGCCGCCATGCGCCACGCCCTAGAGCAACTGCGCCGCATGAGCGCCCCTTACCTACAGTGGACCGGCAAGGCCGAACGAACCAGCTTTGAGGTGGACACCGTGAGCCTGCATGTGCACGAGCGCATTGACGCCATGAGCATCTTGAGCGCAGTGAGCAAACGCCAGGGCAAGAAAAACGACAAGGCCGCGGCGCAAGGCATGCAGCCCGGCCTGTTTGAAGCCCCGTTTGAGAGCATGCCCCTGCGCGCGGCGGTGGACTTTTACAAACACGACCGGGGTTGGGCTAACAGATTAGTAGCTGGCGACAGCCTGCTGGTCATGAACAGCCTGCTGCAAAAAGAAGGCATGGCTGGCCAGGTGCAGATGATTTACATCGACCCGCCCTACGGCATCAAGTACGGCAGCAATTTTCAGCCGTTCACGAACAAGCGCGATGTGAAAGACCGCTCTGATGCCGACCTGACGCAAGAGCCCGAGATGATCAAGGCCTTTCGCGACACCTGGGAGCTGGGCATTCACTCCTACCTGACTTACCTGCGCGACCGGCTGCTGCTGGCGAAGGATTTGCTGAGTGAAACGGGTAGTGTGTTTGTGCAGATTTCGGAAGAAAATTACCACTGGACACGCCAAGTCATGGACGACATATTCGGCGCTAAAAATTCAGTTGTGTCGCTTATCGTCAAGAAAAAAAGTGCCACTACGCCGACAGACCCTGTGAATGACTACATAGTTTGGTACGCAAAAGATCGTGATCAGGTAACCGTGAACCCTTTATATGCCCCAAAAGTCACGCCCGATGAAGATACAAAATTCAATACATTAATCTCTGAGGCTGGAACTCACAAACGGGTGAGATCATTGTCACAGTCTGAAATCCGCGCACTTCAGTCAGAAGGGTGGCAATGGGCAAGAGTAAATTACCCCTTGGTATCACAGGATCCAAGTGAACGAAGTGATGACTTTGATTACAGATCGAAGAAATTCAATTGCGGCAAGAACAGGCATTGGACCTACGACACAAAAGTCGACATGAACCGACTCGCCCGGGCCGGGCGAATTTTCGATGGTGGTGGTGCGTCCCTTGGTGGTGTCGTCTTGTGGAATGACTGGTCATATGTCTCGCGGTCGAATTTATGGGATGACGTCCATGGTGAACCAGATCCTGTATATGTTGTGCAAACTAGTTACAAGGTGGTCGAACGCTGCCTATTGATGACGTCTGGCCCCGGCGACCTCGTACTCGATCCCACATGTGGCAGCGGCACCACCGCCTATGTCGCCGAAAAGTGGGGCCGTCGCTGGATCACCTGCGACACCTCGCGGGTGGCCATCACCCTGGCCAAGCAGCGACTGATGACGGCCAGCTTTGACTACTTTGCGCTGCGCTACCCGCATGAGGGTCTCAAAGGCGGCTTTATCTACAAAACGGTGCCGCACGTCACCCTGAAAAGCATTGCGAACAACCCCGAGATTGACGCCATTTATGAGCGACTGCATCCGGGAATTGAAGCTGCGCTGGACAATTTGCATGCGGTTTTTGTGCTGCAAAGTGACAGGTATGCTTTTAAGCCTCTAGAGGGTGGGCGCAAAGGTGAAATGCTGCAACTTGGTCAAGACAAGCTGCAGGAGTGGGAAGTGCCATTCGACTTTCCTGCCGACTGGCCTGCCTCCGCCCGCCTGTATTTTGATGAATTCCACACCGCCCGCCAGAAGATGCAGGCCGAGATGGACCGGTCGATTGCTGCACAGGCCGACAACGAAACCCTGTATGACCAGCCTGAGAAAACCAAGAACAAGCTGCGTGTGTCCGGCCCGTTCACGGTAGAGGCGGTGCCTTTTCCCACCGTGCTATCACTTGAGGAGCAGCCTGTGCAGAATTATCAAGGGCTAGACGCTGCTATTGCTGATATGTCCGTAGCCCGCAGCGGCAACACCAGCCGCCAGCACACTTGGCGCGACGAATTGCTCAAAGCGGGTATTCGCGGCAAGGGTGGCCAGATGCTGAAGTTTGCCGAGCTGGAGGTGCTGCCCGGCACCACCTGCCTGCACGCCAGTGGGCACCTGGATTCAGGCGAACGGGTGGTGATCAGCTTTGGCCCCGAGCATGGCGCACTCGAACAACGCCAGGTGGAGCACGCGCTGGGCGAGGCGGCAGACCTGTTCCCCCGCCCCACGATGATTGTTTTTTGTGCCTTTGCCTTTGACCCCGAAGCGGCCAAAGACATTGACGCACTCAAAGGTATCACCGCGCTCAAGGCGCAAATGAACACCGACCTGTTGACCGAAGACTTGAAGAAGGCTGCGTCCAAATCCACTACCAACCAGAGCTTTTGGCTCATGGGTCAGCCCGATGTGCATTTGACTGCGCTGCCCAGTGGCCTGTGGCAGGTGGAGGTGAATGGTTTTGACTACTTTGACACCGCCAAAGGCGAGTTGGTATCAGGCGGCAAGGCCAAGATTGCAGCCTGGAGCTTAGACACCGACTACGACGGGCGCAGCCTGTTCCCGCACCAGTTTTTCTTCCCCATGGCGGGCAAAGACGAGGGTTGGATGAAGCTTAAAAAAGATATTCGCGCCGAGCTAGACGAAGACTTGCTCAAGCACTTTGTCGGCACCGTGTCGCTGCCGTTTGAGGCGGGTGCCAATGCCACCGTGGCGGTGAAGATTGTGGATGACCGGGGCATTGAATCGCTCAAGGTGATGAAGTTAACGGCGCTGGAGAACTAGACCATGCAAATTGAAGCCATACGACTCAAAAATTTCCGGGCTTTTCATGACGTCCATATGCGTGATATACCGCGGTTTTGCGTGCTGGTGGGCGCCAATGGCAGCGGCAAGAGCACGCTGTTTTCAGTGTTTGCATTTTTGCGCGATGCCATGGCCACCAACGTCACCGCGGCATTGGGCAAGTTGGGCGGCAGCCGTGGGTTTGAAGAAGTGCGCAGCCGTGGGTCTAAAGGGCCGATTGAAATCGAGCTGAAATTGCGCACTGCCTCTGCCAGTGGGCGCAGCCAGTTGATTACCTATGAGCTGCATATTGATGAGGTTAAGGGCCGCCCAGTGGTCACCTTGGAGATATTGCGCTACCGCAGGGGCAGCCACGGCAAACCATGGCACTTCTTGGAGTTTTCAAATGGCACAGGCAACGCAGTCACCAATGAATTGGATACGGTGACCGATGAAGGTCAGCTCAAACGCGAGCAACAAACGTTGAAGAGCCCGGATATTTTGGCCATTAAGGGTTTGGCGCAGTTTGAGCGTTTCCCGGCGGTCGTGGCACTGGGTAACCTGATTGAAAACTGGCATTTGTCAGACTTTCACATCAGCCGAGCCCGCCCCGAAGCAGATGCCGGCTATGCCGAGCATCTTTCGCGCGAGGGCGAGAACTTGTCTTTGGTGGTGGAGTACCTTTATAAAAACCACCCCGCTGTTTTTCGGAAGGTGCTTGATCGACTTCGCTCCTGTGTGCCTGGCATCAGCAAAGTGGAGGCCAAGACAACTGAGGAGGGCAGGGTACTCCTGAAGTTCCAGGACGGTGCATTTGAAGCCCCATTTTTAGCGCGCTATGTGTCGGATGGCACCATCAAAATGTTGGCCTATTTGGTGCTGTTGTTTGACCCCGCGCCGCACCCCCTGCTGTGTGTGGAGGAACCTGAAAATCAGTTGTACCCCTCCTTGCTTTGGGACTTGGCAGAGGAGTTTCGTAGTTATGGGGAGTTGGGCGGGCAGGTATTTGTGACCACCCATTCGCCCGACTTTTTGAATGCGATCCACCTGGACGAGGTGTTCTGGTTGGTGAAACAAGACGGCTACACCAGCATTCACCGTGCGAAAGATGACGCGCAACTCAAAGCCTATGTTGATGAGGGTGACCAGCTGGGGTATCTGTGGAACAGTGGTCTGTTTGTGGGAGTGCACCCTTGATCGCGCCGGGTATAGAGCACATTGTGTTTTTTTTGGAGGGGCCGTCTGAACAAGATTTCTTGAAAGCATTTTTGCCCTCACATTTGCCAGCGCACATTAACCTGCACTACCAAGTTTTCCAGGGTAAGCGTGACATGGAAAAGCGTTTGGGCTTGCGCATACGTGGGTGGCGGCAGGCCAATACTTGTTTCTTTGTGCTGCGCGACCAGGACAGTGGCGACTGTCTTGCAATTAAAAATGGGCTTCAGCAAATATGCAATTTGGCGGGGCACCCGCATGCCGTGGTACGTATTGCTTGCAGGGAGTTGGAGACGTTTTTTATTGGTGATTGGGCGGCAGTGGCATTGGCTTTTGAGGTGCCAGCTTTGGCCAAGCTGGGTGCAAAAGCGATGTACCGGCAGCCTGACTTGCTGGGCAGCCCAGCGGGCGAGCTGAAAAAACACATTTCTCTGTATCAAAAGCGCGATGGTGCGCGGCGCATTGCGGCCCACCTCGACCCGGCCCGAAATAAGTCTCACAGCTTTGGCGTGTTCATGCGCTCCCTTCAACAAATTGCAGCAACATGACTGCACCCACGTCTCTCATCATCAATTCCGCGTTCGTGGAGCCCCATCAACATTGGGCCGAGAACGCAGACCGCACCCTGCGCCAGGAGCCCAAGCGCCGCCCAGCGGGTTACGAAATCATCGACACCCGCGAGAACACGCGCCGCCAGGTGTCCATCCCGCTGGTGGACGACATTCGCCAGCGCGTAAGCCAGTGGCGTGCGGCCGGTTGGCCGGGCGTGACGGCCGTAACGCTGGAGCTGCTGGCCCATTGGTGGGATGCAGACAAAGTGTCGCGCCGCCAGTACCCGTTTTACTTCTGCCAGCTTGAAGCCATTGAGACCCTGATCTGGATGCTGGAGGCGCAACCCGAGTACCGCCAGGGCATTAACGTGCAGGGCGACGGAGGTGCATTTGAGCGGCTGTGCAACAAAATGGCCACTGGCAGCGGCAAGACCACGGTGATGGCCATGATCATCACCTGGCAGGTGCTGAACGCGCTAACCTACCCCAAGTCGCCACGCAAGTATTCCAGCGCTATCTTTTTGGTGGCGCCTGGTTTGACAGTCAAATCGCGCTTGCAGGTACTGCTGCCGGGCCACCTTGAGAACTATTACGATAGCTTTGAGCTGTGCCCGTCCGAAGCCATGCGCCAAAAGTTGAACCGTGCCGAAGTGCTAATTGAGAACTGGCACACGCTGATGCCACTCAAGCAGCAAGAGCGCTCGGTGGTCAAAAAGGGCAAGGAAAGCGACGAAGCCTTTACAAAGCGAGTACTGGGCAAGCTGGCCACGTACAAGGACTTGGTGGTGATCAACGACGAGGCGCACCACGCCTACCGCACACCTGCCGATTTCAAGATGAGTAAGGCCGAAGCAGAGGCACTGGGTTTTGACCAAGACGAAGCCACCCGTTGGGTAGAGGGGCTGGATCGGATACACAAGACCCGGCGTATCACCCGTTGCTACGACCTGTCGGCCACGCCATTTGCCCCCACAGGCCGCACCAATACCGAGGCCGGTTTGTTTACTTGGGTGGTGTCAGACTTTGGTTTGAACGATGCGATTGAAGCCGGGTTGGTGAAAACGCCGCGTGTGGTGGTGCGGGCCGATGCGCTGCCCAACGCACAAACTCTGCGCCCCAAGCTGTACCACCTGTACCGCGAACCTGAAGTAGCCGAAGACCTGAACCGCAAAGCTGAAGCGCATGAAGCCCTGCCTGAATTGGTGCAACAGGCATACACCCTGCTGGGTGCCGACTGGCGTGCCACCGCTGCGGATTGGGCAGCACTGGGGCATTTGTCTCCACCGGTGATGCTGACCGTATGCAACCGCACCGAGACCGCCGCGCGGGTGGAGCACTACTTTGCCAAGGGCCATGCGCAATGGCCCGAACTGCACGACGCCACCCGCACCTTTCGCGTTGATTCCAAGGTACTTGAAAAAGCAGAGCTGGGCGAAACCGCCAGTTCAGACAAGGACTACGAGCTACGCTTGAAAGAGATCATGGAGGCCGCGCATATTCCCGAATCGCGCAAAGAAACCCTGCGGACGATGAAGAAAGAAGAGTTGCTGCGCGAGCTGGTGGACACGGTGGGCAAGCGCGGCCAGGCCGGGCAAGACCTGCAAAACGTGGTGTCTGTGGCGATGCTATCCGAAGGCTGGGATGCCAAGAACGTCACCCATATCATGGGCTTGCGTGCTTTTACCAGCCAGTTGCTGTGTGAGCAGGTCATTGGCCGGGGCTTGCGCCGGGTGGCCTATGACAAGGATGAAAACGGCCTGTACTTGCCCGAATTTGTCAATGTGTTTGGCGTGCCGCTGTCCATTGCCATGCAGCCCGGCGATGGTGGCACCAGCCCGCCGCCACCCAAGCCCAGCACGCAGATTGAATCACTTAGCACCCGCAATGTATTTGAAGTCAAGTGGCCCAACATTTTGCGCGTTGACC
>Ga0207936_1000332_pt1 | contig 10379 bp, 10 predicted proteins | sample LakMenEpi19Nov10_FD_150715 | JGI IMG/M metagenome (GOLD analysis project Ga0207936, IMG submission 150715) | Freshwater microbial communities from Lake Mendota, WI - 19NOV2010 deep hole epilimnion (SPAdes) | ecosystem: Environmental > Aquatic > Freshwater > Lake > Epilimnion/Euphotic zone ... | reverse complement strand
GCTGTGTGTTCATAGACGATGGTGCGCGCTTTGCAATCTCAATGACTTCCTCAATGAGTTCACGTGGCACAGGAATGGGCTTATAGCCACGAATACTGCGGCGCTCATTAACAACGGTTCTAAAATCTGTATGCACATCTGGTGTTGCCATGTGGGCCTCCTTGGTTGATGACAAAACTCTATATCTCATTGCTCTTCAGCTCAGAATTGAACGCAATCTATTCATCACTTGGTGCAGGCGAGGTACTCCCAACGAGAACGTTGCAAGTGCGAGTTCGTTAAATCAGCCGTGGCCAGGAATGTTCTTCCAAGGGCCACCGTCTGCACGAGGTTCCTTTGGAAGACCAAGAACTTGTTCGCCAACAATTCCACGCTGCACTTGGCTAGTACCGGCATAAATTGTTCCGGCACGAGCATTCAAGAAAACACCAACCCAGTTAGCACTGTCGTTTGGTGAACCAGGCGAATCGGTAGTGAACGCTGTGTGTGGTGTTTGACCAACAGGCACAAGTGCATCAGCACCGAGAATATCGACAGCCAATTCAGTGACTTCCTTGTGATATTCGCTCCACCACAACTTGCCAATTGAAGCTTCAGGTCCCGGCTGGTTACCACTCATAAATGCTGTGAGCGTGCGGTACCCAAGGAAACGCATGATCTCGACTTTGATGTGTGCTTGAGCCAAACGTTGGCGAATGTGTGGATCTTTTGTTAGACCTTTTTCTTGCGCTAATGCATTCAGTTTGTCGAGTTCACCACGGAACGAGATGCTGCTAACAACTGCGCCAGCGCCACGCTCGTTGCCGAGAAGTGTCATCGCAACCATCCAGCCGCCATTGACTTCTCCCACGACATTTTCTTTTGGACAACGTGCGTCGGTAAAGAACACTTCGTTGAACTCAGAATCACCAGACATCATCTTGATGGGGCGAATCTCCACACCTTTTTGACGCATGTCAACGAGAAGGAAAGTAATGCCGCGGTGTTTTACATCATCTGGTGATGTACGAGCCAACACGAAAATGTAGTTAGCGAGATGACCAGCTGATGTCCAGATCTTCTGACCATTGATTACCCATTCATCGCCGTCGAGTACCGCACGACAACCAAGGTTTCCTAAGTCACTACCTGCTGCGGGTTCGCTGTATCCCTGACACCAACGATCTTCACCAGACAATGCGCGCGGCAAATAGTGACGCTTCTGTTCTTCCGTACCAACTGCGATGATGGTGTTACCCAACATGCCAATTCCGAAACCATCATTTGGTCCACCTGCAGGAACACCCGCGCGTGCAAATTCTTCTGCGAGAACGAGAGACTCAATGTGCGACAAACCTTGACCGCCGTATTCCTTCGGCCACGTGATCGCTAAGAAACCTTCTGAGTACAACTTCTTACGCCAGTCTTCGGTCCACTCTGCTGCTGCAGCATGATTCAATGAACCGATGCCCTTCCAATCTTTCGGAAGGTTGGCATCAAGAAACGAACGCACTTTTGTGCGGTAGGTATCGGCTTGGGGTGGGTACTCAAAATCCATATCCGCACCCTAGTAAGGCAATCGCCTGCCCTTGGTATCCGAGCCTGTACATGGCTCTACAACTGACAGTGGAATTGCCCCAGAGGCTATTTCTGTAATTCCAGACCAGCGAAATCGCCTTGTGCACGCCACGCTTCAAGCAGTCGCACAAAGGCCACCGGCCCACGGCCGTAACTGCCATTTTGTGCAGCGCGTTCAGCCGGCTTGCCCTCATTGTTGTAATAACCGGGCGTACATGCTTCCAGGAACTTCAGGTTCATGGTGGAGTTTGCTTTGATCTCCTGCACCCAATCTTGTTCAGCCTGCTCAGCAGCCTCTATTCGAGTCAGGCCTTCTTGCGTTGCATGCTTCACCACGTGAGCAATATGTATTGCTTGTTCGTTCAACATGTGTGGGAAGTTCACAGAGAAACCAGATTGAGCAGTCGACACGATAAATGCATTGGGAAATCCGCGAGAGAAAAATCCGTGGAATGTCTCCACGCCATCTGCCCACTTGTCCGTAATGGTTAGGCCATTGGTACCAAAAACTTCGTATCCAGAACGACGTGCGTAATCTGTGCCCACTTCAAATCCTGTGGCATAGATAAGGCAATCAAGTTCGTATTCCACTCCGTTTGCCACGACTCCTTTTGGAGTGATTTTCTCCACACCACGACCACCGGTATCAACAAGCGTGACATTAGGTCGGTTAAACGTTGGGAGATAGTCGTCATGGAAACACGGACGCTTACAGAACTGTCGATACCAAGGTTTCAAAGCTTCAGCTGTCAGCGGATCTTTCACAATGTCATCAACACGTGAACGAACTTGATTCATCTTTTCAAAATCAGCCACTTCGACAATGGTGCCGATCTCTTCCACACTGGTGCCAAGACCGCCTTCTTTACGGGCACGCAACATGAGATTGCCAATAATTTCTGTCCAACCATCTTTAACAAGGTCTTCGCTGTCGAACACACCAGAAGTGAGATTGGTGAAATTCTCATTACGGCGTCTCTGCCAACCAGGCTCTAAAGAACCAGCCCAGTCAGGATCAGTTGGTTTGTCATTACGCACGTCAATCGAAGATGGTGTGCGTTGGAATACATACAACTCTTTTGCACCTGCACCCAGGTGTGGCACACACTGCACAGCAGTTGCGCCCGTACCAATAATGCCAACGCGCTTATCTTTAAGACCCGTTAATGCACCCTTACTTGTGCCACCGGTGTATTCATAATCCCATCTACTGGTGTGAAACGAATGCCCAGCAAATGTGCCCACACCTTCAATACCAGGCAACTTGGGCCGGTGAAGTGGGCCGTTCGCCATGCTGATGAAACGTGCACGAATCTCGTCACCACGGTTAGTACGAATGACCCAGCGTCGATCGCTTTCGTTCCAGCGAACTTCAGTCACTTCGGTTTGCAAGATTGCGCGTTCATACAAATTGAAGTGGTTTGCGATGCGGTGGCAATGAGCCAGAATCTCAGGCGCAGGCGTGTACTTCGATGCAGGAATAAACCCGGTCTCTTCTAACAACGGTAGATAGATGTATGACTCAACGTCACATGCTGCTCCGGGATATCTATTCCAATACCAGGTGCCACCGAAGTCGCCACCTTTTTCAATAATGGCGAAATCATGCACTCCGGCTTCGTGCAAACGAGCGCCCACCAACATTCCGCCAAAACCGCCACCCACAATTGCAACTTGCACCTCTTTCACAATCGGTGCACGCTCTTCAAGTTTCATGTACGGATCATCGAGATAATGCGCAAACTCACCTGCTACCTCTACGTATTGTTCATTTGCTTCAGTACGAAGACGCTTGTCTCGTTCTGACCTGTACTTGTCGCGTAGTTCGTCTGGGTTGAAATCAAGTGTTGTCATAATTCCTACTGATGTGATGAAACTTTTGAGCGTGGAAGAACCCGCATAAAGTTTCCTGAATTGAATTTTTGAATTGATTCTTCTGGCAGACCCTGCATGCAAGATTCAAAACGAGCAATTGGGTCTCTGCCACCTTCGGTGTGTGGGTAATCACTAGAGAACAAATAGAGATCGTCATTTGAATGTTCAATCATGCGACCTACGTTTTCAAACACGAACGGCGTAAATGCACATTGCTCTCGTATTTGTTCAGAAGGTTTGCGCGTAAATCCCTTGAGACGTTCATCCACGCGTGAGTACGCCTTGTGAATGTCATCAAGACGGACAAGCATCTCAGGAACCCAACCGGCACCAAGTTCTACGGACGCAAACTTTAAGTTCGGGAAATCTTCGAGCACTCCATCAAGAATCAACATTGAGATGAATGTTTCAATACCTTGTTGTAGTACTGCTGCATCTCGAGCACGTACGTTTTCTCCGCCACCCATCCAATCTTTAGTGACACCGCGACCGGTGTTGCTCCAACCAGGTGACAGCTGTAGTGGATTGCCACCAACATGGAACACGACTGGAACTTGCGCTTCTTGAAGTAGAGACCAGATGGGATTGAAATCAATGTGCGTCGGGGAACGTTCGCCAGCTAGACGATGTGGAACCCACATTGCGTCAAGACCATTGTCGAGACTCCACATCACTTCTTTCAACGCGAGCTCAGGATTCTCAAGTGGAATTGCGGCAACACCCATGAGCCGATCATCGATGGAGCAAAAATCTGCCATGTGCCGGTTATGAGCACGAGCACCGCCATAACGAAGCGCATCTGAAATTTTGCTGCTCGGCGAAAAGGGCATATGAAGGCTGTGCGTGGCGAACACGAGCTGCTTCTTGAAGCCCAGCATGTCGTTAGCAATTACTCGATCGTGCTTTTCGAAGGCACCGAGAGCTTGAATTTCTTTGACTTCAGTAATCATGCGATCACCTAACGCAATAAGGGTCTGCTTGTGATCCTCTGAGTGTTGCGAACCATTATCCATAATGACGGCGACTTCTTCATCTGTCACCAATGATCGTCCGTAATCCACCAAGGGCAATTGGTCACGAATTTCTGGGTCCGCAAATTTCTTCAAGAAATCGGGCAACTCCATGATGTGAGTGTCTGCGTCATACAGCACCCGCTCGCCTGCGTAAGTCATGTGGTTTCCCCTTTCACACTGGAAATTACGGTACCACCGCACAGGTTTTTACACCTCAGCGAAAGGTCACGGCTACCTCCCGGCTACCCAGACCAAGTAAACATGGGGTGTGCGCATTCTTGTAACTAACGACGACGGTATTGATTCAATCGGACTTCATGTATTGGCTCGCGCCATGCGCCCCTACGGCGAAGTAGTAGTTGCGGCGCCAGACCAGGAATACTCGGGTGCTGGTGCAGCAATTGGTGCGTTGCACATCATCCAACCCGAAGTGCAACGTCGACAAATAGAAGGTATCGATACTGCGTGGGCAGTAACTGGTCCGCCTGCTCTGTGCGTTTTCTTCGCGCGTCTTGGTGTGTACGGGCCTCAATTTGATCTTGTTGTGTCTGGCATTAACCCTGGAGCAAATGTTGGTCGCGCTGTGTATCACTCAGGAACAGTTGGTGCAGCCATCACGGCACGTAATGGTGGAATCAGTGGAATTGCAATCAGCCAAGCAGTTACCGGATTCGGAGTTGAAGGCCAAGGTTGGGATGACGCGCTCAAGGGACAGATGTGGGACTCAGCGGCCACCGTTGCGCAAAGTGTTGTTGAAGGCTGGATCGCAGATCGCCCAAAGGAAGCTGTTGTCATCAACGTCAACGTTCCGAACTGCGCAGTGAGCGAAATGAAAGGCTGGCGCCGCACAGATATCGGACATGTAGTAACCCGAGCAATGGCCGGAGCAGAACTCGAGCCAAAAGAAGGTCACGACGGTGCGTTCTATGTTCGCATGACTTATGGCGACACCATTCAGATGCCCGGCGATACCGACGGTGGAGCAGTTGAGAACGGCGAAGTGGCCATCACATACATCGGTCGATTCAATGATGTGCCTTCACAAGGTTCCGCAGCAGTAAACAGTGCTCTTACTTCCCTCGTAGGTGAAGCGAACACTCTGCACTCATAGCCACGCTCTCCCTTCGCCACTACGGTGAAGCAATGACCGATTGGCAAGACCTCACTCGACGTGCATCATTTGCGTCGCACCAATTACTGGGATGGATCTTTTGGGATCCACGCGCCAAAGAAAACTTGGCAGCACTCGGTGTTCCTGATGGCTTAGGCCACTACATCATCAATCGCAGCGCGCCACTTGCTATTGCCGGACCTGAAGCAGTGTTCGCAGCGTTCTACACAATCAAACGCGAGTTCATTCAGTTTTGCCTCAACCACGCATCACCACATATCAATAATTGGCACGATGTCACGGTTGCTCGCGATGCAGCTGTTCGTGCTGGTCTCGAAGAGATGACGCCCCAGATTATTGAACCATTTGGTTTGCTCGCCGAAGATCTTTGGAAGACAGTTGATGCCATTCCTGCGAGTGGGCGCGTTCTTTTTGCCGCCCATAAATCATGGCCACGACCTACAGACCCATTGATGTCTGCATGGAACGCGCTGAACTGCATTCGCGAATGGCGCGGTGATACGCACTTCGGAATCTTGTTGAACGACAACATTGGTGTTGTAGAAGCTGGGCTCTTGCATGATGCATGGATGGGTTACCCCAAAGAATGGATTCCTCGTAGCCGTGGAGCTGACGACGCAGAAATTGCGGCTGCACTCGAGAACTTGTCAGCGCGAGGATTCGTAACTGATGGTGTTGTTAACGATGAAGGTGTTGCGTACCGCGTAGAACTGGAACGCCGCACAGATGTCTTGTGCGAAATTGCGTGGCGACACTTCGGTGAAGCGAGCACATTGAAGTTGTTGTCGATACTTGAGCCTGTTGGTGAGCGCTATGTGCAACACATCAACGAATGTGCCGGCGACAACTGGATGCCCGCCGCTCGCCCACGGCGTCGCTAAGCCGAATGCGGTAGCCCGATTCGCACTGACACGCCGGGTGAATACAACACATGCGCCGGACCAGTTGGCGCGGTTAATCCAGATGCCGTCACCAGAGTGTCATTGAGATACTCAAGTGTCGCTGAATGCAGAATCCATGTTTCGTGATCAACAGGTGCATAACGAATCTTGGAACCAAATCCTTTTGAATACAGACCCCATCGCGCTGACAAAAATACTGATAACTCATCAGGTGTTTCAATACGTTCTCCGATTGAAATCTTGATATGAGTCGATGCTCTGCTCGGCCATCTGCGTTTCACAGTTGTCTCCAGAGATTCAGAATTCACAACATGTGATGCACTCCCCCAGCAATACGGCAAGAAATACGATGCACGTGCAGCTAATGCAGGAATAAAGCGATTGACATCAAGAGAGAAGAACCACACTCCTGGTATTCCGTCTTTCTTGACATAAGTACGCACATTCACTTCGGGGAATGAACCGAAGTATGGAATAGCTGGCGTTCCTGGAAAAGAGATATTGCGCATTGAGAATGGGATCAGACCAACCCATGCGTCTCCATCAAAAGTGTCCACTTCGAGGCCTGCTGGCAATAACGCCTGTACCACTGCTGGTTCATAACGCCAGTGAACATAGGCAAGCTCTTGCCACTGCTGTCTCATTATTGGTCGTTTCACCGGTGCTGGACAGAAATCCTTCATGCCTCATACCTTATGAACAATTCCTATAAGTCGGAATGGAATCCTTGTCACGGTGGTTAGATGACTGTATGGCCCGTTACGTGACAACTATTCCTTCTTCAAAATCCCCAGCCGAGGCATTCGCATATATGTCTGACTTACGCAACTTTGCAGAATGGGACAAAGGAATCATTCGCGTGGAACAAATCACGGGTGACGGTGCCGGGCTTGGCACAGTTTTTGATATCACGGTAAAAGGTATCGGCGGACAAAATTCTGTCTTGCGCTATGAAACAACTGAATTTGATTCCCCTACCAATGTGTTGGTGAAGGGTAAGAACTGGATGTTCACGTCTATTGATCGGGTCACCATTACGCCCACCGCTACAGGCTGCGATGTCACCTACGACGCAGTGCTCACGGCAAATCTCATTGTCTGGCCGATGAACATCATGCTTGGTCGCATCTTTGACAAAGTAGGCGCAGTCGCTACTCGTGGATTAAAAAAGGTTCTTGCTTAAGGGCAACCGAGACCGTGCAAGTTTGCACACTCTCTACACAACCAGGCTTTTCCATCTGTGGTGCTCCATGCAGTTGCGAAAGGTGAACCACACGACATGCAGTCATGCTTTTCGTTTAGCTCAGGTCGAACCTGAAACTGCGGAACCTTGTCATCGGACATAAACAAACTTTAGTGGTATTCATTTGCCAGCAGAGGCGTAATCGGTAATCGAAGCAACGCTAGTTCCGGACTTAAATCGTGCAATGAGATCTTCGAAGTTGACATCAATGCCAATTGGGTTTGCCTCAAACAATGGCCCTTTCATGAATTCATCAGCTTCATGCATAGACATCGAATCGACTTGCGTCTCGACTTGATTGCCATCGGGATCTCGGTAATACGCCGACAATGTCATGCCGTGATTAATAGTCCAGTACGGAGAAATTCCTTTTGCTTTCATTCGCTCATATTGGTCAAACAGATCGTCAAGCGATGCATAGGTAAAAGCAAAATGTTCTACGCCCTCAGCAGCGGTCGATCGTGGTTCGAGGTTCGGAAAATTCGCAATGGCAATGCGATGATGTTCGTCGTCATACGACAGGAACGAGATGAATTCATCCCCATGGCGTACTTCACCATCCAAGAAGTCCACCCACCAAGCGACCATCTCCTGGTATCGCGGTGACTTCAACACTACGTGAGCAAATTTAATGGGTGAGGCCATGAGGATCTCCTTATGTTGTCAAGTGACTGACTATGACTATCGTGGCATATATGACATTGCGATTCGCTTCCAAGAACGGTCGGGCTCAATTAGTAGTCGGCCCCAACAACAACCTTGTCGACCTGGCAGAAGTCAGTGGTGGCAAATTTGATTCTGACCCCATCAAAGCCTTTCCACGGTGGAGCGAACTGCGTGAGTTCGCAACGACCATCACCGACGGTGGGAGTCCAGCGAACCTCAACGAACTTGATGCACCATCACCCTGGCCACTGCAGGTGTTCGCCATCGGTTTGAATTACAGATCTCATGCAGAAGAAAGTGGAATGGGCCTTCCTGCTGTGCCACTTACCTTCACAAAATTCACATCATGTATCGCAGCCCCTAACGCAGACATTCCCATCGATGCGCCAATGGTGGACTGGGAAGTTGAACTTGTCGTGGTGATGAGCAGCGGTGGCCGAAACATCAAAAAAGCAGATGCATGGAAACACATCGCTGGAATCAGCGTTGGTCAAGATATCTCAGATCGTGCATTGCAATTCGCTGCGCAACCTCCCCACTTTGATCTTGGTAAGAGCAAAAAGAATTACGGACCTTTCGGGCCATGGCTTGTTGACGCCGCAGAAGTTGCAGACCGTGATGCACTTCGTATGACATGCACACTGAACGGTGAGGAGGTACAAAACACTCTCACTGATGATCTTGTTTTCAATGTAGGCGACATCGTTGAATACTTGTCAGGAATAGTGGAACTACTTCCCGGTGATGTGATCTTCACAGGAACTCCTGGTGGAGTTGGTGTGTCACGTAAACCAGCTGTCTTTCTAAAGCCAGGTGATGTATTGGTGTCAACTATTGAAGGTATTGGCACCACTACAAACAAGTGCACGCAGGGTTAAGGAAAACCTATTCCGAGATAAATGGCGCAATCATCTCATTGCACCATTGCCATAGATTTTCTCGAGCATCACGTGTGTCTTTGCGGCGCGTTGATGGAAGTTTGTGAGTTGGTCTCACTTCTCTATCGGACCAGAATGAGCCACTTGCACCAGGGATAACTGTGACTGCTGCCAACCACGCAATCGTGTCTGCACCTTCAGCAACTGTTCGCAAAATTGGTCGGGTTATCTGACGGAAACGCGGAATGGAATCTTGCACTCCTGGAGTATCTGCCCAACCTGGGTGCATACAAGCAAACTGCACTGACAGCTCCTGCTTGGCCCATAGTTCATTCAATGTCACTTGAGCACGCTTTGCAATTGCGTATTGCTTTGTACCGTTGTAATTGTCTGAGCGCATTTCGAGTGTTCGGCCGTGTCCAACCATTGGTAGTTCTGCCGAATACATACCACCCGAAGAGACAGTCACAACGCGCCCTTGTGCTGCGCGTAAGTTCGGCATCAACACAGTCGTCAGAAGGTGTGGTCCAACTACATGTGAGGCAACTGTCTGTTCAAGGCCTTGCGGCGATACTTCTCGTGAATTAAGAAGCGCACCAGCATTGTGCACAAGCGAAAAGATCTGTGGGAAACGACTAGCAATCTCTCTGGCGGCTGTACTAACAGATGGAAGGTCACCCATCTCCGCAACGACACACACAGGCTCTGGGCCTGTACAAATTTCACGAACAGAAGAAATCACGTTTTCACATTTTTCTTTGTTGCGAGCAACTAAAACTAATTGCGCGCCAGTCGGAGCAAGAATGCGAACACATTCTTTCCCGAGACCAGAAGTCGGTCCGGTGATCACAATCACTTTGTTGGTCAAGTTGTAACTAGAGACCTGGTCCCAATGATTCAGACGGGAACGTACAAAGAAACCCACGCGTGAAAACCCCGGCACAATCGCTGTATCTAATAGTGAACTTACGAAACTACTCATTGCCTACATCCCTTGTATCAGCATCACTGCGGCAAGAAATCCGCAAATGGTCCACGAAACAGTACGAGGCCAGTTTGTTTGTACAAGTTCGCGTCCCACTTGTGCATCTGGAGCAGCAACCATGCGCGCAT
>Ga0207936_1000326_pt1 | contig 10490 bp, 7 predicted proteins | sample LakMenEpi19Nov10_FD_150715 | JGI IMG/M metagenome (GOLD analysis project Ga0207936, IMG submission 150715) | Freshwater microbial communities from Lake Mendota, WI - 19NOV2010 deep hole epilimnion (SPAdes) | ecosystem: Environmental > Aquatic > Freshwater > Lake > Epilimnion/Euphotic zone ... | reverse complement strand
GCTTTGACAATGATGGGCAAAGTTTTAACTTCGCCAGCATTCATGTCTGTAAACATGTTTTCCAACTTGGCGGCTTGTTGTTTGGCCAACTTGGTATTGCGGAACTTACCAGCACGGTAAGTGGCAATTTCACGGGCACGGCGTTCGTCGCCAAGCACCATGAATTCGTCACCCGCCTGCGGTACTTCGGTGAGACCTTGAATTTCAACAGGGATAGAAGGACCCGCAGTTTTAATGGGCTTGCCGTTTTCGTCCAACATGGCGCGAACACGGCCAAATGTTTGGCCCGCCAACACCACATCGCCAGTAGACAAGGTGCCCGACTGAACAAGAATGGTGGCCACAGGACCACGACCTTTGTCCAAACGCGCTTCAATGACCAAGCCTTTGGCAGCTGCAGCAACAGGGGCACGCAGCTCGAGCACCTCGGCTTGCAACAAAACTTGCTCTAGCAAAGCATCAATGCCGGCACCTGTTTTGGCGGAAACTCCCACGAAAGGTGACTCACCACCAAACTCTTCAGGCACCACTTCTTCTGCGACCAACTCGCCTTTGACGCGGTCGAGGTTGGCATCGGGCTTGTCAATTTTGTTGATGGCCACAACGATGGGAACACCCGCTGCTTTGGCATGCTTGATGGCTTCTTTGGTTTGCGGCATCACGCCGTCGTCAGCCGCCACCACCAGAATGACGATGTCAGTAGCCTGCGCGCCACGGGCGCGCATGGCGGTAAACGCTTCGTGACCCGGCGTGTCAAGGAACGACACCATGCCGCGTGGCGTCTCAACGTGGTACGCGCCGATGTGCTGGGTAATGCCGCCTGCCTCACCCGATGCCACTTTGGCACGGCGAATGTAGTCAAGCAAGGATGTTTTGCCGTGGTCAACGTGACCCATGACCGTCACAACCGGTGCACGCGGAAGCGACTCAGCCTGCTGGCCTTGTGCCTCGTCATCGGTAAAGGCTTCCGGGTCGTCCAAAGCAGCGGTCACTGCGGTGTGGCCCATTTCCTCGACCACAACCATGGCCGTGTCCTGATCAAGTGGCTGGTTAATGGTGACCATCTGGCCCAGCTTCATCAGGTGTTTGATCACCTCGTTGGATTTGACACTCATCTTGTGCGCCAACTCACCGACCGTAATCGTCTCGGGCACATGAACTTCGATGACTTTGAATTCTGTCGGTGCGACGAAATTTGATTCTGGACGTGCATCACGGTCATTGCCGCGTCTGCTACCGCCACGCGCTCCCGCGCGAAAGTTGCCACGACCCGGCGCAGCTGTTGCACCGCGGGTAGGCAAGGCCTTTTTCTTGGCGGCGTCTTCTTTCCAGGTGGATGACAGGTTTTCAGATTTGACTTCTTTTTTGCCAGCTGCACCAGGTGTGCCAGGCGCTGCCTTGGCAGCCACAGAGCCGGCTGCCGGCTTGTGCAGCGTGCCCTTAATCGCTGCTTTCGGATCAACGTGAGGCACCAGCACGCGCTTGGGCGCGTTCATCATGGCGCGAATGCCCTGGGCTTCAGCCTCAGCTTTTTTGCGCCGGTCTTGCAGGTCAATCGCCTTGGCTGCGTCAGCCTGAAACTCAGCCGTGGCTTTGGCCTTGGCTGATGCCTGGGCAGCGGCTAATTCAGCCGCTTTGGCAGCTTGCTCGGCAGCGACCTCTTCAGTAACTTTAGGTAATGCAGCATCGAGAGCTGCAGCGGCTTCTTTGGCTTTTTTGCTGCTTGGCTTGGCTTTTTCAAAGACCTCGGCCGCACGCGCTACAGCTTCAGCAATCTTTTCGGCGGCCAGGCGCTCTTCTTCAGCTGTTTTGGCGTCTTGCGCTTCACGCAAGCGGCGCTTTTCGTCCAGATCTGCTTCCTGACGACGCAGCAGTTCTGCATGGCGATTGGCTTCGTCCTCGCGGCGCGCCAGGTCAGCTTCATCAATCTGTGTGGCATGGGGCGCAGCGGCCTCAACAGGAACGTCGTCAGCGGGCGCGTCAGTGCCATCTTCACGCTTGATAAAGGTACGCTTTTTACGCACTTCAACCTGAATCGTGCGCGCCTTGCCAGTAGCGTCAGCCTGCTTGATTTCGCTGGTGGATTTTTTCACCAGTGTGATTTTTTTGCGTTCGCTGGTAGCTGTGCCGTGGCTGGCCTGCAAATAAGCCAGCAGCTTTTGCTTGTCAGACTCGGACAACGTGTCTTCAGCCTTGGTTTTGGTGACGCCAGCACTGGTCAATTGCTCGATCAGTGTGGCAGTAGATTTGTGCAGTTCGGCTGCAAATTGCGCGACGGTGGTGGTACTTGACATATGTGGTTTTCCTGTGCGGCCTCCATGATCACTGCTCTTCGGCTGCGGCAGGCTTTGCCTGTGCCGTAGCGTCAGTAGTGGCAGCGGCTGTTTCTTCTTCCAGGAACCAGTGCGCGCGCGCCGTCATGATCAGGGCCGTGGCGTCTTCGTTTGACTGCCCGGTGATATCGGTAAGTTCGTCGGTGGCCAGGTCGGCCAGGTCGTCGCGCGTGGCAATACCAGCTGCGTTGAGTTTTGCCACCAGCTCAGGTGTGATGCCATCCACATCGCGAAGCTGTTGCGACACGCCGCCAGAGTTTTCTTCTTTGGCGATTTCCATGGTCAGCAGCGCATCTTTGGCGCGGGTGCGCAGCTCGTTAACGGTGTCTTCGTCGAAGGATTCGATCTCCAGCATTTCCTGAAGTGGCACATAGGCTACTTCTTCCAGACTGTTAAAGCCTTCTGCAATGAGGATGTCGGCGATTTCTTCGTCGACATCGAGCTTTTCCATGAACAGCTTGCGGCTGGTGTCGGTCTCAGTGGCTTGTTTGACCGCCGATTCGTCAGCGGTCATGATGTTTATTTTCCAGCCCGTCAATTCGGCTGCCAAACGCACGTTCTGGCCGCCCCGGCCAATGGAAATGGCTAGGTTTTCCTCATCGACCACCACATCCATGGCATGGCGTTCTTCATCCACCACAATCGAGGACACATTGGCGGGCGCCAGCGCACCAATTACAAACTGGGCTGGGTCCTCAGACCAAAGCACAATGTCAACGCGCTCACCAGCCAGTTCGTTGGTCACGCCATTCACCCGAGTGCCGCGCGCGCCCACGCAGGTGCCAATCGGGTCAACCCGCTTGTCATGCGACAACACGGCTATCTTTGCGCGTGAACCCGGGTCACGGGCGCAGGATTTGATTTCCAGCAAACCCTGCTCAATTTCCGGGACTTCGGAGCGGAACAGCTCGATCATGTACTCAGGTGCTGACCGCGACAAAATAATGGGCGCACCGCGCAATGTGTTATCGACTTCCATGATCATGGCGCGAACGCGATCACCCGAACGCAGGTTCTCCTTCGGAATCATGTCGCTGCGGCGCAAGCGGCCTTCAACACGGCCTGATTCAACAATGATGTCACCCTTATCCATGCGCTTGACAGTACCGACAAAAATTTTGTCGCCACGGCTCATGAAGTCGTTCAAAAGCATTTCACGTTCAGCATCGCGGATTTTTTGCAAAATCACCTGCTTGGCCGCCATCGCGCCAATCCGGCCAATCGGCATGCTCTCAATCGGCTTTTCGATGTAATCGCCCTCTTCAATATCGGCGATTTCATCGCGTGCATCGGTGAGCAGCTCTTCGGCTTCCGGGTTTTGCAAGCCGGCCTCGTCGGGCACGACCAGCCAGCGGCGAAAGCTTTCGTAGTTGCCGCTGTCGCGGTCAACCGCCACGCGAATGTCGACTTCGCCGGGATATATCTTTTTCGTGGCTTGCGCCAGGGCCAGTTCAACAGCACCGAAAACAACGTCGCGCTCGACATTTTTCTCGCGCGAGATGGCATCCACCAACATCAACATTTCGCGGTTCATTTCACAGGCCTTTCAATCTCAGGGTTAGATGACGTCACAGTTTTATCAATCGTTTCTAGCGGCTGCACAGCTTTAGGCCTTCGCCCCTTAAAATCAACCACAGGGGCAAGCCGCGCCGTGGCAATTTCATCCAGCGTAAAACCCAGCGCCTGAAACGGCGCGGGAATTCTTTTTTTGCTGACTTTCTGGCCAGGTTTGACTTCAGGCTCATCGCTCCAGACGATTTGCCAACCAGCGTCACCCTTTTCAAGCGTACCGCGAAACTTTTTCTGGTTGGCCGACACGGTGGAGCCCGCTGCCGCCACACCAACCGGCGCTTTGAGGGTGAGATCAATCAACTCACCCGCAAAACGCTCAAAATCCTGTTCAGTCTTCAAAGGCCTGTCAATGCCCGGCGAGCTGACCTCCAGCCGGGAATAGTTCGCACCCTCAACTTCCAGCACAAACACCAGCTGGCGCGTGACTTTTTCACAATCTTCGGCATTGATGAACTGCTCAGTCCCCGCCGCATAAGGAAAATCAATCGTCACCCGGAGCAACCCGCCTTTGGTGCGCTCTACATCCACCAGGTCGTAGCCGAGCCCGGTGACGGTTTGCGCTATCGAGTCGTGCGTACTGGCTGCCATCTAGATGCTAAAAATGCCTGAAAAACTGATATGTATCAAAAACAAACGCCCAAAAAAAATGGGCGGTGTGAACCCGCCCATTTGGTCGTGAATGTTGGATTATAGCGTGTAAATACATCTCATGCCTGCATCACGTCGCGTGAATTTGAGAGAATGCCGTAAAACTACCAGACTAAAGATGACTTTTAAAAAAACCCTGAGCGGCCTGACGCTAAGAGGCTTCGTCCCGCCCATGAGACTGGGAGAGTTCAAGCTGATCGCTTTCGACATGGACTCGACCCTTATCAATATTGAATGCATTGATGAAATTGCCGATGCCGTCGGACTGAAAAAAGAAGTGGCAGCTATCACTGAGGCGACCATGCGCGGCGAGATTGCGGACTTCAAGACGAGCCTGCGCCGCCGGGTAGCGCTGCTCAAAGGGGTTACGGTTCAGGACATGGAGCGCGTTTACGCAGAGCGGCTGCAACTTAACCCCGGCGCTACAGAGCTGGTATCCGCTTGCAAAAAAGCTGGCTTGAAAGTGCTGCTGGTATCAGGCGGCTTCACTTTTTTTGCCAACCGCGTTGCGCAGCGGTTGGGCATTGATTTTGCCAAGTCAAATGAACTTGAAATCAACAATGGCGTGCTCACTGGCGGCCTAATCAACCAGCTTTGGGGCGATATTTGTGATGGTGAGGAAAAACGCAAAACCGTGCTTGAAACTTGTGCAATTCTTGGCATTCAACCCACTCAGGCGATAGCCGTGGGCGATGGTGCCAATGACTTGCCGATGATGGGCGCAGCTGGTCTGTCTGTGGCTTTCCATGCCAAGCCCAAGGTCCGCGAGCAAGCCATGGTGGCGATCAATGAAGGCGGGCTGGACAGGCTATTGGAAGTTTTGAATTAAGCTCAGAGCCGCTCAACCACCGGCCGTCCACTATCGACTGAAAACTGAGCCAGTGTTTCGATACCAGTGTCTTGCCGGGTCACATCGCTGACCACACGCAATGTGGTTTTCATCTGTTTAAGCGTGATCGCCAGCACGCCGTAGCCTTTTCGCTCTGCGTCGGCAAATAAAAAGTGTGGATTTTCAGCCAGCGTTTCAAGCAGCTTGGCATTGCCGCCTGAGCGTGAGGTGATGCTGGTACCACAGAACTCAACACCGACTGATGCGCTTGATGCCTGGGAATAATCAGCTTTGATCTGCCCGACCCAGTTTTCATGCACATCACCGCCCAGAGCGACCAGATTGGAAACGCTGTGTTTGCGAAATGAATCCGTCAGACGTGTTCTGGCGGTGCTGTAACCGTCCCATCCGTCGTTCCACAAGCTTTGCTCCGGCCCCACCTTCCAGTCGCGCTGGCCAATCAGCGACTGTTGGCCGACGATATTCCAGGCCACTGATTTGCCTTGTGTGCTGCCCCAAGCTGTGTCAAGCCAGCGTTCCTGCTCCAAGCCCAGCATGGTGCGTGCCGGGTCGTTCCAGGCGGGGCAATTGACCGGGTTAACCGTGCTGGAGCCACGTCTGCCGTCCCGGGTGCAGACCTGCGGACTTTTGTACTGGCGGGCGTCCAGCATGGTCAGCGATGCCAGTTGCCCGTAATGCGTGCGGCTGTAGATGCGCATTTCTGCACCGCTGGCCATGCTCTGCACGGCGCGTGTCAACACCGACGCACGCACGGGCATATGCTCATAGAACGCTTGATACGCCGCTGAACGCCGTGCTGCAAAATCGGGCACGTCCGGTCCGTTTTCGCCAACCGTCAAACCAGCGTAATCGTTTTGCACTTCGTGGTCATCCCAGGTCACCAGCCAGGGGCACACGGCGTGCATGGCCTGTAAATCCGGGTCTTGCTTGTACGTGGCGTAGCGTTGACGGTAGTCGTCAAGCGATAGCGTCCAGCCGCCAGGCGGTGTACGCACGCCGTTTGCCGCACGTGGGTACTCATAAATATAGTCACCCAAAAACATCACCAGATCAAGATTTTCTTGCGCCATGTGGCGGTAGGCTGAAAAGTAACCGTGCTCCCAGCGCTGGCACGATGCGTAGGCAAGTCGCATACCTGCCACAGCGGCACCGGGCGCTGGAAAGGTGCGGGTACGGCCCACCTCGCTCACGGCATCGCCCACCATGAAGCGGTAAAAATACCAGCGATCAGGCGCCAGACCCTGTACTTCGGCATGGACCGAATAAGCCAAGCCTGCAACGGCAAGTGATTGCCCGGATTGGGCCATGCGGGTGAACCTGTCGTCATGCGCCACCTCCCAACGCACACTGACACCTTGGCTGCCGGGCGTTTGCGCAAAAGGCGGCATCAGCCGTGTCCACAGCACGACTGAATCGTGTGTGGGCGAGCCACTGGCTAACCCCAAACCAAATGGCGTACTACCGACCTTGGTTTGCGCCCAGGCTCTGCGCGGCAGCATCAGGCCTGCACCGCCTAGCGCTGTCAGTTGAAGTATTTGACGGCGCTGCAGCGCTTGCTGGCTCATGGGTTAACCCTTAATATTTCAAGCTATCAAAGATTGCAATATACCCACTTCAAAATGCTGTTCGATGTAGTCGGCCAGCCCGTCAAACACGGTATCCAGCGTTGGTACTGTCGCACCGAAAATCGCTTGCACCAAAGCAGGATCTTCAAACAGGCCATGCAGGTACACACCCAACACATTGCCTGAAGCGTTTTGCCAAGCCAGGTCGTGCGGCATGACCGTATGTGTACCGTCTGCCAGATCCGCTCGCAGGGAGGTTTTCCCATGATGAATCTCGTAGCCAGCAACCGGCACGTTTGACATGACAGCCCACACGCCGGACAGCGTTTCGAATTGCGTTTTTCTGTGCTGCACGGTTTTGAGTTCTTCAAACACGGTCACAACGCCAAGCAAACCCAAGCCCGCTGCGTTGCCGTCGATGCCGTGCGGGTCAATCAAGGCCTCGCCCAGCATTTGCAAGCCGCCGCAAATACCCAGGACCGCACCACCGCGGACGGCGTGGTCGTTGACAGCTTGGTCCAAGCCTTGCTCGCGCAGCCATGCCAGGTCGCTGCTGGTGGCTTTAGAGCCCGGCAAGATGATCCAATCGTTAACCGTCAAGCCAGCCAGCTCTGACGGGCTGCGAGCCCAAGCCAGACGCACACCCGGCAGGTTTTTAAGGGGTTGAAATTCGTCGAGGTTGCTGATGCGCGGGTAGGCGATCACAGCGATGGTTTTGGTGACTTGCCCGCTGGACTTTGATCTGTCGTCAAACACGCCATCTTCTTCAGGCAAGCCGTGTTGCCACCACATCGGCAGCGTGGCGACTGTCGGCACCCCTGTCAGGCCTTGCAGCATTTGCGGGCCCGGTGCGAGCAATTTTGCGTCTCCCCTGAACTTGTTCAACACAAAACCTTTGATCAGCTTTTGCTCTTGTGAGTCAAGCATCGCCCACGTCCCGTACAAGTGCGCAAACGCCCCGCCCCGGTCAATGTCCGTGACCAGCAGGCACGCCGCGTTGGCGTGCAGTGCGACCCGCATGTTGACAATGTCGCTGTGCTTCAAATTGATCTCGGCGGGTGAGCCCGCACCCTCGATCACCACCACATCGTTCTCGGCCATCAGTTCGTCAAGCGCCTGCGCCACCACAGGCCAGACAGATGCGCTGCGCCCACGCCACTGCATTTTTGACAGCTCGGCATTGACCTGGCCCATCAGAATCACCTGGCTCTGGGTGTCTTTTTCGGGCTTAAGCAACAGCGGGTTCATGCGGACTTCAGGGGTGGCTCGTGCAGCAAGTGCCTGAAAGTATTGAGCGCTGCCGATTTCACCTGCTCCCACAACCCTGGCGTTGTTGCTCATGTTTTGCGCTTTGTAAGGGACGACTTTTAACCCTTGCCTGGCGTAGTACCGGCATAAAGCTGTCGTCAGCCAGCTTTTGCCAGCGCCGCTGGTGGTGCCCAAAACCATCACGGCTTTTGCGGTCATGTCTTGCCTTTGATATTGAGCCACGCATTGTGCAGGGCTTCTTGCGCAGCGGGCGGTTGTACGCTGATGCGCACATGGCCGGGCAAACCAAACGAGGTGCAGTCGCGCAGCTTGAAGCCGTGCTGGCGCAGTTCAGCCAAGTCAATGTCTGCCTTGCAAACGAAAAAATTGGCCAAACTGGGCAAGACCGTCCAGCCCATTGATTCGCACAGCGCGGTTTGCCGAGTTTTCCATTGCCGCAGTATCACCAAACTGCCCGCCAGCCAGGCCTGCGCTTCTGGTTGTGTCCACGCTTGAAGCATGGCAACGCCGTGAGCGCCGATGGGCCAGGACGGACACAGCTGGTTCATGGTGTCAATGTCCGCCTCAGCACCCAAAGGAGCAATCGCATAGGCAGCCCGCACACCCGTGAGTCCAAGCGCTTTGTTGGGTGAATACAGTTGCCAGACGGTGGGCAAAGCGCTTTCCTGCGCAAAACGACCATCCAAACGCAGCGGCTCGTATGCGCGGTCAAGCACCTGCAATGCATCGCTGGCAGTTTGCCAATCTGCGTGCGCCTGTCCCGATGGGCTGGACGGATCGCAAGACCAGCACAGGCCAGCAACACCAGCATCAGTAACTTTCAAACCATGCGCTGCGGCAGCATGTGCGTAGTCACCATAACTGTGCAGGGGCAAACTGACCGACCGACCGGCTCGCCCAGCCACCATAGCGGTGATCCGAAAAATAAACTCACTGGCACTTGTCGCCAGCACAACACGCGTCGAATCAACACCATGAAAAGCAGCCAGTTGCCCACGCAAGACCGTGTAGCTGGCGTCAGGGTACTGTGTGGCGCTTGCCTGCTGAACAGCTGCGAATGCAACAGGGCACGGTCCGCACGCGTTGCTGTTGGTTGAAAAGTCATACTGCGCGGCACCAAAGGCATCCGGACCGCCATGAACACGTTGTTGCTCCCGTTGGGTTTGCTGCATCATGGCTTCAGAACCGCTATTAAAAAAATAGCTGCTTGCGCAAATATAATGGCGCTTACAACCACTTTTGATGCCTTTTTTCGGGCCAAAACGGCATCTTTCGGCTCTGGCGGCGTTCCCGAAGGGTTTAAAACATAAACCCCAGGCTTTTGCAAACGCACACCGAGCGCCAGCGCCATCGCTGCCATGGGCCAGCCGCTGTTGGGCGATGGTGTTTTGCGGGCTTCAAGACCAAGTTTTGCCAAATCAACACCTTGCGACAGCAGTTTTATCAGCAGCGCCGTGATGCGCGCTGGCAGCCAGCTCAGCACATCATCAGCACGCGCCGCCCACTTGCCTGCCCATTCCCAGTTCACGCCGTTGCGCAAACCCCGGTAGCCCCACATGGCGTCAGCGGTATTGGCAAACCGGTAAATCGCAGCACCCGGCAAACCGAACAACACAAACCAGAAAATGGGCGCGACAACCGAATCGTTAAGGTTTTCTGCGAGTGATTCCATCGCGCTTTCACGTACTTCGGTCTCGCTCAGGTTGGTCGTGTCACGGCTGACCAGCATGGCCAGGCGCTGGCGACCTGCATCCAGCGACTGGGCCAGTGCAACCTCCACTGCTGCAACTTCTGACCGCAACATCGACCAGGCCAGCATGGGCTTGAGCGCCAAGCCCAGCAACAAGATAGCCAGAACCCAGGGCAGCTGGAATGCAGCCCATTGCACTGCCCACGCTGCTGCTAAAACCACCGCTACTCCCGCACACCAAAAGGCGGACGCCAGCCAAAATGACTTCAAATCACGAACCTCGGGCGACGGATTAGGCTTCAGACGCCTGACAGCCCAATTCAGATAGTTACCCATCCAAACCACCGGGTGAAAGCGTATCGAAGGTTCGCCCAACCAGCGGTCAAAGGCCAGCGCCAGAAGCAATGCACCGCAACTGGCCAGCGCCATCAACATGGGTTTAATCCTCAATCCCGCGCTGGGCCGGTATGCCCGCCTTGAAAGCGTGCTTGACCATGGCCATTTCTGTCACAGTGTCGGCCAGCTCAATGATCTCGGGTGGGCAACGACGGCCGGTGATGACG
>Ga0207936_1000324_pt1 | contig 10556 bp, 8 predicted proteins | sample LakMenEpi19Nov10_FD_150715 | JGI IMG/M metagenome (GOLD analysis project Ga0207936, IMG submission 150715) | Freshwater microbial communities from Lake Mendota, WI - 19NOV2010 deep hole epilimnion (SPAdes) | ecosystem: Environmental > Aquatic > Freshwater > Lake > Epilimnion/Euphotic zone ... | reverse complement strand
ATGAAATAAATGTTATTTTTGTAAATAAATGGAAGAAAACCCATTTTTTGTAAAACCATGTTTTTGAAAGTACATCAAGAAAGAGACTCTGAAAACGCGCATAAAGGTTTTGTGTTGAAACTCATTCCTAAGTGTTAGGGAGCTAGACTTTTGGATTTAGACGCCAGACACAGAAAGGCACTGGAAAGTAACAACTAAGAAATTAACAAAGGTTTGTTTTCTGAACATGACTCTACTTTATTGCCTGATTTATCTGGCCCACCTATGAAAATTGAAAAGAAAAGATGAAGAGTTTATATCTAAGCATTTATTTAAGACATCAGTAGCCAAGTGAAAAGATTCCGCTTTCGAGGCAAGGGCTTGGAAAAATACATAGACTGACTAGCATTTGAAAGATAAACAAGTTGAAAAACTAGAAATACTGTGTATTCTCTGAACTCTCTGAAAAACCCCAGGGGAAGGGAGTTAGTCAATAATCAGAAAAGAAATAAGACGCAAAGAAAAATGAAGTCGTTTTATTGTTTGTTAGTCTTGTTGATCCTTTGTTTGAACTTAACATTTTCCCAAGAAAAGAATACAAGAAAGAGGCAATTAACAATAAGATCAGTTCACAAGTGCGATCAAGATTCAATAACTCAATTTGATTATTGGGGTCCTTTGACTAAGAAAAACTGTGTGCAGTTCCGAAAAAGAGAAGCTAGGCAATACAATCCATCTGACGTATCGCATTTGAAACCTATTTACATCTTCAAATAAAAGAAATATCATTAACATTAATGGTGAGTTTGCCAAGACCAAAGCTTAAAAGCAAGAAAATTTAGCATTTCTAACGAAAAAGATTGAAAACCAAGCATTAGAGATTGTTTTATGTCACCATCGCAAGTTTGCAACTAGAATTAGTTTTTAGACCATGATGGAGGAGAACTAAGAAAAATAAGAAAAGGTGGGAGAATTCCACCCGCAAGTCAAAAACTACCTGCCTATGCTTCTTCCAACAAAGGGAGGAGCTATCGCTCGCTACCTGCTAAAAACAATTTACAAGACCCAAGATTTAAGAATTATTCCCAAAACGAAATAAACTAGAAAACGATTATAATATTAAGAAAGTTGTAAGGAAATTAGTAAAACGTAACATTTTTTAAACTTTTTATACTAGATGGAGCCGAGATAGGCACTACTCAGAAAAGTTAGGTTAGATTTTAAATAGATTTTAGAAATCAGAAATTAATGACCAAGTTTGCCACTGAAAAACTTGCGTTATATACAAGTAATGGATGAACCAATCTTTACCATTTAGGTTGGATATGGATAGAAATTATTAAAGCAGGTGTTGACTACAAAGTAAACTATCTTCGTTTTAACACCAAGTTAGCTTAACATCCCCATAATATTAGGTCTGTGATACTTGTAATTGTAAATAGTATTCATCGGCCTTGCAGTCAAAAATCAATCAAACATTTTTTGAAGGTTTTGCAACACAGCGAAACCACTTTTCGTGAACTTATCTATCTTAAACATATGCTAAGAAAAACTAAAGATTGCACGATTGAAATTATTTACAAGATACATAGTTTTCACTTCATTATATAATCAATAAGGTTGAATTGATCTGTTCGGGTTAGATGGTACATACTTTACGGCTAAAGTCTTTAGAAATTTTAAGTAACAAATTCGCTTTAAATAAATAACTTTTACAGTCTTTTGAGGAACCTTTTAATCGAAATAGTTTTAAACATTTTTATTTTTCACGCAAACAAAACTAGACGCACCCTGTTTTTGAAAATATTTGAAAATCAGTTTTAAAATCACGTTTGAAAACATTTTTTTCGTTTTGAGAGTTTGGCCACTCAAAGACAAAGTAAACAAGAAAAGAGAGAAGGAATATCTCAAAAACTCAAGTTAGCAACGTTAAACAGACAAAATTTGATTTATTTCCCACATTTTTGTGGTTGGAGCCATGATTTAGAGATTAAGCTTCAAGATTGCTGGGCCGTCACGTCTCAAAATGATAAACCATCTATCTGAACAATTGAAATGACCATAACAGGTTATTTTTCCTAGATCTTTCAAAATTGATAAAACTACCTCACGGTTTTTGACTTAAAAGCATTTTTTGGCTACGCCCTAAGAAGATATATTAGAATGATGGATGAGAGGTGATTTTAAAAATAAGTTTTATTTTTTACACAATAGGCAGCATCAATAACAAAAAATTTAAAAATTCATTTCAGACAGACATTGGTCACATAACTTTTGTTCATTTTCCATTTCATCGATTCGATTCTTGAGTTTTTGATTGTACTTTTCGAGGTTGTCAGACAACTCCTTAGACTTTACAGTCACTTGGTGGTGCTTAAGACGAAAGTTATTCCTGTCAATAGTAAGTTCGCGATTTTCAGAAAGTAAATTTTTCTTTTGTTCTTTGGCCTTCCTTAAAACACCATGCTGTCGCTTGAGTTTTTCACGAAGAACCTCGACAGTGGCCTCGAGGTCTGCTATTCTAGCATTCTTGAGGTCATCAGGCCTGTTCAAGCACATTTGGTCAAAAACAGACTCACCAATTAAATAGATCAACTTGGCACTGTTTATTTTAAAATCAAAATCAGTCTTTTTCTCTTTTGGAGGCTTGACAATGACGACCTCTTCGGCCTCAGACTCAGAATCGAAACTTTCAATTTTGAAATTAACAATCTCAATCTCTCCTCCATCAGGATGTTTTCTTTTTTCGGCCTCTACTTGAAAAGCAGCCATTTTTTGGGAAAATTAAAACCTTTTGAATCTTTTTTTTGAGACAAGCGATCGCACAGCTATTCTTTGAGAAACTAAAAATACTAAAATTTTGTAGAAATTGGAACCTCACCTGAACAGGTAAAGGTTGGTTACAAAGATTTGAAAGATCCCTCGCTTCATCTACCATAGATTTCTAAAAATAATCTTTCAAATCATGAGAGTTTTGTAGTACAAACATTCAAAACATAAAAATTCAAACTATTTTTTCATAACAGATGACGCTCCCAAAACAGAAGAACTTTTTATTTACAGATTAGAAAAATTAAAATCTAAAACCATAGTTCATGAATGTAGCCACCTATTTTTTAGACCAAGTCGTTTATTTTTAACTAGGTTGTTAGGTACCTGTTATTCACATACTTATTTAGGACCCGCATTCCCGATTTGCTTAATAACATACTATATAAAACCTTGGAGTTACGAATCAATTTTATCTATTAATATTTAAATATTTGCCGCTGTTATCTATTCAATGTTTCCCCAATTTTAATGACAAATTTTGAAGTACAGAGTTAAGTTTTAATATGCAAAATTTGTTCCCTAAAATTATCTTTTGAAAAGGGTACTTTTTCAACAAAAACTCATTGAAAAAGCACCCCCTGTGGGTCCTAACTAGTTAGATTCATGAGTGAAAGAAACAAAAGCAATTTTGAACATTTATTTTTAACAATTTTTTTAAATTTGGCAATTTTTACTCATCATACATAGGATCTCGTAAATGCAGACACATGCATGATTTCCTGTAGTTCTCTAGTTGAGCTTCGCAACCTTCAAGCCTTGTTTGGAGTCTAGAGATCAACTCACGGTAGTCCTATAACATTTTTAGAATTAGAAACTTTACACATAAAAGTATATTTTCATGATAAGTTCACTAATAAGAGAAAAGTTTCAGTTTTCATGTTAGAAAGTAAGATAAGTATATTTGTTTTAAAATAAGATAAGTGCTAAGCAATATTTACCACGGGCACTACTCTTTCTTTTTGCCTTTCAACCAAGTCGGCAAAGACATTGATTATCCCACCTAGGCGGTCAACTTGGGCCTTGAAGTCACGAGACTCAACAACAACCGACCTTGGTTCCTCAAAAGGATATTTCCTCTTTAAACGCCTAGGGGAAACAAACCAGATGAGCAATTAACAAGGGGATGAAATAGTCAAAGTAGGTTAACATTTAGATAGAATAGTTAGGTTATTGTTCGATAAAGACTAAAAACTTTAGATTAGAATACTTAGGTACCCAGTAACAGAGCACAGGCTCATCGCAGGTCCCTTGGAAGGTCCCGCCGCACTTGCAGACGCAGGCCTGAGGGGTGCCCGAACTAGCACCGACCCTGGTTTGGCCCTGAAAGTCATGGGGGTCAAGACCTGAACCTCATCCAACCTTTCAACCTTCACGAGTTTCGGAGGTGTTGGCCTTAAAAGAATTATTTACCATTTTTTAAGTTAGGTTAAAATATAGACAACAAAATTATTCCGCATTTCGAATCAAATAATTATTAAAAAATTTTTCATATCAAATAAGCTAGAGCGTTTCACAGAGCACAACTTTTTTTAACATACCCTGCAGTGTCCATCCTAGTCGCCGCCGTTTGCGCCGCGCGGGAAGCGACATTGAAAATATTGGACTCATAAGACACAGATCGAATGTTTCGACTAACTTCAACTCTCAGATTAGTCCTTCAAGATGAAATATATGTAGAATAAGGCGTTTAACCAAACATTCTTAAATTTTATGAAAATATAAGCGATACACTATAAGATTTAAAGGGGGATTTAAATATTTCGATTCCTTAATAACACAGCAACAGTGGAGTTTTGATGAATGTTTTTATTAGACTTATAATATATACTAACAAACGAGGAGTTTTACTTAGACTTAACTTATGAAGTGAGACTAAAATAACCAACCAGTTCTTTCCAAATAAATATTTTGATAAACAAAAAGATAGCTAGGAAGCAAACGAAATAATAAAATAAGAATTGCATTTTCAAAAATTAGATTTATTTTCAATCATTTTACGCAACCTATTAAAAATTAGTTTTGAACATTTTTTAGGATTAATGCAGAAAAGGAATTTAGCAAAATGGAAGTTTAAAATACCGATCAAAATAAGATTAATTCTATGATAATAAACAAAGTTTTCAACTAGAGATATAAGTAACTAAAATTAAGAATAAACTAGAAACAACTTACTTGGGAGCGTTTAACGACTCTATAGGGGCAGATTCACATCTGCCTTGCATAGAAGTGCCTGGAGCCTCAGGGGTAACCTCAACAACGATCGCGGGGGTACCTGGGTCCGCAACAGGGTTCTCAGGGCCAACTAGGGCATCCTCCCAACCCTTTTCCATCCTAATAATTTCACCCCTACCCCTAAGACAACTAGGTAGGCTTAAATAGTATTCGTCTAAACTATTGAGTTCATACCAAGTAGCTGGGTCCAAAGCAATTTGACTATCAACATGCACAAAATGGGTATAACAAGCAAACAAACGGACACCTTTTTTCTTTAAAAATGTTGTTGAATAGTAAAGATCTTTTTCATGCCCAAGGCCCCAGGTAACTAAGGCCCTTCGGTCTTGGCTTCTAAGTTCAAACAAAGGAGTTTTAAATTTGCAAATTAACTTGGATATTTTGCCGTGACCTGGAATAAAATTATCAATTGAATCGCAAGTTTCTAGAAAACAACACCTAAATAAATGTTCAGGAACTTCTGCAGGAGCAACTAAGCCAAAAACGCTTTTTTCTTTAATTGAAAGTTTAGCAAGACTGATAATTTGTTTCACGATTTTATTGTCCAAGTCAGCCATGGACATTTTCACACAAAGTAAAGAGATATGACGACCAACCCTTCATTTTATACCAACCAAGAGGGTTAAAAATAAGTTTTGACGTTTTTTCATCAAGATCTCCCAAATTTTACCAACCAAACAGAAAGTTCAGAAGTTTTTTAGTTTTTCAACTACAATAGATTAAGAATAAAGGGATTCTTGTCATCTACCGGCCGTGTTAAATAATAAAACATCAATAGTTATATAGCATTCTTAAACTTATTTATGACTGAACTATTTTTATTGACAACACAAAAATGTTCACATAATCTGAAAATCTAACACCATGTGTTGACACAATTAAACGAACGCCTTGTCTCGAAAGCGCCACCTATATTTGAAAATAAAACTGTAACAACCTGTATTTTCTGGTCAAATCTGAGAAGATAAACAAAAATATTTCATTTCAAACGCAAAATAAACATTTCTTAAAAGTTAGCTTGTTGAATGACCATTCTGATGTTGTTAGGGGAATAGAAATACGAAACGCCAGAAAGACATTAAGTTATTGTGAACATGAGATAGTAAAATAACATGCAAAATTGTCTTTATTTTCTTTTCTTCACCCAAAAATCGAAAACGCAATTAAAACCTCAAAATAACATCAAGTTAAGAATTGTCATTTCCATTCAATAAACACATAACAGTCATTTTTTAATTAGCTATCTTTTGTAACAAACTGTTAGGAAAAAGTCTCTAGATACAACAAACGACATCTCACAATTTCAAAGCTAACAGTCAATCTATTGTTACACTAGACAAAGCTGATATTTGACACTATGAGAGAGATAGCTTCAAGAGTCCAAGACTTCACGTTGAATTTAAAATTATTCCTAACAAACTAAGTTACAATGTTACCATGTATTTTACACCTAAGTTTAGAAGTTGTTTTGATGATAAAAGTGTTCTTTTACCATCAGAACATCTTAATAGTAGCTAAAAGAGAGTAATAACAAAAAGTTTTGGATAAGTTTAAAAAGGCAGGCGAGTTTTATTTAACAAAAATTAAATATCAAAAATTGAGCAATTGCTCACGAAACAATACATTTAAAAAATTGCAAAACTTTAAAACATGCCGAAATGGTTATAATTTAGGAAAATAGACATTTAAATAGCCAAATGATAATTTAGAATTTAGATTTAAATTAGCCGAAACATAATAAGTCAATTTGACATAAAATTTTGAAAAATTTAGGCCGAAATATTTAAAAATTTTTGAAAAAGCAATTCTGTAAAACATGATTCGTTTAAAATATTGACAAATCTTTTTGTCGAAACACTTAAAAAATGCCTTTATGGCGAAACACGAAGTAAGGAGAAGTTTTCAGGTAGGTAGGTTGGCTTAAGTGGAGTCGAGTCTGGCAGTGTCCGCCCACTGGTGCCCCACCACTCCTGGTAGGCAGGTTGCAAACAACCACCCCTCCACCTAAACGAACGAACACCTGCAATGAAAAGAATGATTTTGTGTGAGATTGGAATTCCAAAAAAGCGAAATGTTCGTTGGCTTAAATAATATTGACAAAAGAATTGAACGTTACTAAAATGTTTCTCATTCCATCCTTACAATGAAGCAGTTATCTCACGAAATTAAAAGAAAAGATTTTTTTAAACATTTGCTACATTTTTAAATAACTAATTCAAAAGGAAACAACTTTTCTAAGCAATAATAAAAATATTAGTAGTAGAAATAAAAATGTGTTGTAGAGGAGTTTGACGAGAATCGAACTCGGGATGCCCAGTCCCAAGGCGACAACGTTAACCACTCGTCAAACTCATCAACGACAAAAACCCAAGTGAAAATTAGCTAGCTTAGGATTTGTAGAATGTTTTTTACCTGAACACCTCCGAAGCAACTTGTAAAACTTCGATTAAATTGGTCCCCGACCCTTCTGACATCTGGTAGGCGCGGGATCGCGTGTTAAGGCCGTGCCACTCATGAACCTGAAATCAGTCAATCACACATGAAATTATGATCGTTACCACTAATTAATATCAATATTTAAATATTTAAATGGAGATTAACTTATTAACTGATTGACTTAACTAAAATTACTTTCAATAGATTTCATTTTCAATCAGCCAACTAAATTAGAGAGTTCTAAAACTTTTAAATGAAAACTTACATCGAAAAAGAACTGCCGCCGAAATTTGAAAAAGTAAAAAAGGCCTCAAGGCCTAAATCGGGCGACCTCCGAGGCTGCCAAGCCGCCACTCTGCCGGCAGAAGCCGGGCTACGTTTACACGGTCCTGTAGATTGATAAATAACAACACCAAATTAATATCTATGAAAACAAACACTTTTTTGTGAATAATCGATCGAAACCACTTTAAAACTTCTTATAAAGTTTTCCTCTTGCAATCTAAAAATTGGTGTATATTTTCTACTACTTTTCTGATTTTAATATTAACAAATTAACCAAGACTCACGTGAGGTGTCCGTGGCTGCGGACGCGGCCTCTCTCGGCCAACACCTTGGTGGCCTTCATCGTCTTGTTGACGGCCACTCCAACTTCGGCGATCCTGTACAGGGTCCTCTCGCACAGCCGCTCCTGCATCCGGGCCGAGTTTTCGAGGACGACCAGCCTCTTCCCGTTGTCCTCGATGAGGAGACGGTCGCGGTCCAGCTGTACTCGGGCCCAAACTTCGGCCCCACGGTCCCAGATCACCGGGCAGAGCCATTCAAGGCCGGTCTTGGCGGTGACCCTCCACTTGTACGAACTCTTGTCTGCAAAATAATATTCAAAATTAACCTTCTGCATTGGCACTAACACTATAAAAATCTCAAGTTTGAACGAAATTTCTAATCATTATTTCTTGGAAAACTATTCCCTTTCATTTTCGCACTTTTAAATCAACTTTGGAACCTAAAAATAACAAATTTTAAACTTTTTATCTATTTTTCGATAAAACAATCTTATAAATTAAACTTACACAACTCCTTGTCCTCCCACTCATCCCTGCAGAGCCATTCGTAGGCCTTCACGAGGCCGTAGCCGACGAACGAGGCCGAGAGCAAGATCAAGGGGATGAGGTAGACCAGCATGTCCCCGTCGATGTCCGACGGAGGCTGGGTGGGGGCCGGCGCTTCCAATCCAAACAGTTCAGCCAGACTGGCCGACTCCCCAACCCTAGCCATCGAGAAACCTTCACCCACGTCGACGAATGAAACGTCGCGGGCCTCGAGAACCGCGGCCTCGGTGACCTCCTCCGGCATGGGCGTGACCGTCGTGTTCAGGATGGCCGTGGTGGTGGTCCTGAAGACCTCGGGCATGGCCGTGGAGAGAACGGGCGACAACTTTCGGAGGATGTACATGCTGCCTAGACAAGATTAAAAGAATTAACATTATCATTCCTTTCTCACCATTTCTTTTTCTCAATTCTTATTTCGATCGATTGTTCACTAACTTTTCATTTATGGTAACAAATTCAGGACAAAATTTTATTTAAAAACTTAAAAAACAGTGAAAATGGGCATTGAAAAAGTTAAATAAGAAATTTAAAAAACACGAATAGCAAAAATCACGAAAATTATAGAAAATTTTAACATTACTTACTTTTGATAGATACCGCTTATCATAGAACGATTGACTGAATTGAGGTCTCATGGCCATGCAGCCTCTTTTATACCGGTTCCAAAGCCAAGTTAAGAAATAGGAAGTCTTCAGCTGTTTCATTTCCAACCTCACAGCATTGCCAAATAAAGCAATAAACCATCTGCTACATTAATACTTTGTTTAAAACGGATTCCTATCTGGCAACAATGCTTTTAAACGAATCATTTTTTGAAGAATTTTATCTTTTCTAATATCGAAATTGAAACAATTTTATTTTTTACATACTAATAAGAACCTTCTTCAACTCTAAAATGTATTTTTCTTTGAATTTGTAACATTTTTTCTGACCAAGTACAAATTTGACCGTTGGTTTCACCAACAAACACTAGCCGGAAGTTTTTGGGAGGTTCATAACCCCTTCCGCTGACATCATTTCGAATATGCAAAATTTATTCCCAAAAATGTAATTTTTGATAAGGGTACTAGTAGGTATACATATTATTATCAAGTCTCACCTTTAGGTGTAAAAATTATTTCGCAAAAATAAGCCTTACATTAAAATTCTCATTAAATTAAAAACAAAATTTTTCATGGAAAAACCAACCCGGACCAAAACTAACAAAGATCTGACTCCAAGGTGAAATAAGGCACACCGTTTCAATAACAAAAGAACAAAAATTTCTGAGGAAAAGACAGCTTTTTCCAAATGAACCTAACTTAGAGAAAACAACGAATACGTTTTTTGATTTATTTAATGGAAATGACACTAATTTAAAATAAATAAGAATTGACAACATAATGAATCTTTAAAAATGAACATCAATTAATATACGAAGCAAGTTTTTATGAAAGATTTACATTGTAAAAATAAGAAAGAAACTTATGGTAATAAGATGGAGCGTTTCATAGAACAACGCACAAAAATATCGGAATGATTTGAAACAAGATAACTTACTAACTAAAACTTAAAAACTAACATCAAAAAAGGGCCCTTTAATGAATAATGAACACGAAATGAGATAAAAATAAGAAAATCTAAATTTTTAAGAGATCTACAGGAAAGTAGGCCAATTTGAAACTACTCCCTTCACTCTTTTTCTCCTGAAAGATTCAGAGCCGCCTACTCATCCTCCCCACGGAGGGCGCGTAGGTCGGCCTCAACCTTCAGAAGCGCGTTGCGGGCAGCCCTGTCATTCCGGGCAGCCTCTCTCTCGGCCACCCTGTCGACGGCCTCCTGAGCCAGACGTTTTGAAAGACGCCTGGCCAGTAGACTGTTCTTGGCATTCTCTTCGAACGAAGTGCGAAGGGGCGGCATCATGGGAAGGTTGGACCCGGTGTCCAGGGGCAAGCTGTCCGGCCTCACTCGAGGATAAGGAGGAGA
>Ga0207936_1000322_pt1 | contig 10593 bp, 8 predicted proteins | sample LakMenEpi19Nov10_FD_150715 | JGI IMG/M metagenome (GOLD analysis project Ga0207936, IMG submission 150715) | Freshwater microbial communities from Lake Mendota, WI - 19NOV2010 deep hole epilimnion (SPAdes) | ecosystem: Environmental > Aquatic > Freshwater > Lake > Epilimnion/Euphotic zone ... | reverse complement strand
AGCCAGTGCCAAGCCAAGCTAAAAGTGCTTAAAATTTAAGCGCTAAGCGAGTTTGGGTGTTTGCTGATTTTTAATTCTGCAAGTCCCTCCTCAGCTAACATCCAATCCGCTTCACACACAGAAATTCAGACACTCCCGTTGTCTGGCCTGCTTGGCCTCCTGTACAGCCTGCCTCACGGCTTGCGTGATCATTTCATTCGTCACCCGCGCTGGGTCGTTTTGGTTCTGCTGTGTCAGGCGGGTAACGACTTCAAAGTAAAGACGCCCGGTATCCAGATCGGCATGTATAGCTTCATCCATGACGCGTCGGGCCTTACGGTCCAGACTCGCAATGTAATTTTCTGCCCTCTCTATCGCGGGAGCGTCAATTTCATACTGCATTAACTGGCCCGCTAGCTGCCGCTTTTGTGCCCAGTTCAAAGTGCTTACAGTCGTCTCGGCTCCGTTTGGCTCAATGGGTCGCTGCGCAAACTGGGCATAACTCTTGTCTAATTGCTGGAGAGTCTCCAGAATCTCAATATACCGACCGATGTAGGTCAGTAAAGCCTGTTGAGTCCGCGCATCTTTTGCAGATAGATTCGGATTGCTGGCCGCTTCTAGAGCTTTTAGTTCCATGACATCACACAGGGCATGCGCCACCTGTAGTTCTGTGAGCCGCCTCCTGGTCGAGGAGGCGTTTTGCATGGCATGAGCCAGCACCTCTTTCTTGGTGCCTTCTGTCAAACTGAGACCTGGGAGCAATTTCAGTAATCCGTCCAAGATTTCAAGCGCAGAGCCTTCGGAAGCAGACGTTCGGTCAGGTAGCGGTTGCATTCCCAGGGGTGCGGCAGGCTTGTCTGGCACAAGGCGAAGCGGTACAGGCTGCTGATCCGATAAAACATCTGGCAATTCTTTGAACTGCCGGCCGCCGGGAAGGACCCGGAGTTGAGGCCGTCCCGTAACCTTGGACAGCGCTTGCGAAAGTAAATGTCTACCGGGTATGTTAATGCCGATCATGGTCATTTTCGTCTTTGGTTTGACCGCAGCCAAAGTGACTACAGATGATGCGGAGAATAGAAGTGAATCGATGCCCGCGGGACGCGGATTGTCCGCCGGTAGACCGTTTGACGTTTAAGGGTGCTCGGCATACGTCAACCCGCTCGCCTGTGCGTTGGCAGCAGCGTGAATAAGCGCATCCGATTGGCCGATTACGCTCGCGCCATGACAAGCACCCGACTTGCGTGGGGCGGGCACCTCTATCCTGGTCTTCGTCTGATGGGAGGCGCTTGCGTTTTGGGTGATAAGCTGATGCTATATTTTCAGTAGCTGCTTGCGCCCTTACTCATTGGCCTACAGGATCATTTAGTAGGTAAAAGGCCGTCTTGAGGCCCAAAATCCGGCTTGGGCAGGCTTTTAACTCAGGTTGGGTTGCCTGAAAACTGCTTTTACGTGGCTTTGACGCTGTTTTTATACTGTTTTGGGTGGTCAAAAGTGACCCTAACCCAATAGATATGGGTGCAAGCAGCTACTATTTTGATAGTGATTTGGAGGTGGTTGACGGCTTCTTGGTAATGCCGCCAGCCGGAGAAGTATTGCTTTGCATGGCCTGGCTGCTTCGCCGCAAAGCCTGGTCACAGGGCAGTCCCAAGCTGTCGGATCAAACCAACCTTGGCCCGTGAGCCCGCTTCACTCAAGGGGTGTGCCAATAGCGTCGTGAAACCACTCCCGCTGAATCTGTGAATACGAAAAATTCACATTGTCAATCCTGGCGCGAGTAAATATTGGCTGACTGCCATCGTCTACAGTGCCCCCTTTTAGCCACGCGTGTTGTAAATTCGCGTCAGTAAAATTCGCATCAGACAAATTTGCGTTTAACAAATTCGTATTCACAAGGGTCGCTTCCGTCAGAATCGCGCGGGTCAGATTCGCACCCCAAAGATCGGCATCGGTCAGATTTGTCGTACTCAGGTCTGCCCCGCTCAAATTTGCCTTGAACAGTTCCACCCCATGCAGATCGGCGCCGCGCAGATTCGCGCCACTGAGATTTGCGTACGACAAATCAATCCCCTGCAAATTGACGCCACTTAGGTTTACCCCACTCAGATCTGCCGAAGTCAACCCTTCTTGTAAGGACTGCAGATACGAGCCAAGCAGCCCGGAATTACTGCCTGCCATCTGGTTAATCCGGGTAATGGTCTGCGCTGGCGAGAAATTATCAGTCAAGTAAGCCAGATAGCTTGAATGGAGCGTTCTTATGCCAAACTGAGGTGAAAGCCGCATGGCCTCGGCTTCAAGCTGCCCCCATTGCTGCTGATTGATCTGGCTGAAGTCCTGCGCGGAAATCAAGGCCCTTAGCGCCTGGTTTTCCGCCCTGTTGGGCAAATCTGCCATAGGGTTTGCGGGGTCATAGTGGCCGCCAGCCTTGACAATCACTGCATCGTACGGCTGCAACCCTGACAGGGCATTCTTGAGGTCTTGTCGCGTGGTCAGCGGCTCATACTTCTGAGGGTCGTCTACGTTGACGATGTTTTGGCCCGAACTGCCAAACTGGTGGAAGCCTGCAATTACCAGCCGTCTGCGTACCTGTCCATCAGGGGCCACGATGATCAACTGAAAATCATTGCTGTTGGCAGGTCCGTTATGTTTGAGAAATTTTTCTAAAAAATTCGCCCCGGAATCACTCAGAAGTACGCTGACAGGGCCCAAAACAACCATCTCGCCCACATTCTGGGTATGCCCCTGGCGCGCCAATAGGTTCATCCCACCGTAAGTGTCAAGACGCAATATATTTGTGGTCTCACCTGCGGGTGGCAGCACAGAGAGATCCGCCAATCGTTCGAGATCAAGTGAACTATCAGGCAGTGAATTACTATCAGGCAGTGGAGTATTGGCGTTTTGTGCTGGCTTGGTCAGCTTTGCCGCTTTCAGAGCCTCGATCACGGCTAGGGTGATCATTTCATTCGTCACCCGCGCTGGGTCGTTTGGGTTCTGCTGTAGCAGGCGGGTAACGACATCAAAGTAAAGACTCGCGGGATCCAGGCCAAGCTTTATAGCTTCATTCATTGCATCAAAGTCAGGATCTTTGAAATAAACCTCCACCCTTGTCCTTGCGGGCCTGTCAATCTCGTACTGCATCAACTGGCGCGCCAGTTCCAACTGATCCTCCCAACTCGAATCACCGACCAACGCATCCTTGCCATCGGCGGCCTTCGTGGGTCGCTGCGCAAACTGGGCATAACTCTCGCCTAGTTTCTGGAGCGTCTCCACAACATCCATATGCTGATCGATAGATTGCAAGGCTTGCTTAATCTGCGCATCTTGTGCGGATATGGGTTCCATGACATCCCATATGGCCTGCAATACATTCAGCTCTGTGAGCGGTTGCTCATACAGGGCGGCGATTCGCGTGGCCTGAGCCAGCACCTCCCCCCGGTTGGCTTCTGTCAAATTGAGCTTTGGGTGCAATTTCAGCAATTGCGCCAGGATAGTGGAGACGCTCGGCTCTTTTGCACCCGCACCAGACGCCCCCGCCCCGCTGCTGCCCGCTATCGGGTTCTGCCCACCCGGGCGAAATGAACTCATTGGGCCTGCCAAGGTTTCAAGCCAAAAGGCAACGCGATGGTTTCCCAGCCTCTTTTGCTCCTCAATTGCCTGCCGCAGCAGATCAGCCGGGGCTTGCCCGGATAGCAGTGGCGCCGCCTTCAAGCCGTCCAGAATCTTTTGCGCGGCCGATTTATCTTGCGCTTCACGCCGGGCCTGCTTCTCAAGTGCGGCAGCGCCGGCCAGTGTAGGCTTGGTGCGTTTGACTTCTGCGGGTGCTGGTGCAGGCGCGCTCTGCGCCACCTGCTTGCGCAAGACACCAACCTGCGGGAACGATGGGAGCGCCCTCGCGCTTTTGCGAAAGGCATCGACCTTTGCCATGTCGTCGAGCACCTGGTTTTGCTGCTTGCGCACCTGACTGGATGGCACCGCCCTGGCCAGTGCGTTCCACTGGTCGGTCAACTTTTGGCTTCTGGGGTGACACGCCAAGTCGACGATCTTCAGCCGCTCTGCTGTCGTCATCTTGGGCCACAGCTGCATGATTTTTTTATAGTCACCCTGCGCCTGCACAAAGCCGGCGACGGTTGAGAATTGGCCGTGCTTGTTGCTGTGCAAGCTGTCAAGCAGCAGCTGTATGCGCGCCATGGGCAATGCCGTGCCGCCTGGGGCCTGCGCTTTGGGCTGCACTTTGGGCGTTACCAGCTTTGGTGTGGGCGCCTCGGCTACAGGCACTGGCACTGGCAGTGTGGGAACGCCAGCGAAGTTGAGCTGGTCGGGGGGGGGCTCTTCGGCTCAGTCGGCCCAGCCGGAACAGGCAACTTGGCGGCCCTGAGCGTTGCAGCCGTGTTGGCTTGGGTTGCTATTTGCTGAATCGATTTGCGCGTGCTGGGAGATGCGTCCAGCTTGACGACTGTCGGCCAAACGACTGGCAGATCGCGCCGGCGGGCAATGGCTTTAAGCTCGAAGCGCTGGGCTTGCTGCATGGCGGCAGCGGCCGGTGTCTTTGCGCCATGAGAGGCTTGCAGCGCGTTTTGCCTGATTCGACTCGGCAGGGCTGCAACGAAGTCTTGGGTCAGCGTATCGAACTGACTGGGGCTGAGCTTGCTGGTGTCAGCCCCGAGCTTTGCAAACACTGGGGTAAAGGATTGCCGCCGGTCACGCTGCTTGGCCAGTAGCTCAAGCTGACGCAAGCCTGCCTGGACGCCCGCGCTTCTGGATTCCATGATCAACTGCACCAGCGCTGGGACTGCGTTTACCAACGGCTGAAGGAGGGAGGGCTCATCGACAAAGGCCAACACCTCAGGCGCGCGCAGACCGCGCGGGTAAAGACCTGCGGGGCTTGAGGACTGTTCAATGCGGCTTCCCATGGACCGTGCTTTCTGGTTTTATCTTGCTTGAGGTTTTTGATTTGACAGTCAAAAAAACAGCAATTTGTGCGCCCGACTCAACCGTGCAGAACGACGGCGCTCAGAAAAAAACCGGTGCTCAACCTGCTGAAGCCGCTATTAATTACATAGCCCCTTGCGCCCGTATTTATTGGTCTGAAGGGCTAAAACACCCTAAAAAGTCGATCAAAAAAGTCAAAAATGAGCGTTGCGGCTGACTCTCGCAGCAGAACGGGGCTTGAAGCGCGCAGAACTGCAAAACGAGTCACAAACAACGCAATAACCCCACACGGTAGGTTTTTTGATTTATCAATGGTCCATCTTGGGCAAGTTATTGAACACGTTGTCCAACTCCTGCTTCTTGTCGGGTCGCAGTCCGCCTGTCGTGGCATTGTCGACGTGTGATACTTCCGTGAATCCCGGACTCTTGGGGTGTCATACGGTACGACAAACTTGAGGTGTTTCAGGTTTGATGCGCCCTGCAAGGAGGCTGACTTCAGGGCGCTTGGAAAACTTTCTTACCTTTCGTCGTTACTCCATTCTTAACACATTCAGCTGTTGTTTCAATTTCCAGCCTAGGCCGCATTGGAAGGGAGTGATACGCGTTGTCGCTGTCTGGGACGGTGACAAAACCCTTCCCACTTGAAATTCCGGGAGCCTTAACCGGCTTACCAGCGACTTCCCCCGTGACGGTCACCGTTACATCTGCGAAGGGATCGATGCCCTCTACGTTACGTAAAAAGCCTTTTGATCGAACCCAGTAATCTTTGCCGTTAGGGCTGTAGTTTATTTCGTGATCAGCGATACACATCGAAGGCGGGTTTTTCTGCTGTTGAGTCAGGGGAAGGATGTTGTTCGCTTGCAGACGGATTCCATTCCCGCTGGCTGTCGCCTTAAAGGCTTCCCTTAGTGCGGTAGATCCCACCTGATCGCGAGTCATCGTTTGATTGCTATTTTGTATAGTTTGAGCTCTCTGAACAAAGCGTCCGTTCATCAGCTCTTTCTTCAACCCATCGCCCAAAGTCTGGATTTGCTTTTGCGTCAACCCTTTAGTGACAAATCCCGATTGTTGCAGCAGTAAGGTTGTGTTCTCATTCTGACTTGAGCCCTGCGGAGAGATGCTCTTAAAAAATGCGCCCATGGCAGAGGTAGACTGAATGATGCTATTTAGAACCTCGATTAACCCGACACCGCGCCCAGTGTCAAGTGCCAAATTGGACGAAGAAGGGTCTAACGTTCGAGTGGTATCTTTATAGCTTGCAGGGGTACCTAGTCTGGAGCCGACAGAAGTCATGAGCAAGTTTCCAATACAAAAATAACCCGCGTTTGAAAAAGCAGGTTGGGTTGAATAAGCCCCCACAGTAAACGCCAGACACCAGCCGGGACTGGCGATCTGTCTAAGGCTGGACGGAAGACGACGAATAGTTGCCGCGTAACAATTGGCATGAAGCAGGGGTGTCGCGCCCGGTCTTGCGAAAGACCCAATTTGTAAAAATGACTTGCTGCAGGTTTTTGAATCTGATAGCAAGTAGCTTTGAGCGGCGATGGTTTCTAATGCCTGCTATCGCATCTACACCGGCAATAAATTGGCAAGCCGCGGCATAAGCTGCGCCACACGTTCAGCCATGAACGCCAGCGCCACCAAAAGAAGCCACCAGGACAGCGCAAGCTTGATGGGAACAGACATCTCCTGAATGAAAACCTGTGGTGCGGCTTTATTGATGACCCTTGATGACGTAATTGCCTCCGCCAGGCTAACCGCGCCGTCGCGCCGCGCTTTTGAGGCATTCAAAAACAAATCCCCAAATCCACACTTGCGCACGCGAATTCCACACTGCAGGCATGGCCTCTGCCGCCGGGGACGCCCAGGCTAGGCAAATGCCTACCAGAAACGGCAAAAACAGGCCGTTTTCAAGCACTAAATCGGCAGCAGACCAATAAATACCGGCGCAAACAGCTATTAAATAAATAGTAAATAAAGACTTGTATCGGCGCGGTCATCGGGCCATAGCTGACCGGTTTTACACCCAAGGCTGCGCCACCCTTGTCTTGCGCCAACGTACGCAAGAGACGAACGCCAAGGCAACAGACAGCTGCTACTAGGCAACTGCAGCAGCCCGCCGTCCATCATCATCCCGATCATTGTTCAGGGCTGGGGCATCAGTTTCTTCTTGCCCGTCAGCCTTGCAGGTGCCGGCTAGCCGCCCAACGCAGGACGCTGGTTAGCGCGAAAGCTTGAGCTTTTCCAAGATTTAGTCAGCCAGCCCAAGTGGGGTCACTGCAGTGCTGGCGCCGGCTGTCTGCTTGGTTGGGCGGGCTTGGGCTTTTTTGCCTGCGCGTAGCGGGCCCGCAAGGCGTTGTCTGCTGCCATCAGTTGATCGAAGTCGACCTTGGCGATGCAGTCTGCAGGCAGCCATTCATCGCAAAAGAGCTCAGCAAATTCAATGAGTTCGTCGGTGTCAGCAAAATCCTCACGAACGCGTGGTACCAGCGGCGGGCCTTCCTGTGAGAAGCCTTGCAGTCGATCTGTCTGCCCTGATGGGCCGAAGATCTCATACCAGACCCAGCGTGATTTGAGCGTCTTCGCCCAGTAGGCGGCGCTGACCGATTCATACCAGGGGTGACCGGCGGCACCGTTGATGTCATGGACAAAGGTGTACCCCGGCGCCAGTGGCGCAAGAACGAGCAAGCTGTGCTCATGAAAAACCAGACGATGCGGGCCGCTCAGGTCCAGGGTGTGGCGGATGACCTGGGTGCATGCGCTGAAATCGGCAGTTTGGGCACTTTGTTGGGCGTGCGCAGCCCTGGCTTTGACATAAGCCAAGCCGCCTAACACCACGCCGGCACCGCCCATCATGCCGAGCAGCAGCCAGCCTTGCGACTCGTAAACGCTAAATACCAAACCCAAAAGAAAAAAAACAGCAAACACCATCAGCGCGTAGATCAGCGGACTTGTGCTGGGTTCCTTTTCAGAACCTGCAGCCCTGGCAGCGCCGATGAAACTGAGCAGCGCCGGCTCAGGGGTGATGACTTCGCGGGCAAAGCGTGGATACGGTTGAGCGATGGAGGTCATAGGTGTTCCGTCTTATTTGAGCAGGTACTGCGGGATCGCAGTGTTACTGTTGTCTGTGAACACCAGCGTAGGAGACTCGGCAGCGCCGACTGTAAAAGAATTGCAACTTCGCGCGGTGTTCAAGCCGCCCAGATGGACTATAAAAATCTTGGCAATCCCTGCTGAATTTTTTATAGCATCTATTTCCTTTCCAGACCTGTTGACATGCCGTTGGTCACTAAAGACCAGTAGCGACCACGCCGCACGTCAACGAGAAAGTGACAGTGCTGTTCGCAGGAAGTGATGTGATGGTCACGCCGGCCCCAGGCGTTATCAGATTGGCAATGCTTAACTGGCCTGTTGCGCCTCCTGCAACAGGGCAAGCGGCTCCTCCACTGGTGCCGGTACAGCTTACCGACGTGCAATTCAACCCTGCGCTGGGCGTATCCCTCAGTACTGAACCGTCCGCTGCACTCGGCCCGCCATTGGTGACCGAAATGTTGTACACGGTGTTGCTACCGGCTGTGACCGCCGAAACGCCATTCGACTTTGACGCAGACAGATTGACCAGAGGGGAGCAGAGTCTCAGTGTGGGCTGGGCCATTGCAAATTGCCCTCGAGGTTCACTATTACTAGATGTGACGGAATTAACTATTGAAAGTGTGGCGGAGACCTGTGTGGCCAGAAAGGTGGTTTGATAAAGAGTCCAGACGTCTGCCGCCGCCGTGTCGTCAACGATGAGGCCCAAGGGCGAGGTGGAACTGGAAGCCTGGGTGACAACCAGCGACAGATTCGGATTGGAGTTCTGGTTGCCGTTTACCGGACTGGACCCGTAGATAAAAAATGTATACGTTCGCCCCACGGTGAGACCTGACACGCTTTGGCTCCACCAAATTCCGGCGCTCGCGGAGAGGGTGTTCCCGTTTGCGAACAGCCAGTTGTTGCTGGCTGCAACATTGCGTGCCGCATCACCAGGAAACGTAGCCTGCTGCGCACTGGCTCCCGATCGGTACGCCACGTTGTTGTTTGCAGGAGTTGTGTTGAGCGTTGCCGTGCCAACGCCTCCGCCAGTGCCTATTGGGGCCGCCGTGTTGACAAAGTCACTGTTGGTGATGATGTTCGTGGTAGAAATTTCAGTCGTTGTGGATGGGCAGAGTGTCCCCGCTGATGTCACGCTGACCGCTGCAAAAGCATCGAACGCACTAAACAGGGAGACTGCGATGATGCAATTTGAAATAAAAGTTGTCATTCGAATTTCGCACGCAAATCAAATTGCCGCATGGCCCGTGTCGCTGGTTAGAAAGCGCACAACGCTGGCGTCTTTGGGGACGTAATACCCACCACCGAGCAATCCTCGCCGCTGCGCTGCACTTTTGAGGCATTCAAAAACAAAGGCAAGCATGGGTAATCGTTGTTCATGCCGGGTGCTCTTGGGGTTGCCGGTAGATTGACTTTGGCAAGAACCGCGGGATGCAGTGCTGCTATCGTTCATGAACAGAAGCGTAGAAGCCTTGGCTCTGCCGAATGTAAAAAAACTGCAACTTCGTGCGGTGATGCAACTGCCTAAATGGGCCAACGCAGACCCCATGCTGGACCGGCGCTGAAGCATCAATACAGAGGCAGTGTGATCAACACCTCAAAAGCTCGCCAAAACCAGCAAAAGCAATGAGATTTGCTCTTCATCCGATCATTACGGGTGCAATCTGCTATTGAGTTAATAGCATAGTCAATGGCAATGCGTGGTGATTTTGGAGCAACAGCATCTATTGGGTGGCTCAGTTTTCGGTCGGCGAAAACAGATGGCCTTCTTGGGAAGATGACTGGTACGGATAATGGGGGAGCAAGTCAGATGTACCCAAGTCAGCTTGCCGTAAAAGCCCGAGCCTGGGATCAGCCTGGGATTTACGCAATCAATTTCAAGTGATTCCAAACATCCGTTGGTTTGACTCTGGCACCGCCCAATACAAGGTCTCTGGATCGAAGAAGCGAACTGACTTCAACGCTGTCGCTGTCGGCTGTCAAACAGCGCATCAATGCCAGTTTATGCTCCGTTAAGCCTTTAGCCATCACGATTTTGCGAAAAATCTCCTGTGCAGCGGGGTCGGCCTGAAGTTTTACGTCCAAAATTGGTATATCGGACACTCGCATGTTCTTGACAAGATCGCCAACTACCGCTAGCTTGGTATGCTCTGGCAACCTCGGTGACGTTAATATTTTTTTGCACAAACCCGTCAAGGTATCGGTCGATATTGCCTGTAAACATGACGCAAGTTTGCCGGTACCGGCTGCCCTGAGTTGATTAATTGATGAGAGGTTTATTGAGCCGTCAGGATCGGCTATGAACTTTTGCACAAGCAGGTCTACATTCAAGCTTGCCTTTTTTGTGGGCTGAGACTCGACTTGATGCCGACTCAGAACGTCCCGCCTAAAAGTTTGAGCTCCCGGACCGCCGATAGTAGTCATCTTGAAATCTCCTGTTTTAAACTCATTGCGTTTGACAAATACGGTTATTCGTCAACGGGGATCATGCAGCATTAATATTTCAGTTGCGTTTGATGTGGGCGTCTCCTTTGGTCTGACGCACAGACAGTCAGTCGCGCCATCGCCGCCTGGCCATTTCATAATTGCTGCTCCAGA
>Ga0207936_1000321_pt1 | contig 10622 bp, 9 predicted proteins | sample LakMenEpi19Nov10_FD_150715 | JGI IMG/M metagenome (GOLD analysis project Ga0207936, IMG submission 150715) | Freshwater microbial communities from Lake Mendota, WI - 19NOV2010 deep hole epilimnion (SPAdes) | ecosystem: Environmental > Aquatic > Freshwater > Lake > Epilimnion/Euphotic zone ... | reverse complement strand
ATGTAGCGGGCCCGGCTTATGGGGGTGTCTTGCATCCCTTCTCCATAAACCGGACAGATTACTTGCTAAAAACCGGACAAATCATTTACTGCTGACATGCTGTTTAACCTATATTGAAAAAAATGGTTTTTTGCCATAACATTATTTTTCGGAGATGTGACCTTTCAAATCAACCCAAAAACGACCCATGATTTATTCAAAAACAGAGCTCGGATTAAACGCCATCAAGGATCGTTCATCTGGACTTACCCCCCGCCAGCGCTCCGTCCTGATCATGTGCGACGGAAAAAAGCGCTCGGACGAAATTTTGAAAAACACGGCGGGGCTGGGTGTGACAGCTCAGGATCTTGAAACTTTGGTATCCCTGAACATGCTGGTCAGCAGCGGCCTGCCATCGTTCAAGAAACTGTACCCGCAACCAGCAGCACCAGCCCAGTGGCAGCCGCCAAGCCGGAGGTAGCAGCAGACATCCGCCGGACGGTGTCAGCTGAAGAGCTAAAGATTCTTATCCGCCGGGCTACCAAGCAGCTTGAAAGCTTGTTGGGCCCCAGCTGCGAACCCATGAGCCTCAAGCTCGAAAAGTCAAAATCCTACGATGACTTCGCCATCAAAGTACACGACATACGGCGTGTACTGGTAAATATACGGTCTGAAAAAGTAGCCGACGAATTTCTGGCATCCGTGTTGGTCTGAAATGATCCTCATGGTCTAAAAAAGAGCGCCTCGCCAAGTTCTTTGTATTTTTCAGCACCAACGGCGTTTCTGATTTTTTGTGCCCGTTCTTTGAGTTTTTCCAGACCAATTGCCGTTTTGGCACATATCACTGGCACGATGCCTCGCAGAAAGTTACCCTCAAACCAATTTGACCGGATGAGTCAGCTGGCTCTGTCAGTTTGTACCGATTTACCTGCCGGGTATGCCGTACCGTGCTTCTCGCCACCCAAATCAATGTCGCCGCCGCGGCTGAGCATGTACAGCGCCAGGGCTGCGAAAACAATAAAACCCACAACGATTTTCCACATAACAAACTCCTTTAAAAAAATCAAAAAGGCTCCAGCCGATACGACCAGAGCCTTTGTTTGAATCACCGGGCGTGGTTGAATCAAGCCCGGCAAACCAGCTATAGCCGTTTAGTCGTCGGCGTAAATATCAACGTCTTTGGTTTCCTTGACCAGTAACATGCCAATCACGAAAGTACCAGCCGCCACAATCACCGGGTACCACAAGCCATAGTAAATGTCGCCTGTTGCGGCCACCATCGCAAATGCAGTCGTGGGCAACAAACCGCCAAACCAGCCATTGCCAATGTGATAGGGCAAGCTCATGGACGTGTAGCGAATCCGGGTAGGGAACATTTCAACCAGCATGGCAGCGATTGGGCCGTACACCATGGTGACCAGTATCACCAGGTACAACAAAATGGCGCCAATCATGACCTTGTTCATGCTCTTGTCGTCAGCCTTGGCGGTCAGGCCATTGGCTTTGGCGTTGTCAAGCACTGCTTTCTTGAATTCTGCAATCGCCTTGGCACTTTCAGGAGAAAACGAATTACGCTTTTCACTTAAGGTTGCATTGATGGACTCGACTGTTGTTGTGCCAATTTGCACAGTAGCAACTGAGCCAGCGGGGCCGACAACATTTTTGTAGGGGATAAAGTTCTGCGCAAGAACACGCTTGGCCTGATCGCATGAGCTGGTGAAGTCAATTTCACGCGCAATGGGGCTGCCCTGGAATGAGCATGTTTTTGGATCTGCCGTCACGCTGACAGTCACGGTATCGTGGGCTTTTTTCAGCGCCGGATTGGCGTACTGCAGCAACATTGGGAACACAGTGAAGTAAGTCACAGCACCAAGCAGACAGCCAGCCAGGATAATTGACTTGCGGCCAATCTTGTCGGACAGCATGCCAAAGAAGATGAAGAACGGCGTTCCGATCACCAGCGCAGCAGCAATAAGCAAGTTGGCGGTCACGCCGTCAACCTTGGCAATCGTCGTCAAAAAGAACAACGCGTAAAACTGACCCGTGTACCAGACCACAGCCTGGCCAGCAGTCAGGCCAAGTAAGGCAATGATCACGATCTTCAGGTTTTTCCATTGGCCGAAAGACTCCGACAGTGGCGCTTTGGAGGTCTTGCCCTCTGCCTTCATTTTCTGGAAAGCGGGCGACTCATTCATCGACAAACGAATGTAAACCGACACGCCCAACAGCAAGATGGACACCAGAAAAGGAACGCGCCAGCCCCATTCGGCAAAAGCTGCTTCACCGACGGCCTGACGCACACCCAAAATCACCATCAATGACAGGAACAAGCCCAGCGTAGCCGTGGTTTGAATCCACGAGGTATAAAAGCCGCGTTGACCGTGAGGCGCATGCTCGGCCACATAAGTTGCCGCACCGCCATACTCACCGCCCAGTGCCAGGCCTTGCAGCATGCGCAACGCCACCAGAATGATTGGCGCCGCAATACCAATGGTGGCATAGTTGGGCAGCAAGCCCACGATGAAAGTGGCCGCACCCATGATCACGATGGTGACCAGAAAGGTGTACTTGCGTCCAATCATGTCGCCCAAGCGGCCAAATACCAGCGCGCCAAAGGGGCGAACAAGAAACCCAGCAGCAAAAGCCAGCAGTGCAAAAATATATGCCGCTGATGGGTCCAGTCCCGAGAAGAACTGCTTCGCAATAATTGCTGCGAGTGAACCGTACAAGTAAAAGTCATACCACTCAAATACTGTTCCGAGTGAAGAAGCGAAAATCACTTTCTTCTGCTCGGCAGTCATGGGTCTGTTATCAACTGCTGCAGTTGTCATATCGCTGTCTCCAAAAATAAAAAACTTCCAGATTGGAAGGTTCACTATTATTTTTGAAGCGACTGACCCAGCTCTGACGTGAAACTAACAGGAGCTTGCGCCAAACTTGTGAAAGACTGACAACTCAAGGGGAAACCCCAAGAAGAAGTTTCAGCATGCGGTCAAGTCGATAAAAAGCGCCTGTTATTTACTTGGCGATGCGACTGATTCCATTACCCACCTGACTGACACCGTCCCAGTTACCGCCCTGAAACCAAGGGGCGCCCAACAGGTAATCACGCAGCATGGGAAGCGCATCCAGACCCCAAAAGATCTTGCCATCAACAGCAAAGGCCGGGACCCCGAAAACGCCTTGTGCAATCGCTTCCTCGGTGTTGATCTTCAAACTGTTTTTAACCTCGTCGCATTGAATGTCATGTGATGGCGAAAGTTGCGCTGTCAATGCCTCTGTACGCTCTACGCTGCCAGCCTCCTGACCCGTGCACCAAACGTGACGGAAGATGGTTTCGCACACATAACGATTGGCTTGACCAGATAAACGCGCATTACAGGCGACCGCCAGTCGGAGCAATGGCAGCGGATTGAAGGGATGGCTGGCGGGCATTTGAATGGGGATGTTCAGCGAATGCGCTAGCCACAGCACTTGACGATATGTCCAGTCGCGCTTGGGCGCAATCTCGGCTGGCCCCAGTTGACCGTGGTGCTTGAGCATGCCTGCAAACAATACAGGCCTGTAATCAACACTGTAGCTGATACCTTTGAGCGCCTCAGGTAGCTGCTCAAAGGCCAGATAGGCATACGGTGATATGAAGTCGACGTAGAAGGTGATGTGCTTCATGGCGCTTGCCTGATCAGGCTTGTAGTGCAGCCATGCGCTGATCAATACGCGCCCATGTGGCAAGTCTGGTATCGTCTCCAGCATTGCCCCAGCCAGCGATTTCATCGCGGGTTCTAAAGCAGCCTTCGCACAGGCCCGTGACAGCGCTCATACGGCAAATCGATATACAGGGAGATACCATTTCGGCTTTTTCCGCCATGCTGCGGGCGCGAGCAGCTACTAAAGTAATAGCATTTTGTTGCGACAATTGCTCTTGTACAGGATCTACAGCAACGTCCACCACGGGTGCGCCGGTCATCCACTCAAGTTCTGATGGTGTTAGCTGAAACACTGCATTCGGGTGTCCGGCTGCCGCCCAGATCGTGTCAAATCTGAACAGTGACTGGTCGATCAGCAGTACAACTGGCGTGGCATGCGCCAACGGCGACACGCCACCAATTGAAAATCCGGTTTTGGCTTTAACAAACTCCGCATCAGCACGGCTTAGCCGCTTGCCATCAAGACACACCAGCGCTTCAAGCTTTTTCTCATCCACTCGCTGGTCACCTGATGTGACGACCAGCACCGCAGCCTCATCAGAGCGGCGGCGGAAAACAATGCTCTTGGCAATCTGGCCAACACCAACGAAGAGTGCATCAGCCGCCTGCTGTGCGGTGCGGGCGGCGTCACTGAGCATCACTGGCGGGTTGGGATGCTCTTTGGCTTGTAGCAGCGATGCTACTTTCTGAACGCCCTCAGGCAGCGCAGTCAACTCAGCACCACACATTTCAATGAGTCCTCTTGTTCAGCAAAGCAGTCGCTGCGCGTGAATTTGGTTTGCGGGCCAGATGCTCGCTGATGAACTGCCCGGCATCGACCAGCTTGTCCATATCAATGCCGGTCTCAATACCCATACCGTGCAACATGTACACCACGTCCTCAGTTGCAACATTGCCTGTAGCGCCTTTGGCATAGGGGCAACCGCCCAGACCGGCAATCGACGTATCGAACTGCCAGACACCCATTTGCAGGCTGGCCAGCGTGTTGCCCAGCGCCTGGCCATAGGTGTCGTGAAAATGCCCCGAAATATCGTCCAATGCATAGTGTTTTAGCGCGGCCGCCATGGCGCGCTGTACCTTCAGTGGTGTGCCCACGCCAATCGTGTCAGCCACGCCCATGTGCTGCACGCCGATGGCCGCCATCAGCCGCGCCACCATTTCTACCTGCGCAGGCGCGACATCACCTTCATACGGGCAGCCAACAGTGCAGGAAATGGCGCCCCGGGTAAAGATACCAGCAGCTTTTGCCGCAGCAACAACGGGCGCAAAGCGCTCAATGCTTTCGGCAATGGAGCAATTGATGTTGTGCTGGCTAAAGGCTTCACTGGCGGAAGCAAACACAACAATCTCATCAGGCTTTGATGCGGCGGCGGCTTCAAAACCCTTCATGTTGGGGGTCAGCACTGAATAGCGAACCCCTGACTGCCGCTGTATGCCCGCCATCACATCCAGTGCATCCGCCATTTGCGGCACCCACTTGGGCGATACAAAACTGGTGACTTCAATTTCCTTGAGCCCGGCGTCTTGAAGCCGATGGACCAGTTCAATCTTGACAGTGGCAGGCACCATGGTTTTCTCGTTTTGCAAACCATCGCGCGGGCCGACGTCAACGAGTTTGACTTTTTTGGGGTAATTCATACCTTCAGTATCCTTTTTTCGTATCAACCACGCCAGCTATGCTGGCAATTGCAGCACCGCTGTGCAAGGCCTGAATTTTTCCCGTGATTTGCGCAATACTCTCCGCACGCAAAGTGCGTGCGGAGGTGTGCGGTGTGACAGAAATTTTGGGGTGCTTCCAGAAAGGATGTACAGGCGGCAACGGCTCTTGCCTGAAGACATCAAGCGTGGCACCTGACAAGTGTCCGCCATCAATCAAGGCGATCAAGTCATCGTCCACCACATGACCGCCGCGAGCCACATTGATGACATACCCCCCTGCCAACAGCTTCGTCAGGTTGTTGTAGTTCAGAATATTTTCAGTATCGGGTGTCAGGGGCAGCAGGCAAACCAGAATGCGCGTGCCCGCCAGAAAATCTTCAAATCCTTTGGGCCCTGAAAAGCTCTGAACGCCGTCCATGCGTTTTTCAGACCGGCTCCAGCCCAACACCGGAAAATCAAACTGTTTCAAAGCCAGTGCCACACGCTCACCCAGCACGCCCAGTCCCATCACGCCGACCGGGAAATCGCTGCGCGCACGCGGCTTGCGATACGACCATTTGCCGCTGGCCACGTCAGCTTCATAGGCATCGAATTCCCTGAAGTGCCGAATCACTGCGTGGCAAACATATTCAGCCATTTGTACCGACATGCCCGCATCGTCCAGCCGAACAACAGGTACGCCATCAGGCAAAATCAGTTTCATCAGGGCGTCAACGCCTGCCCCGATATTGAAAACACCTTTGAGTCTGGTTTGTTCGTCAAAGAACTGTTGCGGCGGCGCCCAAACCACCGCATAGTCGGCAGGGTCATCACCTGGCGCCCACAGCTTGATCGAAGCCTCAGGCAGCGCGGCGCGCAAGCCTTCCAGCCAAGGCTGGGCATTGGTATCCGTGCAGCAAAAAGTGACGCGCATGTTGCTAGACGACCAGTTTTAAAAGCTCAGCACCTTCAGTCACCTGATCGCCCGGCGCATACAGCAATTCTTGAACCACGCCGTCCAGCGGGGCAGCAATGGTGTGCTCCATCTTCATGGCCTCCATCACGGCCAACGCCTGACCCTTGCTGACTTTGTCACCCGCCTTGACGGCAAACGACACCACCTTGCCTGGCATGGGCGCCGTCAACCGCCCGCCTTCAGCCTGTGCCACGCCGGCATGAGCCAGCAGGTCAATCGCTATGATTTGAGCAGCGCCTTGCGCTGTGAAAATATGGGCTACATCATTATTTAGATACACATTTACCGACATGCGCCGCCCTGCAAATTGCACATTGATGACGCCACCTGTTTGCGCAAACGTCAACACACCTGCCGAATCACCCACTGCCAGAGCCAATGCGCCATCATGCAAATAGGTCAGCTCGGCCTTTGCCAGTTCGCCATGAAATTCAAACTCAAATCGTCGCAAACTGACACCGTGCGACTGCCAGCCATCACGGCGACTGAAAGGGTCGTTTGTCTCCAACGCCTTTTCGTTCAGCAGCGTTTGCGCCACCGCACAGGCCACAGCCATTGGCAAGCCAATGCGCTCCTGCTTGAACAGCACCGCTTCTTCACGCGGGATCAATGCCGTATCCAGATTGGCATTGGCAAACGATTCACTTTGCAGCACATAACGTAAAAACTGAACATTGGTGCTCAAACCCACAATATGCGTTTGCGCCAAGGCGGCATCCAGTCGTGCCAGCGCTTCCTGCCGGGTTTTACCATGCACGATGAGCTTGGCCACCATCGAGTCATAAAACGGTGAAATCGCGTCACCCTGCCGAACGCCATCGTCAATACGCACCGCACCGCGTTCAAACGATGTGGCGTCAGGTTTGCCGTAAACATGCAGCGTACCCGTGGCTGGCAGAAAGTTGTTGTCAGGGCTTTCAGCGCAAATCCGCGCTTCAATCGCGTGGCCGTTGATACGCAACTGGTCTTGCGCCAGCGGAAGCTTTTGCCCGCTGGCCACCAGCAATTGCCATTCAACCAGGTCCAACCCGGTGATGGCTTCAGTCACCGGGTGCTCAACCTGCAGGCGGGTATTCATTTCCATGAAATAGAACTTCATGCCGCCATCGGCAAGCTGCTCCACAATAAATTCAACTGTGCCCGCGCCGACATAGTTCACTGCTCTGGCAGCAGCCACCGCCGCCTCACCCATTTGCTGGCGCATGGCTTCGCTCAAGCCAGGTGCAGGTGCTTCTTCCAGCACCTTCTGGTGGCGCCGCTGCACCGAGCAATCGCGCTCAAACAAATATACATAGTTGCCGTGCATGTCGCCAAACACCTGGATCTCAATATGCCTTGGTCGCTGGGCGTACTTTTCAACCAGCACGTTGTCATTGCCAAAGCTGGTAGTCGCCTCGCGCTTGCAAGACGCGAGCGCTGCATCGAAGTCTTCAGACTTTTCAACCATGCGCATCCCTTTGCCGCCACCGCCTGCGCTGGCTTTGATCAGCACCGGGTAGCCCATGCGGTCTGCTTCACGCTTCAGCAGATCTGGCGACTGGTCAGCACCGTGGTAGCCCGGCACCAGTGGAACACCGGCCTTTTCCATCAGTTGTTTGGATTCAGCCTTCAAACCCATGGCCTTGATGGCAGATGGTGGGGGGCCAATGAAGACCAATCCGTTGTCATGGCAAGCCTGCGCAAAGGCTTCGTTCTCGCTTAAAAAGCCGTAACCGGGGTGAATGGCCTGAGCGCCTGTGGCTTTGGCCGCTTCAATGATGGCTTCCCAGCGCAGGTAGCTGTCTTTGGGCGCACTTGATCCGTTGACGCCGATGTGAATGGCTTCGTCGCAGACGCTGACGTGCTTGGCATCAGCATCCGCGTCTGAATACACCGCCACGGTTTTGATGGCCATACGCTTGGCGGTTACTGCCACGCGGCAGGCTATCTCCCCGCGATTTGCAATGAGTATTTTTTTAAACACTAAGTCGTCCTTCAGTTCATTTTGAGAGTCACGGAACCCACACCACATCGTTGTCTACTGCGTACAGCTTGCAGGGTTGACCCGTGCGGCGCTGGCAAAAGCCCAAGGCGTTAGACATTGCATCGTCGCCAGACCCGTACCCGACGCGGCCACCGGAGCCAAGCGCAATCGCCTTTGGTGATTTGATAGCCAGATACTTTTGGTAAATATCTTCTCGTTGCTTCACGGAGATCATCGGCACGGCAGCAACATCTACCGCCTTACCCGCGCCAGTAACTTGTGGTTTTGTCATCGCCCCGGGCGTGGTAAAGCCGTGGCGGGCAAGAAACTCGTCAACCACCGGTTGCCACAGGTCGTTGGCTCGCCCCAACATGGCGTGCCCATCGTCACCAAACGCTGGCATCAGCTTGTACTCTGCCTTTGCGCCTGCCTTGGTGTAAGCGTCAAACCATGCACGGGAGTTTTTAGGGCTGAAGTACTTGTCGTTTTCGGTATACAGCCAGAGCATGGGGGCCGTCGCGGTTTTACCCCAGGCGCCAAAAGTGTTTTCAAGCAGGTATGCCTGGCACGGGTCACCCGGACGAGTTTCAGGATTACCGCCGTGTCCGCCCGCAACATTGATGGCTGCGATGAGTCCATTGGGTTTGGTAGCTGCAGTTGCAACAGTTGTGAAGCCACCCAGCGATTGACCCATGATGACCAGGCGGCTCGCGTCGATATCGGCATCCTTGCGCATGTGGACCACCACCGCCAGCACCTGCGCTGCGGCAGCATCACCAGCGGGTTGGTAACGCGGCTGGCTACAGCTCATACTGTCTTCAGGGTCACCTGCGCTGGCCGATGCGCCGTAGCCCAAGCGCTGCGGTACTGCAACAGCGAAGCCCTTGCGAATAAAAAATCGGGCGATCGACTCAAAACGCTGGCGTGGGTCTTGGGCTCGGGTGTCTGATTTGCGGCCATGATTCATCACCAACAGCGGAAACGGGCCTGCGCCTTGTGGGCGAAAGGTTGTGACCAGCACGTCTCCGGTGATTTCTTTGTTGAATGCGTCTTTAACCGTAACCGGGACGCGAACAATAGCCTCTCGAATATCAAGCGACAGTTGCTCTGGTGCAGGCGGCTGCACGTCCTGCGCGATGGCCAGGCTGACACATCCCAGAAAAACGCTTGCTAAAAAAAAGTGCCTCACGTTAATTTTCCTTTTGCCTAGACTTGCTTGTCCCGTGTCAAGGATGGCTTTAAAGTGAAAGCGGGCGAGACGCCGGGGTCTGGCTTGCCACTGAAAATACGTGCAACCCGGGTAAACAGTTGCCGCAAGAAGCGCCAGCATATGCGTATCAACCAAACGCTGAGGACCAGCACCACAGCCAGCACCGCCACAAAAATAAACGGGTGCGCCACCGCCGCCCACAGCCCCAGCGGCACCAGACCGTCTTCAAGCAGGGACGCGCCGACGTTGGTAAATGGCTCTGGCGACGTGTTGATCGCCGCGCGCGTGGTGGCCTTGGCGGCAAAACTGGTAGCCGCCAGCGTGCCGCCCAGCAGCGCCGCCACCAAAGCCATGGCGCCATTGTCTGCACTGAAGACACTGGCCGCCAATGCTGCGCCAGCGGGGATGCGAATGACGCTATGCACCACATCCCACAATGAATCCAGCCCCGGGATTTTGTCGGCAAAAAACTCAATGAACACCATGAAGCCACTCGCCCCCAGCACGACCGGGTTGGCTAACAGATGCAGGCCCTGTGGCAAGTTGACCCAACCCATGAAACCCGCCAAGCCTGTCAGCAAGACGACCAGGTAAAGGCGTATGCCACTGGCCCAGCCCAGCGCGCCCGCCAGGGCAATCAGTTGAGCGGTATCAAGACTCTGCATGGGGCAACCAGCTGGGTTTGCGTTTTTGCAAAAAGGACTGCACGCCCTCCTTGCCTTCGCTGCTGGCACGGATGTCGGCGATGCCCGCCACCGTCTGCGCGACCAGCGCGTCGTTGATTTCGCGTTCGGCCACGTCTTGCACCAGCTTTTTGCAAGCGCGCACGGCGTGAGGGCTTGCGCTCACCAGCGCTTGGGTCAGATCGGCCACTTTGGCGTCCAGCGCGTCGGCGCTCACCACCTCGTGCACCAGTCCGATCCGGTGCGCCTCGGCCGCGCCAAAGCGCTCGGCCGTCAAAAAGTAGCGGTGCGCCGCACGCGCGCCCATGGCGCGGATCACATAGGGGCTGATGGTCGCGGGGATCAGGCCCAGCTTGACTTCGCTCAGGCAGTAGTTCGCCGTGTCCACGCTCACCGCCATGTCACACGCCGCCACCAGGCCCATGCCTCCGGCGTACACGTCGCCCTGCACGCGGGCGATGGTGGG
>Ga0207936_1000320_pt1 | contig 10634 bp, 10 predicted proteins | sample LakMenEpi19Nov10_FD_150715 | JGI IMG/M metagenome (GOLD analysis project Ga0207936, IMG submission 150715) | Freshwater microbial communities from Lake Mendota, WI - 19NOV2010 deep hole epilimnion (SPAdes) | ecosystem: Environmental > Aquatic > Freshwater > Lake > Epilimnion/Euphotic zone ... | reverse complement strand
GATCGACGGCATTGGGCCCAATTTGATCGCCGGTGCAATGGCTTCGGAGTCGTATAAAGCCGCAGCTCAATTAGCAATGTCGCTTCCCGATGAGATTCGGCCAGTGGTGAAGAACATGGGCGTTAACGGTCCGAATCAGGTGACAATGACCCTGTTAACTGGGGCAGTCGTGAAGTTTGGCGAGCCAGTAGATCTGCGTAACAAGCTGGTCAATGTTGTGGTTATTCTGCGTCGTCAAGACATCAACCAGATTGCAGGGATCGATGTGTCATCAGGAACCCCTGTGGTGTCCTCGCCGTAGTTTCAACCCCAGATGCGAGGCTTCCAATGTGAGCCTTGTTGGTCAACTAGCCTCGTGAACGACGCCATTTAGGGCGTTTCGCATATATCGAGTAATCGCTAACGGAGGCATGAACAATATGGCTGGAGCACCGCACAACTTTCTTGCAGTGATCAAGGTGATTGGCGTGGGTGGCGGCGGTATCAACGCCGTGCAGCGCATGATCGACTCCGGAATGAAGGGTGTGGAGTTCATTGCCATTAACACTGACGCTCAGGCGCTCATGATGAGCGACGCAGAAGTGAAGATCGATATTGGTCGTGAATTCACGCGTGGTCTCGGTGCAGGTAGTGATCCTGAAGTTGGACGCGAAGCTGCAGAGTCAAGTCGTGCAGAAATCGAAGAACTTGTTGCAGGTGCCGACATGGTGTTCATCACCGCAGGTGAGGGTGGCGGAACGGGAACTGGTGCAGCTCCTGTGATTGCAGAAATCTCGCGCGCAGCGGGGGCACTCACGGTTGGCATTGTGACACGACCATTCAATTTCGAAGGTCGTCGTCGCGCGTTGCAGGCGGAAGCAGGAATTTCGAAGCTTCGCGAAAAGGTTGACACTCTCATTGTCATTCCGAACGAGCGGTTGCTCGCCATTTCAAGCGACAAGACCAGCTTGTTGGCAGCATTTGCATCAGCAGACCAGGTGCTGTTGGACGGAGTAGTGGGAATCACCGGGTTGATCATGACTCCTGGTCTCATTAATACCGACTTTGCTGACGTGAAAATGATTTTGAAGAACGCAGGAACTTCACTGATGGGAATCGGTCGTGGAACCGGAGACAATCGTGCAACAGTTGCAGCGAATGCCGCAATCAATTCACCGTTGCTTGAATCCTCGGTTGAAGGTGCTCGTGGAATTCTGTTGAACATTGCTGGTCCTTCAGACCTCGGATTGTTTGAAGTAAACACCGCTTCTGAAATCATTCATGCGGTCGCACACCCTGATGCAAACATCATCTTTGGTTCGGTCATCGATGACGAACTTGATGATGAAGTGAAGATCACGGTGATCGCTGCCGGTTTTGATCGTGTAGACAACACCAGCTCACGCCAGCGTGAACCGCGAACGGTTGATACCGGTCGCATTCCAGAACAGCGTGGAAGTCGTTTGAAGGAGTTGTTCGGTGCTGGTGAAGACCCACTGCGTGACGACGATGACGGTCTTGACGTACCTTCGTTCCTGAAGTAATTCTCACGTTGGACCAACGCAGCGTTAGTGAGGCTGTTGCTTCACTGCGCAAACGAATAGCCAGCGCTGGTGGAGTAGATGTTTCACTCGTTGGGGTGACAAAAACATTTGGTCCTGAGGCGTGGCGGTTTGCACAAGTCGCGGGCTGTGATGCGGTTGGCGAGAACTATGCGCAAGAGGTTGTTGCAAAAGCTGCTGAGGTGGCATTGGCCGACCGTTTGCCTGTGCATTTCATCGGTCAGCTGCAGTCAAACAAGATCAAGCAACTGACTGGAATTGTCGATGTCTGGCAGTCGGTGGACCGTCTTTCGCTCCTGACTGAAATCGCCAAGCGCTCCGCGCAATCGGCGAACGTGTTTCTTCAAGTAAATGTGACGGGCGAAGAGGGCAAAGGTGGGTGTTTGCCTGCAGAGGTTGGAGAACTGTCCCGTGCCGCACAGGATTTGGGAATTGACGTTGTAGGACTGATGACTGTTGGGCCGACAAATGGAGACCCCGTCGTGACCCGCACCACATTTCGCACGCTTCGCACGTTGGCCAATGACCAAGGACTGCGACAGTGCAGCATGGGCATGACGGGCGATCTCGAAATTGCAATCGAAGAGGGAAGCACCATGGTCCGAGTGGGATCAGCCCTTTTTGGTGACCGTCCATCACCGCTTAGGTAACTTGTTGTAACCTGTGTTTGATGTCAATGTTTAGACGAGCCATGGATTACCTGGGTCTTGGTCCAGATGACGCATACGACGACTACGACGCTTCGGTAGCGGTTGAACGCCCGTTGCCACGCCGCCGCCCGGAGCCTCGCGGACGCATGGTTCGCCAAGAAGAAGAATATGACGACTTCGAAGAATATGAAGACGACATGGTCGAACAGCGTGCGCCGCGCGCACCACGTGGTGTGAACACCCGTGCTCCGCAACAGCGCGACGACTCCAGCGTGCAAGTGCGTCCGTCTACTGGCGGTCTTCGCGCACAGCCAACAGTTCGTCCGCTCTCTGCAAACTCTGCGCAACCAGTTGAAGTGCGTCCAACGCGTTACGACCAAGCAAAAGAAGTTGCAGACTTGTTTAAGAGTGGCAACTCTGTGCTGTTGAACATCGGTTCGGCTGATAGCGAAGTTGCGCGTCGACTTCTTGATTTCACCAGCGGTTTGATTTATGGAATGCAAGGCACGATGGAAAAAGTTTCTCCAGGTGTATTCCTGATCAAGCCATTCGGCGCAAGTTCACCGCGCGGCTGACGTGTTCATCGTCTGCGGTGCACTCGGGATTTTCATCTTCATGGTGTATGCGCGCGTTATTTTGTCGTGGTTTCCAGCAAACCCAAATGGCGCATTCGGGCAGATTTCGCGACTTATTTACCAAATCACCGATCCGGTGTTATTGCCAGTTCAGCGTGCACTTCCACTCGTTGGACCGCTTGATTTATCGCCAATTGTTGTGGTGATCGGACTTTCAATTCTGCAAAGCGTCATTTGCTGATTGCGGTGAACCGAGAGTAACCAAGTCGTACACTTACGCACCGTGACGTATCCACAAGTTGATCCGCAGCCGAATTTTCCGGCAATCGAAACCGAAACGCTGAAGTTTTGGCAACAGGACAACACCTTTGCTGCCTCGGTTGAGCAGCACGCCGCAACCGGCGATGCGTCCAATGAATTTGTGTTTTACGATGGGCCGCCGTTTGCCAACGGACTCCCGCATTATGGACACTTGCTCACTGGCTTCGTCAAAGATGCTGTGCCTCGCTATCAGACCATGCGTGGGAAGCGGGTAGAGCGTCGCTTCGGATGGGACTGTCATGGTTTGCCGGCAGAGGCTGAAGCGGAGCGTCAGCTCGGAATTTCTGGAACGCAAGCAATTACCGACTACGGCATTGACAAGTTCAATGAGTATTGCAAAGTTTCGGTATTGCAATACACGGCGGATTGGGAGCGATACGTCACTCGTCAAGCCCGTTGGGTTGATTTCACTAACGATTACAAAACACTTGATACGCCGTATATGGAAAGTGTCATGTGGGCATTTAAGGCACTGTGGGACAAAGGGCTGATCTACGAAGGTTTTCGTGTGTTGCCGTATTCATGGGCGCTCGAAACTCCGCTCTCAAATTCCGAGACGCGCATGGACGACGCATACAAGATGGTGCAAGACCCAGCGCTCACCGTTGCTTTTGTGTTGGAGTCTGGCGACAGCCTGTTGGCCTGGACGACGACTCCGTGGACGCTGCCGAGCAACCTTGCATTGGCAGTTGCACCAGATGTTGATTACGTGCGTGTGCGACACAACGGCACGGTGTACGTCTTAGCGGAAGCGCGACTATCTGCATATGCGAAAGAACTTGATGGGGCAGAGGTGCTGGGAACTGTGCGTGGTTCAGAGCTTGTTGGTCAGAGTTATACGCCGCTCTTTCCGTATTTCGCTGATCACTCTGGTGCATTCCGTGTGTTCGGTGGCAGCTTTGTTACCACCGAAGACGGAACGGGTGTGGTGCACATGGCGCCGGGTTTCGGTGAAGACGACTATCAGGTGTGCAAGGAAAACGGTATTGAACTTGTCGTGCCAGTAAACAGCCGAGGTGAATTCACTCAGGAAGTTCCCGACTATGCAGGCATTCAAGTATTCGAAGCGAACCCGCTAATTATTCGCGCGCTCAAGGAACGTGGCGTGGTGTTGCGTCACGAAACATATGACCACTCGTATCCGCATTGCTGGCGAACGGGTAAGCCGCTCATCTACATGGCATTAAGTTCATGGTTTGTCAATGTGACCGCAGTGAAAGACCGCATGGTGGCGTTGAACCAAGAAATTCGTTGGGTGCCAGAACATCTCAAAGACGGAAGCTTTGGAAAGTGGCTTGAAAACGCACGCGATTGGAATATCAGTCGCAACCGTTTCTGGGGTTCGCCAATCCCGGTCTGGCGTAGTGACAATCCAGAGTTTCCGCGTATTGATGTGTATGGCAGCGTCGCCGAACTCGAGCGTGATTTTGGAGTGAAAGTAACCGAATTGCATCGCCCTGTTGTGGACGACTTGGTGCGTCCAAACCCAGATGATCCATCGGGCAAATCCATGATGCGCCGCGTGCCAGAAGTGTTGGACTGCTGGTTCGAAAGCGGGTCAATGCCATTTGCACAGGTGCATTACCCATTTGAAAACCAAGAATGGTTTGAGCAGCACAACCCTGGTGATTTCATTGTTGAATACATTGGGCAAACACGTGGCTGGTTTTACACATTGCACGTGTTGGCTACTGCGTTGTTTGATCGCCCCGCGTTTTCAACGTGTGTGAGTCACGGCATTGTGCTTGGCGCTGATGGTCAAAAGATGTCAAAGAGTTTGCGCAACTACCCAGACCCAATGGGCGTGTTCGATAACTACGGCGCTGATGCCATGCGCTGGTATTTGCTGTCATCATCAATTCTTCGTGGTTCCGACTTTGCAGTAACCGAAGAGGGTATTCGTGACACCGTTCGACAAGTGATGTTGCCACTGTGGAACAGTTGGTATTTCTTGTCGCTGTACGCAAACGCTGAAGGCAAGTCGGGCAAAGTTGACTTCTCGTCCGACAACGTGTTGGACACCTACATTTTTTCGAAGTTGCATCACCTGGTTAACGACACAACGGCCAGCATGGATGCGTACGACTTGTTTAATGCGTGTCAACAAGTTCGCACGTTCCTTGATGTGCTCACAAATTGGTACATTCGCCGCAGTCGCAATCGTTTTTGGTCTGGCGATCAACAGGCAATTGACACATTGCATACTGTTCTTGATGTGTTGACACGTGTTGCTGCACCGTTGTTGCCATTGATCACTGAGCAGGTGTACATCGGCCTTACGGGTAATCGCAGCGTGCATCTCACTGTGTGGCCAGTTGCTGCTGACATTCCTGTCAACAACGAATTGGTTGTGGTGATGGACCAAGTACGCGATGTCTGTTCAACAACGTTGTCGCTTCGTAAGTCGCATTCTCGTCGCGTTCGACTTCCGCTTGCCAGCCTTACCGTTGCTTCGCCGTTGGCACTTGGGTTACAACCTTTCGTGTCAATCATCACTGAAGAGGTGAACGTTCGTGAAGTGAAACTGACTGCAGATGTTGCTGGAGTTGCGCGACATGAATTGCAAGTTGTTCCAGCAGCGCTAGGACCACGACTTGGTGGCGATACCCAAAAAGTGATCGTTGCGGTTAAGAAGGGTGACTGGAAACAGCAGGGCGATGCGGTGGTTGCAGGCGGTTACGAGTTACAGCCGCATGAGTATCAGTTGAAGTTGCTGGCTGCGGTTGGCGACGCAGAAGCGACTGCTAGTTCGGCTTTGCCAGACGGCAAGGGAGTGGTGTTGCTAGATATTGCACTCACCCCAGAACTCCTGGCGGAGGGAACTGCGCGCGACATCGTGCGGATTGTGCAACAAACACGTCGTGAAGCTGATCTTGGGGTTTCCGATCGAATTCATTTGATTCTTGGTCTGCCCGACGATGTTGCTCAACAAGTGGCCCCTTTTGCGGACTACATCTGTGCAGAGACCCTTGCGGAACGCTTGTCCTACAATACGGACACGCCGCGAACCACGGACTTGGATGGGACTCCCATTTATGTTGCCGTGGAACGACTACGGTGAAGCGCCAAGTCAGGGAGGTAGTTATGCCATCAAAACCAACCAAGAAGAAGACCGTTTCTAAGAAGCCGACCGCCAAGAAGAAATCTGCGCCTAAAAAGCCGGTTGCAAAGAACAAGGCTGCGGCAGCAAAGAGGAAGCCTGCTGCCAAGAAGACAGGTAACAGCAAGGCTGCGGCAGCGAAAAACAAGGCTGCGGCAGTGAAGAAAAAGGCTGAGCTTGCCAAGAAGGCGGCAGCAAAGAAGAAGATCGAGGCCAAGAAGGCTGCTGATCGCAAGAAGGCTGAGCTTGCCAAGAAGGCTGCACTGAAGAAAAAGATTGAAGCGCAAAAGAAGGTAGAGGCCAAGAAGAAAGCCGATGCCAAGAAGGCAGCTGACGCTCTACGAAAGAAACAATTGCGCGAGCGCGAAATTGCCAAGAAGGCACTCGCTGCTGCAAAGAAGAAAGAGTTGGCAGAAAAGGCAAAAGCAAAGGCCATTGCCGATAAGGAAAAGGCAAAAGAAAAGGCCAGGCTTGCAGCTGAAAAGCAGGCGCAGCGCGAAGCTGCAGAAAAAGAAAAGATCGCCGAACGCGAGGCAAAGGAAGCAGCGCGTCTTGCAGCAATTGCAGAGAAGGAAGCAGCTCGTGAAGCTGCACTGCGTGCAAAGCGGAAGCCAGAGCCGCCACCTCGTCCGGTCATTGTCAAGACTGAGTTTGTTGATGGCATTCAAGCAACAAAAGAATTCGATCTGAAGTTCTTGACTGGTCAACGTGAAGCATTGTTAGAAAAGCGCGCCATGCTTACCAAGCAGGCTGTGCGTTTAGAAGATGAAGCCAACGCCATGATTGAAGATGTTGAAATGGGCGATGTGCAGTTCGACGAAGAAGGCGGCGAAGGCGACACCATGGTGGTGGAACGCGAACGCGATCTCATGTTGTCGGCACAGGCTCGCCAGGAAGTGGAAGAGATTGATGCCGCTCTTACGCGTATCGGTAATGGTGAATATGGCTACTCCGTGCATAGCGGCTTGCCAATTCCACGTGAGCGTTTGAAGGCAATTCCATGGACAACTGAGTCGGTATTGGAGCGGGTTGGCGGCATCGGTCGTCGATGACCACTGCATTTGTGCGTGTGCGCACGAGTTGGATAGGAGCAGGTGCTGCTTTAGCGGTGCTCATCCTTGACATTGTCACAAAAGGTTGGGCAGTGTCTGCACTGTCTGATGACAGTGACATTCACATCATTTGGACTCTGCACTTCGCATTACTGCATAACGAAGGCATGGCGTTTTCTGCAGGCACAAACATTGGTCCATTTATTGGCATGCTCGCAATTGTGGTGATTGCCATTTTGTTGGTCACGATGCGCAAACAGAGCAATGTTGTGTCACTCGTTGCAACTGGTTGCATCATCGGTGGGGCAACGGGAAATGTTCTCGATCGGGTGTTCAGGGGCAGCGGATTCATGGATGGCGCCGTAGTCGACTTCATTGATTTTCGTTGGTGGCCAGTGTTCAACGTGGCAGATATCGGAATTGTGTGCGGTGCAATTGCTGTGGCCTACAACATGATCACTACACAGCCTGAAACAACAGAAGGAAACCAATAGTGCTTATCGAAACCATTCCTGCAGCGCTGCACGAACAGCGACTCGATCGCGTTGTCGCACTGATAGCCGATATCAGTCGTGCTACGACTGCGACGCTCATCGAACTTGGTGGGGTCACACTTGACGGCGCTACTGGTGTGGCAGGCAAAGTGAAGGTTCGAGAGGGTCAAGAAGTGACTATCGATACCTCAATGATTCCTGAAAAAGAGTTGCCTCAGGCCGACGCCTCAGTTGTTTTAGATGTGGTCTATGCCGATGACGATGTGATTATCGTGAACAAGGCGCCCGGAATTGTCGTGCATCCAGGTGCAGGAAATCCGAACGGCACATTAGTAAATGGAATCTTGGCGCTGTATCCAGAAGTTGCTTCTGTTGGCGATCAACTTCGGCCTGGAGTGGTGCATCGACTTGATGCTGGCACGAGTGGTTTGATGGTGGTGGCGCGGTCGCAAGTTGCCTACGATTCGCTGGTTGACGCTCTGACGCGACGTGATGTAACCCGCGTGTATGTAGCACTGGTGTGGGGACATCCTGAAGTTTCGACGGGGTTGATTGATGCGCCGATCGGTCGCGATCAACGGGACCATACGAAAATGGCAGTAGTAATTGACGGAAAGTTTGCCCGCACTCACTACGACGTGAAAAAAAGATTTGAACAACCACAAGCGTGCTCACTTGTTGAGTGTCAGCTCGAAACAGGTCGTACGCACCAAATTCGAGTCCATCTCGATTCCATCGGGCATCCAGTTGTCGGCGACTCGACATATGGTGGTGCGCGAAGTTCGTTGTCTTCGCCTCGACCAATGTTGCACGCTGCAAAACTCAGCTTTGTTCACCCAACGACTGGTGAAGTGGTGACGTTTGAAGCGACTGTTCCAGAAGATATGCAAGCGGTAATTAATCGCTGCGAATAAGCCCTAGTGGTGTAGTTCGGGCCACTGTGCCGTGCCGCGAGCGGCCTGGGCAATTTTTGCCAACGTGTAGTCGGCTAAGTGCTGGCGCATATGTTCGCCAGCAACATTCCAAATTGCGAGCAAAACGCAGTGACCTTCATGATCGCAAGCGCCATCTTGGTGTGGTTGGCCAAAGTCTCCAAGCGTGATCGGGCCATCGGCTGCCGCGACAATTTCGGAGAGCAGAATCTCTTCAGCCGGACGAGCCAAAACGTATCCACCACCAACACCACGCTTTGATTTCACGAGGCCAGCACCTTTGAGAACAAGCAAGATTTGTTCTAAGTAAGGCTGGGGAAGTGCCGTGCGTGTTGCGATGTCGCGTACTGAAGTTGGTCCCTGATCTTCGGCGTGAAGGGCTAGAGACAACAGCGCTCGACACGCATAGTCACCCCGAGTAGATACACGCACTCTTGTAGTGTAGATCGGGTGCCTACGCCCCGAGTCCCCGACTATCAAGGTGGCTCGATTGCAGGTCTGATTCCCGCCCTTCTTGGACCTCGAGGAACTCAGGAAGTGCCACAGTGGATGCCTGCATGTGTGCAAGGTGCAAACCAAGTGGTGCTGTTGGTGCTGGATGGCCTTGGCTGGCATCAGCTGCGCGAACATCAACAGCATGCACCAATGCTTTCAAGCATGCAAGGGAAATCCATCACCAGCGTTGCACCCACAACGACAGTCACCGCGTTGACTTCGATTGCAACTGGGCTGACGCCTGGCGAGCACGGAATGATGGGCTATCGCATCGACCTGGGTGGCCACGTAGTGCAAATGCTGAAATGGGGCGACGAGAAAGGCGATCTGCGCACAACGTATCCACCTGACTTAGTGCAACCGTGTCCACCGTTCATGGGCGCTGCTGTGCCTGTGTTGAGTAAGGCAGAACTTGAGGGTTCGGCGTTTACTGAAGCGCATTTACGCGGCTCGCGTCCAATGGGTTGGCGAGCGGCTTCGAGCATCGCTGTACAAGTAGGTCAATTGTTGCGAAGCGGTCAGAAATTTGTTTACGCCTATTACGACGGTGTCGACAAAATTGCTCACGAACGCGGATTCGGTGAGTATTACAACGCCGAGTTGCGAAATGCCGATCGGTTGGTTTCCGATGTCGTAGAAGCGTTAGTGCCAGGTTCGGTGTTGTTAGTTACTGCAGACCATGGCCAAGTACATGTGGGACAGAACACACAGTCTCCACATGCCGATGTGTTGTCGAGAATTACGCATCAGTCCGGAGAAGGACGCTTCCGCTGGTTGCATGCAAAGTCCGGCGCCGAGCAGGACTTGCTGGATGCCGCGAAGCAACATCATGGAAAAGACGCTTGGGTGGTGTCGCGAGACGAAGCTTGTGAGCAACAGTGGTTTGGCAAGCGCGTAACTGATGTGGCGCGGAAACGACTGGGAGATGTTGCTCTGGTGCCATTTACCGCTACCAGCTTTGACGAACCACTCGATTCTGGCTCGTATTCATTGGTCTGTCGTCATGGGTCGCTCACCGATGCGGAAATTGATGTTCCCTTACTGGCAATTGCACGCTGAGAAAGCCATACTTGCCTGACATGTCTACGAACGAAACGCCCAAAATAGAGCCAAGTGGCAACCCTGAAGTGGTGGGGCTAGATGTTCCGCTGCCACCGGTAGACGAATCGGTTGGCGTCACCGCACCAGCCAAGGTCATGCGGATTGGTTCCATGATCAAGCAGTTGCTAGATGAAGTGCATTCAATGAATCTTGATGCACCAAGTCGTGAACGACTTGCAGAAATTTACGAACGCTCAATTGTGGAACTCACGGAAGCATTGTCGCCCGATCTCGCAGATGAGTTGCGCACGCTGGCCTTACCGTTTCGCGATGGAGTAGTGCCTTCGGAAGGCGAGCTCCGCGTTGCCAAGGCACAGCTCGTCGGATGGCTTGAGGGATTGTTCCATGGCATTCAAGCGACACTCTTTGCGCA
>Ga0207936_1000316_pt1 | contig 10693 bp, 9 predicted proteins | sample LakMenEpi19Nov10_FD_150715 | JGI IMG/M metagenome (GOLD analysis project Ga0207936, IMG submission 150715) | Freshwater microbial communities from Lake Mendota, WI - 19NOV2010 deep hole epilimnion (SPAdes) | ecosystem: Environmental > Aquatic > Freshwater > Lake > Epilimnion/Euphotic zone ... | reverse complement strand
GTGATTCGCATGGCCGACATGACGGCAGGCGACGTGATGGTAGCCGCCACCCGCATGGACCTGGTCAACATCGACGCCCCGTTTGACGAGCTGCTGCACCTGGTGATTGACACCGCGCACTCACGCTTTCCGGTGTATGAAGCCGAAAAAGAAAATATCATCGGCATCCTGATGGCCAAGGACTTGCTGAAATTGCAGCGTGCGCCAGAGCTGAACATCAGGGCGCTGCTGCGACCGGCCGTGTTTGTGCCCGAGAGCAAGGGCCTGAACGATTTGCTGCGCGAGTTCCGGGGCAACCGCAACCATCTCGCGATTGTGATTGACGAGTTTGGCCGCACGGCAGGCCTGATCACCATTGAAGACGTGCTGGAGCAGATCGTTGGCGAGATTGAAGACGAGTTTGACATTGCCGAAGACGACGGCGATATTTTTGGCCTGCCAGACCGCAGCTTTCGGGTCAGTGGCGACACGTCAATTGAACGCGTCAGCGAAGCTTTTGGCGTGGCCATCAGCGATGCCGACTTTGACACCATTGGCGGCTTGGTCGCGCACCGCATGGGCCATGTGCCCAAGCGCGGCGAAGGCTTTGCCCTGAGCGGCCTGCAATTTACCGTGCTGCACACCAAAGGCGGTGCGGTCAAGTGGTTCAAGGTCGCGCCTGTGGGCGTGCAGACCAGTCTTGATTTGAACTGATTCAGATTGATGCTGCGGTTTTTCAATCGCCAGTTCGCTATTATTTTGGTAGCTGGTTGCGCCCACGCATTCTCGATGGCATGGCCGGTTAACTATTTATTGCCGTTTGGTCAATCTTCGTCGGCGATGCAGTTGTTTGCCATGATGCTTCTGGCGTGGCAGCTCAATGGCGCAAAAACAAAAAAGCAAGGCGCGGTTATTGGCTGGCTATTTGCATGCGCTATGCAGGTGGCAACTTGGTGGTGGTTGTTTATCTCCCTTCATACCTACGGTGGTCTGGCAACTCCGCTAGCTGTGATTGCTGTTGTCGGCCTAGCGGCTTTCTTGGCGCTGTATTACGCAGCAGCTTGTGCCGCGTTTGTAGCGCTAGCGCCCGCAAATATGACAGGTCGAGCTGTTCTTTTTGCAGCTTTGTGGCTACTTGCCGAACTGTGTCGGGTGAGGCTGTTTACGGGCTTCCCTTGGGGAGAGGGTGGCTACGCTCATTTAAGCGGTTTGCTCGACACTTTCATTTCGTATGTCGGCGTGCATGGCCTGACCTTTCTATCGGCAATGGTTGCGTTCAGCATTGTTTGGGGGCGTTTCGTACCTTTGACACTTGTTTTCTTGCTAAGTATCTTGTTGCCAAATGGGAAACTAAAAAACTCAATAGACCCAATCGTTATTTCAGCACCCTTCACCGTCACCCTCCTGCAAGGCAACATCGCCCAAGACGAAAAGTTTCAACCCACGGGCGGCATACCCGATGCGCTGGCCTGGTACAAATCGCAGCTTCTGGCAGCCACCACGTCCCTCGTCGTCACACCTGAAACGGCGATTCCGCTGTTACCCGGCCAGTTGCCTGAAGGCTACCTGGATGCGTTGGTCAACCGCTTCATGAAACCCGCGCCGGGCGCAGCGCAAACAGCCGCCTTGATCGGCATCCCGCTGGGCAATAGCCAGCAGGGCTACACCAACTCGGCCATTGCTCTCAAGCCATCAACGTCCAACACGATTTACCAATACGACAAGCACCACCTTGTCCCGTTCGGCGAGTTCGTTCATCCGCTCTTTAAATGGTTTTTGGCCATCGTCAATATCCCGCTGGCAGACTTCAACAGCGGCTCTACCACCCAGCCGTCGCTCATTTGGCAGGGCCAGCGCATCGCCCCCAATATTTGTTATGAAGACTTGTTTGGTGAAGAACTCGTTGCCCGGTTTATCGACCCCGCCGCAGCCCCGACGATCATGGTCAACATCAGCAACATCGCCTGGTTTGGCAACACGATTGCCATTGACCAGCACCTGAACATCTCGCGCATGCGCGCCATCGAGTTTGAGCGGCCCATGGTCCGCGCCACCAACACCGGCGCCACTGCCATCATTGACCACACCGGTCGCGTGACCCATTTGCTGCCGCGCCACACACGCGGCGTGCTGGTCGGCGAGGTGGAAGGCCGCAGCGGCATCACGCCCTATGCCTGGTGGGCGGCACGCTTTGGGCTATGGCCTTGGCGGGTGTTAATCGCCGCTATTGTTTTAGGAGCTTCTTGCGCACGATTCTATTGGGCTAAAGGCCGATTTGATAGGTAAAAACGGCCTTTTTTGAGGCAAAAACCGACCTGAAGTGCCTATAAAATAGCCGAATGCTAAGTTTTCAAGACATCATCCTCACCCTGCAAAGCTATTGGGCCAAACAAGGCTGCGCACTGCTCCAGCCCTACGACATGGAAGTCGGCGCAGGCACATCGCACACCGCCACCTTTTTGCGCGCCCTGGGCCCCGAGCCCTGGAAGGCCGCCTACGTGCAGCCCAGCCGCCGCCCCAAAGACGGCCGCTATGGCGAGAACCCCAATCGCTTGCAACACTATTACCAGTACCAGGTCGTGCTCAAACCCGCACCCGCCAACATTTTGGAGCTGTACCTGGGCAGCCTGGAGGCGCTGGGTTTTGACTTGAAGCAAAACGACATCCGCTTTGTCGAAGACGACTGGGAAAACCCAACCCTGGGCGCCTGGGGCTTGGGCTGGGAGGTCTGGCTCAACGGCATGGAAGTCACCCAGTTCACCTACTTTCAGCAAGTCGGCGGCATTGACTGCAAACCCATCACGGGCGAGATCACCTACGGTCTGGAGCGCCTGGCCATGTACCTGCAAGGGGTGGACAACGTCTACAACCTCAAGTGGACGGAAGGCCTCAGTTACGGTGACGTGTACAAACAAAACGAGGTTGAGCAATCCACCTATAACTTCGAGCACAGCGACGCTGACTTCCTGTTCACGGCATTCACCGCGCACGAAAAGCAGGCCAAGCATTTGATGGAGGTGCAACTCGCTTTGCCCGCCTACGAGCAGGTTTTAAAAGCCGCGCACAGCTTTAATTTGCTCGATGCACGCGGCGCTATCAGCGTGACAGAACGCGCCGCCTACATTGGCCGCATCCGCAACCTGGCGCGCAGCGTGGCACAAAGCTATTACGAGAGCCGTGAACGCCTGGGCTTTCCCATGGCGCCGCGTGAGTGGGTGGAACAGATGACGAAGAAGGCCGCATAAGAATGACAACGAAGAACCTGTTGGTCGAACTGTTTGTAGAAGAGCTGCCGCCCAAGGCGTTGAAAAAGCTGGGTGATGCGTTTGCGGGTGTGCTGTTTGAACAGCTCAAGGCGCAGGGGCTGACGACCGTTGAATCAGCCTTGACCTCATTCGCCTCGCCTCGCCGCCTTGCTGCGCATGTGACATATGTTTTGCCGCACGCCGCAGACAAAGCGGTGTCGCAAAAGCTCATGCCTGTTGCGGTGGGTTTGGGTGCTGACGGTAATGCCACACCCGCATTGCTCAAAAAACTCGCGGCGCTGGGTGCTGATGCCTCCAGCGTGGCAGGTTTGAAGCGCGCCCCTGATGGCAAAGCTGAGGCGCTGTTTTATGACAGTCTCGTCAAAGGTGCCACGCTGGCGGAAGGCCTGCAAAAAGCCCTGCTTGAAGCGATTGCCAAATTGCCGATTCCCAAAGTCATGACGTATCAATTGGCTGACGGCTGGAGCGACGTGAAGTTTGTCCGGCCTGCGCATGGCCTGGTGGCTTTGCACGGCGCTGATGTTGTGGCGATTGAGGCGCTGGGCTTAAAAGCCGGTAACACCACCCACGGCCACCGATTTGAGGCAGCCGTTGACCCGGTCGTCTTGCAGCATGCCGACAGCTATGCCGCCACGCTGGCCAAAGATGGTGCGGTCATTGCCAGCTTTGCCGAGCGCCGTGCCGAGATTGTTCGGCAGCTGGATGCTGCAGCTGCCAAGGTGGGTAACTGCAAACCGATTGACGACGACGCGCTGTTAGATGAAGTCACCGCGCTGGTTGAGCGCCCCAACGTGTTGGTGTGTGAGTTTGAAAAAGAATTTCTGGACGTGCCGCAAGAATGTCTGATTCTGACCATGAAGGCGAATCAGAAATACTTCCCGCTGCTGGATTCGGCTGGCAAGCTGACCCACCAATTTTTGGTTGTCAGCAACATCAGCCCCAAAGATGCAAGCTTTGTGATTGGCGGCAACGAGCGCGTGGTTCGCCCACGCCTGGCCGACGCCAAGTTCTTTTTTGACCAGGACCGTAAAAAGACGTTGCAGTCGCGGGTTGAGGGCCTTGGCAAGGTGGTCTATCACAACAAGCTGGGCTCGCAGGGCGACCGGGTTGAGCGTGTGCGGGCGATTGCCAAGGCAATTGGCCAGCAACTGGGCGGCGACGTGCTGGCGAAAAAAGCATACCAAGCCGCGCAACTGGCCAAGACCGACCTCGTTACTGACATGGTGGGCGAATTCCCCGAGCTGCAAGGCACGATGGGCCGCTACTACGCGCTCAACGATGGTTTGAGTGCAGACGTCGCCGACGCGATTGAAGACCATTACAAACCGCGCTTTGCGGGCGATGAGTTGCCGCGCAATGAGGTTGGTGCGGTGGTGGCACTGGCGGACAAGCTGGAAACGCTGGTCGGCATGTTTGGCATTGGCAATTTGCCGACGGGGGACAAAGACCCGTTTGCATTGCGCAGGCATGCGCTGGGTGTGGTGCGGATGTTGGTCGAGAAAAATCTTCTATTGGATTTGGATGCACTGCTAGCTAACGCTTTTGAAGATGCTCAGTGGGGAGCGGATAATAAAGCGATTGCGGATGCAGGTGGCAATGCCTCTTCTTCGGTCTATTTGAATTTTGAGGCCGCGAAGCCGTTGGCAGACTTCATATACGACCGCCTTGCGGGCTCTCTACGCGAGCAAGGCTATAGCGCTCAGGAAGTCGATGCTGTGCTAGCCTTGCGTCCTCAGCGCCTAGCTGAAATTCCCAAGCGCCTGGCCGCAGTTCGCGCCTTCGCAGCTCTACCCGAAGCCCCCGCCCTGGCCGCTGCCAACAAACGCATCAGCAACATCCTGAAAAAAGGCGATGCCGTTGATGCCCACGTCAGTGAAATACTGCTGGCAGAACCAGCCGAAATCGCGTTGTACAAGGCCATGAGCGAGGTGGTGCCCAAAGCCAACGCGCAGTTTGAAGCCGGCGACTACACCGCATCGCTGCAAACCCTGGCGGCGCTGCGTGCGCCGGTGGATGACTTTTTCAATGGTGTGATGGTCAATGCCGAGCAAATGGACTTGCGTCTGAACCGCCTGGGCCTGCTGGCCATGCTGCACAACGCCATGAACCGCGTGGCTGATCTTTCCAAACTCGCTGCCTGAGCCTCACCCCATGAAACTTGTCATCCTTGACCGCGACGGCACCATCAACTCTGACAGTGACGAATACGTCAAAACACCTGAAGAGTGGCAGCCGCTGCCGGGCGCGCTGGAGGCGATTGCGCGGCTTAACCAGGCGGGCTGGCATGTGGTGGTGGCGACCAACCAGTCGGGCCTGGGGCGCGGGCTGTTTGATGTCGCATCGCTCAACGCCATGCACGCCAAAATGCACAAGATGCTGGCGGCTGTGGGTGGCAGGATTGACGCGGTTTTTTACTGCCCGCACGCGCCTGAAGAAAGCTGCAATTGCCGCAAGCCGTTGCCGGGTTTGTTCGAGCAGATCGGCAGCCGCTTTGGTGTGCCGCTCAAAGATGTGCCAACTGCAGGCGACTCGGCGCGTGACTTGCAGGCAGGAAGCAGCGCGGGCTGTGAGCCACACCTGGTGTTGACAGGTAAATCCGAGCGCTACCGCAGCGGTGGCCAGCCTGACGGTTTGCCTGCTGGCACGCTCTTTCATACCGACTTGTCGGCCTTTGTTGACCACCTTCTTCAGCGCAGCGCTGTCGCCGCATAAAGTTTTTATGAACCTGATTCGCTCCGTCCTTCACATGCTGTGGATGATCATCACCGTGGTGCCGTGGGCCATCGCTGTTTTGATTTTTTCACTGTTTGGCAGCAGCACGCAGGTGTACTGGCTGTGCGCGGGCTGGCTGCGCCTGGCGGTGACGGGCGGCACGGTGATTTTGGGCATTCAAAACCGCGTGACCGGAATGGAAAACCTGCCCACCACCGAGCTGGGCAGTTGCGTGCTGCTGGTCAAGCACCAGAGCACCTGGGAAACTTTCTCGATGGTCACCCTCATGCCGCACCCGCTGGCGTTTGTGTTTAAAAAAGAGCTGCTGTACGTGCCGTTTTTCGGCTGGGCCATGTCGCGCATGGACATGATTCACATTGACCGCAGCCAGCGCGCCCAGGCTTTTACCAAGGTGGTTGAACAAGGCAAGCGCCTGATGGCGCAGGGCGTTTGGGTCATCATGTTCCCAGAGGGCACGCGCATCCCGCGAGGTCAAAAAGGGGTCTACAAATCGGGCGGCACGCGGCTGGCGATTGAAACCGGTGCGCCGGTGATACCGGTGGCGGTGACGTCTGCCAAATGCTGGCCACGCAAAGCCTTCATTAAAAAGCCGGGGATTGTGGACATTTCAATCGGCAAGCCCATCCCTAGCGCAGGCCGCCAGCCCGACGAGCTGATGCGCGAGGTCGAAGCCTGGATTGAGGCCGAGGTACGCCGGCTGGACCCCGAAGCCTATCCCGAGCTGGCAAGCCGGTAAACCGTCATGCTGCAGCGGCTGTTTCAATTGACGCTGGATTTGTTCGAGCCAGCGCCCGAAAAACTGCCAAAAAACACTGAAAAGGCCGTTTTTGAGGACTCAAAACAGCCTCCGGGCCAACAAATACGGGTGCAAGCAGATCCTGATAACGTAGCGGATGATGCGGCGCTGCCAACGCAAACCTTGCACCAGGCTTTGGCTCCAGCCACCTTTGCCCACCCGCGCGCCAGTCGTGACACGCTGCTGGACGGCATTGCGGTAGCCTACCAATTCAGACGCGGCAAGCGCCGAACCATTGGCTTTTCAGTCGGTGCAGACGGCCTCACGGTGAGTGCGCCCAAGTGGGTGCCCCTGTATGAGATTGACAAGGCGGTTCTTGAAAAATCCGCCTGGATCATCAAAAAGTTGCAAGAAACCCGTGCCCGGCATGACCGCCTGGAGTCCGCCCGCATTGACTGGAAAGACGGGACCACGCTGCCTTTTTTAGGCGAACAGGTCATTGTGGTGCTGGACCCGCGCCATGCCTTTGGCGGCGTTGGCGCAGAGCTCAAAAGCGGAGCGGACACCTTGCCGGGAGTCACGCATTTCACGCTGCACGTTGGCTTGAGCCACACCGCCACACCCGACCAGATCAAGGACGCGGTGCAAGCCTGGCTGATGCGTCAGGCCAAGCGGATATTTACCGAGCGCCTGAACCACTTTGCACCCACACTGAACGTGCAGTGGCGCAAACTGAGTTTGAGCAGCGCAGGCACGCGCTGGGGCAGCGCCAGTGCCGACGGCTCGATTCGGCTGAACTGGCGGCTGATTCACTTCAAACAGTCCGTCATTGACTACGTGGTGGTGCACGAGCTGAGCCACCTGCGCGTGATGGACCACAGCCCGCGCTTTTGGGACACCGTGCGCGCGGTGGTACCTGACTACGCCGAGCTGCGCAGTCAGCTCAAGGACGAAGGCACGCCCAGGTGGTGAGGCGCTGGTAGAACTTATTGGGCGGCGAACCTGTAGATACCATCCTCAGACTGTCGCCGCTGCAACTTCCCCTCAAACCACAGCATATGCAAATGCGCCAATGCTTCGCCCATGGCAAACGTGGTCTGGTGCAAATCAAGCTCTCGCTTGAACATGACGGGCAAAATGTCTGCCGCGCTGCACGGCTTGTCAAGGCAGGCGTCCATCCCCTCGGCCAGCCGGTCGCGGTGGTGGTCATGCAGCTGCTGGATGCGTGTGTGCAGGCCGCGAAACGGCTTGCCGTGCGAGGGCAAAGTCAGCGTGTCTTCAGGCAAGGGTAAATATTTGTCAATGGACTCCAGGAAAAGCCGCAGCGAATTGGCTTCGGGCTCCAGGTCATAAACGCTGACGTTGGTGGAAATGCGCGGCAGGATCATGTCGCCGCTGATCAGAACATTCAGCGACTCACAGAACAGGGCAATGTGCTCTGGTGCATGGCCGTAGCCGCTGATGCAGCGCCAGTCGTGGCGATTGCTACCCGCCCCGATAGCCACTGCCTTGCCGTCCATCAGCCGCACATAACTCTTGGGCACATCGGGCACCATGCCGGGGTAGTAGCCAGTACGCGCCCTGATTTTGGCCATGGAGTCGGGGTCGGTCAGCCCGTGTGATGCAAAAAACAGCGCTGCACTGTCACCGCCAAAACCGGTGGTGGACTGAGAGCCGATGCGAGCCATGTTGTAGTCGGTTGCGCTGACCCACAGCCGGCACGTGTGGGTTGGCGTTGTCCAGCGCTCGCAAAGCCAGTGCGCCAGGCCAATGTGGTCCGGGTGCATGTGCGTGACAATGACGCGCAAAATGGGCAGGCCTTCCAGCTGGGTGGCAAAAATGGTTTCCCACTGCGCTTTTGACTCAGCCCGGCTGATGCAGCAGTCCACCACTGTCCAGCCTTGCAGTTTTTCGCCCTCAGCGTGCGGGTCGTCCATCTCATCGCGCAGCAGCCACAGGTTGATGTGGTTCAGCGCAAAGGGCAGCACCATGCGAATCCATTTAACGCCCGGTACAACTTCCATGGCGCCGCCCTCATCGGGCAAAGCATCACCCAGCGGGTAGTCGAGTTGTTGTTCTAGAAGGTTCATGTAATATTCGCGGTGTTTGACGTTTACGTAAACGTCATAGTAACCTTAGCCCAGCATCGACGTCATCCACATGCCCACCACTTACACCATCAGCGACCTGGCCAAAGAGTTTGACCTGACCACGCGCGCCATGCGCTTTTATGAAGACATGGGCCTGCTGCAGCCCCAGCGCGAAGGCGCGGGCGGCCGCAACCGGGTGTACACGCCTCGGGATCGTACGCGCCTCAAACTCACGCTGCGTGCCAAACGGCTGGGTTTTTCACTGGTTGAGGCCAAAGAGATCATTGACTCGTACGACAGCCCGCGCGACACCGCTCCGCAAATGCGCAAATTTTTAGAGGTGCTGACGGATCATCGAATCAAGCTGGAGGCGCAGCTGATTGACTTGCAAGCCAATCTGGCTGAGATACGCAGCCATGAAAAAGAAGCCAAGGCGCTGCTGGTGAAGTCGGAAAAAATCGCCCCAAAGATGAAATAAGGGATAATTGACGTTTACGTAAACGTCAACTAAAAACCATGACCGTTCCCAATTCTGATGAGCTTTACAAGCGCATAGAGACAAGTTTTCTGCGCCAGGGCATGATGCAAAACCTGGGGGCCAAACTGTTGCGGGTGGAACCTGGTTTGTGTGAAGTGTCTATGGCGCATTCAGAGCGGGTGTCCCAGCAGCAGGGCAGCTTTCATGGTGGGGCCATGGGCACCCTGGCCGACATTGCGGGCGGCTATGCCGCACTGACAGTTGCACCGCCTGACATGGAAGTCACCACGGTCGAGTACAAAATCAACTTTCTGGCCAGCTTTACCGGCGGTGAGTTGCGAGCCATTGGCCGCGTCGTCAAGGCGGGCAAGCGCATCATCGTAACCACCGCCGAGGTCACGCATGTGGATGCCGGCGGCAAACAAACGCCATGTGCCGTGATGCAGCAAACCATTGTTCCTGTTAACAAAACATATTGAACTGAAAGCAACAACATGACTGACTTGCCTGGCCTGAACTTTCAACTCGGTGAAGACATTGACGCGCTGCGCGACGCTGTGCGTGACTTTGCACAAAGCGAAATTGCCCCGCGCGCCGCCGAGATTGACAAAAACGACCTGTTCCCGGCCGACCTGTGGCAAAAAATGGGCGCACTCGGCGTGCTGGGCATCACAGTGAGTGAAGAGTACGGTGGTGCTGGCATGGGCTACCTGGCGCACATGATTGCGATGGAAGAAATCAGCCGCGCCAGCGCATCGGTGGGTTTGAGCTACGGCGCGCACAGTAACCTGTGCGTGAATCAGATCAAGCGCAATGGGACTGAAGAACAACGTCAAAAGTACCTGCCCAGGTTGATCACAGGCGAGCATGTTGGCGCACTGGCCATGAGCGAGCCTGGCGCTGGCAGCGATGTCATCAGCATGAAGCTCAAAGCAGAAGACAAGGGCGGCTATTACCTGCTCAACGGCACCAAGATGTGGATCACCAACGGCCCGGACGCAGACACGCTGGTGGTGTATGCAAAGACGGAGCCTGAGTTGGGTGCGCGCGGCGTGACCGCGTTTTTGATTGAAAAAAGCATGAAGGGCTTTTCATGCGCGCAAAAGCTCGACAAGCTCGGCATGCGCGGCAGCCACACCGGCGAGTTGGTGTTCAACAATGTTGAAGTGCCAAGCGGCCAGATACTGGGTGGCCTGAACGGCGGTGCCAAGGTGCTGATGAGCGGGCTGGACTACGAACGCGCTGTGCTGGCCGCCGGGCCCATCGGCATCATGCAGTCTGTCATGGACAGCGTCGTGCCCTACATTCACGACCGTAAACAGTTTGGCCAGAGCATTGGCGAATTTCAGTTGATTCAGGGCAAAGTCGCCGACATGTACACCGTGTTGCAGGCGGGCAGGGCGTTTTGCTA
>Ga0207936_1000314_pt1 | contig 10722 bp, 12 predicted proteins | sample LakMenEpi19Nov10_FD_150715 | JGI IMG/M metagenome (GOLD analysis project Ga0207936, IMG submission 150715) | Freshwater microbial communities from Lake Mendota, WI - 19NOV2010 deep hole epilimnion (SPAdes) | ecosystem: Environmental > Aquatic > Freshwater > Lake > Epilimnion/Euphotic zone ... | reverse complement strand
GTGTGGAAAGGTCAAGTTGCAGTGAGAGAAAGGTAAACAATTTGGGTTACTTCAACCCAAAAGAGAAGCAATTTACATATTGGGAGACCTTTCGGGATAGCCGTCAGCTGAGGGGGGAAAGTTTTCAATAATCAACTAGAATTTAAAATTAAATTGTGTTGTGCATTTTGCCTGCAAATAAGTAGAAAGAAAAGCAAAGAGTAAATAAGCGATAACACCGGCAGTGCAAAGCAGAGCGGAGCAAGAAAAACCCCCCTGCAAAGTCATTGGGGCAATTTTGATATTGGAAACTGCAAGGCTGGTGTTTGTTTGTGTGTGTGTTTTATGTGACTGAGTGAGTGTGATAGCGAGTTAGCGAGGAGCAAAAATTATGGTTGTCTTTGTCAGTATTGGCGTGGGTACGTGATATTTTGCCCAGACTCAGCACTTGAACTCGTCAATGAAGTGTTCAACTTCAAAATTATGCCATTCATTTAATTGACGCTTGCAAAACAAGACGCAAGCATGAGCCGGTTTCCTAAATCATTTTTTTCCAACTTGAAAGACGAAACAACAAATGAAGATTGGAAGAAACTGTCAAGTGAAGATTTTTGGAAATTTGTTGGTTTCAGCAACCTTTCACCTGCCGTCATACAAAGGTTGTTGGACATCCGAAATCAACCTGTCGACACCTCAAAGGTAAGTTAAGTTTTTCAAGTTCTTGACTGTTTTCTTTGTGTGCGTGTGTGTGTGTGTCCCGAATTGTTGTCAATTATTTTTTGTTTAAATTTTTTTAAGGAAACGTTCCAAAAAAAGGAAGAGAAAAAAAAGAAAAAGAGAAGCAGAAAATTTGCTTTTGGAGAAGTTCACAAAAGAGTGAGCATTCAACGCTGTCAAGAAAACGGACAAGAAAACGTCTTCCAAGAAAACGGGCCTTGCTATTCAAAGAGGAAAAATTTCACTCCTCTTGTTGCAGGTGCAGATGAAGACCCCCTCATTTTCAACCTGCCGCCCTCTCGCTGCTGCGTGACGGCTGTTGAAACTTTTCATTCTCCCTTTCCAGTCCCACACTTCAAGACTTGTCTTCCTCTGTCTGGTCGCAACGTCATTTCAACTTGCAACCAAAAAATTGAGAGACGAGCTGCAATTGAAAATGTCAACTCTCGTTTGTCAGCCTCTGGTCAGTGGTGGAACACTTGTCTCGCTCAACCCTATTTGGACGTTTTCATTCCTCCAAACATCTACAAAAACGATTTCCAAATTACCTCCCCGTTCAAGATCAAGTTCTGAGGATGTGGACGAGAAACAGAGAGACTTGTGAGAAGAACAAAAATTAGTGTCCCGATTTTTAATTTCAGTTTTACTTTTGAAGGTGGGGCAAAAAAATAAAAGCTACAAATAGTAGATTGATCTCCATTGTTGATTGACATAATAAAAAAAATGATCTGCGTTGTCTACTCTTCAATATTTTTTCAAGTTTAAATTGAGCCTAATATTTAACTTTGTGTTTATCGTTAAAATATCAAGAAAAAGGTCGAGTTGAGTTGATAAAAGAATTATTTCGTTTAACAGCCCACACACGCAATGATAAAAAATAAAATTTATGCGTTAATGGACAAAACGATAAAAAATATATGTGAAGCAAGAAGAAAGAAAGACAAATAAGAAAGAAGGACCACGAAGTGCAGAGAGAGACGTGGAAAGAAATATAGAAAGAGATGGAAGGAAAGAGATTGACTAGTAGAAAAAATTTAATTTTTTTCCCAACTTGGAAAGGGGTAAGGAAGGGGAGGGGGGGGGGTTGCTCACTGCAAAATTATCTGCCGAGTCAGTTTTTGTCTCAATTTTCTTCACAGCCGAAATGCATTTGCTGACGCGCAGCAGCAGATGATTCAGTAATTTCGACAGATCTTCTTCTTGTGTGTGTTTGAATATCAAGCAGAACGTTCGTTGAGATGGCCTTACCTGCTTTCATCTTCGACGTCTCCCCAAGCGGAGACATGTTCACAGTCTTGCAGGGCATGCTTGAAGTTTTAGAGCATGACTCTGACGACGAATACTTCGAAGGGACGTACGTGCGAGAGTACTTTGATCCCACTGCCCTGGCAGTTGAAATTTTCCCAGACTCTGTCCGGGCAACCAATTCTTTTGAACGCCGAGTTCTCGCTGGCGTCTACTACAAGCGAAAACAAAGAAGAGCAAAAAAAGAAGAGAAAAATTACTACTACGACTTGTCCGATTTTTCTCACGTCTTCAAGCTCGCGACGGGAGAGAGCTGCGGCGACAAGAGACTCTGCCAAAGAACTGGTCCTTCCGCCACACCATTTTATTTCACCTCGTGCTCCCACTGTCGCAACATGGCACCGGATCATTTCAAGCTGGCTTTCAATTGATTTTTCAATTTTGATTTTTTAGTTTTTGTGTTTTTAAAAGTTTGTCCAATATTGAACAGATAAGAGCGCGTTAAATAAAAACATCATCAATTCCTTCGAGCATTTAATTTGAGAGAGAAAATAACTCCTCAGATACATTGTGTGACAGTCACACACACACAATAAAAATTTTCCTTTCAGAGCGACGCAAGCTATACATACATTAATTTTAATTATAAAAAAATTTCAATTTTCTCGAGCACCAATAGCGGGTAGGAAGGTAGGGAGGAGATAGGTAGGTAGGTAGGTAGGTAGGTAAAGATGTTGTCAATTTCCACGTTCAGACAGAGACAACATTGTCAGTCATTGTGCCAGTGTCAATTTCTGCATTAGACGTGAGGGATGCAATGTAAATTTTAGCAATAGAGAGAGAGAGAGATAGAGAGAGAGAAAGAGGCGGCTAGATAGACATACAGAAAAAAGAAAAAACTAATTTCAAAACACGTTTCGTGCAATAATTTCACGTTGCTGCTCCATTCCAAATATGGTCTTGGTACAAACTTTGAATTTTGTGTTTAATTTGATTTCAGTGCCCGGTCAACTTTTTAAAATGAAATTTTGAATAGAAAGTGCGCACAGATCTTGCGGAACTTTGCTTACCTCACATTCCAACGTCATTTGCTTGTCTCACTCAAGTTGTGCCAAAATGTTATGCTAGTTGTGAGATTTAATTTAAGAAGAACTTAAAAACTTCCGACAAATAATTTGTTTGCCTTAGCTAGGTTGTCTAGGGTTTAGAAAATACATTAAAAACCTATTTCTCTTTTCTCAAAATAAATATATTTCAAAAGTCGTCGTCCGTCGCGACTGAACCACAGTGTCATTTTTTAAATTTTAAAAATATTTGTAACCATAAAATAATCAACAGCTGGTGCAGTGAAAGTCTCCGCCGTCGCTTGAATAAAAATGTCAAAAAATTAAAATGCAACAATCAACTGACAACAATATGTTTTGTTATTTTTTCAATTCGCCTTCTGCAAATAGGACACCTTGCTTTTTCCTTGAAAATTCTCTTTGCGCAAGAATAGCAACAAGCCTGATGCGAAATTTGTCCGTGAACAAAAGAGGCATCCTTGACTCGCCTGTAGCAGACGGTGCAGAGAGAGGCCGCCGCTTCAGAAGTGGCCGCCGCCGTCGTCGTATTTGTTTCGTGCGATTTTTTTTCTGTAGTCGTCGTTGTTGTTGTCGTCGTCGTCGTTGTTTTTGTCATCGTCTTTGTCACGCTTGCAAAATTTTTGTTTGCGTTGTCTTTGTTGTCGTCGTTGTTGTCGTCGTCGTCGTCGTTGTCTTTGTCACTGCGTTTTGTTTTTTTATTTTTCTCATCTTTTTTATTCTCCTTTTTTCTTTTCCGGCGGGGTTTGTCTCTGTCGGGAATCCAATCTTTCCTGTCCTGCCAATCAAAAATAAAAATTCAGCTGCTGTTGTTGCTGATTTGAGTTAGGTTAAATTAAATCAAAGATTGCTTGCTCAAATGAAATTCAAAGCGGCATTTTTTAGCGAGTTAGGTTGATTTAAATTAAAGATTGCTTGCTCAAATGCAATTCGAGTTAGATTAAATTACATGCTTGCTCAAATGAAATTCAAAGCTTCATTTTTTAGCGAGTTAGGTTGATATAAATTAAAGGTTGCTTGTTAAAGTCAAGTTCAAAGGGGCATCTAACTGACTGCGCAAGCAGTTGACTAAATGACAAACTGACTTTCTCACTAAATTCAAAATACAGCAGCAGCAGCAGCAGCAGCAGCAGCAGCATTTGTTCAACTTACTTTCCAACAGGAGGCGCAATATCTCATGAAGGGATGGTTCGGAACTCGACAAACGACGCAACTCCAGATCCAAGTCCCTGGCAGCTGCTGCACTGTTGTTTCTCCCCAGGCGTTGTCAAGCAGGCAGCGTCTCTCAGTCGAGCAACCTTCAGATTCGTTCGAATCGTTTCGGTTGTTTGACAATTCGGCATCAGAACCCTCGTTCGAATGCCCCTCCGCAAACCAGTCGTTGTAAAAAATTGCAGATTGACTGTTCACCTGGGTGTCATGTAAGAAAGAAGAAAAAACGTCAAATGTAAACGGGATAATGTTTTGTTTTCGTCGGTGTGACAAATGGTCGGAATTATTTCAGACCCAACTGTAGCAACCCAACTGCTCGATTTGTTTAACTGAGCAGAGCTTAAAAGGGTGTAACAACTGACCTCAACGTCAGAGTCTTCTGCCGAGCTTTTTTCACCGCCGAGTTGGTGTCTTTCCCGGACGGTTGGTCCCTCGTCGTCCTCCATCTCGTACTCGACCTAAAAAATGAAATGCAATTTGAAACCGGTGTCGTCCGTCCGTCCGTCCCCAAAGGCCCAAAAATAAAATTAAAAAAATAATTTTCGAGATAATTGTCTGCATTGAAAAACACAGGTAGTTACAGCGTAAACTGCTGCTTCGAATTGGCTGGAGTTTTGCTGCTCTGCTTCCTCAGAGGAAGAAGATTTTTCTTCCTCCTCCTCCTCCTCGTCGTCGTCGTCGTCGTCGTCGTCGTCGTCGTCTTCGCTTTCGGTCAGACTTTGGAGACAAGTTCCGCACACGACGCGGCCAATTTTCAAAGTGGCCGGGAAGCTTTGAGTTTTCCCGCACTTGACGCAGTCTGTCGTTTTGGAGGCTCCAAATCCGATCGGCAAAGGTCCTCCTGTTTCTCTGAAGATGGAAGAATTTCCCCCGTCGATGGTGCCTACATTTGCAAATTAATTTTTGTTAAAACAGCTCACAGAGTTGAGATGATGTTTGAGTGGGTGGGTGGGTTTTCAGACAGCGGAACAAAAGATAATATTTCATTCACAAACTTGACTTTGCTTCTCTCACCATCTTCTCTCGGCATCTGACGTGACCTTTTTTCCTCGTTGTTTTCGTCCTCTTCTTCTCTGGGAGTGTCAGGTAGTAGACGGACGACGGAACTTGCACTGCGCGTAGGTGCGTGGATGTAGAGATCCAAGTTTGCTTTGAGCAGTCTCCTGACGAACAAAATATTTTTTATTTCAATAATTATTTTTGTGAGAGCACAGCCGCCCAGCTGCACAGGCAAACAAACAAAAGTTCGTGTGCCAGAAGCACTTGTTCATTTCAAAATGTGAAAATGTAAAAATGACCTAAACTATTTACCCGACTTGACATCTCGCAAATGCTGCAACTCCGAATGCTTTTCCCAGCTGGTCCCCTTTGACGATGCAGACTGAGACGTTCCGCTCGTCTACCAGCAGGTGAATCTTGGACAGGATGTATCCCGACAGCAGCCTCATAGCCTGCAGACAAAAAAAGTTGAATCTCAATTTATTCTCGCAAGGTTTTTTGAAATGCAGGCGTTGAGTTTTCCCTTGGCCGGGAGTTGGCAAATAATCGCACTCTCTCCTTTAAAAAAATATAAAATCTCACCTGGGCGTATTCAAACACGGTTTGGTCTGGGTCTGCCCTGGGTGACGCTCGAAGGACCTTGAGCAACTCCGGCTTAGCCGTATACAATGCCCGGTAGTCAAATGCCGCCGTCTCGCTAGGAAGGGCGCAGTAGACGGCAGTGGGCGAGGCCCAACTTGGCAGGACAGTAACTTCGTCTGATCTGCCATCGGCAGCAATTCTTCTGTACTCTGCGTTACTTTCTGCGGCAGTAGCGCAAGTCTGCACAGGCAGACTTGGCCCTCTGGCAAATTGAGTTCGAGTTGTTGAATCGAGATAGCTTTCGGCGGGTTGCCGGGTAGTAATTGCCTCTCCGTTCACCGTGAATTCGACTGGGGCAGAGGCGACATTCGACGCTCTCAACCCGACGCTCATAGGTGTGTGCGATGCGGCAATGACGAGAAACTGTTCGCAGACTTTTTCCCTGAAAAAAAACATTTCCGGAAAGTGAACTTGTCGTTTTCGTCGTCGCGGTTTCAAAAGGCAGACGATCTCCAAAGGGAGAAGGAGGAGGAGGAGGAGGAGGAGGAGGAAAAGGACGCCTACGTTGACAGAAACAAGACAAGAAAACCAAAGTGTTGCAGAAAAGCAAGTTTTGTCTTGACGGTTCTGTTGGTTGTTGGTAATTTGGTTGGTCAGTTGGTTCGTTGGTTCGTTGCAGACAGCCTACCTGATTTTCGAAACGTGAAGCGCCCGTACATTCAGTGCCACTTCCAACTCGCTGTCGCACATTATGATGTTCGGGTTTTCTGGATCGAACAGTTTCTCTCCTTGAATGCATCGCTTCAGAGCAAGCAGAACCTCAAATTAAAAGTTCACGAAAATTTACTTTGGTGGGTGGGTGTGTTGGATATGGCAGCAGCGAGTTGCGTTGCATACTTTTTCCCTTTTCCCCTTTTCATCTCTCTCTCTCTCTTGCACTCTTGCTCTCTCTCTCTCTCTCTAGTGCTCTCATATTTGAATTTGAAAACTTGCATCTTCTCAATGCAGCCAGCAGGTTACAAATGTTATAATTTTCAAAATTAAATATATACAGGTATATAACACACACACATGTTATATATATGTATATGTACACACATGTACAAATATGCACACACACTACCTGCAGTATCTCATTGGGGTGTGTGTGAATAAATTTTTGGGTTGAAGGCAGCTACCGGCTTTGCTCCTCCTCAAAAAAGGACGAGTGAAATAAAATTCAGGGTTCGATTAGTTTTCAGCTGGCTGTAGACGACGCTGAGATGAGATTCACAAAATAAGGTCAGAGCAGCAGCAAACAAAAAAATTACCTCGTACAGGTTGTAGTCGGTTTTGTCGGGGAAAACAATTGTCGGAGTCTTCCGGACGAGGTAGCTGTGCAAATTGGAAAGTGGAACAAATCGGCGAGGGACGTAGTACATTGCGACACTTTCGAAACTTGGAGGGTAGATATTAACTACAGTTGTGCCGTTGTTTTGAGATGTCATGTCGGCGGTCCTCGATCAAATTAAATCGCCAAATTGCAAACTGCAACAACGTCTGAACTTGTTACACACAATTTTAATCCATCTCTGAAAGAGACGACACTGACTTTGGGATAGCAGATTGTCCAGATTACCATTGGCGGCAATTTAAAAAGACGGATTGATTGATTGAGAGAGAGAGAGAGAGAGAGAGAGAGAGAGGGAGAGATTAAACGACGCTTGAAGTCCTCTAACAATTTTCTGTAAATAAAACAGTAAATAACGTGACAAATTGTAATTTCAAAAGCAAGCACCTCACCTGTTGTTTGAAAGTTTTACGACGTCGGCGGCAGACAACGAGTCTAATCGGCCTGTGAAAGTTGAGGAGAAACAGAAAAAGTGAATCTTGCTGGTCAGATGACAAAACCTATTCAACTGCTTGGCTGGAAGCAAATGAAGCAAGTCGTAGCAAACACGTCTCGATTGAATTTTGAAATTAGCCTCCGCCTGCTTGTCTGTCTTTGTCTCACCTCCCGTTTTAATCGCAACCCCCCCACCCCCCTGCAAAGATGCAAAATCATCAAAATTTGAATGCAGGATCCAGAGACAAAAATGCCACAGACAGACAGACAGACACAAAAACCAACCAACGAACACCGACACCTAGTTTTTACGTTCGTCAACTATTTCTTTCTTTCTTTATTTCTTTTGTATTTTTCGTTTTTTCTTTCTTTCTTCTTTCTTTCTTCTTTTTCTATTTTTCTTTCTTACTTAATTACTTTATTTCTTTTCGCTGTCTTTCTTTCTTGCTTTCTTTCTTTTTGTCTTTTTAAATTATTTTTGTTTTTTCTCTTCGCGCCGCCGCCGCATAATCTCAATCATTCTTTCTATCTTTTTAATTTTTTTTCTCTCATTCTTTCTCGCTCTTCAACATTTCCTTGTCTTGTTATCTCTCTTTTTGCATTCTCTCTTTTGTTTCTCTTGTTCATTTATCTCATTTTCACTCTTTTTTTTCTTTGTCACTCTCTCTCTCTCTCTCTCTCTCTCAATCAATCAATCGACCAACCTATCTATCCATCCATCTATCTACCTCTCTCTTTCTCTTTCTCATTCAGTTCGTCTTTTCATTTCACCTTTTTGTCTCTTTCTCAATTTCTTTCTTTCTTTCTTTCTTTCTTTCTTCATTTCTAATTTTTTGTGTCTTTGTTTTCTTTCTTTCCGACGACTATTAATTTCAAACTTGATTTTTTTCTTTCTAATTTTTTCTTTCTTTCTTTCTTTCTTTCTTTCTTTTCTCGTTTCTGCAAATTTTAAAATCTCTCGTTCATCTTCAACTCATCGGGTTAGGACAAACGCAGAGTGCAAAAATGCAAGCTCAAGCTTTTGCATTTCTTTCAGTTCAAACGATGAGCACATGTGTGTGTGTGTGTGTGTGTGTGCGAGTTGGTTCGTCTGTCTCATATTTCTTTGCTACGATGTGTTTGTTGTTTGCTGGCTGGCTGGCTTTAAAAATTTAATGAAATCAATTTAATTGCTTGCAAGAGCTGAGCGGGCAAAATTGCTAATTGCTACACATCAAAAAAGCAATTTTTGAACGACAGCAATTGACACGTCAACACATGTTCCACCCCCGCCCATCCCTTCGGCGAGTTGTTTTACCATCTTCGGCTTTTGCTGCAATTTGAAACTGCAGCCTTTTTTTTGTCCCTCAAAAATTAAATTTGCCCGCACAGCCAGCAACATCCCCCCTCCCCAACATTTCTTGGTAAATTTTCTAACATCCCTTTCTCTCTCTTTCTCTCTCTCTCTTTATATCTCTCTCTTTCTCTCTCTCCATCTACATATGTCTGTCTGTCTGTCTGTGTGTCTGTCTGTCTGATAAAAATCTTCTTCATCTGTCCGTCGTCGTCGTCGCGGGAAAGGGGGGCGGAGGTGAAGGCAGTGCTAAAAAAGTCACGCCAGATTCGCGCCCATAATTTAGCTGCTGCTGCTGCTGCTTCTGCCTGCAGATTCCCCTCCACCCCCCGGCCTGGCAAAAAGTGCTGAGTTGGCACTAGAATTTGCCAACTCACACACTCAACCGAATGACACGCACTCTTGCACACGTCAAAATTTTTTTCTTTGCGTTGCAAGAGTCCGTCGTCCGTCTCCAGAGCGTTGTTCGTCGTCACGTCCTGTCTGCCAGCCAGCAGATGTCCTCTCAAATTTACAGCCTGGAGGCTGCGCGCCTCCGCTGCGACTGCGTTCGAAGTTCGGCGGAAAAAAATCACTTTGAAGAATTGACTTGCATCCAAATCGGGCATCGCGTGTTTGCCCGGCTCGCGCTCGGGGGACGAGCTCCCATTTTCTACTGCGTCAGGACTCCCTTCGAGGACTACGAGAACCTCTGGAAAATAGTGAGCCAGCGCGCCCGACGCCTCAACCTCAACACCGGGATGAGCGTCGCCCCAGTGACGAGTCGGTGCAGCCAGTGCTTCAAACCGCACACTAACTTGAGCCTGCAATTTCGACTCGAAAAAATGCCCCCGCCCTTTGGGCACGCCGCGGGGCCCGAGCAACCACCAGAAATGCAGAACCAGCAGCAGAGCGGCTGGGAGGAGCAGCCGGCGCCGGAAGAACAGCAGCGAGAGTCGCAGCCGGAAGAGCAGCAGCAGCAGTGGCAGCAGCAGCAGCAGCAGCAGCAGCAGCAGCAGCAACCATTTAGTTATTTGAATTTTTATTAAATTTTGCCGTGTCGTGTCGCCTCCGGGCTGCCGGGGTTTGAAACTCGAAATAAAATCGTGCCTCTCAACCCTGTCTAGTTTCGTTTCTTTCTTCGCAAGTTCCTGGTCGGGTTAGCAGCCGCGGACTTGTTTGCAACTTGTTGCTCGCCGCCAACAGACAAACAGGTGCTGACGGACGGAAAAGCAGAGAGAGAGAGAGAGAGACACTGAGTTGAAGAGAAAAGGAAAAGAGAGACAGAGAGAGAGAGTTATAGAGAGCGACCTTGAGAGGGGGCAGCTGCGGAAAGTTGCGTCGCCGGGAGGGAGAGAGAGACTTCCGTCTCGCCGCGCGCGCTAAAGAAAATTAAATTCAACTCGCTGCTCTCTCTCTCTTGCTTCTCCGCGGCACTTTCGGGTTGCCTTCACTTTTTCTCTCGCGCGCACTATGTTAATCCTCGGTCCCCCGAAGGACGGGGCGGCTTCGCCGCCCCGTCCGGCGGCCGACTTCCGGACCGGCCTCTGCGCTGCAGCGCGTCCTCCGCGCCGAGGCTTTTGTTTTTCGTGTCAACGTCCAGGACGCTGTGCGACGTGGCCGGGGGCAGTGCGCGCGCGCGTGCGCGAGTGTGTGCGCTTCTGCGCTTTCTAACGTTGTCATTTTCCGTCTCTCTCTCTCCCTCTCTCTCTGAAAACACCTGTGTACCACAGCAACAAGAAAAAAAATGTAAATTTAAATGTCGCATA
>Ga0207936_1000305_pt1 | contig 10857 bp, 10 predicted proteins | sample LakMenEpi19Nov10_FD_150715 | JGI IMG/M metagenome (GOLD analysis project Ga0207936, IMG submission 150715) | Freshwater microbial communities from Lake Mendota, WI - 19NOV2010 deep hole epilimnion (SPAdes) | ecosystem: Environmental > Aquatic > Freshwater > Lake > Epilimnion/Euphotic zone ... | reverse complement strand
ATGTGCCTTGTTTATTACCAAATTTTTTAATTGGAACATAACAGGGGTCCGTAAAGCGTCGACAGCCGATATCTATAAAATTGAAAAATTTGCTAAAGACAAAATTTTACTAAATTTTTGGGTTGCTTTATGTAAAATGTTAATTTACTCACGCAAAAAATCTGGCCTCTCTGAAACAAGAGAAAAATAAAAGTGGTTAAAATAATTTCAAGTTTTTCTTTTATAGTGCGCACATAGAAGTTTTCGCCACTAAAACTTTCGCGTAACGAATGAAAACTTTCCAGAAAGTGTTTCTGCGCAAAGCCGTGCAGTGCTCTAGTAACTTGACACAGAATGAAAGAAAAACAGATAATAGACAGAAAGAGATGTGCGCACCGTAAACTTTCAGAAATACAAAATAAAATAAAAACTAAAACGCAGAAGTCCCGTCTACAATTTTTATTTCTCCTATGTATAAGGTTCTTTTCTGAAAACAAAACTCAGACCTCTAAATTCTCCCTTATTCCTTATGTAGTGAAGAAAATATTTTTGAACAAAATATTTCTGAAAAAGCGAAAGGTTCTACGAAAAATTTGCTTCTATTCCTTATGTACTGTAGGATGTTTGGAAAGGAAACACAAAAACTAGATTTTGAGCAAAATGTAGTAACACGATTTTGCCTTTATAACGTATGTAGCTCTTTTTGAAAAGCTGCGTAGAGCTCAAGAAAGAATCTCGTTTTTTTTCACTAAATAAGTTATAAGAACGTTTTTGAAACTTGCATTTTTCTCTTTTACCGCCAAAAATATTTTGTCGTCAATTGAAAGAAAAAAAAATACTTATCTGATCGTTGAAAGACTTGGCAAACGTTTTAGGTTTAATATCCAAGTAAACAAAAGAGTTCACTTGAAAAGAATTTTTTGGGTTAGATGTGTATTCTTCTTGTCGTTTGTTTTGTTCCTGCCAGGTTCCTCCATCGGGTACACTTTTTGATAAACCAGAGTTATCCTGAGCATTTCTTATGATCGAGTCATCTCTAAAAGTGTTAATTTCTTCTGGAGCAATTCCACCCAGTTTGGCAAGAGGTCTTTTGTTTAAAAGACCGACAGCAACGGGAAGTAGTTTTGGCCAGTTTTTGTCCTGTTCTGCTTTCATTAAGCTCATTAATTTTCGCTTGACCAAAAAAACGCCCCTTTAAAAAATAGTAATTAGTTTTTTTTTTTTTTTTTTTTTTTTTTTTTTTGCACTGTTGGTTACATTTAATTTTTATTTTTACCTCTCTGCATATGCGGCCTTGTTTTTTAAGTGTTTTGTTGAAAAGCGAATGTTGTATTTTGTAAACAACTTTTTGTTTCCAATAAACTCGGTACCTAAAAATTTTAATCTTGTTATTTTTAAAATGTAACAAAGCTGTATAGAAATGCAAACATTTGTAATATCTTACCTTGATCAGATTGAATGCAACTAATAGGAGAATCAATTGAAATAATTATTTTCTCTAAAGCTCGGCCTACAATGGGTCCACTTTTTTTCTTTAAAGCAATGGCCCAAATTTTTTCAGAATAAACGTCAATTGCAACAAGAATGTATCGAAAACCCATGTATTTTCTCATAAATCCAAGATCAATTTCTGGAAAAAAATAGAAAACATTTGTAATAAACAACATTACAAACATAAACAAAACAAAAAAAAAAAAAAAAAAAAAAAAAAAAAAAAAAAATCTCATTACCGATTAGTTGAGCAAAACCGTCTACTTCGTATGATCTTAATTTATATTTTCGAATTGGTTTCATCTGAAACACATATTCAGGCAAATTTTTCATAATTTTATAAAGTCGAGAAAGCGGAATGCATTCGTTGTAAATTTCTTCTATGAAATGTTTCATAGTAGCCATTCCTGTAAAACTGCCAGGAAAATCTCTAGACAAATAGAGTTTTTGAATGTCATCATCACTTAACACCATTTTCAACTTGTACTATTTTTATTCAAACAACATTTAACACTTTACACGTACAAAAAATTAACTTTAAGTTACACAAAAAGGAAAGTTTTTTTCTGCACTTGCATTTGCACCCTCTCAAAAAGCATCTAAAATATTGATCTAAAAGCAGCTGTCGTTACTTTCCCTAAATTGGCACCCTTACAGAAAGCCAAGCTTGTAAAATATTGATCCAAACAAAAGAGAACTCTCTTACAAACAATATCGTCGTGTTTTAAATAATATTAAAAATGTCTAATTATTATAATAAGTTGTTGGGCATGTTTGCTCGAACAAGATCAGATCCTGCAGCGGCCAAAATTTTAGGATCTCAAACAACTAAAACTGAAAATAACCAAATTGGTGGACAAGTTAGTACAAGGGCCAACCCGCAAATTGTGACTAATGAAGAAACCGTAACATCTAAAAATACGGATGCAGAGACCCCTCAAAACAAAGTTACAAATAGTGAAACTGCAGAAAGCGAAGTTACTGAAAAAAAAGTTAAGAGGATTCGACCCGATTCTCCAATTTTGTTTGACAATGCAACTTTAATTGCGGAAAACAATTCCTTAGAAGCATATATTGTAAAGTCTTACCTCAAAAGACAACTTCGTTTTAAGTAAGTTTTTATTTTAATTTTTATTTAAAATGCAATAATAAATTATTGAGATTAATACATTGTACAATTTCTTTTTTTTTCAGCTTGGAAGATCATTTGTTTACTTTACATTTTAGAAAAAAAGTAAATACTCCCCTCTATTTATCGTCGGTGGAATCAATTTTAGAAAAAAGTTTAACAGAAATTTTGCAAAACCTGAAAAATTCGTACCCTGACAATGGAGATAACATAGTGTACGTCACAATTTGCCAAAAGACATTGGTTAATCCAATAAGGTCCGGCACTTACCACATTCAAGATAACGACTTGCTCGGACTTGTAAATCACATCATGGCAAGCTTTAACAACTTTCTTAGGAGTGCTACACAGTTAAGGTTAGACGACACTTTTGAAATTTACTTTAAAGTTTTGGGTTCGGCTTCTATTAATTATAACAAACATCGACGAAAAACCGTTCCTCTACGAAGGTTGGTCGGTGCCAATCACGGCAAATCGGACATTCACTTAAAAGGAGGATTATTGGAGTTACCAACGCATTTTCCAAATGGCCAAAACTCTTTAGAAAATATGTGTCTTCTATCAACGGTCATTTACGCTTACTTAAAATTTGGTGATCCGAAGAAATTTGAAAAAGTTAAGAAAATTGCTGAAAAAAAATCGTCAGCTAAGCAACTAAATGAAGGCTCAAAATTATTATACGAAGAAATTAAAAGATTTTGCGATGCCACAAGTGTTTCAATATTGGGTCCGCACGATTTTTTAACAGTTATTCCAAAATTATCTGAGTTTTACAATGTCCAAATTCATTTAATTGAATCAATGGACAACTTACGAAAAGTGTCCAAAATCTCGTCGCCGGAACAAAACGATTTAAATCGATACAGAATTTATTTGTTTCAAACAAGTGTCGATCATGTTGTGTTAATAGAAAAATTAGCACCGTTTTTTGGAGTTAATAAGCGAAAAATCTGTTTTGATTGTGCACAATTTAACTCTTTTGTTTTCAGAACCAATACTCACAGATGTTACAATCGCGTAAATTGCAACCTGTGCTTGGGTTGTATTGAAACCGAAAAAACTATTAAAGTTCCACACGAAATTATTTATTTTTGTGATTCAAAACTTTCTGCCGGACCATTTGCGTCTTGTTTAAAATGTCGTTTTACTTTTAACGGCCCAAAGTGCTTTGAAAACCATAAAAAAGGTTGTGCTGCAAATAAGTTAAGAATTAAATGTAACAAATGTGATGTTTATTATTTAACCCAATCAAAAGAAAAGTATGAAAAATTACAGAAAGAACATGTTTGCCATGTTTGGCCTAAAAGATGTACAATTTGCAAAGAAATAAACAGCGATAAATTTCACATTTGCAAAATTAAGGTGAAACCGTTGCATTCCATTTGGCCTAACTTAGGTTTTGTCAACATGAAATTTAAACAAAATTCATACGGAAACTGCCAAAAGTGTTTTTTACTTAAAGATTCTTTTATGAAAAAAAACAAGCTTTCTTTCAAAGAATTATTTGTTCACAAAGACTTTGAAACACTAATCTGTGATAACCACAAGAGTCTGTCAATTGACAATGATTTGCCTAATATTATTTCCTTAATTTGTGAAGAAAAAAATCGATTCCATTTCCAAAAACGGATTTTTGTTGACAACAGTGAATTTTTGGCATTTGCAGATCAAACTGAATTTATTTCGCCTTATTGTGATAACCCGTTAGAAATGACACCAGAGGTATTTAACGAAAAAAAAACTATTAATATAATGTCTCCAGCTTTTTACAAGAACTACCTTGCAAACATAAAGCCAAATTCAGCTTTGGATCAATTTATTTTATTTTTATGTGCTCCAGAAAGTGGTTTGTCAAATTACACATTCATTGTTGAAAGCAACAATTGTATGTTTTCTCTTCTTAGATACTTTTTAAAATTGCAAGTTGTACCTTTTATTATTCAGCAAGAGTCAACTATAAATTATCTCGAAGTGACTGGCTTGCGTATTAAATTTATTTTAAGAAACTCGTACCTGAAAGGAAGTGCCTTTGAAGTTGGAACACAATACGACATTAAATATGAAAGAAAGTATTTTCCTGATGTTTTAAATCACACAAAGTATTACAATTTTATTGGCAAAAAACCAGATTTTCAAAATTATCAACTTTTTACTGACACTTTGGAAGAAACAGAAGAAAAAAAAAACTTTTACGAAACCCTTCCCAGTGAATGGAATTTTAATGAACAAATTATGTCCTGCTTTCAAAACGAAACGTTAGTGTCAGTAAAAGCAACTTTAAAATTTCTTCAACAGGCTTTCAATATACAAAAGGTTTTAGCAACAGTTACCGGAAAGCCACCCAATGCAGTTCATCCTTTCAACGGTCCTATAATGTCTCTCAGCGGATTTTCCTATGCCTTGTTCCATTTTTATTACTACAACGACCTTGATGTTTTTACTGTAATGAATCCAGATGTGCAAAGTGGGCGAACCCAAACTTCCAGGCCAGAATTTGAATACATCTCCTGGTTAAATTTTCACCACGGCGGATTTATCCAAGGAGCTTTCAACTGCCCGGAGGGACAAAAGTATTTTGGGAAATACAGCGTGGACGGATACAATGCAGTTACCAAAACCGTTTACCAATTTAGGGGGTAAATATGTTATATTTTACTAGTTAAGGTACCCAACTTTGCTTGGTCAAATATTATACAGTTGCACATACTATTTTTAATTATTATTATTAATTAAATTTCAGATGCGAGTTTCATTGTTGCGTGCCTTGTCAAAATCCAAAAAACAAGGATCGAACTTTAAAATCTACCAATTTTCAAAATAAAACAATGGAAGATTTGCTATTAAAAGATGAACAGGTAAATTAAATTTATTTTATAACAAAAAAAAAAAAGATCGAAGGCTGCTTCGATCCCCAAGCGCGGAAGCTTGTCAAATCAAAGAAATGTTGAATCACAGTAATATTTCCAATAGTTCATGCCATGGCGCATTAACGTTTATAGCTACGCGGCCAAGACGATAAGCAAACAATTTTAATATGAGTTATTTGCATTTGAATAAAAAATAACAAGTTTCGTAAATTCAAACAGATGGCACCAAAACTAAATTATAGCTTTGTGCATGCCCTAGGCAGTTTATGTAGTGCACCGGTCTGATGGGAATATTAAAAAATATATTTGTTTTTTGTTGCAGGAAGAAGAAGCGCTTAAGACTTATTTTGCAAAGGACGTACGCAAAGTTGTCTACATGAAAGAATGCGAATGGACAGAGTACAAAAAAAATAACGCAGTTGCAATAGAAGCCCTGTGGCTTTCAAGTGAGGTAGAAAAAAATCGTCCAATGTCAAGGCTAGTCCCAAGAGCAACTGTGAGAGGTGGAATGATAGAAACCTTTAAGTTAAAATTTGATTTGAAAGATAACCCAGATTACAAATTATATTTTGTTGATATTAATTCCCTTTATTCTAAGGTTTGCTTAGAAAACTCATTTGGCCTTGGACCGTACAAAATTATAATTGATAAAAAAGATTTAAATGCAAACATTCACTGGACTGGTACTGAATTCAAGTATCGAAATGAGTCTATGAAATCTGATGTTTGTCACGTAACGTGGCTTGCACCCTCCAACCTCACTAAACCTTTCTTGCCGTTTCGAATAAACGACGAATTTAATTTTTTGGCTTTATGTCGAACTTGCGTTTTAAATAAAATAACAAAAACTTGCCCCCACAAATCAGATGATATGCGTTCTTTTACAAGTTGCTACACCGTTTCTGAAATTAACTATGCCAAATTATTGGGATATGAAATACTTTCCTGGCATGAAGTACACCATTACTCTCAAGAAAGTCCATTCTTAAGTGAGTTTGTAAAAATTTTAGGTGCTGAAAAATTAAGGAATTCTAATATATTAGCAAATGTACCTGAAAGTGAGCAAAATAACTTTTGTGATAACCTTAATTCAGCTATGAAGTTTGATTCGGCGTATAAACTTACACCTGAAACCATTTGTGATAATTTATTTCAAAAGCAATTTTATAAAGATATGCAAAATAGTTTTTTTGGTCGATTCGCATTAAAAAATCATTACAATTCTTTCTTTTTTTGTAAGACTCTTAGAGAAATTGAAAATTATGCGAACAAAGATAACACAGAATTGGTAAATATTTTGCCTATTTCTGAAAATATATGTCAAATTGAAATTGCCCAATCTCAAAAGTCAAAAGTCAACCTAAACGGTAGTTTATATATTACCAGTCAAATTAACAGTTTAGCAAGACAATATTTATACGACCAAATAATTAAAGTGGAACAAGCTAACGGTATAGTGCTAAGCTGTGATACTGATTCGATTATTTTTGCTCTCAAAAAGGATGTTCAAAATCCCCTTGATATTTCCCCAGAAATTGGCTCATTTAAAGATGTTTTACCCGGCTGTGAAATAATTTCTTTTTATTCATTAAACCCGAGAAATTATTCTATTCTTTACAAAAATGAAAATAATAAATTGTGCCATCAGCTCAAAGTTAAAGGATTGTCTTTAAAATCAGAAAATTGCTTGCAATCAATTTCTCATGAAAATTATGCTTTATTTGTTGACCAAAACTTTACAAGTAACATTGAAACAATATACATACCTCAAATGAAAAAAAAATTTAATAAAAATTCTAAAACGTTTACCGAAATATTGAGCGGCTTTACATTTTCTAGTGAAACCCATGTTAAAAGATACCTTCCGCAAAGTGACAATCTTCAATACCAAACGTATCCTTACGGTTTTAAATATGTTTTTTCTAATAATGTTTAAATAATTGTTATTACTGTTGATTTTTGCAAATATATATATTTTGTTTCGTTTAAGGAAAAAAACATATCGGAATTATTTCGTTAGATTCGTTTGGAAAGATTTGACTTCGAACAACCATTTGTTTCATAGCAGATCTAGGATTAGTGTCAATTAATAAGTAATGTAAATCACTTGGAAAACGTTGTTCTAGCATTTGAAAGCACTTAGATAAAAACTGGGCGTTAGGGGCAACAGTGCAACTAATATTTCTTATTAAAATTCTATCGCCTGGATCATTAAAGATAATTTTATAAACACATTGTCTTAAAATAGTTTTACTTCGTCCGCTACTATAGTAATTCTGAAGGGTAAAGAATATGGAACAGTTGTAATGGTGGCTATCTTGGGTAAAGAAATCCTCCATGTTGGGAGAATTCAGTAAAGGTACCATTTGGTCATCAACTAATAATAATTTAGGCAAAAAATTTGCCCTAGTTTCTTGAGGAGTCGGTAAGCCATACAGAATTTCAATTTCTGGACAGATTGATTGAACTTTGGTAATAAATTCCGAATGGGCCTCTTGTAGCGAGTGAGGAAGGTAGTACATGATTCGGTCAAACTTTGTATCAAACAAAACGTTTCGATGTCGAAGCAGGTCCAAAAGCCAAGTGCTTTTACCTGAAATAAAAAAATGTAACAATTTAATTGCGTTTAAAAGTAATTTTAGTTTACCTAAAGTTGCTTCTAATATTTTATTAACGTTTGTAAATTATAACTTTTGATATTATGCTTACCACTCATTGACGGCCCAGAAATCAAAGCTCTGCAAGGAGTAACAAATCGATTGAGCAGGTTTGCTTCAAAAGACAGTTTTTGTGGTTTACGAGTTGACAAATCTATGGGTGTAGTCGGAAATGATCGCGCCATCTGAAAAAACAACATATACTCAACATATTGGCAAAAGTAATAAAAATAGCAGCCCAATACCTAGGGTCGACCTTACAGAATTTAATTTGAAGGCGAGAATTATACCCCTAAGCCATCAAGCTGCCATTGTTTTACGTACATAAAATAAGAAAGATCTGATACAAATATGGTGAGATCAAATTTCATATAAACAGCAGCTCTGAGCTCTTGTTGTGAGTCATATTTTTAGCGAGGCCTGCAAAGAAAGTTATGTTTCGACAACAATAAAACAATTTTGTTTATAATGGTTAAATAATCGTGTTAAAATGTATCCAGACAAAGTAAATTTGTTGGACCAGTTTGAAAGTGAACATTGCAGAACCCATCAGTGGATTTCGTACCGAGTACAAATTTTGCAACATCCATTTGCTTTTTTTGTTAAAGGACCAAATAATTTGAATGAAAACGCAATCACTCTTAGAGCCCAAATGATTTATGACACTTTTGATGCTCATATGGATTCCAGGCAAAAATTTATCAACACTTTCTACGCAATCGAAAAATACATCAAAGAAAATTATTAAGGTAAATTTAAATTTTGTTTTACCTCGATTGATTTGGTGGTCAGTATTTAAGTCCAGTCAAATTTCCAAAACGTCGTAAAATCTAGAAATCATGAAAGCAAAAAAAATCATCATTAGTTGAAGTTAAAATATTTTCGCAAAATTGTGACACAATAGAATCATTTTTTATTAAGCTATTTGAATAAAATAAATCTTCCAGTACATTCTCAAAGGACATATCAAAGTTTAAAATTCGAAAAATTATAAAATAGATCGAGAAAAAACCACAGTAATGACTAGAAATACTTTGAACTGCCTTTTCATTAAAATTAATTGTAAAAGGTTTTTTAAATTTTAAGTATGGCATAAGGTAATCAACGTTATTTTGACCTAACGAGTTAAATACTTCTATCTGATTAACAGAAGAGCGAAGAATTATAGCCCAGTGGCTTCCTGCTAAATGTTTTTCGCTTAAATTAAACACAAGAAAATGTCGTATTGCTATATTTTGAGGCAATTCGTCTATTGCACATACGCCAGAAAATGATTGTAAAATGTGAGGAAATTTGTTAAAGTACGTTTGAAATTCGTTGCCACGCAATCCTTCACTTCTATTAGTCATTCTATCCCAGAAACCACCAATTTTTTAAATTTCGAGTGTCTTCTAATAAAGAATCATGGTTTATAATTTTGTGAGGTCTCAGCAAGCCAGTTAAATATCGTTTATTAATTAGAGAACCAAAGCCTAAAGTGGCTATTATAGTAATAACTTCTGAAAGACCAATAACTTTGTCCGAATTTTGAATAAACTTAAACAGTTTTGGAAATATTTCGTAAAAGTTTGAGTTGGGTATGCTAATGTGATTAATTGTTACAAATCCAGTATCAGCCCAAGTGATAGAATCAGCACAAGTTAGCAATGCACTTAATAGTTTTTCGCCTTTGGGTTTTAAACGAGCAGGTAATAAATTTATTAATGTTTGATCTGCTTCCGGAGAACTTTGCTTTGATTTTAAATGGACAGTGTGATTAAAAGCTGGAGGAGCGGAAGTCGGTTCGTCGTAAAGTTTTGGTAAATCTTGTTCGATTTCTTCCGAAGTAGGTTGAATCGTTGCAATCAAATCATTGGTGCCGGAACCGGTCTGATCACTATTTTCGTCAGTACTTTCAATGGCGTCGGTTTCGTTTGGTTCTGATACTTTAGATTTAACTGTTTCTTTCAATTCGTCGGCGTACTTTTTTTCATACACTGTAAGCTTTTCACTTCGTTCAATTAATTTGTCGTATTCTGCAACTGTAATAATCATGCGAGCGTCTAGATTTAAATCATTGTGGCGACCTTTGTTGTTAGACATTGTTAGGTCAACTGCCACCGAAACTGTAAGGAGGTACAAACTTAAATAAAGAGTGAGAGAGGCTCTATGGCAGGTAAAATATTGTCGCCACGCAAGTAAAGAGCCTGTTTGAGGTTTAAACAAAACACAAAAATAATTTGCGAAGGAAAGGAAATTTGTGCGATAGCAACTCCACCTAACAACAAAGTTTAACATAAAAATAAAAGACGGACTCGTTGTGTGTATTAAGGCTTCAGTAAAGAAAAAATGAGAAAGGGAAAAGTCGGACTCTTTATGTGTATTACAACGAAGTAAGTAAAACGAAATACAAGCGCGTAGGACAAAATGTGTGTATACGAGTGTACTTAAAAGCCGTTTGACGGCTGTGTAGAAACGTTAGTTAAATACGAAGTCCACCGATATATGATTACAACTGAATGGATTAATGCTGCTGGAACATCTCGCTGATGTCTGACAAGACCACGTTTTTGTACTTCCTCATTCGAAGGAGTAGCTTGAAAAGATCTTGAAGTCTGTTTGGTGTTAACTCAATTTCGGAGTTAAGGGATTTCTTCACTCCGTTGTGCTCGAACTTGGCTGCGCAATCCCAAACAACTCGAACTGGGGTTGTCTCACTGTCTGTCTTGAGGACACAAAAGAAGGGAAGGTAGAA
>Ga0207936_1000300_pt1 | contig 11034 bp, 21 predicted proteins | sample LakMenEpi19Nov10_FD_150715 | JGI IMG/M metagenome (GOLD analysis project Ga0207936, IMG submission 150715) | Freshwater microbial communities from Lake Mendota, WI - 19NOV2010 deep hole epilimnion (SPAdes) | ecosystem: Environmental > Aquatic > Freshwater > Lake > Epilimnion/Euphotic zone ... | reverse complement strand
GCTTCCCGTGCTTTATCGGCTGGAATTGTTGATCTCGTCAGCAATTCACCATTGAGTGCTAGATAATCCGCTAGAAGAAACTCCAAAGCGGAAAGTAAATCAGGCGCGGAGGCGATGAGGCGAGCGTTGGCGAGGTTGCCACTGTGGAGGGCGCAAATCTCGCTTTTGCCGTGTTTGATGATGCCCCAAGTTGGATCATGCTTCCAAGGGCCGGGAGTGTGGAGTGTGTTTTTCATTATTTTGGTTTGGTTTGGTTTGGTGTTCTGTGGAAGGAAAAAGTGGAGGGGAAGATTATCGGAAACGATCACGGGCGTAGGAATGCGCGGGAGTGGAAAGGAAGGGAAAGGGTAGGGACATGGAAAGAAAACGCGCTACAGAGGCGAATAGAGCAAAGCAGGGAGACGGATAGAACGAATCCCTGCTTTGTGTGGATGTATCACCAATTAGCGTCAGCCATCTCGAAGCATTTATTAAATTGCAACTCGCGGATTTGATCGCCGCCCTTGCTGTTTTCGTGATAGGCTTTTCTTTCGCGTGGAAAGTAAGCTATTTTATCGCCTTTCTTAATTGGCAAGCCCGTTTCCGGGCAAGTGGAGTTGAATTTCGCTGTGGTGAAATAGGGGTCGGAATTATAGCGCGACATATTTTTACTTGGTGTGGATGGTTATTGTTTAAAGTAAACGACCATAGAGCGGGAGGAGTTCGGAAATCTAGCAACAACACGCCGAGCTTCTTCCTCTGTCAAGTTACGCTCTAATACTTGGCGACGATTAGAAACGCGCATGATTTTGACGACTTTATAGAGTTGTTTTTCCATATTGCTCCCCTTACTTGTTAAGAACGAAAACATAGTCACCGGAGGGCAAGACGCCAACGGAAAAATCCGAAATCTCTCCCCATCCTATCGGCGAGCCGTATTCTTTAAAATCCTCCGCAGCGATGGCTTTTAGATATTGGTCGGCGGCCCAAGTATAGCAGGCCGCGCCACTCAATTCGTGAGGGTATGGAAAGGACTTGCGGCCCCTTTGAGTCTTAACAATAATGCGCGACCCTCTGCAATTTGTCGCCCCTTGGTATTTGGCAACAATGGCGGCGCGGGCGTTTTCGTTTTGTGTGTGGATTTGGTTTTTCATTATGTGTTTTTCTATTTGGTTTTTGGTTTGATGTTCTGGGAAGGAATAAAGGTTTTCAGAGTTCGGGGTTGATTTTCGCGGCGGTGAATCCAAGCAAAGCAAAGCCAGCGAAAGCCAGCAAAGCAGGGATCGGGAGTGAGAAAAGAAGGAATGCAACACCACACGCAAGGGAAGCGAGGGAGGCGAGCGCGAGAGAATAGGAAAGGATTTTCATGAGATCAGGAAAGCAGAGATTTCGCGGACTCCACCAGAGAAGAATAGAAAGCTTCACAACAGGCATCCTCCCAAGCTTGGCAAAGATCATCTTGCGCCTCGACGAATTCGGGAACCTCTTCCCAATCTTCTCCAAGCAACTCGCACATGAGAGAAGCGGGAGTTTCAGAATCGGCCCATTCACCAGAAAGGTTGGGAGGTTCCGGCAACTCTCCGCCCTCATCATAAGCAGACAGGAAAGCTTGCGCGGTCTCCCTCTCTCCACGAGTGACGCGTCCACCCCAAGAATCTTGCGCCACCCATTCGGCGGCGTTTGATCCTGCTATTGCTCCAAGCCGGGAAGCTTCCTTCTCCGCAAGATGCAGGTCTTTCTCAATAGCGTTTGCCATGGAATTAGAGTTGATGATTTCGATTTGATTTGATGCTGTCATAGAATTATGTTCAGGAGGGGCGGGGGAGATTTCAACCGCGCAAGACTCTCCAATAGACAAGGCGGCGGCGGCGGCACAAGCGGCGGCAGATTTGATTGTCAAGGGGGAAATTATCAGATATCTAATCCCTCGAGCGCGGTTGATTGTTTGAGCGGCGGTATCTGACAGCGAACCATTACGGAAGGCGAATGTGCCGGATATCGGCGAGCCGTCAGACCAGTGAGGGAATGATGATTTGATTTTGAATAACTCTGAATCAGTGCGTGTGATATTAAGCAATTTTTTAGTTGTTGTTGTCATTGGTGTTTTTTCTAGGTTGGTGACACATCCACGCATCAAGATGGGAAGATGTGACAGGTTTTTTTCGTGTGTCCCGCACCTGCGTTTTGCCTGTGCGAAAAGTTTTTTTCTCGAAAGAGCGATTGTGAAATTGTCCGCAAACCCGCATTCAACGGCCTTCCGCGAACATCACAGGACAAACAATATCAGATTCCGCTCGCTTGTCCACATTTATTTTTCATCTATTTTCAAGCCATGCCTAGCAAGAATCATGCCAACCTGTAAACAAGCGATTGTTGACACAGATGAAAGCAAGACTCATGCCAATCAAAATCAGGCCATGCAATGCCACTTTGCGCCATTCTCAACAAGTGCGCCAAAACGCGGGAAAACACCCGAAATCGCCATTTTTGTTGAGACTGGAAAATGCGTTCTATAAATTCAAATAATCACCGATTCCGATAATAGACCGCAAACCGGAATCACCCAATCTCAGCAACTCAGCGAAACCCGATTGCCACACGATCCGCCACTATTGCGAATCCCTCCAGGCACACGATACCAGCAACGCCACACTCGCCACACTATCAGGCGACACGCTCGCCGATCCGGTGACACTATAACAACGCCACACGCCACACGCTCACGGCTACAGCATGGCAGGACATAGCACAGCGCACAGGCATGGCACAGCATGGGGGCAAGGAATCTCTTTTCTATAGGAGGGCGGGACGGCAGCACCGGGCTACCCCATGATGCCCAGCTCGCGCAGCTCCAAATGCGGAAAACCCCTCTTAACAGAAAAACACCACCTTTATGCAGTGTCGCCTCTCCCCAGAAAAACTCCCTATTTCCCTCTTTCTCCCTCTTTCGTCCTATGCAGCTACGCTGACCTCTGTTAATAAAATGCTGTAACCATCCTTTAGAAATCTGATTAATGGATTTCTGTGATCAGGATCGGTCTATTTATCGGTTACGATAACCATCCTTTATTTCTCACAGAAGTAGATTGTATCTTGGAGTTTGAGTTTAGGGATGATGGGGGTGGTGTAGCTATTATCTTGGAAGGCTACTTTGTTTGTGGGTTGGATGGTTAGCCTGCCGTTGTCGAGTTCTATGAAGATGAATTCTTTGTCTTGGTCTGGGCTATCTGACCAGCCATCGTTTAGGTGGGCTGTGGAGAAGAGGTATTTACCCTTGTAGATGTTTTGGTTGATCTTGGTTGTTACTGGTAGTCCTCTTAGGATGGGGTTTTGTAGTATGGTAAAATTATATGAGTAGCAGTCCCAGAGTTGTGATTCTTCTATTCTCCATCCTTCTAGGGCTTTTTCTTTGAATCTTACTGCGTTTGGAGGGATGTTTCTGTAGAGTGCGCCGCCGTCTCTTAGGATGACGTTTATTCCCCATGCTCTGCTTGGGATGCTTGTTAACCCTACCCACATAGCTTCTACTGGGCCGATTGGCTTTTCGTGGGTGTATTCGCTATCTATGTAGATGTATCTGTGAGTTGGCAGTGCGCCGATTTTTGTATTCATGTTATCGTTACCGATAATGAGAGTTCCCGTTTTATGTGGTTACGGGAATGGTTCACTTGCTGACCAGTTGGCTCCTAAGACCAGCCGCCACAATACCACATTATTGCTCTCAAATTAGTCTCTATTGATGTTGTGTATGACGAAGCAGGCTGTTACTACCGCCCATGCTATGGCTATGGCTAGGAGTTGGTCGTTCATAATTTGGTTAGTGTGACTCCCATTTTTTCTGCTATCTCTAGGGCTATAGGGTCGGATTTGTAGACTTCTTTGTAGAGGACTCTCTTTATCTTATAGGCGGCTATGGTCTTTAGGCAGTCTCTACATGGTAGTAGGGTGGATACTAGTGTCTTTCCTTCTCCGGGTTTAGTATACCTCAGTGCGTTCTGTTCTGCGTGGATTACGTACTTCCTTCTCTCTTCTCTGTCTGACCAGTCTTCTTCTTGGCCTTGAGGGAATCCGTTGAATCCTACTGATGCTATGGAGTTATCTTCTCTTAGGATCACCGCGCCGACTTTTTGCCATGGGTCTTTACTCTTCTTAGCTACCGCCTCGGCGATGCTCATAGCGTATTCATCCCAGTTCATTGCATCTGGCGCATCATTTTGTTTACCTTGAGAGCATACAGAACTTTATTCTCATGCTCGATTTCCTCTAGTGTCTTCTCTTGTTGTGGCATATCACCTACGTAATCGAAGTCTACTGGGTCATGGTTGAATTCTTGGTGGATCACAGGCTCTCTAACCTGCGGCTCGTTCACTAGCGGTTTGTGCATATACATCTCCTTTAGGTGAGGAGTTGTCCCTTTAGGGTAATGGAAGTTGCGGGTTTCTGTGTATGTTTCCTTGTGCATTGACGAACAAGCGCACAATGACATTGCTAGTAGTATTAGTGTTATTTTCATAGGTTATCGTTAACGATACTTATAGGTTGTTTAGTATCTTTTTTGCCCAATCTGGGGTGTCTTCTGTGACTGATCTAGTCCAGACAACATTCTCTGGGGTTTCTTTTTTCTTTAGGTAGTTCCGGTTGGATAAGACAACAACGACTTCGTTGGTTGTGAATCTGAATCCACACTCACAAACCCTCCTCCGCATTACTGTCTTATCAACCTTCCTGCTATTAACTACTGATGTTATTTTACCGCATTCGGGACAGGTCATTTTTTATCAAATACAGGCATGAAAGTAGGTTTCTTCATTCCGCGTTTTTCAAAGAACTTCTCACAGGCTTTGATGATTTCTTTGGATTTAAGTGGGTATTTCCACCCTACCCTTCCATCATCGCTGGACAAGTTATCTACGTGCAATTTTTTGTTGATCTTCATTTCATTGATTTAGACCCCTTGCATCTCCAGCGTTTCCGACTTAGATTATTAGGTGAGTTAGGATCACTCTTCCAATCACCTTTAATCTTTGCTGACCTAGCGCAATAGCTGTCCCCACGCTTGCTGCCCGGATCAACATTTGCTCCTTTTTGTCCGTAAGAAACCTTGCGGGTTCTTCCAGTCTTTGCATTTTTTACTATTTTAACTGACGCTTTGCCAGTTGCGGGTTTTGATTTCATTTCTTCTTTGCGGTTTTAGCTGATTGCTTAAACGCTTTAGCGGTAGGTGCGCCTTTCGAGCCAACCTTCCTCATCTTCTCACCACTACCAGCGGCGATGCGTTTCCTCTTTTCGTGGATATTTTTGTAAAGTCCAGTTTTCATTTTTTCTTTTTAACTCCGGCTGAGCGCAATGCAATCGCAACCGCTTGGGAACGGCTCTTAGCCATAGGTGCTTTCTTCGGGCCTTTAGGGTTAACTCCAGCCTTGAGAGTTCCACGCTTGTATTCACCCATTGTTTTTGCCACTTTCGCGGCCTTACCTGCTTTTGTTGTTGGTTTTTTCATAATGATTCCATTCCATCCCTTAATAGTTTGAAGAACAGGTCAGCAGGGATTGTAACCTTCCAGTTCTTATTATTCTTTTTGTGGGCAACCGCCCAAGCAATGCCTTTAGCATCCCGCTCGGCCTGCTCACAAGCCTTATCTAAATTTAAGTTCTGCACGTGCTTCACCTCAAAGTGGAGTTTACCTTTCAGTTCTTCGCAGATGACATCCGGTGAGTCTTGACCACCCGCGAATTGCTGTCCTCGTTTAGCATTGAACCCTTGGGCGCGGAGTTCATCTCTCCACTGGCGTTCTGCTCTAGCTCCTTTAGCTCTGGAGTTGATCATTTTTAATTAAGTCTAAAGTAGATTTTAAGAGTCTCGCAACCTCCCGCGCCTCGTCGCGCTCACGTTCCAGTTTCCTAGCGAAATCCGAAGTAACAACTTTATACAAGATTCCTTCAGATGAATCAGACCAAGTATTCTTGTCCGTCTCTGGTGTGTCACTCATTGTCTCTGCACTCCTTAATCATTTTATCAATCGCCGCCTTCAGAGTCGGCCACTCATCATTGGATACTTGGATTATGCCACAATTGTCATCGCTACATTGTGAAATTTTTAGGAACTCTCCAGCCGCCTCATCAACTATTTCAATTTCTGTCATTGAGTTGGAATACGTTGAACTCCCCTTAATGCACACGCCGATTTTGAGTGTTCTGATTTCGTAAGTCACGGCAACAAGCTATCTACATCTTGTAGTTCTGTCAATACTTTTGTTTCAGAGAAGTATTCATGGTATATTTTCATTCCTTCACTCCAGTAATTATCTGCGATACAATACCTTTCTTTGTCAAAAGACTCCCAGATCGTCAGAGCAGCGTCCATGAGCCTAGATGATTTTGCGAATGCTTGGTCAGTTGTCATCAGTATACCTCCTCTAGTTTGGAAATGTCACCACGCATGATGATTTCCGTTGTGTAGTTCCTTGCGCCACGGCGGTTCTTCTTGATTGTTAACATACTCTTGGTCTTGAAGTGTTCGACATACACTACTTGGTCAGAGTGCATCCCGATTGCCCGTGATTCGCGCAGTCTTCCCTCGTCGTTTAACTGGGAAGCTGTCAGCATAATTGAATTATTCTTGAGTGCAGATACCTTTAACCGCCTTGCTATCTCGGAAATCTGCCCTTCTCGGCTGTCTGAACCATCATATGAGATGATTTGGAGGTAATCTACCACAATCACATCTGCCCGTTTTTCCCCTGTGTATCGGGCGATATTGGCCTCAATCTCTGTGATTTCGGACACTCCATCCACGATTTCGATGGGTAACTTGTGCAATCTGAGGAGTGCCGCGCTGATCGCCTTGAGTTCTCCTTGGTTTGCATTCTTGTAATCCTCTGGTTCACGGATCGGGTAGCCTGCCATGTTACAAGCCATGCGGGTTAGGATGTCTTTAGCCTTCATCTCTAGGGAAAAGAATAAGACTGGCTTCCCATCTAGTAGATTTGCTAGGGCCGCTTGGACTAAGTAGATGGATTTACCTCCTCCTGTCTCCGAAGCTACTGTCATCATCTCTCCTTTGTGCATCCCACCCTTGAGCGCACGATCTACTTTTATCATTCCAGTGGTGAAGCATTCGTTTACCGCCTTACCTTCCATCTCATCAATGATCTCAATGATCAGGTCTTTGACTGGTTTGACTTTTGTTGTCCGATCTTCGGCGCACTTCATTATCGTTTCCGATAACGAGCGTAGGTCAGCCCTTCCCCCGCGAAGGTCATGCTCTGTTTTCTCAATGATAGAGATGGCATCGCGGTAGCCTTTCATCTTGTGCAGATTCTTTCGGTAGTCATCAGCCATGTCTTGGCAGACCTTACCAGATGCGATCTTCATCGTAGCTAGGATGTCATGGACTTCGTTCTCACCACCAGCCGATTCTAGCTGACCCGTGGATTCTAGTTCAGCAATCGCCGAGAATTGACAGCAAGTGCCTGTCCGCTGGTGAACCCCTTGGAGGGCGTTAAAAACGATTCTGTGGGCAGGTAGCGCGAAATAATCGGCATCCCATGTTTGTTGGGAAAGGATATTTCGGTCTGTTGCTATCAGCGACAATGCTGCCGCTTCACTCTTGTGTGCTATTGGGACTTTTTTCATGAGGTTAAATAGGGCAAAGTTTTTCTGGCTTTACTGTGTTCGTGGATCGGTTGATCCAGCCAGAAAGGAATTGTTGGGTAAACTGGCGTTCTGGTTTGGCGAGTATCCAAGTCCGTGCCATTTGCACTTCCTTGTCCACGTCCTTGTCGGGGTTAAGGCGTTTGAGTTGGGTAATGAAAGCATCATCTACGAGTTTTGGTTTTCGTTTTGTTGATTCTGTTTTTTCTTTTATTTCTTTACTTACTTTATCTAGTCTTTCTTTATTAGTCGTAGGTTTTCCCGAGTCGGTAATTTCCCGAGTCGGAGAATCAACTAGTGGGAATTCCTCATCAGATTGTGGTTCGTCATATACAAAATATTCCCATCCTCCGGGATTTGCTCCACTACACGGCTTGCGAAATACATACCGATTGGCAATCAGTTCGTTCATTCCAGAAACAACTGACTCGTATCCATCCGTTGATGCCTTTGCCAACTGCGACAAATATACTGACCACTTATCTGGTTTTGATAGCAAGTAGCATAGGATAGCTTTTGCTTTGAAGCTCAACTCTGGATTGTTAAGCATTTCGTTTGGGATAACTGTGTAGTTCGCTTTCCTTTTTTGTCGTATAATATTTGGCATATCGCTTTTCACCTAGACCCCTCTTCCCAATTTGCATCTTCATTCAATACCCACTTCTTGTCCTCATTAAGTTTCAAGAACCGAAGTCCAACCAATGTCATAAAAGCGTTGTGCGCCTGTAATTCAGTTATTCCACAAATATCTGCTACATCTCTGATGTTATTTTCGTCCTCCAAAAAACCACCATCATAGTTGTCTATTACTGCGAATACCTGTTTCTTCCTATCGTCGATTATCGACAATCTGAATATTTCTCTGCGAACGAAGATGCCTCCGTTTTTTTCTAATGGATTCATTTAAAAAAGGCGGTCACTTGTAGCGGCAGTATAAACTGGCGAACTGACAGATGAGAGTGGTGGAACCACTACAAGCGACCATATATTTATTGTTCAATTTATCTTTATACTTTTATCATTTACTTCGGCTCTCACCCCGAAGGCGTGATTTCTCACACGCGAAAGAAACTACTAGATGTTGCATTCAGTGTCAAGCATCTTTTTTATCGGAACCGATAATTACTCCATGTCAATTGTTGCGATCCCACCAGCAGACCAGTCCTCTAGCTTGTCGGTCAGAACCTCCCAAACATCATCGGCATCACTTTTGTTTTTGCATTTGAAGATCGAGCGGCGTTCTCCGACACCTTCACCAGCGATAATGAAATCACACTTGATGACAGTATTGGAGTCATGGCCGCAAGCGACAATGATACAGGTATTGTTTGGCTTGAGTGCCATCATCAGAATGCCTTCATCATTTTCGTAGGTAGCAATGAAAGGCTTCTCTAGCGCGGCGGCTAAAGACATATTTGTGACAAGGACAGTCTTTCTGACACTAGCCAGAAGGTCTTCTGCAAATGTATTATCGTTGTTAGTGTTATCCATAATTTATAAGGCTATCAGAAATGTGTTGACTTGTCAATAGTTCTGGTTTAATTTTATTCAAATGAAACATCCATTAGAAGAAGCATACGATAGCTGCATGATGGCTTACGAGCAATCACGCACTGTTCGTTCTATTGGACGTAGGACTTTCGCCCAGCAACTGCGTGAGACTCGCAGGAAACTGAACATGACCGTCAGGGAGCTGGGCGAAAGGATCGGAGTGACTGGATCACTGATCAACCAGATTGAAGTAAACTCGAAAAGTATTTTAAAGAAAGAACAGGTAGATAAAGTAATTGGATTATGCTACAAAGAAAAACGCCCCTACAAAAAACAGGATTCAAAAAGCGAAGTGGAAAACTTAGATCAGTCTCAACCACTCGGAGAGTAAAGAATGCTGAATATGAAAAAGTCAAAGCAGAATACTTTGAAGAGAAAAACTACCAGTGTGAGATATGTAATGGGCAAGGCACAGACCTTCACCATAAGAAAGGAAGGGGCAAGTTCTTATGTGACAAGTCCTCATTCATGGTTCTATGTCGCCCCTGCCACAATCGCTGCCACCATGAAGTAGGATGGGCAAGAGAGAATGGATATATAATTTATGACTACAAATAATACGTTTGAGCCTCGCGTCATCTGCGAGGGAACTGAAGTAAGCGAGAATCAGTATAAGATTCTTTTCCAGCAGAAGTTCAATCAGTGCTGGGTTCCGAAGAAGGACATCCGACTCAAGGAGACTCTAGGAAACCTTTACGGAGAAAAAATGATTCGCATCGTAGTTCCAGAAGAGGTAGCGAATACCTTGGAACTTGAAGGAATCATGGATTAGTCCTCACCCCAGTCATCTACAGAATACTCTTCATCTTGGGAGTATTCGACTGGCTTTTCATCCCGCGCCCAGAATCGGTTAGTTGGGACAGCTTTATCGTTTCCGATAAATACGAGTCCATTGCGCCTAGCCATTTCGAGCGCATAGATCAAACTATCACTCAAGTCGGGCGAGTATCCTGTTCTTCCCTTTAACTCGTCTTTAGTCTCAATGGCAATCTTCTTGGACTTAATCGTGTATCTACGAAGACAAAGTTCCCTAGCCAGATCAGATGCAGGATCAACGCCAAAGAGAACACGGCTCTTGAAGGCATGATAGCAAGAGTAGTAGTATTCAGATACCAACCTATCGTAAACATCCTTACACGGGCGTTTATCGACTTCAGCGGCGAGTCGGTCAGTAGGTTTACCCATAGAGGAGATAAGAGCGATAGAAGCACCAGAAGACTCAAAGCGTAGCCACTCACGAATGATAGCCTGTCCAACTCGACCACCATCACCGGAAACGTCCATACCGAATTTAGAAGGCTGGACACCAGCCGCACGGCATAACTGAACAACTTCAGTAGCAAGTTGGATTTCAAACTCAGCGGCGGCATTAGCGGATAACTGAATGACCTTCTGATTCTCCAACCACATAACACGATTGCGAGTTCCGCGAACAAAGCCTAGCTTGGCGATAGTCAGAACACACCTATCTCCACCGATTGTGAATGCGGTATCAAACCCGGCTACCTTGGTAAATCCTTCAGAATCCCAGAGCGGTTCTTCGTTCGTATCAGCATTACGGATCAGATCGGCGGTAAGAATCGTTTGAGCGAATCCAGACTTCGGCCACCAACCAATAGCGTTACGAACATAGTCGATAGCATTCTCGTCTCCATAACATTGTTTAAGCATGATCTCCTGCTTCTTCCGATCCATGAGGAAAGGGAATGGAGATGGTTCATCAGGAGGCGCGGAGAAGTTAGGACTCCGCATACCATTGTAGAAAAGGCAAACGCCAGTCCCTGTCTCCCACTTGTCCATGTCTGGACTAACCGAATCGAAGTTAGATGCGCCACTAGGCATGGCCCAGCG
>Ga0207936_1000297_pt1 | contig 11079 bp, 13 predicted proteins | sample LakMenEpi19Nov10_FD_150715 | JGI IMG/M metagenome (GOLD analysis project Ga0207936, IMG submission 150715) | Freshwater microbial communities from Lake Mendota, WI - 19NOV2010 deep hole epilimnion (SPAdes) | ecosystem: Environmental > Aquatic > Freshwater > Lake > Epilimnion/Euphotic zone ... | reverse complement strand
CCACATCGGCCCGGCTGGACGCTACCAGCACGGCACGGCCAATCGCGATGCCGCGAGAAACTGCCAAGCCGTGCACGGAAAAAGTCAAATCACTCCCCTTCGCCGAACTTGTCGTTAATTAGCGCAAGTAACGCGTCCATCGCCACCTGCTCATCAGCACCATTGGTTTCAACAACCACGGTGCTGCCAATTCCCGCAGCCAGCATCATCACGCCCATGATGCTTTTGGCGTTGACGCGGCGCTCGCCCTTGCTCATCCATACCTCACAGGCAAAGCTGCCTGCCAGCTTGGTGAGCTTGGCCGATGCCCTGGCGTGCAGGCCGAGCTTATTGCTGATGGTCGTGGTCGTTTGGATCATGTTTTCTTCTGGCTTGATTTTGGGGTGCGGTGATGGCCACTTGCATCACGCCTTCTTTGCCACCGGCCAGTGCGCGGGTGATCAGTGCCTCCAGCGGCTCGTGTCGATACGACACGGTGCACAGCAGCATGGGCAGGTTGATACCCGCGATGAGTTTGGAATTGACACCATCGACCAGCTTTTGCGCCACATTGCACGGCGTGGCACCAAACACGTCAACCAGCACCAGCGCATGGGAGGTGCCCATTTGTCTGAACAAAATACGCGCTTGGGCCAGTGTTTCTTCGGGGGGCATGTTGGGCTGCACGTCAAGTGCCACCACAGACGCCGGGTTATCAGGAAAAACATGCAGCACACATTGGCGCATGGCGGATGCCAGCGGGGCGTGGGCGATGATGAAAATACCGTTCATGGTTGTGAATTATCAGCTTTGACAGATAAAAAATAGACATACGCCGCAACACAGCAGCATAAAAACACGCTGAAAGCCGCCTGAAAGCTGGCTAAAGGCGTCAAGCCCAGAGCGGCAAACGCATCGACCAGCAAGCCAATGCCCCACTGCACGGTGAAAACGCCGGCAAAAATAATCAGGTTAAAAGCTGACAGGCCGCGCCCCGCCAGCGCAGGCTTGAAGGCCATGCCGACTGCCGGTTGCGTCAGGCTGATAACGGTGGACGCCACACAAAACAGCGCCCAGCCCACCCAGCCCGTAGCCGCGCCGCCCGCAATATTGGCAGCCAGCGCCACCAGGCTAAAGGGCGTGCCCCACATCAAAAGCCTGTCGGTGTGCCAGCCGGCTTTGGCCAGATACGGATTGACCAGACCCCAGCTCCAGAAGGTCAACAGCATCACTGCATTGATATAAAACAGGCCGGTAGCCGCTTCAAGCGGGGTATAGCCAGCAACCTTGATCATCCATGGGCCGGCCCACAATGTCTGTACAGCCACCAGACCGCCGTAGTTGAAAAACGCCAGTGCCGACATTTTTTGAAAGTAACGGTTCTTCCAGACTTCGGCATAGCCTTTGGGGGTGTCATTGCCGGCTTGTGCATCAACGGTCCATTTCGGCACCGCAAAGGCAATCGCCACAATGGCCAAAAGCACCAGGCCTGCCAGCGCCCAGAAGATCGCACGCCAACCCACCAGCGGCAGCAGCCACTGCACTGGCAGTGTCGATGCCAGCATGCCAAGCGAGCCGCTCATCAGCATCCATGAATTGGCGCGCAGCAGGCTGGGCGCGTCCAGCCAGCGCCTAAAACCGCTCAGCGGCGCCATCAGGCAGGCGCTCACGCCCATGCCAATCAGCACCCGGCCCACCAGCAAGCCCGTAAAACTGCTGGCGATTGAAAAGACCAGGCAACCCACAACAGCCAGCGCCAAAAAACACACAATCACGCGCTTGGGGCCATACCTGTCGAGCCAGGTGCCCAGCGGTAGCTGGGTGGCTGCAAAACCTAAAAAGTAGCCGCCTGCCAGCAGCCCCAGGTCTCGCGACTGGAGTGAAAACTCCTGGCTGAGCACAGGCGACAACGTGGCAATGATGGCGCGAACCAGTGCAGACAGGCAGTAGGCCGCGGCAAAAGCCAGAAAGACAATGGCAGCGGTTTTTTTATCCAGCAAGCCAGCAGGAGCGGTGAGCTTATTCAAACTTCAAACCTGAAAAAAAAGTCTCGGCCACATCAGGCGCAATTTTGTCGGCATACAGCACCGCCTGAAACACCTGAGAGCCCTGTGCAAAATACGCGGCGTGGCTGGCGACTGCCCGGCCGTTGGTGCGCTGGCCGGTGGCTTGAACGAGAACCCCAGCGCTGGCCAGGCCCGGCGGCTTGAACGCAGCGCCCAGTGCGGGCGGCGCTTTGATATTGGCCAGCGTCGCGTTTTGCCACTGGGTCAAAGCGGCTTCGACTTTGGCGGCATCTTTCACGTCAGCCACCGCCACCGCAAACGTCACGCCCCCTGCATCACAGCTGAGCAAGTTCAAGTCAGTGGGTTGTCCCGCCATGGGCACAATTCTCATTACCTTGTCGGGTTTGCACGGCATCAGCAGTGCCAACCGGGCGCTTTCAAAGCGCACATCACGCCAGTTGAAGGTCGGGTTGCAGGCCGCCAGGCTGGCCAGGGCAAACACCGCACAGGTTAAAAATCGCATGGGTCAGATCATTGATAAGTGGACATGTCACTTTACAGGCAATTGCAGGGCGAATTCATTAAAACCACAAGACGCGCACCATTTCAGGGCTTTAGTTTTCAAGCCGTGCGGGGTCTTGCACCAGTCTGGATGGCGTTGTTTGCTATCCTGACGGGTATCAAGTGAATCAACCTATGCCCACCTTAAAAGACGCCTTTGCAACCGACTATTCACCCTTGCCCGGGCAAGCGATTTGGCGTGACAAGCTGTCCCAAATGCTGGAGTCAACCGGCGAAGGTATTTTTGGCATTGACATGTCGGGTTGCTGTACCTTCATCAACCGGGCTGGAGCCGATCAGCTGGGATGGCAAAGTGCCGAAGTGTTGGGACGCAACATGCATGAGCTGGCGCACCACACCCAAGGTGACGGTGAGCACTGTGGTGAACATTACCCTGAGCATTTGTGCCCCATCTTCAACGCCTTTCGCAACGGCCTGCCGTGCCGCATCGACACGGAGTATTTCTGGCGCAAAAACGGCACACCCTTTGCGGTTGAATACTCTTCCTACCCCATCATGGAAGGCGATGTGGTTCAGGGGGCGGTGGTGACCTTTGTCGATATTTCAGCACGCCGACAAGCTGAAGATGCATTAAAACAAGCCCATGCGGCACTTGAGCAGCGCGTCAATGAGCGCACACATGAGTTGCAAGAGGCCCTGACCCAGTTGCGAGAATTGTCAGCCTACACCCACAGCGTGCGTGACGAGCTGGGCAGCCTGCTGGTGGCTTTGAAAATGGACGTGGGCTGGCTGGACAAACGCCTGGGCGAGCAGCAGCAGCGCAATTCAGATGCCGCACAAACCATGCGGGACACGATGCGCAGCAAGTGCCAAAACATGAGCCGCCAAATTGAAACCGCTGTCGACAACGTGGGCAGGATCATCACTGACTTGCGGCCCAGCATACTGGACCACCAGGGCTTGTGGGCGGCGCTGGACTGGCAGGCCCATGAGTTTGTGCAATCAGCAGAATTTCAACTGGACTGGCAAATGGATGTCGCGCAGGCCGCGCCGATAAACGAGCAGGCGGCGATTGGCATTTTTCGCATTTTTCAGGAAATGCTCAGCAACGTGGGTCGCCATGCACGCGCCAGCCGCGTCGCCATCACCCTGAAGGCCAATGAAGAATCCATCAACATCAGCGTGCAAGACAACGGCTGCGGCGCCGACCCCGCTGCGTTTGAAGCCGCCAATGCGTACGGTGTGATGGGCATGCGCGAGAGGGCGCGTCACCTTGGCGGCAAGATTGAGATCAGCAGTCAAATCGGCCTGGGGTCGATTTTTTACCTGCGCATTCAGCTACTGAAATAATAGCGCTATGAGCCCAATAAAAATTCTGATTGGCGACGACCACCGCATCGTGCGCGAAGGCATCAAACAAGTGCTGGCCGACGCAGCCGAGATTGAAGTGGTGGCCGAAGCCGACACTGGCCCCGCCATTTTGGCCAGCGTGGATGCATTGCAAGGCCACAGCGGTTTGCAATCCGTACTGCTAGACATTGCCCTGCCAGACCGCGACGGCATGGACGTGTTGCAGGCTTTGAGAAAAAACTGGCCTCAGCTACCGGTGTTGATGCTCAGCACCTACCCCGAAAAGCAATACGCGGTGCGCTGCATCAAACTGGGTGCTTCTGGCCACCTTAACAAAAGCGCCCACCCCGACGACATGATTGCCGCCGTACGCAAGGTGGCAGCAGGCGGCATGTACGTGAGCACCGCCACGGCTGAGGCGTTGGCCAGCGCCGTGGCGCCGGCCAACGCCAAGCTGGGGCTGGATGCGCTGTCGCATCGTGAATACCAGGTCTACCGACTGCTGACGGCGGGCAAGTCTGTGGGCGAAATTGGTGCACAGCTCGGCCTGGCGTCCAACACGGTTAGCACCTACCGCCAGCGCATCCTTGAAAAAACCGGCGCCAAGAACGATGTAGAGCTGGCGCTTTATGCCGAGCGCCACGCCAAAAGCCCTTCTGGCGGCTGAAACGCAGAGTTGCGCGCAGCTTTTGTAGTGCCCGCCCTACACGCCGTCATGTATACCAGCGCAATATGTGGCGCCGCCCGTCGCCCTGGCCCAAAGTGGCGCGCACCTTGCAAGGTAACCGCATCTTCAATTGAAAGGTGCACGCCATGTCTGACCGCTTCTCTCCCTACGACGCCGACCGGCCCCTGATGCTCAAGTGCAGCTGCGGCGGCGACCACAGCCCGGCCGACCACCACGGCGAACTGAACGCCGACGGTGCCGCCGCCGAGCTGCGCCGGCGCAGCATGAGCAGCGAGTTTGAGAGTTACTCCAACGACTTTATTGAAGCGACGCTGGTCAAGGCCCTGTTTCCGCAAGATGAAGTGCGCCGCCGCTTTTTGCGTGCCGTAGGCAAGGGCACGGCCATGGCCGCCATTGCCAGCGTATTGCCGGTAGGCACCATGCAGGCCATGGCGCAGGATAAGGGCAAGCTGGAAAAGACCAACCTCAAAATCGGCTTCATCCCCATCACCTGCGCCACGCCGCTGATCATGGCGCACCCGCTGGGCTTTTACAGCAAGGAAGGTCTCAATGTTGAAGTCGTCAAGACCGCCGGCTGGGCGCTGATTCGCGACAAGATGATCAACAAGGAATACGACGCCACGCACTTCCTCAGCCCCATGCCGCTGGCGATTTCCATGGGCGTGGGCTCTAACCCGGTGCCCATGAATGTAGCCACCATCCAGAACACCAACGGACAAGCTATCACCCTGGCCAACAAACACAAGGACAAGCGCGACCCCAAGATGTGGAAGGGCTTCAAGTTTGCCGTGCCCTTTGAGTTCAGCATGCACAACTTTCTGTTGCGCTACTACGTAGCCGAAGCTGGCCTGAACCCTGACACCGACATCCAGATCCGAGTGGTGCCGCCGCCTGAAATGGTGGCTAACCTGCGCGCCGGTAACATCGACGGCTACCTCGGCCCCGATCCATTCAACCAGCGCGCGGTGTACGAAGAAATCGGCTTCCTGCACATTCTGACCAAAGACCTGTGGAACGGCCACCCCTGCTGCGCCTTTGGTACGTCGACCGAATTCATCCAGAAGAACCCCAACACCTTTGCCGCGCTCTACCGCTCGGTGCTGACGGCCGCCGCCATGGCGCGCGACCCGAAAAACCGCGAGCTGATCGCCAAGGTGATCTCGCCGCAGGCCTACCTGAACCAGCCGGAAACCGTCGTGGCACAGGTGCTGACCGGCCGCTTCGCCGACGGCCTGGGCAACATCAAGAACGTGCCGGACCGCGCCGACTTCGACCCGATTCCGTGGCAGTCGATGGCGGTGTGGATGCTCACGCAGATGAAGCGCTGGGGCTACGTCAAGGGTGATATCAACTACAAGCAGATCGCCGAGAAGGTGTTCTTGCTGACCGACGCCAAGAAGTACATGAAGGAAATCGGCCAGGTCCCCCCCGAAGGCGCGTATCCGAAATTCAAGATCATGGGCAAGGAGTTCGACGCGGCCAAAGCGGATGCCTACGCAAAGAGCTTCCCGATCAACAAGATGGCCTAAGGAAGAAAGAAGGCAATCGCCACCTGACCGTTCGCCCTGAACCAGTTGAAGCCTTCGTACAAGATATGAAGAACCCTTCGACAAGCTCAGGGAGAACGAGGTGGGCCAGGTCCGACCCCGGCTTGGCAACGGTCCACCCAACCCTCTGACGACACTAAATGAACCTATTCAAAACACTGGGCTTTCGCGCGGGCATCGTTTCCGCCGTGCTCTTCGTGATTTTCCTCGCCGCCTGGTATGTGGCGACGGCGTCGCCTGCCAGCACCGGTGGCAATGTCAGCGGCATGACCACCGAGCAGATCGAATACCAGAAGATGATGGGCAAAGACCCCGGTACAGCCAAGGCCGGCGGTTTTCCGACGCCGCTGCAGATGGGCCAGACAGCCTTGAAGCAACTGTCGGACCCGTTTTACGAAAACGGCCCCAACGACAAGGGCATAGGCATACAGCTCGGCTACTCACTGGCCCGCGTCGGTCTGGGTTTTCTGCTGGCCTGCCTGGTCGCCATCCCGCTCGGGTTTGTAATCGGCATGTCGCCTCTTTTACGGCGCGCGTTTGACCCCTTCATCCAGGTGCTCAAACCGATCTCGCCTCTGGCCTGGATGCCGCTGGCGCTGTACACCATCAAGGACTCGTCCATCAGCGGCATTTTTGTGATTTTTATCTGCTCAGTCTGGCCCATGCTGATCAACACTGCGTTTGGCGTGTCTGCTGTCAAGCGCGAGTGGCTGAACGTGGCCGCCACGCTGCAGGTCAGCCCGCTTCGCAAGGCTTTTCTGGTGATTCTGCCCGCAGCTGCCCCAACCATTTTTACGGGCATGCGTATTTCGATGGGCATTGCCTGGCTGGTGATTGTGGCCGCTGAAATGCTGGTCGGCGGAACCGGCATTGGCTACTTTGTCTGGAACGAATGGAACAACCTGTCTTTGACCAATGTGATCTTTGCGATTCTGGTGATCGGCATCGTCGGCATGCTGCTGGACCTGGCTTTTGCGCAACTGCAAAAAATGGTGACCTATGTTGAATAAGGCAGCCGTCCCCATGCCAGGATTCCTGAAAGTTGAAAACTTAAGCAAAGCCTTTGTTGCCAACAAACCCGTGTTTACGGACGTCAGTTTTGCCATCGACAAGGGCGAGTTTGTCTGCATCATTGGCCACTCAGGCTGCGGCAAAACCACCGTGCTCAATGTGCTGGCGGGTCTGGACACCGCCACGTCAGGCAACTGCTTCATGGACAACCGCGAAATCGCTGGCCCCAGCCTGGAGCGTGGTGTGGTGTTTCAAAGCCATGCGCTCATGCCGTGGCTCACCGTGCGCAGCAACATCGCTTTTGCTGTGGTGTCGCGCTGGCCCGACTGGACTAAATCGGAAGTCAACGCGCATGTTGAAAAGTTTGTCGCCATGGTGGGCTTGATGCCTGCGATTGACAAAAAACCATCACAACTGTCCGGCGGGATGAAGCAGCGTGTGGGTATTGCCCGGGCTTTTGCGATTCAACCCAAAATGCTGTTGCTGGACGAGCCGTTTGGTGCGCTCGACGCACTGACACGCGGCACCATTCAGGACGAGCTGATGACGATTGTGCGGGAGACGCAGCAAACCGTTTTCATGATCACCCACGACGTGGACGAAGCCATTTTGCTGGCTGACCGCATTATCTTGATGACCAATGGGGCAGAGTCACCCAGTGGCTACACACCCGGCGGCATTGGTGAAGTGGTGGTCAACACCCTGCCCAAAATGCGTACCCGTGCCGAGCTGCACCACCTGCCCGGCTACTACGACCTGCGTAACCACGTGGTCGATTTCTTGATCAAGCGCGCCAAGCCTGGCGAAGCCCACTGACTTTTATAACTGGAGCAAAAAATGAACCGTAACGACATCACCGAAAAAATCATCACCGTCAAGGTTGCCAAAGGCATCAAGTGGGAAGATGTGGCCAAAAAAGTGGGCATGAGCAAAGAGTGGGTCACCGCTGGCTGCCTGGGCCAAATGACATTTGATGCGACCCAGGCCAAGGCTGTCGGCAAGATTTTTGGCCTGACGGCTGATGAGCAAAAGTGGCTGCAGGTGGTGCCGTACAAAGGCTCGTTGCCCACGCCTGTGCCGACCGACCCGCTGATCTACCGCTGGTATGAAATTGTGAGCGTTTACGGCACGACCATCAAAGAGCTGATTCATGAAGAATTTGGCGACGGCATCATGAGCGCGATTGACTTTTCGATGGATATCCAGCGCACGCCTGACCCGAAAGGTGACCGCGTGAATGTGGTGCTGTCAGGCAAGTTCCTGCCATACAAGCAGTACTGATCTGTTTCAGCATGGTCCAGCCGCCGTTTTGACCTTTGCGGTCAAAATGGCAGCATGACTTCAACCCATTCCTTAAGCGGCATCCGCGTCCTGGACCTTTCCCGCGTTCTCGCGGGCCCCTGGTGTACCCAGACTCTGGCTGACCTGGGTGCAGATGTGATCAAAATCGAGCGCCCACAATCAGGCGACGACACCCGGACCTGGGGCCCGCCCTTCCTGAAAGACGCGCAAGGCAACGACACGCCAGAAGCGGCCTACTACCTGGGTACCAACCGCAACAAGCGCAGCGTGACCTGCGACATGGCGCAGCCTGCCGGGCAAGCGCTGATACGCGAGCTGGTGGCGCATTGCGATGTGTTTGTCGAGAACTTCAAGGTCGGCGACATGGCGCGTTATGGCCTGGACTACGCCAGCCTGAAAGCCATCAACCCGCGCATCGTGTATTGCTCGGTCACAGGCTTTGGCCAGACTGGCCCATATGCTGACCGGGCCGGTTACGACTACGCCATTCAGGGCATCGGCGGGCTGATGAGCGTGACTGGCGAACGCGACGACCTGAATGGCGGCCCGCAAAAAGTCGGCGTGGCCGTCGCCGACCTGATGACTGGCATGTACGCCACCGTGGGCATACTGGCTGCACTGCGCCATGCTGAAAAAACAGGCATTGGCCAGCAGGTTGACATGGCGCTGCTGGACACCCAAGTGGCCATGCTGGCCAACCTGGGCGCCAATTATCTGGTCAGTGGCAAGGTCCCGGGCCGCATGGGCAATGCGCACCAAAATATCGTACCGTACCAGGTATTTGAGGTGGCTCCCGCTTCTGATGGAAGCAAAGACCACGTCATCATCGCTGTCGGCAATGACTCACAGTTCGTCAAATATTGCCAGGTAGCGGGCGTTCCCGAGCTGGGCACGAATCCGCTTTTTGCGCTGAACCGCGACCGCGTCAGAAACCGCGCGCAGCTGGTGCCAATTCTGGAGGCCGTGATGCGCACACGGCGCAAAGCCGACTGGCTGGTCGCACTGGAAGCGGCAAAAGTGCCGTGCGGCGCGATCAACAACCTGGCCGAGGTTTTTGCCGACCCGCAGATTGCAGCACGCGGCATGGTGACGCACTGGCAGCACCCGCACCAAAGCGATTTGCGCCTGGTGTCCAGCCCCATCAAACTGAGCGCTACGCCAGTACGCACTGACTTGCCGCCGCCGCTGCTGGGTCAACATACTGACGAGGTGCTGCACAGTGTGTTGAACTACCCGGACGCGGCGTTGTCAGATCTCAGACAAAACAAGGTCATTTGACAAGGTGATGTGAGATGCAACTCAGCAGAAGGCAGTTTTCAGTAGCATTGGCATGCGCACTGCCCACCGCATGGGCACACGCCAAAGACACCGCTTTACCCGTCCCGGCCTCGCTGCTTCAGTCCGCCCTTGCTGCCAAAGCCCAGGGCGAGCCGCTGGTGCTGCTGATCAGCCTGCCCGGTTGTGTTTACTGCGAGCTGGTACGCCGCAACTACCTGCTGCCAGCGCGCCAGAACGATGGCCTGCAAGCCTGGCAACTCGATATCACCAACCGCAGCACGCCACTGATTGGCTTTGACGGCAAAGCCACCACCGCCGCGCAACAAGCCAAAGTCTGGAAGGCCACTTTCACTCCCACCGTGCTCTTTATTGTCAGCCAGGGCCAGGAGCTGGCCGATAGGCTGGTCGGCATTGCCGTACCCGATTTTTATGGCGCTTATCTGGAACAGCGCTTGGCCACGTCGCGCAAGGCGCTGTAATACCAATACTAATTGGGAGCATCTTGTGTCTGTGTCTATTGGCTTGCAGGCCATATTGATACGAAAAACCACCCCCAAAAAGGACTGTATCGCGCTAGCGCGCCCTTGCGGGACAAGCTGGCGTCGTCGCTGCTATCCTGGCGCGCAGGTCGATGGTCGACCTGACGTCGTCTGAGCCTGTCGCATTGTTGGTGAAGTTGCAGCCGTAGCTGGGCGCAGCAACCACGGCGGCGGTCAGTACGTCATCCCCGGCGGGCTTGGCACCACCCTGCTCCCATTTGACCAGTGCGTCAAACGACTCGACTTGCTCGGCCACGGTGAAGTCGCAATGCGCTGCGCCGCGCTGGGCGCGTTGTACCAGCATGGCAGTGCTGCCCTGGGCTGCCGCGCGCCTGGCGTAGCTTTGCTGCATCGCAAAAGGCACATACAAATCACCAAGGGTGTGCATCGACAGCACCGGCACTTTAAACGCACCATTGACGGCCGGAATCCAGCGCAGACCGTCCCGACGCAGGCGATTTGCGTCAGCCTGAGCAGTCAGCTTTTGCGCGGCAGCATTCAGAGCAGCGGTGGCTGCAGGGTCGCCGTCAATCGTGTAACGCAGGGCCTGGGTGTCCAGATTGTTCTGGTTCAGGATGCCGTTGATGGTGCCGTCACCGCCAAATCCGCCAAAGGCAAAACGGTAGCTGCCGCCATATTCCAACCCTTGGGCAAACATCGGGCGCTCACCTCCTGTGAGATTTTTCACCACTGACGCAAACTGAGCGCCTTTTGCGGTGGTGATGATCGGCAAAGTTGGTGAGGCCGTGGTCGGAAAGCTTGAGGGACTTGCAGAATTAAAAATCAGCAAACACCCAAACTCGCTTAGCGCTTAAATTTTAAGCACTTTTAGCTTGGCTTGGCACTGGCTCAGGGTT
>Ga0207936_1000293_pt1 | contig 11128 bp, 8 predicted proteins | sample LakMenEpi19Nov10_FD_150715 | JGI IMG/M metagenome (GOLD analysis project Ga0207936, IMG submission 150715) | Freshwater microbial communities from Lake Mendota, WI - 19NOV2010 deep hole epilimnion (SPAdes) | ecosystem: Environmental > Aquatic > Freshwater > Lake > Epilimnion/Euphotic zone ... | reverse complement strand
CTTGCCAATACCGCGTGGGACTTGCAGTCGTACTCGAACGGTCGCTTCATTCTTGGTCTAGGAAGCCAAATCAAACCCCACATCACCAAACGCTTCAGTATGGAATGGAGCCACCCTGCGCCGCGCATGCGCGAAATGATCCTTGCGATTCGAGCCATTTGGGACACATGGATTACTGGTGCGCCCCTCGAGTTTCGCGGTGAGTTTTATACGCACACGCTGATGACGCCATTCTTTACGCCAGACAAGAAGGATTTAGGCGACTTCGGAGTACCCAAAATCTTTCTTGCCGGTGTTGGCGAAATGATGACCGAAGTGGCGGGAGAAGTATGCGACGGTTTCATTTGCCACGGATTTACTACCGAGAAGTACCTGCGTGAAGTGACGATGCCAGCCTTGATACGAGGCCGTGCCAAAGCCGGCAAAACTATGGATGGCTTCGAAATTGTTGGCCCAAGCTTCGTCGTAACAGGGAACAACGCATCGGAAATGCAGCAGGCAGCTGCTGGAACGCGCCAACAAATTGCTTTTTACGGATCGACACCCGCCTATTCCGGTGTGCTCGAGATTCATGGTTGGCACGACTTGCAGCCCCAACTCAACGCACTTTCCAAGCAGGGTAAATGGGTAGAAATGGGCGACCTCATCACGGATGAGATCCTCAACACCTTTGCTGTCGTTGGAGAACCGGAACACATTGCACCCGAATTGACGAAACGTTACGGCGACATCATTCAACGACTCAGTTTCTATGCGCCATATGCAAGTGATCACAATCGATGGGCACAAGTAATCTCTGATATCAAATCGGTCTGACGCAAAAAACTCAAAATGAGTACCGACTTTCGGTTACGAGTTCTCTAAGCCGTGCAACCATGCCTGCACATTGAGCCCAAGATTGGCTAGGTCGTAGCCACCCTCTTGCAATACCACCGTCGGCAAACCTAAGCCTCGAACCCTGGCACCGCTTCTGGAAAAACCGTCGCGCGTCACGGCTAAATCGCAGATTGGATCGGTGACAAACGTGTCGAGCCCGAGCGAAACAATGAGCAGCGATGGACCAAACGATTGCACAGCCTCACAAGCCTCATCGAGTGCATCAAGGAAACGATCGTCATCGGTTTTTGCCGCAAGCGGAATGTTGGTATTCGAGCCGCGACCTTTGCCCTCGCCCAATTCGTCGGCAAAACCAGTGATGTATGGATAGGCGCGCTGTGGGTCGCCATGAAGCGAAACGTATTGCACGTCTCCCCTGCCGTAAAAGATCTGCTGCGTGCCATTGCCATGGTGGTAATCAACATCGAGCACTGTCACTCTCGTGCCCGTAGTGGTTGCCACGTGGTGTGCTGCGATTGCCGCATTGTTGAAGAAGCAATAACCGCCATATAGGTCGGTTGTCGCATGATGGCCCGGTGGCCGGCACAAACCATAAGCAAACTTTTCGCCACCGAGAACCAGTTGCGTTGCCGTGAGCGCTGTATCGACTGCACCACGGGCAGCGATGTAAGAACCATCAGTGATTGGGGTGGTCGTTTCGAAACACCACCAGCCAAGCCGAGCGTTAGCTGCAGTTGGTTCGGCCAACTGCGACATCTCGTCGCGAAGTGATGGGCGATAGAAAAAATCGGGAACTACTTCGCGGCTTGGGCGCACTTCTCGCTGGTAGTCGTTCCATGCCGTAGTGAGAAAGTTGTTTAGCCCTGGGTTATGCACTGCATTTATCGGTTCGACGCCCCACTGCGTAGGTGGCAGTAATTCCATTGTTGCATCGGCCTGCAATGTCTCCCGAATGTTTTCGGCCCGAGCCGTGTGTTCATGAGGAGAATGCGAACCAGACTCGGCGATTTCCTGTTGTGGGTTGTGGCCAAGATGAGCGTCGGTGTAAATAACCTTCATTTTTGATCTCTAGTCAAACTGGGGTGCGGCACGCAGCGACCGCTTGATTTCGGCAACGCCAGACTCGGCAATTGTCTGTACGGCGTCCCATAACTTGGTTGCCTCATCACCACGAGGAATCTTTGAAATGACGGGACCGAACAGACTGGCTTCGTTAACTGCCTTGGGATTGAACGTAAGGATCGGCGTACCAACGTCTTTGCCAGTGCGCCCCAGAGCAATCTCGGTTTCGAAACGAATTACTTCGTCGTGAGTCTCGTCGGTATAGGCATCGGCAATTGTTTTTGGAAGCGAAGCGCTGGTAGCAATCTCGGACAAAAACGCGTGCGGGTTCTCGAGTAAGTCGCGCCGACCATCGTGATGGATTGCAGTGCCTAGAGCGGTGTAGAAGGCCGCCACCCCAGCATTGCCCTCTATCGACCGCGCTGCACTTGCAACTCGCAAACCTTGCAGGCCAGCGTTATGGATTGCCTCGTACTGCGAATTGTTGGCATACCCACGCTCGGCATTGACCATACGCAAACTGATGAACTTCCAGGAGACGTCGTAGCTTCGCTGAGATTGAACTTCGGTCACCCAGCGAGATGTGATCCATGCCCATGGGCATACAGGATCGAAGAAGAAATCTAAGTCGGCGTGCATGAACCGACTTTACTTAGTCGCGGGCAATCTCGCGCAACTCAAAGGTTTCGATGAGGTCGCCTGGTTTGAGATCCTGGAAGTCGGAGAGCCCAATTCCGCATTCGAAACCTTCACGAACTTCGCGAACATCGTCCTTGAAGCGGCGCAACGAAGTAATGGCACCCTTCCAAATGATGGTGCCGTCGCGCAAGAATCGAACTTTGGAGCCGCGTGTAATGACACCGGTGCGAACCGAGCAACCTGCGATAGCGCCAACCTTTGGCGTCTTGAAAACTTCTCGCACTTCGGCTTCGCCAGTGACCACTTCTTCAAACTCGGGCGCGAGCATGCCCTTCATCGCTTTTTCGATGTCTTCGATGAGTTTGTAAATGATTTCGTAGGTGCGAATCTCAACACCTTCGGCTTCGGCCAAATCGCGCACCTTACGATCTGGGCGGACATTGAACCCGATCAGCGTTGCGTTAGTGGCGGCAGCAAGTGCGATGTCGTTTTCGGTGATGGCACCAACCGCACGGTGAACAAACGCGGCGCGCACTTCTTCGCTCTCCAGTTTGCGGAGGCTCTCGGTTACGGCTTCGAGCGACCCGTGCACGTCGGACTTGATGATGACGTTGAGTGTGGCAACTTCGCCGGCCTGAATTTGGCTAAAGATATCTTCGAGCTTTACGCCGCGTTGCACACGGGCATCGCCACGTTGGTTGATGGTGCGGAAACGCTGTTCGCGCGATTCGGCAACTGTGCGCGCTGTCTTTTCGTTAGGCGCTGCGCGGAATTCGTCGCCGGCATTTGGCACTGTGCTTAATCCAAGGATTTGCACAGGCGAAGACGGGCCGGCTTCTTTGATCTGCTGACCCTTGTCGTTGATGATTGCGCGAACTTTGCCCCACGCGGCGCCGGCAACCATTGGGTCGCCAACTTTTAGTGTTCCCTTGTCGACCAGCACAGTGGCAACCGGGCCACGACCGATGTCAAGCTGTGCTTCGAGCACGATGCCTTTAGCACGGCCTGTTGGGTTGGCAGTGAGTTCTTCGATTTCGGAGACAACGCTGAGTTGCTCGAGCAAGTCGTCGACGCCCAGGCCGCTTTGCGCCGCCATCTCGACAACGATGGTGTCGCCACCCCACGACTCGGGAGTAAGGCCCTGCTCGGCGAGTTGCGCCATAACGCGTGGCACATCAGCGTTGTCCTTATCAATTTTGTTGATAGCAACAACAATTGGCACTTCGGCCGCACGTGCGTGGCTGATTGCTTCGATCGTTTGTGGCATCACGCCGTCGTCGGCGGCGACCATCAACACAACGATGTCGGTGACTTGTGCACCACGCGCGCGCATTTTGGTGAATGCAGCGTGACCTGGTGTGTCGATGAAGGTAATCGACTTGCCGTTCTTTTCAACTTGGTATGCACCGATGTGCTGCGTAATGCCGCCAGCTTCACCTGTGACAACACTTGTTGAACGAATGCGGTCGAGCAACGTGGTTTTACCGTGGTCGACGTGACCCATGACGGTGATCACCGGCGAGCGAAGCATCTGCTGTTCTGGATCGTCGTCGTCGGAATCATCGAACAGAGCCTGCAGCTCCATCTCTTCTTGTTGGCCTGGGTCGACAAGCAACATTTCTGCGCCAACTTCGATGGCAAACAACTCCATCTGTTCGTCGGCAAGCGTCATGGTCGCTGTCACCATTTCGCCGTGCTCCATCAAAAAGCGAACTACGTCGGCAGATGTGCGATTGAGCTTCGGCGCAAACTCTTGGGCAGAAGAACCGCGTTCGATGACAACGATGCCTTCTGGCACTGGCGCGTTGCTAGCGGTGTAGCCCATCGTTGACTGCGGCAACATTTCGTCGAAATCTTGACGACGACGTGCGCGCGACTTTTTCTTTGGCGAACGGCGTTGGCCATTGCCACGACCACCAGCACCAGGACGACCGCCGCCTGGGCCGCCAGGACCACCACCGGGACGACCAGCACCAGGACCACCAGGGCCGCCGCCGGGACGACCTGCACCAGGGCCACCGAAACTGCGACTTGGGCCGCCTGGGCGACCAGCGCCAGGACCACCACTTGGACGACCAGCTCCAGGGGCACTTGGACGCATTGGGCCACCAGTGCCAACTGGACCGCGGCCGAGTGCACTTGCAGGAAGACGGCCGGTACGTGCGCCGGCACCACCGCTTGGACGACCAGCACCAGGGCCACCTGGGCGTGGGCCCATTGGCGGACGACCAGTTACAGGGCCGCTTGGTCGTGAACTGCCCGGTGGTGGTGGAATTGGACGACCGCTACCTGGAGGCGGCGGAATTGGACGACCACTTGGTGCAGTGCGCGGCGGCATTGGTGCAGCTGGTGCAACTGACGCAGCGGATTCGACCGGCGCAACAGGTGCAACTGGCGCTGTTGGCGCAATGGGTGCAGCTGGACGCATTGCAGCAGGCTTCGCAACAGGGGCGGCGCTGGTAATTGGGCGAGCAGATGAAATAACTGGGGCAGAAACAATTGGTGCAACTGGCGCCGCTGGTTCGACATTCGAAGTTTCTGTAACTTCTTTCGGTGCGTCAACAGTTTCGTCAGTTGATGTTTTCTTGGCAGCAGCTTTTTTAGCAGGCGCTTTCTTAGCGACCGCTTTTTTTGCTGCCTTCTTGACAGGCTTCTCTTCGCCGTCATCAGCTTTTTTCGGAGCGGCTTTTTTCGCTGCCTTTTTTACTAGTTTTGGCTCTTCTGGTTGTTGTTCGCGAACAAGACCTTCGCGCTCGGCTTTCGCGCGCACGCGGTCGGCTTGTTGCTCAATGATCGTTGACGACTGAGTTTTTACACCGATGCCAAGCTTGCCGCACAAATCAAGGGTCTCTTGATTGGACATGCCGAGCTCTTTGGCAAGCTCATGAACGCGCAGGATCTTGGCCAAGTGTTACGCCTCTGATTCGTTCGGGGCGGTTTCGCCTGTTTCGCTTGCACTTGCCCATTGTTCTTGACTGACAACCGAACCGTCGGCTGCGTGCCATTCCATTGCACCAGTGGTTTCGTTTGTGACCCATTCACCTTCTGCATAATTTGCTGCAGGGGCCGACTGTGTCACTGGCGCTACGTAACCGCCAGCTGCTTCTTCAGCAGCCTGAGTTTCGCTTTTTACGTCGAGACGAACACCCGTGAGGCGTGCTGCCAAGTTGGCGTTGACGCCCATCTTGCCAATGGCAAGTGACAACTGGAAGTCGGGAACAATGACGTCGGCCTGTGTGCCGTCTTCGCTGAGGCGAACGTCGGTGACTTTGGCTGGCGACATTGCTTTCGAAATGAAATCGCGAGTGTCGTCGCTGAACGGAATGATGTCCACTTTCTCGCCACGCAATTCGGTAACCACCATGCGCACGCGTCCACCGCGAGCGCCTACGCAGGCGCCTACTGGGTCGACGTTGTGGTCGTTAGACCAAACCGCAATCTTGGTGCGCTGCCCCGGTTCGCGCGAGCAGGCCTTGATTTCTACGACTCCGTCTGCGATTTCTGGGACTTCGAGCTCGAACAAGCGCTTAATCAAACCAGGGTGCGTGCGGCTGACAACGATCTGTGGGCCCTTAGGGGTCTTGCGTACTTCAACGATGTATGCCTTGAGACGAGCATTTGGCTCGCGCACTTCGCCCTGAACTTGTTCGGCTTGTGGCAGCAAGGCTTCGACACGACCGAGGTCGAGCAAGGTGTACTTGGTGTCTGTCTTTTGCACGATGCCGGAAACAATGTCGCCTTCGCGGTTTGCGTACTCCTCGAACTTGCGATCGCGTTCTACTTCGCGAATGCGCTGGCTCATCACTTGGCGGAAAGTCTGCGCAGCAATACGACCCAACTCGTCTTTCTTTGGCGTGTCGTCGCGCTCGTTGATCCAGTTGCCGTCGTCGTCGACGTCGTAGGCCGTGAACGTGATGTCCATATTTTCCGGGTTGATGCCGACGATTACTTCTTCGGCCGCGCCCTGACGCTTCTTGTATGCAGTTGCGAGTGCTTCTACCAGTACTTGGAGTAGCGAATCTACGGAGATGCCACGATCTCCTGCCAACATGCGGATTGCTTCTGTCATGTCAAGGTTGCTCATAATGCATCGACCTCCATCTCGGTATCGGTGTCATCTTCGTCGGACACTTCGTTTGTCGGACGTGATGTTGATTTCTTCGACTTTGTTGCCGCACCTGTGGAACCAGGCTTTGGCGTTGGACCCCATTGAAAAACTGTTTTTGCTCGTTCGACAATGGAAAGAGGAATCGTTACTTCTGTCAGCGCGTTGTCAGCAAGACGGACAACGATGGTGTCTTCGGATGCCGAGACCAAGTCGCCCTGGATGCGGCGCTGACCGTCGAGTGCCGAGGACAAGCGAACGGCGATGGTTTTACCGACTTCGCGCACGAAGTGGCGAGGCAAGCGCAGTGTGCGCTCGAGACCTGGGCTGGTTACTTCGAGGGTGTAACGGCCTGGAACCGGGTCGGAGTGATCAAACTCGCGCGAGACAAGACGAGTGATAAGTGCGATGTTTTCGAGGCTGACACCTGCTGGGCCACCTGGCTGGGTATCGACAACAATGCGGACGATGCCCCCGGTGTATTCGATGTCGTAGAGGTCGAGGCCGAGGTCGGTCACGATTGGGGCAACGAGGGAGGTCACACGATCGACGACAGGGCTCGTCTGTGACGAGACGCGTGTTACCGACATGTTGGACTTCCTCTCCACGACCCCACTTTGCGGCTAGATTGCCCGCAAAATAAGACCCTATAAAGAACAAAAAGCGTGGGTCGAAACCCACGCCTCCAGTTCGACGAACTTCAAAGGACACGGAAATTATAGCCCCGCGAACTAAGGTTCGCACGTGGTCAATCGCCTCTCGAGCCTGTTCGTACGCACTTTGCGCGACAATCCTGTTGATGCAGAAGTACCGAGCCACCGCCTCTTAGTACGCGCTGGATACATCCGAAGGGCGGCCCCAGGTGGGTACACCTGGTTGCCACTTGGGTGGCGCACGTACCAACATGTCGCCTCGATCATCCGCGACGAGATGGATGCAATGGGCGCCCAAGAAGTGCACTTCCCCGCCATGCTTCCTCGCGAGCCATACGAAGCAACTGGCCGATGGACGGACTACGGGGCAAACTTGTTCCGACTGCAAGATCGTCGACAAACCGACTTCTTATTGGCTCCAACGCATGAAGAGATGTTCACGTTGCTCGTGAAGGATCTGTACAGCAGCTACAAAGACTTGCCCGTTTGGTTGTATCAAATTCAAAACAAGTTCCGAGATGAGGCGCGCCCGCGTGGCGGGCTGTTGCGCGGACGCGAATTTGCGATGAAGGACTCGTATTCGTTTGATATCGACGACGAAGGCCTGCAACGAAGTTACGACGCGCACAGAGATGCATACGTCCGAATTTTTGACCGCCTTGGTTTACCCTTCGCAATTGTTTCAGCAATGTCAGGGGCAATGGGTGGGTCGGCATCGGAAGAGTTCTTATTCCCTTGCGACATTGGCGAAGATACGTTCGTGCAGTGCACCGCATGCTCGTACTCGGCAAACACCGAAGCTGTGCGTGTCGGTTTGGCAACCGAAGTCAATTACTCGGCGACTCCGCCAGCAACAGTTGTCGATACCCCGAACACACCGACGATTCAAACCCTCGTTGACTTGTTCAATGGCCGTGCCGACTTGCAACGCACAGACCGCAATTGGACGGCTAGCGACACTTTGAAAAATGTCATCGTCAATTTGCGCCACCCCGACGGCCGGTTGGAGCCACTTGCGATAGGCGTTCCCGGCGACCGCGAAGTGGATATGAAACGTCTCGAAGCGCAAGTATCGCCAGCTGAAGTGGAAGCCTTTGACGAAACACACTTCGCCGCCAACAAATCGCTCGTCAAGGGATACATCGGGCCAGGCGTGTTGGGTTCTGCCCGCGCATCAGGCATTCGCTATCTTCTCGACCCTCGGATTGCAATTGGAAGTGCGTGGATCACCGGCGCCGACATGCCAGGCAAGCACACTCTCAACCTTGTTCACGGACGAGATTTTGTAGCCGACGGAACCATGGATGTTGCAGAAGTACGCAATGATGACAAATGCCCGAAATGCAGTTCTGCACTGTCGATTAAGCGCGGCATCGAAATAGGTCATGTGTTTCAACTTGGCCGCAAATACGCCGACGTCCTAGGCCTGCAAGTGCTGGATGCGAACGGCAAACAACAAACAGTGACGATGGGTTCGTACGGAATTGGTGTGTCACGTGCCGTTGCGGCAATTGCGGAAGCCACTCACGACGAATTGGGCCTGCGTTGGCCTCGCGCCGTTGCCCCATTTGATGTGCACGTAGTAATTGCGGGCAAAGACGATGAGGCCATCACCTCGGCCGCAGAGAAACTCTGCGCCGACGTTGAAAAGGCCGGTTTGAAAGCAGTTCTTGACGACCGCAAAGGTGTGTCGCCCGGAGTGAAGTTCAAAGATGCCGAACTGATTGGCGTACCAACCATTGTCGTCGCTGGTCGCGGTGTAGCCACCGGTACGTTCGAACTTCGCGATCGTATTGCAGGCACAACAGCCGAGATTTCAATTGCCGAAGCGGCCGAAACTGTGATCGCGCTTCGCCACCAACAATGAGCGTTCAACTCCTGCGCGGAGTGGTCCAACATTACGAGTGGGGCGACCAACAGGCCATCCCCAATTTCTTGCACACCGAAGCCGACGCACGACCTTGGGCAGAATTGTGGTTTGGCACGCATCGCAGCGGCCCATCGTTAGTGAAGACCCCTTCGGGTAGTCAACCGCTTTCCAGTTACGCGGGCGAGTTGTCGTTCTTGGTCAAGATCATTGCTGCAGCTAAACCACTTTCACTCCAAACGCACCCAACCGACGAACAAGCGGCTTCCGGATACCAGCAAGAAAATGAGATCGGCATTTCGCTCGACTCCCCTTTGCGCATTTATCGAGATTCGTCCGCGAAACCAGAGCTGCTCATCGCGCTCACACCGTTTGAAGCCATATGTGGTTTTCGCCCAATTGGTGAGACACTTGAACTCTGCACACGTTTTGGATGGACCGAACTTGCTAGCCACCTTCGCGAGGATGGCCTTGCCGAATGCGTTCGTTGGGCACTCACCACAGGCCCTCACCAACTGCCCACACAACTTCCTGCATGGGCAGGCCGACTTGCAACGATGTACCCCGGCAATGGCGGAGTTTTGGTGGCTCTGCTCATGCACCATGTGAAACTTGCGCCAGGGCAAGCACTATTTCTTGGTGCGGGTAATGCACATGCGTACCTAGGTGGAACGGGCCTTGAAGTGATGTCGGCGTCGGACAATGTGGTGCGCGCTGCATTTACCCGAAAAAATGTCAATGTTGACGAGTTTCTTGCCGTTGCAGCAATCGCTCCGATTGATTCACCAGTAATTGCACCGAGCGAAACAACCGCCGGCGTGTGGCAATACCCCGTCTCAACACCACGATTCGGTGCACAGCGAATTGAAGTAACGGGAACACATCTGATCAAGGCAACGCATCATGCAGAAATTGTCATCTGCACAAGCGGCGACGCCGGTGCGCTCACCCATGGGCAGGCCTGCGTTCTTCGTGAAGGCGAAACCCTGTCGCTCACTGGTGAAGCAACGTTATTTCGCACCTGGGGCACACATTGATCGGACGGCGATTGATTGCAGCTTGCTGCGCGGTCGTCGTCGTTGTTGGCTTTAGTCAGGTAAGTGGAAGCAGTGCCACATCCAAACCACGCACACTGCTCGTATTGGGAGACAGCCTGACATGGGGAACCGCGTATAGAGGTTTTGGAAACGTTGTGCCGCAGCTAAAAGCACTCGGCACGTTTGAAGAAGTCATTGTTGATGGTGTGCACGCGCGCAACATCAGCGGGCCAGCCCGCACCAGCAGAAATGGCGTGAAGACATACAAGGAATACATCAAGAAGGGAATGGTGCCCGATGCAGTCATCGTTGCGCTCGGCAGCAACGACTTGCAGCAATCGCCAAAATCATCGTTCTACTCGAGTTATATTCGCGAGTTGCTTACGCTGATAGGTCCTCGCCCTGTCGTCTGGGTCAATGTGTATCGCACCGACTTGCCCATCTATCCCAGACGCTCTGCAACGTTTAATGCAGCCCTTCTCAATGCAACATCCGAATTTCCGAACCTGACCATCTTGGATTGGTCTACCCAATTAATCGCAAACCCAAAGTGGCTTGCATTCGACAAGTTGCACTTGCAGCCAATTGGCTACCGCGCAAGGGCCAACATGTACGTCCAAGCAGCTGGCGAGCTGTGGAATATCTTGGTGCCGCCTCCAACAACCGCACCAGAAATAACCGCGGTTGAGACAACCACGACTATCGCGGGTTAATTACCTGCAATTGTTTTTCTGATTTCGACAATTTTCTCGTTGGAATGATTTGCATCATCACCTTTTTCTTGCAGAAGAGCGTTGCGATCTTTCGTCGCTTCGCGCTCGGCAAGCGCCGTGTCGACACGAGCAATGGCTGCATCCACCCCGTGCTCGTTGATGTATGTGGCCCAGTCCACCAGCGCCTCGACCATTTCTGATTCGGGCACAACCGC
>Ga0207936_1000278_pt1 | contig 11313 bp, 12 predicted proteins | sample LakMenEpi19Nov10_FD_150715 | JGI IMG/M metagenome (GOLD analysis project Ga0207936, IMG submission 150715) | Freshwater microbial communities from Lake Mendota, WI - 19NOV2010 deep hole epilimnion (SPAdes) | ecosystem: Environmental > Aquatic > Freshwater > Lake > Epilimnion/Euphotic zone ... | reverse complement strand
CGGTGCGCGCAGAAATTTCTTCGTCGATGAATGCGCCGTTGTGTGTTTGTTCGGTGCCGCGGAAGATTGGGCCCTTGCGAAACGCATGGCTGAAGAGGCCGCCTAGATACACGAGTGATGTCTCGCCATTCACGTCGATGCTTGGCTGATACGGCTGCAACAAAACCGAAGTGCCTGACGCAAGAATCTTCTCGATGTGCTGACGCGCGGCTACTGGTTCGCGGCGATGACGCGCAGTGTTGTTCGACCCTGCGCTTACGGTTGGCTTGATGATGATGTCGTGTTGCAACTGTTGTTCATCAATGTCGCTAACCGAGTTGATGAACGTTGTCGACATAACAGGTATGCCTGCGGCAATAAGTTGAGCAAGGTACTGCTTGTCTAGGTTCCAGTGCACGATTTCGGCAGGGTTGTACAGCTGCGTTACCTGAGCGGTGGCATTGACCCAGCGCGTGAACTCGTCCAGGCGTTTGTAATAGTCCCAGGTGCTGCGCAGCACCACGATGGAAAACGTCGACCAGTCGACAGATGCGTCGTCCCAATCCACAATCTGCCACGGTTGGCCGATTGCGTCAAGAGCTTCGGAAAGAATGTCCAGGTCGTGATCGAGCCCGCGCGCCAACTGAGCGGTAGCGAGCGCAATCATCTTGAAAGAAAACTTCTGCTGATATTGGCGTGGGGACTAGTAGTCCTCCATGCCTCCGCCTGGCATTGGTGAGTTTTCTTCTGGCTTGTCGGCAATGACAGCCTCGGTGGTGAGGAACAACGCAGCAATGGAGCCAGCGTTCTGCAGTGCAGAGCGGGTTACTTTGGCTGCGTCGATAACACCAAGTTTGACGAGGTCTTCGTATTCGCCTGTTGCGGCATTGAGGCCTTCACTGCCCTTCATGTTGCGCACTTTCTCGACGACTACTCCGCCTTCCATGCCAGCGTTTTCGGCAATTTGCTTCAGCGGTGCTTCAAGCGACTTGGCAACCAAGCGTGCGCCCGTTGCTTCGTCGCCCTTCAGCGATTCGGCAACCTTGTTGACGGCATCTTGCGAACGCAATAGTGCAACGCCGCCGCCAGGAACAACACCTTCTTCGATGGCGGCCTTCGTGGTGCTAACTGCGTCTTCGATGCGGTGCTTCTTTTCCTTCAATTCCACTTCGGTGGCTGCGCCAACCTTCAAAACGGCAACGCCACCGGACAACTTGGCCAGGCGCTCTTGCAACTTCTCGCGGTCGTAGTCGCTGTCGGTGTTTTCGATCTCGGCTTTGATCTGTGAGATGCGGCCCTTGATGTCGGAATCTTCGCCGGCACCTTCGATGATCGTTGTTTCGTCTTTTGTGACGACAACTTTCTTGGCGCGGCCAAGCAACTCGAGTGTGGTGTTCTCCAACTTGAGGCCAACTTCTTCGCTGATGACCTGGCCACCAGTGAGGATGGCGATGTCCTGCAACATGGCCTTGCGACGATCGCCGAAGCCTGGTGCCTTCACCGACACGCTCTTGAACGTGCCGCGGATTTTGTTGACAACGAGTGTGGCAAGTGCTTCGCCCTCGATGTCTTCGGCAATGATGACCAACTGGCGGCCACCCTGCATCACTTTTTCAAGCAGTGGCAACAAGTCGCGCACTGCTGAAATCTTTCCGCCAACGAGCAAGATGTAGGCGTCTTCGATGACGGCTTCCATGCGGTCGGTGTCGGTTACGAAATATGGCGAGATGTAGCCCTTGTCGAAGCGCATTCCTTCAACCAAGTCCATCTCCATGCCGAAGGTCTGGCTCTCTTCAACGGTGATAACGCCGTCTTTGCCCACCTTGTCGATGGCTTCCGAAATCATGCGGCCAATTTCTTCGTCGGCCGACGAAATCGATGCAACTTGCGCAATCTGCGACTTGGAGTCGACTTCTTTGGCAAGCGAACGAATGCTGGCAACTGCTGCTTCGATGGCTGCTTCGATGCCACGCTTGAGGCTCATTGGGTTTGCGCCAGCGGCAACGTTGCGAAGGCCTTCGTGAACCATCGACCAAGCGAGCACGGTTGCGGTGGTGGTTCCATCACCGGCGACGTCGTCGGTTTTCTTGGCTACTTCTTTGACCAGTTCGGCGCCAATGCGCTCGTATGGGTCTTCGAGGTCGATTTCTTTGGCGATTGATACGCCGTCGTTCGTGATCGTTGGTGCGCCCCACTTCTTGTCGAGCACAACATTGCGACCTTTTGGCCCGAGCGTGACGCGCACGGCATCGGCCAACTTGTTCATTCCGTTTTCCAGGCCGCGGCGGGCTTCTTCGTCAAACGCGATGATCTTGGACATGACAACCTCCGAAAAACCAATGGGAATATGCGTTAGCACTCTACCGCCGAGACTGCTAAATCAAACCGGGGAGGGCTTAACGGATCTTGCTGAGCACCACGTCAGTATGGGTTTCGGTGGCGCCTTCGCGCTGCAGCCACTTGAGGAGGGCGTCTAGGCCGGCTGTGCCATTGCAAGCAACGGCAAGGGTTACGTCGGATTCACCCGTTACATGGGCGGCCCACAGCACGTCGTCGCGTTTCATGACGGCATCGTCGAACCCTTGGGTGTGGGGCATGCGGGCGTCGATTACGGCCTCGAGGGTTCGACCCAGGGCCGCCTGGTTGATCTCGGCGCGAAACCCCTTAATCACGCCTGTTCTGGTGAGGCGACGAACCCGCTCTGCAACGGCATTGGGCGACAGATGCACCCGGTCGCCAAGGGTTTGCCAAGCGATTCGTCCGTCAGTTTGCAGAATACTGAGAATTTCTCTGTCTATTTTGTCTATTGAAACGGTTTCATCTGCCATAGCACTCATTATGCCAGTAAATCCGCAGTTTCGGAAGGATTAACTGCGGTTAACTGTTGTCATGACTGAAGCAACCTGGAGCTGGATCCTTGTGGGGTTCGAACTTGTCGCCATTGGCGGCATGTGGATGGTTGGCGCCCGCAAGTGGTGGGGCTGGGGCTTGGTCTTAACCAGTTCGCTTCCCTGGATGGTCTACGCCATTGTTTTCAATAAGCCGGGCTTCGTCGTCATGAGTTCGATCTACATCATCACGCATTCCAACAATTTGTATCGCTGGCGCAAGCGCCACGTTAAAGATGCGCAAGACACCGCCTCGCAAGAACAGTCGTCGCTGCTTATTGCTGCATAAGTTGGCGCAACCGCAACACATACTGCTGCGAAATATTGCTGGCCTCGTCGCCAATCACTGCCAAGCGAAACGCATCGGGCACGCTCACCACAGGTAGCTCCTGCGCACTTAAAGCAGAAACAACCTCGTCTTGTGTCGTGGCCTGCAACGCACCGCCAAACTGGTCGTACACCGTTCGCACTGCTTCATCCTGCAAATACTTTGGCCGGATGTACAACTTGCCCAATTGCACGGCATCGAAGGCAATGCTTGAATCCACATCAATGAGGGCGTTGCTTTCGCGAATGAGTGACACCGAGTTTGCTCCCTGCGGTGCAAACACCACAGACGGCAACGCCGCTATCTCTGCTGTTTCGCTTGCCGACAACTGTGTGTCATCGCCCCGCACGTGACCGCTGATTACTAGTTGGATATTGGCAAGCTTGCCTAGCGCATGAAGTAACGAGATAGTTGCGCCCCGATCCACCATGTTGTGCCACTTAGGCAAGAAGAAAAGCACTCGATGTTGCTGCGCGCCGTTAAGTGCCGGCAGTTGCACCTGCGGCGCAATGCGATACAGCACGTGCAGCCATTCGCGCGAAAAACGAGCGGAACCCCACACCTCAACGTTGTTTCCCGACATCGTTGAATTTCCCACAATCACGTCTCGGTGATAGTTGGCACAAAACACGTAGGCATCGAAGCTGTCGCGGTTGGCAAACGGAAGTTTGCCGTTGTTGTTTGCCAAAGCCTGCTCTACCTGCTTGCTTCGAATGAGGTTGAGTTTGGTGGAGTGTCCGTGTGGCAGAGCAACGGTTGGAATACCCAATTGCTTTGCCGACAACTGCGTCTGCAATACAAAATCGGTGAACAGTGTGCGGCGCACTCGCGAAAGCACGCCGTCTGCTTTGGCTATATCGGCAACGCCGTCGCCCCATTCGAAGATGCACATTCCCGCGTTGATGCTTCGCAACAGGCGCCGCGTGCGCATCGCGTTCCACCGAACACGCCCGTACTTCTTTAATCCACTTGGGGCAAAGGACGCCCCTGGCAGGTGCAGCAACGTGAAGCGCGGGTACGCGGCAAGAAAGTTCAGGCGAAAGTCATTGGCTACTTTGTATTCGCTTGCGACAATTGCAACCACGGGGTGGCCCATCTCCAGGCTTTGCCACATGACGGGCGCCATCTGATCGATGTCGGCGGCGCCCCGCATCACAAAGACAAACGACTTGTCGTCGGCCATCGTTGCTACTTGTCTGGCGTTGCGAAGTTCAGGAGAGCCAACTCGGCACGCCATAAGTCGGCAAATTCGCAATCGCGATACTTCTCAAAATACGGCCCGCCAAGTGTGTAGTGAATCAATTCGGGTGTGTTTGATGCGGGTTGATGCTCGCCCACCAAGTAGTTCCAGCTCAGCGGAAGTGAACCGATTAAGTCGTCGTTGCCAAGCCACTTGAACTGATGCAAGAAGAGGCCAGTTTCGGTGGAAACCGCCTCGGGCGTAAGAGCGGTGCAGCGCGCATTGTTAAACATCATCACGCTCGACCAATTCTTTTTCTCGTACTTGGTTTGCACCTGGCCCAAAAACTTGGTGTCGCCCACTGGTTGATAATCGTGCTTTGCGCACATCACCGCATACTTGTCGTCACGCAACGCCCACAATTCGGCAATGTCGGCGGTTACCAACATGTCGCAGTCGGTGAAAATAGCCCAGCCTTTGTAGTCGCACAGATAAGGCGCCAGAAAGCGTGTAAACGAAAAATCGGTGGACTCGAGGCCCGAGCGCTCGCGCGTGTAAAACGCGCTCATGTGGCTTTTGACAACAGGAACAATCTCGACAGGCTTAGATGCGTGGCGCATAATGCTGTGCGCAAGCACATGAAACGCCACCGTTTCGTTTTCGTCGTAACCGATAAAGACTTTGATGGTGTCGGCCATTGTTGCTCCTTAAAACGACGATGGCATCGGGCCAGTTTCAAGCAGCGGCGCGCGAATGGCCAACAACTGCTTTAACAATGGCTCCAACCGATGAAGCGGCAACATGTTTGGGCCGTCGCTCATTGCTTCGTCTGGGTTCGGGTGAATCTCCATGAACAAGCCATCCACTCCGACGGCAACTGCGGCGCGCGCAAGCGGCGAAACGTATTCGCGTTGGCCGCCGGAGGTGCCACCTTGGCCACCTGGTTGCTGCACCGAGTGCGTTGCGTCGAAAATGACTGGGCAACCAAATGATTGCAACTGCGGAAGCGAGCGGAAGTCGACAACCAGCGTGTTGTAACCAAAACTGTTCCCGCGTTCGGTCAGCATCAAGTTTTCGGCGCCCGACGAACGCAGTTTCTTTGCAACCTGGCCCATCTCTTGTGGCGACAAGAACTGGCCCTTTTTCACGTTGATTGCCTTGCCGGTTTCGGCGGCGGCCACCAGCAAGTCGGTTTGGCGACAAAGAAACGCCGGTATTTGCAGCACGTCAACCACCGAGGCAACCTCGGCCACATGATGACTCTCGTGAATGTCGGTAAGCACTGGCAAACCCAGTTTGTCTTTTACTTGTTGCAACACTTCCAGACCCTTGGTGACACCAGGGCCACGAAACGTAGACGCCGAGGTGCGGTTGGCCTTATCAAAACTGGCCTTAAAGATGTATTGCACGCCCAATCGACTGCAAATTTCGGAAACGGTTTCGGCAACCTGCATCACCAGCTCGGTGCTCTCGATGACGCAAGGGCCGGCAATCAATGTCAGCGGCTTGCCCTCACCAACAACTACCGAATTTCCAACTTTTGCCAAATGGTCGGTGCTGCTCATGGGTTAGTTGTCCTCTGCTGGTTGTTCTGCAAGGCCCGCTTGCACCAAATCGTGCAGTCGCAAGATGCCAATAACTGTACCTTCGACGTCTGCAACGGGAAGCACACTGATCGCCTTCTTGTTGTTACGTTCCATCTTCTTCATTGCATCGAATGCAAGCGTGTCACCGTCAACAGTGATCGGGTCTGGCGTCATGATGTTGCCTGCTGTGAGCGCAGCCCACTTTGCCGGTTCGTGCGATCGAAGCGCGCGGCGCAAGTCGCCGTCGGTAATCAAGCCATCGATTGCGTTCTTGCTCTGTGCGTCGCGCACCCACACAGTGCCAATTCCATAACGCGTGAGTTCTTCGACAACTGTTACTAGTGGTGCATTCGTGGGCAATGGGGCAATGCGATCGATCGGGATCATGAGGTCGCGCACGAACAATGTGAGGCGCTTGCCCAACTGGCCGCCGGGGTGGTTGGTTGCAAATTCGTCTGGCGTTATCTTGCGGCGTTGCATCCACACCGTTGCCAACGCGTCACCAATGGCCATTGCAACCGTGGTGCTGGAGGTAGGCACAATATTGTGCGGCCCCGCTTCGGTTTCTACACCAGCATCAATTGCAACATCGCATCCTTTGCCAATTGCCGAGTCCACCTTGCCGACAATCGCAATCAATTGCGTCTTTCGCAACCGAAGGTGCGAAATCATGGCAACGATTTCCTGTGTCTCGCCGCTGTTGCTCAGCAAAATCACCACGTCGCCAGGGGCAACTACGCCCAAGTCGCCATGCAGTGCGTCGAGTGGGTTCAAGTAGAGCGAAACCAAACCAACCGAGCTAAAGGTTGCGGCAATCTTTCGGGCCACGAGGCCCGACTTGCCCACACCGCTCACGATTACTTTGGACTGGCACTGTTCCAAGATTTCAACTGCTTTGTCGACACTTGCCGAGTTCAGTCGATTGGCCGCTGCGGTAATTGCTGCGGCTTCATGCAATAGGGCTTGGACAACATCGTGCGCATTGGAGCCCTGTGAAGTAGTCATTGCACTCTCTGTTCTAGTTGCTCGTTGGCTTGTCGCGGTTGCTTGCAACGATTTCCCGAGCCAAATCAAGGTCTGCGGGCACGTTCACCTCGCCTAACGGCTCGTCAATTTCAATGGTTCCAACAACCACTCCATTGTCGATGAACCGCAGTTGCTCGAGTTTTTCCAGGTTCTCTGGTTCGCATTCGGTAAACGACGGCCACTGCAACAACACCTCTTTGGTGTACGCGTACAAACCAACATGGCCCCAATACGTGGCGTGCTTAGCCCATTCTTCTGGCGCTGCATCGCGTTGCGCAGGTATTGCGCTGCGGCTGAAGTACACGGCGTCGCCATTCGTTCGGCGCAGAGTTTTTACGGTATTGATGTTGTGAATACCCTCTTGGCGCAATTTGTAAATTGGAGTTAACACCGAAGGCCGAGGTGTGCGACGTGCAAACTCGGTTGCAACTGCATCAATCACGTTCGGGTCGATGAATGGTTGATCGCCTTGCACGTTGATAATCACATCGGCGTCAATGTTTGGCGCGGCGAATGCAATTCGGTCGGTTCCAGACGAGCACGACGCCGGCGTCATCACCGTATTGAAGCCCCAGCCTTTTGCAATATCTCGAAGTTCTTCCGAGTCGGTGCATAACAACACCTCTGTTGCCAGCTTCGACAACGCGCACTGCTCCAGCACTCGTTGCAACATTGCTTTGCCGCCAATGTCGGCCAACACCTTGCGCGGTAGACGAGACGATTCCAGCCGGGCTGGCACCGCGATGACACTTTTCATCAAGCGCTGCTGAAGCCTTATTTATCGCCACCGGCGACTGCGGGAATAATCGAAACTGTTTCGCCTGCAGGCACCTTGGTATTCAAACCGTCCATGTAACGCACGTCGTCGTCGGATACGAACACGTTGACAAACTTGTGCAAGTTGCCGGCGTCGTCCAACAACCGATCAGAAAAACCTGGGTGCTGGGCATCCAAGCCCTTCAATACGTCGGCAAGCGTGTCGCCTTCCACCTGCACGGTGGATGCTCCGCCGGAAAGTGGGCGCAATGTGGTGGGGATTCGTACGGTAACGGCCATGCCCCAAACGCTATCTGCGCTATCGAGATTTGGGATTGACTCGCAAATCACGGCCAATCATGTTGGCAACAATGCGCGCACTGATTGCAACCATTGGCAGCCCCCCGCCGGGATGGCTCGAGCCGCCAACTAAATAGAGGCCTTTGCGAGGGCCCCTGTTAGCGGGGCGTCGAAACGCCGCGCGCTTTCCATTCGACGACGTTCCATAAATTGCGCCTCCAGACGAACGGTAACGATGCGCAATCTCTGTTGGCCCAATTGTTTCGATGAACTGCACGCGGTCGCGCAAATCGACACCGATAGTTGCAAGACGATTGATGAGCCACTGCCCGTATGTTTCCGTGTCTACTTGCGCGCCTGCCGGGGCATTGACTAACAGAAACCAATTCTCGCAATTTGCCGGTGCTTGCGAGGCATCGGACACCGACGAAACGCACGCATAAATGGTTGGGTCTTCCGGCATTTCACCTTTCGACATTTGTTCAAACTCGTGTTGGTAATCGGCCGAGAACCACACGTTGTGGTGCACGATATTTGGCGTTGTGCCCTTTGCGCCAACCAACACGATGACACCACTTGTGGAGCGCCCCGCACGGCGCACTGCTTTCAGCGTTTTACGTTGCGGCAACAAATCTGTGTACAGGTGTTCTGCATCCACGTTGGCAATAACAATGGGTGTGGTAAGCACTTCGTTGTTTGCCAGTCGCACGCCTGTTACTCGGCGCTTGTTGCCTTCAATGCGCAACACTTCGGTGTTCGTGCGAAATTGCACTCCGTTCAGAGTTGCCACCTTCACCACTGCATCACGCAACGCGCCAAGGCCACCGTGTGCATACCACGCACCATGATCGGCCTCTACTGCCGCGATGCACGCAAGTGTTGCGGGCGCTTCAAAAGGCGACGAACCGCTGTATGTTGCGTATCTGCCCAACCACTGTTGCAACAGCGGGTCGGAGAAATGTTTCTTCGCAGCAACAGCAAGGCTGCGCATTGCATCGATTTGGCGAAAGTCGCGCGGCGAGTCCATTCGTTTAAACAACGAAACAGCCCCCGTCATCGGGCCGGCCAAAAATGTTCGCTCACTGATGCTCCAGATGCGTCGAGCGTGTTTCAAAAACTGCAAGTACTGCCCGCCAGAGCCTGGGCTCATTGCATCTATTGCGCTTGCCGTATCCACGGGGTTGTCGTACACCGTTACCGCCCGACGGTTTTGCCAGAAATAACGAAACTGCGGATCAAGTCGGTGCAGCTGTACATGATCGTTCAGGCTGGTGCCAACAAGTTGAAACACTTCATCAATCAGTGCGGGCAATGTCAACAGCGAGGGCCCGATGTCAAAGGTGTAGCCATCGCGTTCGTAGGTTGCAAGCTTTCCGCCCAGTGTTGGAAGGCGCTCTACCACCGTCACGTCGTGCCCTGAGGCGCGCAACCGAATGGCGGCAAGCAAGCCACCCATGCCGCCACCGACAACGACTGCATTTGGCAATGAGTTAGGCACGAGCAGAGCCAGATCGTTGTAGCGCAACTAGTGCTAACGGCACCATTGCAATGCCGCCTGCAATTGCCACCACAACGTCGTCGAAGAAGAACGCGAAGCCCACAGTTTCAAGTATTGCCACCAATGCATATTGCACAATGGGTGTTCGGTCTGGCCGCTCGCGCACCGGCAACAACCGCTCGAACAACACCATCAACACTGCAGCGCTTCCCAGCCACCCTGCAAAGTTGGACAACGGTATTCCTCGATACCAACCACCGTCGGGCCATTGCCAATAGCCCTCGCCAACCATTTGCGGGTCGAGAAAAACATCCCACGCCATCAGCGCAAACGCACCAAGTGCCATTCGTAAATACCACTGCGCATGCTTACCCAACACGGCGTGCGCAACTTCGCGTGCCGGTAGTGCCATGGCAAACCATGCAAGCGGCACCAGCACGGGCACGCCAATCACTTGCGGCTGCAACGCATCGGTGTATTCATAATTGCCAAATGGAAAGCCTGTTTTAGTGCCAACCGCCTCGAGCACCGTTGTCGCAATCGCGACCACTACGGCCGAAAGCAACGCGCGTCGATAACCCCAGCGCCGAATTGCCGAAATTAGCGAGACCAAGAACAAACCGCCCACCACAATCGCCGACAACATCACGCGCGAGCCACTTTGCTTTTCCGCAAGCGGGGTTGCAATCATTCCCAAATATGCAACGGTGGCAATTGCTGCCAGCAATGTCTGCGGCGGTCGGCGATTGTTGCCCGTCATGTCAGCCCCATGGGCGCATCAGGCGAGTAACCATCATTGCTTTTTGCCATGTGGAAACCGACGCTCGCTGCGCAAACACGTTGTACTGCTGTTCCTCTATTTTTTCCAAGATCCGTCCGTACAACACGCGCGCTGCACCAATGCATCGTGCCGACTGCTTGGGCAGCATGCTTAACCCAATATCGGCAGACGCGTACAGTTCGCGGCAACGCGCAATTTCAAACTTCATCAACTCAACAAACTGCGGCGTGCACTGGCGCGAATGAATGTCTACCCCAAATCGGCGAATGTCTTCTTGCGGTATGTACACCCGTTTCCTGTCCAAGTCTTCGTTGATGTCGCGCAAAAAATTGGTGAGCTGAAACGCATTGCCTAAATCCCGCGCATGCGGAATGGCCTCTGGTGTCAGCGGCTCCAAAATTGGCAACATCATCTCGCCAATGACCGCCGCCGAGCCATCCATGTAGGCAAGCAAGTCGTCCCACGTTTCGTACTGTTCCACCGTGAGGTCCATCGTCATGCTGCGCAAAAAACGTGCGAAGCATTCGCGATCGATAGAAAATTTGAGCACCGTATCCACCACAGCTTTCAACACTGGGTCGTCGGATTTGCCTGCGTCGAGGTCGTGAAAGAAACGTTCACCAAATGAGGCAAGCGCCGTTGCGCGCTCGCTAACAGGCACGGGGCCCAAGTCATCCACGATGTCGTCGGCGTACCGGCAAAACCCATACAGCGCGTGGACGTGTGGTCGTTTGTCTGCAGGCAACACCAATGTCGACCAGTAGTACGTGGTGCCGTGTCGTTTATTGAACTCTTTACATAGCGCGTAACTGCTTTGCAGCGTTACAGGACCACTTGGCAACAAATGCGTCGTTGGTACGGGCGGTTGCTTTTTGGGCACGGCTCTACCTTCGGCTTTTCGCGTACTCGTCCACGCGTTCGGCGGCCAACTTGCCCGACACCAGCACCATCGGTACGCCCACACCAGGCAACGTACTGGAACCCACGAATA
>Ga0207936_1000276_pt1 | contig 11360 bp, 13 predicted proteins | sample LakMenEpi19Nov10_FD_150715 | JGI IMG/M metagenome (GOLD analysis project Ga0207936, IMG submission 150715) | Freshwater microbial communities from Lake Mendota, WI - 19NOV2010 deep hole epilimnion (SPAdes) | ecosystem: Environmental > Aquatic > Freshwater > Lake > Epilimnion/Euphotic zone ... | reverse complement strand
GGGCCTGACGGCCGAGAAGGTCGCCCAGCAATGGAAAGTTTCACGCACGGCGCAGGACGAGTTTGCCTATGCGTCGCACATGAAGGCACTCAAGGCGCAGCAGGCGGGCGAGTTCACGAATGAAATCACGCCAGTTGAAGTGACAGACCGCACGGCCAATCTGGAAACGGGTGAAGTCATCGCCACCACCCGCACGGTGAGCATGGACGAAGGTGCGCGGCCCGACACGACTGTTGAAGGCCTGGCGAAGCTCAAAACCGTTTTTGCAGCACGTGGCTCTGTCACGGCGGGCAACAGCTCGCAAACGTCAGATGGCGCAGGTGCCCTCATCTTGGCGAGTGAAAAGGCCGTCAAGCAGTTTGGCCTCAAACCGCTGGCGCGCTTTGTCAGCTATGCCGCCAAGGGCGTGCCACCGCACATCATGGGTATTGGCCCGATTGAGGCGATACCCGCTGCGCTGGGCTATGCAGGCCTGAAGCAGGACGACATTGACTGGTTTGAACTGAACGAGGCTTTTGCCGCGCAATCGCTGGCCGTCATCAACACCCTCGGTTTGAATGCTGCCAAAGTCAACCCCATGGGCGGCGCGATTGCTCTCGGCCACCCGCTGGGTGCAACGGGTGCGATTCGTGCGGCCACCGTTATCCACGCTTTGCAACGCCACCAGCTCAAGTACGGCATGGTGACGATGTGCGTGGGCATGGGGCAGGGCGCTGCGGGTATTTTTGAGCGGGTTTAAGGCCTGAAACTGGTTAAAATCTTTCCTTTTAGGTGTCTTTTATGGCTCCAGGTCAATAAAGACGGGCGCAAGCAGCTACTGAATATATAGCAAAATTTCAGGTTTTCCGGTTCTCGGCCACACCCACACTACACATGACCACATCCCACATCCCAGAAATCCTCACGAACCTTGATGCAGGTGTGATGACGCTGACCATCCATCGCGTTGACAAGAAGAACTCGATCACCTCCGCCATGTACGCAGCTATGGCCGACGCGCTGGCTGCGGCTGAAAGCGACCCCGCTGTGCGTGTCGTTGTTATTCAAGGGCATGAAACCATTTTTTCAGCCGGCAACGACATCGGGGACTTTCTGAACAAGCCGCCTTCAACACAAGACTCCCCGGTTTTTCGATTTTTACGCGGCATCAGCACTTTCCCCAAGCCTGTTGTGGCTGCTGTTTGCGGGCCAGCGGTCGGCATTGGCACCACCCTGTTGCTTCACTGTGATTTGATTTACGCAGGTGACAATGCCGCGTTCTCGATGCCGTTTGTCAATCTTGGGTTGTGTCCCGAGGCGGCCTCCAGTCTTCTGGTGCCGCAGCTCATGGGTTACCCAAGAGCCGCTGAGGCGCTGCTGCTGGGCGAGCCCTTTACGGCTGAAACCGCACTTGAAATTGGGCTCATCAATCGCATCGTGCCACCCTCTGAAGCCAGCGCCTTGGCGCACCAGCAGGCGCGCAAACTGGCCGCTAAACCCCTGTCGTCCGTGATCGAAACCAAGCGGCTGATGAAAAAGGGCAATACCAGCCTGATGGCAGAGCGCATGGCCGAAGAGGCCACAAGCTTTGGCCGGATGCTCAGCGAGCCCGCTGCGCGTGAGGCTTTCACGGCTTTCATGCAAAAGCGCAAGCCTGACTTTACAAACGTGTGATTTGGCCAAGAACAGCTTTCTGAGCTGATTTCAAGAGTGTTTTAGGCCTTTAGACGAATGAATTCGGGCGCAAGCAGCTCCTGTAACTATAGCGGCCAAAGTCTACCTCAGTGACGGCAAACCAATGCCTGCCGCGTCAAACCCGCCGTCGACAGCCAGAACCTGGCCATTGATGTAGCTGGCCGCCGGGCTGCATAAAAACCCGACGCCTTCTGCAATTTCTTCCGGCGTGCCGTAGCGCGCCAGAGGGATGGCGTCGGCATAGTCTGCGCGAATCGCTGCGCTGTGGACTTTTTTGGCCATGTCGGTATCGACCGGGCCGGGTGCAATGGCATTGACGCGAATGCCCATGTTGCCCAGCTCGACGGCCTGTTGTTTGGTCAGGTGAATGATTGCTGCCTTGCTGGTGCCATAGGCCACCCGCAGCGCGCTGGCCCGCAGGCCCGAGATGGACGCAATGTTGACCACTGCACCATAGCCGCCTGCAGTTTTGGCATTCTTCAGCATTTCAGGCGCGCAGGCCTGGGCGCATAAAAACGCGCCATCCAGATTGACCGACATCACATGCCGCCATTCGTCAAACGTGTGCTCCAGCAGCGGTTTGAAAACCGCAAAGCCGGCGTTGTTGACCAGCGCGTCAATGCGGCCGAAAGTTCTGCTGATGTTGGTCACCGCCGCGCTGACCTCTGTTGGGCTGGCCACGTCGCAGTGCGCAGCCAGAACACGAGCCGGATCGCCCATCGCAGCGCTGGCTTTGAGCAAGGTCTCGTTGTCAATGTCCAGCAGCGCCACGCGGTAGCCGTGCGCCAAAAACCATTGGGCGCAAGCCAGGCCAATGCCGCGCGCAGCGCCTGTGATGACGGCGACGGGTTGTTCAGTAGAGTTTGTTGTCATAGGGTATCGGTTAGATATCAGGGGTGATTGTCTGCCATGCGCTTGGCAAGTGAACGAGGCATCCTGATCAGTTTGCCATCCAGCGTTTGCACTTGCGCCTGCAAAAACACCTCGCTGTTTGTCAGCAACTGCCCATAAAGTGATTCACACAACTGGCGTGCGCGCAGGCCGGGCCAGTTGGCGGGCAACAAGGCTTGCGGCAGGTTGGGGTCACGCAGCAACACCTTGCGGTATTCGTGAATGAGCAAGGTGCGCACAAAAAAAGCTTCCACCGGACTCAACCTGGCGGCGATTTTCGGCATCGGTTCAAAGCGCGTTACAAACTGTTTGAACGCAGCTTCTACCTGGTCGAGTTTGAAAGTCGCATGCATCACAGTTTGCAGCGGTTTGCCTGAATAACCCGCCATGCTTTGGGCGCTCAACACAACCGTTTTTTCAGCCGCGCTGGACGCGCTGAGGATGTCCTTGAGCGATGCGCGGCTGGCATGCGGATGGGCAAACACATTGGGCGACAGCTCTCCAAAACCTTCCCAACGCAGCTCGCGCTTCAAGTGCAGGCGCGCACTGGCGGGTATGCCAGCGCCCAAAATGGCAAGCGTCCACAGCCCGTCCCACTCTGGCGGTTTGAAGTCATAAATACGTCGCGCAGCATGTTGAACCCGCTGTAGCCCTGCTGCCGTCAAGGTATAAAAGCTGCGCCTGCCCAGCCGGGTACAGGCCAGCCATTCGTCAGCACTCAAACGAAACGCGCTGGTACGCACCAGCCGTGCTGAAAGGCCAAACAGCTCGGCCAATTGAATCAGGCTGCCCAGCCACACAGCCTGGTCGCGCTGCGCCATTACATCACCATACAGGGTGATCAACAGCGAGTTGGCTCGTAGCACCAGACCGCGTTGCAGCCGGGCGACAGGGGGTGAAATTTTGAGCTCACTCAAAGAGATGGGCATGACAAAGCGATACACATCCTTTGATTGTAAGAATCTTTTTGTATCAGTAAGATCTGGGGTTGTTTTGGAGCTTGGTATGTATGCACAACTGGTAGAAACGGGCACGAAAGGCGTGAAAGCGCTGGACGATATGTCGCCCCAAGAACGCGCCTGGCAGACAAAAATTGATGCGGGCGTCAAGACAGAACCCAAAGACTGGATGCCTGAGGCTTATCGCAAAACGCTGGTGCGGCAAATTTCGCAGCACGCGCATTCTGAATACGTCGGTATGCTGCCTGAAGCCAACTGGATTGGCCGGGCCCCCACGCTCAAACGCAAAGCGATTTTGCTGGCCAAGGTACAAGACGAGGCTGGCCACGGCCTGTATTTGTACAGCGCGGTTGAAACGCTGGGCGTGACGCGCGATGCGGTGTACCGAGACTTGCTCAGCGGCAAAGCCAAGTACTCCAGCATCTTCAATTACCCCACACTGACCTGGGCAGACATTGGCGCGATTGGCTGGTTGGTTGATGGCTCAGCCATCGTTAACCAGGTGCCAATTTGCCGCTGCTCGTACGGGCCCTATGCACGTGCGATGGTGCGGGTGTGCAAGGAGGAGTCGTTTCACCAGCGCCAGGGTTTTGACATCATGGTGGCGCTTTGCAATGGCACGCCAGCGCAAAAAGCCATGGCGCAAGACGCGCTCAACCGCTGGTGGGGGCCTTCGATTGCCATGCATGGCCCCGCAGATGAGGCGTCAGTCAACAGCGCGCAGTCGATGGCGTGGAAGATCAAACTGAACAGCAACGATGAGCTACGGCAAAAGTTTATCGATCAGACAGTGCCACAAATTGAGTTTTTGGGGCTTGAGCTGCCCGACAAGGATTTGAAGTGGAATGAAGCGCGGGGCCATTACGACTACGGGCCCATTGACTGGGTTGATTTTTTCAACGTGGTCAAAGGCAAAGGCCCGTGCAATGAAGAGCGGCTGGCCGCCCGCAACAAAGCCTGGGACGACGGTGCCTGGTTTCGTGAGGCTTTGAGCGCGCATGCTGACAAGCAGGATGCCGAACTTTTAAAACAGGCCGCATGACATGAGCGAGGCAACAACCGCACGCGAATGGCTGATGTGGGAAGTGTTCATTCGCAGCCAGCACGGCCTGGCGCACAAACATGTGGGCAGCCTGCACGCCGCCAATTCTGAAAGCGCGCTGCAGCACGCCCGTGATGTGTACACGCGCCGCAACGAGGGTGTGAGTATCTGGGTGGTGCTGGCGAGTCATGTGGTGGCCAGCAGCCCGGACGACAAAGCCGCGCTGTTTGACCCGGCGCAGTCCAAGGTGTTTCGGCACCCGACGTTTTTCCCCACGCCTGATGGCGTGAAGCACATTTAAGCGTATGACCCCGAAGTTTGAATACCTTTTAAGGCTGGGTGACAACTGCCTGGTGCTGTCTCAGCAGTTATCGAGCTGGTGCGGCCACGGCCCGGCACTTGAAGAAGACCTGGCGCTGACCAATACCGCGCTGGACTTGCTGGGTCAGGCTCGCTTGTGGCTGTCGTATGCAGGCGAGGTCGAAGGCGCGGGTCGTGATGAAGACGCATTGGCCTACCACCGCGATGCGCCCGAGTATCGCAACCTGCTCATCGTGGAGCAGCCCAACGGCCACTATGGCAACACGATGGCGCGTCAGTTTTTGTTTGACGTTTGGCACCAGGCAATACTTGCAGGCCTGTGTCAGTCCAGCGACCCGCGGATGGCTGATATTGCGCAAAAGTCGGTCAAGGAAGTGCGTTACCACGTTGAGCGTTCGGCGGGACTGATGGTGGCGCTGGGCGACGGCACGGCGCTGAGCCGCGAACGCATGCAGGGCGCTGTCAGCAAGCTGTGGCCGTACGCGCATGAGTGGTTTGAGTCAGATCCGGTCGACGCGCAATGCGCGCTGGAAGGCCTTTGCCCAGCGGCCAGCAGCCTGGCAGATGGCTGGCACGCCCGTGTGAGGGCTGTTTTGGATCGCGCCACGCTCACCATGCCAGAAGGTACGGGTCACCAAAAAGGTGGCAAGCGCGGCTTGCATACCGAGCACCTCAGCCACCTGCTCGCGCCCATGCAGGTGCTGCAGCGTACGCATCCAGGAGCGCAGTGGTGACCGTTGCAAGGGCAGCAAGTCGTGAAACACTGCTGGTCTGGCTGGGCCAGGTCATGGACCCTGAAGTGCCTGTGGTGTCGATTGTTGGCCTGGGCATCTTGCGTGATGTGCAGTGGTCGGACAGTTCTGCAAATTCCGTGCTTGTCACTGTCACGCCCACCTATTCAGGCTGCCCTGCAACCGAGGTTATTGCACAGTCGATTCGTGAAGCGCTTCAGGCACGCGGCATTGAACAGGTTGTTGTGCGCACCCAGCTTTCACCCGCCTGGACGACCGACTGGATGACCCCGCAAGGCCGCGATGCCCTGCGTGCCTACGGCATAGCGCCACCTGCCACCCGTGCGTCAACTGCCAACGGCAGCCTGGTGATTGACATTGCAGCGCTGATCCCCAGCAAAGTGGTGGTGCCATGCCCGCAGTGCGATTCCCGCAAAACGCGGCTTTTGTCGCAGTACGGTTCTACCGCCTGCAAGGCGCTGTACCAGTGCAACAGTTGCCTGGAGCCTTTTGACTATTTCAAGCCGCATTGACGGCAGAAAGCAGCTTTGAGCACACATTCATTTCACAGCCTGAAAGTGGCCAGCGTGCAAGCGCTGACCCGCGACAGCATGGCCATCACCTTTGCCGTGCCTGAGGTATTGCAGGATACTTTTGCATTTGTGGCTGGTCAGTACCTGACCTTGCGTGCTTTGATTGATGGCCAGGAGGTGCGACGCTCGTATTCCATCTGTTCGGCTGTGCAAGACGGATGCTTGCGAATCGCTATTAAAAAAGTAGCTGGTGGCGAATTCAGCCATTGGGCTGCAAGTAATTTACTGCCCGGTGTAGTGATAGACGTGATGCCGCCCCAAGGCCATTTTCACATCCCGCTCCTGCCCGAAGCAGCCCGTCACGTCGTTGCGTTTGCAGCCGGTAGCGGTATCACGCCCATGCTGGCCATCATCAAAACCATGTTGATCGCTGAGCCTTCTGTGCACATCACGCTGGTGTATGGCAACCGCTCGTCTGGCAGCGTGATGTTCAAGGAAGAGCTGGAGGATTTAAAGGACACCTACCTGACGCGCCTGAATCTGGTGTGGGTCATGAGCCGAGAATCGCAAGACATTGAGCTGTTCAACGGACGCATTGACTATGACAAAACCACAGAGCTGCTGGGCCGATGGGTTGACCCTGCCAGTATTGACGCTGCATTCATTTGCGGGCCCCACGAAATGATGCTGGCTGTGACCCAGGCACTGGAAGACAAAGGTGTTGACAAATCGCGCATCAAGGCAGAGCTGTTTGGCACGCCGATGCCAGCCAGGCCGCGTGTGGCATCAGCGGCTGTACAAGGCTGTCAGGAATGCGAAGTGGAGGTCATACTGGACGGCACACGCCGAACCTTCACCATGCCTAAAAACCAAAGCCTTGTCGATGGCGGCCTGAAAGCCGGGTTGGACATGCCCTATGCCTGCAAGGGCGGTGTGTGTTCTACCTGCCGGGCCCAGGTGCTGATGGGCGAGGTGGACATGGACAACAACTTTGCCCTGGAAGACTATGAAGTGGCACGTGGCTTCGTGCTGTGTTGCCAGAGCTTTCCCGTCTCAGATAAGCTTGTCATTGATTTTGACCAGGAACACACCCATGTCTGACTTTAAGTACATTCACTACAGTAGCGCCAACGGCGTGGCCACCCTGACGCTGAACCGCCCCGACAAGCTCAACAGCCTGATGGGCGCGATGATGCTGGAGATGTTCAGCGCGCTGGGCTCGGCAGCGCAAGACCAAGCGGTGCGCGTCGTGGTGCTCACGGGCGCAGGCCGCGCATTTTGCGCCGGGCAAGATCTGGCCGATCCCAGCATGTCGTCCAAACCCGGGTCTGTGGAGCCCGCCGATCTTGGCGACGTGGTGGAGACCTTCTACAGCCCGCTGGTGCGTCGCCTGCGTGTCATGCCTAAACCGGTGGTCTGCGCTGTCAATGGTGTGGCAGCCGGTGCAGGTGCCAACATCGCATTGGCGTGCGACATCGTCATTGCCGTGCAAACCGCCAGTTTCATTCAGCCGTTTTGCAAACTGGGTCTGGTGCCTGATGCGGGCGGGACCTGGCTGCTGCCGCATGCGGTGGGCCGTGCCCGTGCGATGGGGCTGGCGCTGCTGGGCGACAAGCTCAGTGCCGAGCAGGCTGCGCATTGGGGTTTGATCTGGAAGTGCGTGGCCACGGCTGATTTTGAAAATGAAGTCAATGCTGTTGCCGCAACCCTGGCTGCCGGACCCACGCTGGGTTTTGTGCGAACCCGCGAAGCCATTGATGCCGCAGCCACCAGCACATTGGACTTCCAGCTCGACCTGGAAGCAGCCATGCAGCGCGAGCTGGGCAAGACCCAGGACTATGCCGAAGGTGTGCAAGCTTTCATCGCCAAACGCCCACCTGTGTTTGTGGGCCAATAAATACTGAAGCAGCCTATGCCAAGTCACACCACACCGACTGACCTGCTAGACCCGATTGAAAAGGCCAGCCGTGACGAGATCACAGCGCTGCAAATCCAGCGCCTGAAAGCCACGCTGGCCAATGTTTATCAGAACGTTCCGTACTACCGGCAAGCTTTTGACGCAGCAGGTGTTCACCCCGGCGATTTCAAAACGCTGGCTGACCTGGCCAAATTCCCTTTCACCACCAAAAAAGACCTGCGCGCCAATTACCCGTTTGGCATGTTTGCGGTGCCGCAGTCGCAAGTCATGCGCATTCATGCGTCCTCAGGCACCACAGGCAAGCCGACGGTGGTGGGTTACACCGCAAAAGACATCAGCCACTGGGCTGACCTGGTGGCCAGGTCGATTCGCGCAGCGGGTGGCCGCGCCGGTGACATGGTGCATATTTCTTACGGTTACGGCCTGTTCACAGGCGGCCTGGGTGCGCACTACGGTGCTGAGCGTCTGGGTTGTACGGTTATCCCCATGTCGGGCGGGCAGACTGAAAAACAGGTGCAGCTCATTGAAGACTTCAAGCCGCGCATCATCATGGTCACGCCGTCGTACATGCAGGTCATCATCGAAGAATATGCAAGGCTCGGTCTGGATGTCAGAAAATCGTCGCTGGAGATCGGAATTTTTGGTGCAGAGCCCTGGACCAATGCCATGCGCCGGGACATTGAAGCGGCAACGGGCATGGACGCCGTCGATATTTATGGCCTGTCTGAAGTCATGGGACCCGGTGTGGCCAGCGAATGCGTCGAATCAAAGGACGGCCCGGTGATCTGGGAAGATCATTTTTACCCTGAAGTCATCCACCCTGACACGGGTGAGCTGGTCGCTGACGGCGAGGAGGGCGAGCTGGTTTTCACGTCACTGACCAAAGAGGCGTTTCCCATCATTCGCTACCGCACACGCGACCTGACGCGGCTGCTTGCGCCCACGTCGCGTGCCTTCAGGCGCATGGGAAAAATCGTGGGGCGCTCGGACGACATGCTGATCATTCGCGGTGTCAATGTCTTCCCTACCCAGATTGAAGAGCTGGTGCTGGCGCACCCTGAGTTGACAGCGCTGTACCAGCTGGTCGTAACACGCAGCGCCCATCTGGATGAGGTGGAGGTGCTGACGGAACTGCAAAGCACAGGCGTGCCTGCTGCTCAGGTAGCCGCCATCCAAAGTGCGTTGGAGTCGCGGATCAAAAACCTGGTCGGCATCAGTGCCAAAGTGTCTGTGCTCCAGCCAGGCGCGATTGAACGTACCCAAACCGGCAAGTCGCGCCGCGTGGTTGATAAAAGAGACAAAACATGACACCTCAAGAACTTGCAACTGCCGTTGGTATTGGCATGATGGCCAATGACAAAGCCTCCAGCGGGCTGGGGATGCACCTGACGCACATCAGTCCCGGCGCTGCGCATATCGACATGCCCGTGCGTCCCGACATGCTTAATGGCCACAACACCTGCCACGGCGGCTTTATTACCACGCTGGCTGATTCAGCCTTTGCCTTCGCCTGCAACTCTTACAACGAGCTCACTGTTGCATCAGGTTTGAGCGTGGATTTCGTCGCGCCGGCTTTTTTGGGTGATGTGCTGACAGCCCGCGCCAGTGAAGTGTCGTTAAGTGGCCGCACGGGTGTTTACGATGTGATGGTCTTCAACCAGAACGGTGACTGTGTTGCTGTGTTTCGCGGGCGCTCGCACCGCATCAAGGGCAAGCAGGCGGTGTCGATGGGCGACAATCAAGCGCATGTCTGAATCCCTTTCCCGCATTCCTGAGCCTGTATTTGACGTTCAATTAACACACCAGCTCAAAAACCTGTTTGAAGAGCAGATTGTTTTTAACAAACTGATGGGTTTGAAGCTGCTGGCTTTGAGCGCTACCCAGGCACATGTCAGTCTGGCCATGCGACCTGAACTGGTGGGCAACTTCAGTGAGGGCCGTTTGCATGGCGGTGTGATCAGTGCAGCGCTTGACACCACAGGCGGCATCGCCGTCACAGCCGCCCTCTGCGCCCGGTATCCAGCCGACAATTTTGCAGAGCACGAAGCCCGTTTTGCCAGGCTGGGCACCATTGATTTGCGCATCGACTATCTGCGCCCGGGTGTCAGTCCGTGTTTTGAGATGCGGGCGGAAGTGATCCGGCTGGGCTCACGCATTGCCAACACGCGCATGGAGTTCTTTGCCAACGACGGAAAACTTCTGGCGACGGGTAACGGTGTTTACATTGTGTCTTGAGCGGTTTCAATCTTGCGCGGCTTGCCTGCATCGTCAATCGCCACATAGGTCAGGCTGGCTTCAGTGACCTTGACATAACTTTTCTGGCTGCGAAAGCGCTCGGCATAAACCTCGACCTGCACCGTGATGGAGGTGTTGCCAATCCGCGTGACCTCGGCAAAAAAGCTCAAAATATCGCCCACCCGCACGGGTTGCTTGAAAACAAACTGGTTCACAGCCACTGTGGCCATGCGCCCATTCACATAACGGGCAGGCACCACAGAGCCTGCCAGGTCAACCTGGGCCATGACCCAGCCGCCAAAGATATCGCCATTGGCGTTGCAGTCCGCCGGCATGGGGATGACTTTGAGCACCAGTTCCTTGTCTGTGGGCAAGGCAGCGGTTGGCGCGTTCAAGGGCGTGGTGGTGTGAGTACTTGAGTGATGGCTTGATTCGTTGGGCATAGGCACAATCTGCAGTAAAACTAACAATGATTGCGATTGTCTCCTATGCGTTCGATGAGCCCTGCTGCAACTGATCCTGCTGAACCGCCAACCCCTGACACTGGCCCCAAACTGCCGCCAAGGTCTGACTGGGACACGCTCAAGCGGCTTTTCCCCTACCTGTGGGACTACAAATGGCGGGTGCTGGCCGCCTTGAGCTTCATGCTGTTTGCCAAGCTGGGCAACGTCGGCGTACCGCTGCTGCTGAAAAATCTTGTTGATACCATGAACATCAAACCAGGTGACACCCAGGCTTTGCTGGTTGTCCCTGCAGCCCTGTTGTTGGGTTATGGTTTGCTGCGTCTGTCGACATCGCTGTTTACCGAGCTGCGTGAACTGGTGTTCTCGAAGGCCACCGAAGGTGCATCGCGCAAAATATCGCTGGAAGTTTTCAGGCATTTGCATGCACTGAGCTTGCGCTTTCACCTGGAGCGCCAAACTGGCGGCATGACGCGCGACATCGAGCGCGGCACACGCGGTGTGCATTCACTGATCTCCTATTCGCTGTACAGCATCGTCCCCACGCTGATTGAAGTGACGCTGGTCCTGAGCATTTTGGCTGTCAAGTTTGACA
>Ga0207936_1000272_pt1 | contig 11382 bp, 5 predicted proteins | sample LakMenEpi19Nov10_FD_150715 | JGI IMG/M metagenome (GOLD analysis project Ga0207936, IMG submission 150715) | Freshwater microbial communities from Lake Mendota, WI - 19NOV2010 deep hole epilimnion (SPAdes) | ecosystem: Environmental > Aquatic > Freshwater > Lake > Epilimnion/Euphotic zone ... | reverse complement strand
ATGATACTTACAAAAAGTGGCTTCGCTATTAAGGCTATGACTTCGCTATTAATCACTTTTGTAAGCTACTATCCCTTTAAGGGAGTCCACCTTTGAATGTGGAGAGACCTGCTTTACTGCAGCTAGTCTGAACTAGTAGCTGTTCACTGGACACTGGGCCCTGCAGAAGTGGAGAAGGGCTAACTTGACCCAGCTTTTATAGTCAGGCTGAGGTGAGGAAAAGATGAGTCATAACCCCTAGGTGATGCAGGGAAGGGGGGAGATGTTGAGTCATAACCCTTAGTAGATGCAGGAAGGGGGGAGATGTTGAGTCATAACCCCTAGGTGTTAGGCCTGACTAAAACAGGTTTTAGAGGTTCTTGACCTTTTAACAATGCATGATGAAATTCATTCAAACTTAGAATAATCTTTACAATATAGGTTAGAATGACATACACATGCATTAATGCACAAACTTTTAGATAAAAAGATTTGCTTTTGAATATAATATGTGCGCTTATAAATAATCTGTTTGCCTTTAGATATAATATGTGCGCTTATAAATAATATGAAGAAAAGCCCTGTGCTTATAAATAATTTAAATAAAAGATATGTACTTCATAAATCATATCTTTTATGGCCTGCAAATTTGAATGAATGTTATTTCTGTTTTTCAAATGTTGCTTTGATTTAAAATAAACAATCCCCAATTATGCCAAGAAGTGTGAATAATATTAAGCTGAATGAGAATATGATTTTTAGCCCTGGGACAAATCCCACATGTTTACATATGCTGTCTACTGTTAAATAGAACATGTATATTCAGAGAATAAAACCCATCATGGACAAGATATCCACTCCAGTTTTATGAGCACTATGTACACTGTGTCCTTGCACTTTTAGTCCCAGCTTCTTATGTTCATCTATTCTTCACACTGATGTAAGATGATAGATATGCGCACTGGTAAAGATGTCCAAGTGTCTTTTAAGCACTGGTAAAGATGTCCAGTGTCTAGATGATGTTGATGTGAGGTGGATGAGCCCCTAGGTAGGTAGGTGCTGTGGAACCTGGGGAGGCTGTGGAGGAGGTAGGACGTGGCTGTGGAGGAGGCAGGACGTGGCTGTGGAGGATGCAGGACGTGGCTGTGTAACAGAAGGACTGGCTGGATATGGTGAGTCCTCTTTTTGTCCTCGTTTGTCCTCTATATGTCCCTGTACTTGTCCTTTGTTGAGACCATATATGTAGTCCCAAGGTGTCCTCTTGAGGTTGTAGAGGACAGATAACCTCGTAACCTCGAGGTTAAGATCCCAGTAGGGGGGTATAGTGCCATGTAGAACCTACCCGTGTTGAGTAGGTCAGAGCTGACATGCGTCCCTGTGGATGCCTTCCCAGCTACATATTCTTGGGCCAAAATTGTGTTAAGTTTTATGAGGTCACAAAGAGGCCTCGCCTTATTCACTTTCCCCTTGGTCAACATGAGGAAGAAAAATAAAATTTTGTTAAAATTTTATGTCAATTGATTGGGCCAATTGATTGTGCAAATTAAATATTGGCGACCTTTAGCACAGTTCCATTCTTGTAATTGTTTTTAATTCTATGGTGCTGTGTATGTAGGCATATGTCTGCCAACCCAATTGCGCAAGTAAAATAATTTGCTTTTAATAAAATAATTAATTTGTCAGCCTAAAGTGGGTGAGAGTCTGCTTCTGTTGTGATGTAGAAGAGATGATGCATGCCCAGTTGTAGCTCTTTGTGCTTGTGGCTGAATATAGAAATATTTATAAAATTTATAAAATTTTTAATGAATTTATACTTACGTTGATGCTGTGTAACGTAGTGTTCCTCATAATAAATGTGTATAAAATAAAATTTAATAAATTATAAAATTATTATAAAATATTATAAAATTCTTATGGAATGTTTCTTACCCATATCCTGTGATAGGGATCCTTGTTATTGCAGCGTCCATAAGGAAAACAGTATCTTGATGCAGTGAGTTTGTGCAGTGTCCTGCTGTTGATGGAGATTTTGGAATGAGGGGAAGGGGGAGAGATAGTACTGGCTCTCCCTTTATATTTATCAACCAGATATAGTCATGGTGGGCTCCTATGAGGAGGATCTGCTCACTATAGTTTCATTCCTGCTCATGATCTATACTGCGTTCATACTGACAGCTGCAATCATTGTAGTTGAAGACATCATAGAATATCGCCTGTGGCGATGGCTGCTGCAATGAGGATGTGTTCCCCTGTGGAGATGAGGCGATGTCTTGCATCTCGTTGGAGGCCTAGTGTTCCAACCAATACTCCTGTGAATGGAGTCGTGAGTGAGCTAAGAGTCGAGCAGGGGCTGAGCTCTAGTAACTCAAGCTACTTAGATGGATTTAGCTTGGAGCTAACCATGAGGGTGCTCAGTGTCTATAAGAGGCAAAAGATGCAGGAGCTTCGTGTTGCTGAAGAAGGGGAGGAGCCAGATGCCGATGCCCTGGCATCTATCGTCCGTAATCAGCCTTCTGATTCTGAAGAGGAGTGTAGTGAGCACTCTCTTTGCTATGCCAATGTGAGTGAGCGGGTCAGTGAGGAGCCTGAGGGGCGTGTTCCTGTGTCTTTCTATGAGGATCTCCTCATGGAAGCTGCTGCTCAAGAGGCCGCTGAGGAAGCTGCTGGTGGGGAGGCTGATGCTGCTCCGATGCCTGCTGATGATGAAGCTCAGGTTGAGATGGCCGACGAGATCTTTCCTGGTGTGTTTGATGATCATGGGGTCCCTGATGAGCATGACGCGATGGAGGGTGAGGTGGTGGACGATGACTCTGTCTACTCTTCCTCATCATCTAGTGCTCATGATGGGAATGATGAGAATGAAGCCCAGATAGGTGATGGCCATGAGGATGAGGGTGAGCACGTCGAGCATGTGGATGAAGGGGTGCAGATGCCTCCAGCTCATGATGATACCGCTTACCATACTGAGGGCGTGGACCATATCATGCTTGGATGGTATGCGAACCTGTATCCTACAATGCGTATCAAGAAAATGTTACCTGACTTTGTGCCCTACCCCCACTGCTGGCAGGTGGATGGGTCATGCGCTCCCATAAGGAAGTCTGTCAGCTTCCTGTGTGGACCTGCGCCTGCTGCTGTGACTGTCTACCTGTGGAAGTCAATGAAACAGACCATCATCCTCGAGAGGGGTTTGAATGTGATCAGCTGGGACCGTTGCAGGACCTTTGCTGATGTTGGCGGACACACTGCTCCTGAAAATGGTGACTCCTACTATGGGATCTCATTCGAGACAGATGGCCAACACAAGTGGGAGTTGGTGTATCCCTCCAATGATGGAGGAGGAGTTGTTCCGGCCCAGGATCCACTTGACATTGTGGAGATCTGGGATACCTTGTTCCCGCCCAATAAGTTGATTGTGGTCACCCCTGAGAGCGAGCCCCACTCCCTGGAGTCTCTGTGTCGCTCTACTCTGGGTGATCACTTCGTGTGGGCCTACATGCGGAGGCTGAGTCTTCCTATGGAGCCTAGTGTGCTGAGAACTACCTTCTACGACCTCTACGAGTATCCTCGCTTCATTCATCCCCTGGATGTTGGCCCTTGTGTGGAGCTGCCTGTGATCCCTAGGAATTTCTAGAATGAAGAATGTCTGTAGAAATTATTAGTGGGTGTAGAAGAAAGTAGTCTCAGAAGTAATATCATTTTTATAAAATGTATGATGATGTTTTGAGAAAATAAAACAGTAAAAACTTGCTTATTATGTTGTACAAGTTTCTCGTGATACTGACCCTTTAAATCATGTCTGAAAATAAATGTGCGCATGATAAACTCTATGTTAATGGCCTTATTTATGATAAAATGAAATGGGATTTAAAACGCAATATTTTCCTGATGACATGTGTATGAGTGTAATGTACACTATGTGTCGGTACATAGATTTACTGCTTGTCCTACTATGTAGTAGAGTGGGTCAGTATTTTTAGAAAGTTTTTGTCTTTTCTTTCTAATTTGAAAAGGAAAATTGTCTTTTTCTTTGCAATAAGAAATGAGGAGAATCTCTCATGATTACGCCAAGATTCATTAATTAGAAATCTCAACAGGTTGACCCATTCTATTGGGTGTATTATGAGCTGTTGCTTTTTCATGGGTTGGCTTCAGCGTTTATCTTTCTAATCTGATACAGTAGGGTAAAATATTGGTGTATCGGGCTTCAGTCTGGTGTTGAACAGTGAAGGAGTGACTCACTAGAAAGGATAGCAATTTATGTGTGAAAGTACTGGCCATAGGATTATTTTTAAACCGTTACCTTTCATTCCTTTCCGCTACATTTCTGACATGTAATTGAACATGAAAAATCCAAACGATACATTGTTGTAATCGTGTATCTCCATTAAAGGAGGTTGTCTTGAGATTTTACTGCTATTATATTTTTACCTTTTTCTTTTGTAGACGAAAAATGAACCTTTTTGAAGAAAGGATTAGAAAGCAGATTGAAAAATCCAAGAAGGAGGCAGCTGAGAAAGCTGCTAAAGAGTATGAGAGATCCTTGACTGTTCAGTATCAACCGATACACAATGTTACTGTAGAGATGGCTACCGTTACTGAGACTCAGAGTGTTTTTGTTACTGAGCCTAAAGCCAACAAGGAAAAGAACATTAGTACTGAGAAAACAGTGGTTGTGACAGAAACCCTGTCCCCGTTTCCTTCCTTGACCACTCTGTCCCCATCCAAAGATGTGTATGAAAAGAGGGTGAAAGATGCTGTTGAGAAAGCAAAGAAAGAGAAAAGTGATTATGAGTATCGTGCTGAACAGGAGTATCTGTATCAGAACTTAACCCGGTCCCTTCTGTATCCTGATTTGTCGGCCAAGTCCCCGCCTACTCCGTCTCCGCCCCTGGCCACTATGCCGGACAAGTTGTCCACTGGACTGTCTGTGCAGCACACTGAGGGAGGCTTACTGGTAACGGTGAACTTGAGCACCTACAGTGGGATTGCTGGGTTGCTTGGTGTTATGGGAATAGGTAATTTATTAAAACTAGACTTACTTGCTTATTAGAAAACAACAGGAATTAATTGTGGCGTTGATTATCAGGAGTGCTGTTTGCTGCTATCCTGTACCTGTTTGTGTACCTGTTATGCAAGTGCAAGTTCTACTGCTGTGCTGGTGTGCAGGTAACAAAAATGTTGCAAGTACTTACCTATATATCATAATTACCATAATACTTATGTTAAGTGGGTCTGCAATGTAGATTTTTAATTGCAAGGTTGCACCTGAAAATGAGAGAGCTGACCTGTCTGGGATTGAGCTGAATGACCAGAATCCTAACATCCTACGAGGTCCGGCGCATGCTCTGTATGCTGGTGAGCCTGAAATTCAGGTGGCTGAACATGACTTCATGTTCAGTGAGGCCACGGGTAGCTCTGGCTTGTCCGTGGCGGACCCCAATCCGTTGGTGGATTTGAGGAGGTCCGATGAGAGAAAGAAGTCCGAGTCGGAGGACTCAGAGGATGAGATGAGGAGCATCTCCCTGTCTGGTTGCTCCTACAATCTGCCTGATGACTATGCAAATATGGGCAGGCTTGAGTCCCAGATCAAGCGCAGCCTGTTTGCTAAGGCCTCCATGGCCCTGCTGCTGAAAAGGAGAAATGTTAATTAAATTAGTCCTTTATTTGCATGTGAATTTGCTTGTGTCATAGCGCTTCTCTCAAAAGTAAACGTTTTGTTTCAAAATATTTTTACGATGGGTCGACTTTTATAACGCCCTATCATGGGTCGGGTTTTACATATGGGCGTGCGAGTAAACCGTTCTGACCCGTTGAAAATTGTGTCCGCGGCAGGAGGGGGGGGGTACGTAGAAGATTCTAGGAAAAGAGGTTGCTTTTACACCATGCTGAGATTTCGGCTGTTTAGCAAAATGAAGATGTATTTGAAGTACTGATTTAACACTCATATTATACACTTTCGCTAGCTTATTCAGATAACCCGTTGTGAATAGAAATCATAACTGAGAGATTTTCATTTTAAATTATTTTTGCTATGACATGACTAAATTTTAAGTAGCCGCCTAAAATTCTTGGTGGAGATGCGCAACCGTCTACCCCTTTGTTCATAATTAGTCACCTGCTGCCATGGTCAAAACGTTTTGCTGTTATAGTGATGATTACTGCGATTCATCTGATGTTTTTACTGTGAAAAATGTGCATTCGAAACTTATATTAATCCATTCGTTATAACGTTTCATAAGTTTATTCGTTTTTGTTGCGTTTTGCTGCGTTTCCGGCTTTTTTCATCATGTTTCTCTGTCCGAAAAATACGGTCTTGTATCTGCGTGTAAATTTTTACTAAATGCTTCTTTATAGCCTGTTCCGCGGATTAATCTTGAGGATAGAGTCTAAGAAAATCCACCAGTTAACATAGCGTAAAATCCGCAAATATTTTGTAAATTTTTCTACCGCGTACCGTAAATTTTTGAGAGCCGGTTATGCAATATTTTTCTACCGTATTTTTTGAAAGTTTTTCTGTATCTTTATTAGTAATCTTATAATTTGCCGAAGAAGCAGAAATAGGTTTCTTATTAAATTTAGACATAACAATTTTATTGTTCTTTAATGCGACTTCATAACGTTTTTTAGTTATATTAATATAATATTCTCTATCCTTGTCATTATAATCTATTTTACATAATGTACTGTCATTAATACCTATCTTATTTATTTCTTCACAAAAAATCTCTATATTTTTATAAGCATCTTTGCTATTTTTAACTATATTATCTATATCTTCATAGATTCCCTCTTTAAATATATTTCCTAGATTATTTTTGTCTGCCAAATTATATTTTGACGCATTTTCCATATCTAATATATCTTTATACGTATTGATAATTCTATTAACTGTAGATAATATACAAACGTCTTTGTCATAATCTTCAAGGATATTGTAAATTTCTATACATGCTTCCATAGATTCATTAAAATTTATCCAATCTTGAGGTGCTACCTTATTTAATAAGACCTTTCTTTTAAATCTCTCTAAATCATTAATATTTGCTAAAGATTTACGAATCTTTAGATAATTATTATTATTTAATAATTTGTCAATATCATCATAAGATTTATTAATATTTTTAATATTAATCATAGGTGCTAACAGTTTCTCTTTATAATATCGCGAACCAAATGCTGTCACACATCTATTTAATACATCTATTAAAGGTTTATCATTTTGATATAATCCCAAAATATTTAATTGAACTGCCGAATTAAACTCAATAGTCATATTATTATTATTTTCTAGAATTTCTGGTATTTGTAATTCTTTAATTATATCAGCATTATGTTCATAGGCAAATTGTAGCAAACAACAAAATCCTTCGCGAGATATAGTAAGTTTTTCCATATTAAGTAATTCAATTATAGATATTAGCCCCTTTTTCATAAAGAATGCTTTCTCTAAAATTTGCGTTTGATTTACTATGTTTTTAAAAAACTCAATATACTTGCAATCACCCCATTTGTAATGAACTAATATATTATTTATATTCAAGTTTTTTAATATCTTTTTCTTCTCCTTTTCTTCAATTTTATCTCCTAATATAATTAATTCAATGGGATTATATGTACTTATCATTCTAAAAACTTCGTCAGTCGCAAGTTCTGGATCATCTTTTGTAGAACCTACCTCATATATAAATGTTTTTCCCGTTGATAAATCTATCCCTGATATTCCAGCAATAACATAGTTATTTATAATTTCATAAATTATAACCATCATATAATTACTCCTTTTATCCGTAATATTTATATTTGAACCTGGTGATAATATCTCGGCAACATTACGTTTCCTATTTTTATTTTCGCCCATTTCTTGTTCCTGTTGAATAATTACTATAGTATAATTATTATTCAGCAATATTTGCGTAAATTTACTAACAGAATGAATGGGAAATCCTGCCATTACTGGATTATTTAAGGATATTTCAGGTATAGATTTATTCTTTTTAGTTGTTTGTATTCCACATATATCTGCTATTTTATATATATCATTATCATTATTGTTATTCTCACATATTGTATACATTTCATAAAAAGAACCTACTTGTAAAAGAACTATACATTTATCACCATATTGCTCTTTGTATTTTTTCATATATTCAATATATTCATTTATTATCATTATCATTATAATATATATAATATATTCTTAAATAAAAATAATATAAGAAATATTATAGTAATATATATAAATATGGAAAAAGAATTTAATGATGTCTTAAGAAAACTAAATGATATTGATTTAGAAATTATGGGTTTGTCTGATACAGTAAAACTCGAATTTTATAAATATTATAAACAGGCAAAAGAAGGCGATTGTAATATAGATAAACCCTGGTTTGTTAATGTTACAGCATGTGCTAAATGGGAATCGTGGAATAGCATTAAGGGATTGAGTAAAGAAGATGCTATGGAAAAATATATAGAATGTTATAAAATCTATATTGCAAATTAGATTAGTTCTTCAGCAGTAATTTTCTTAGTCTTTCAGTTTCTTCCTTGATTTTATCTAATTCTTGTTTATCTTCTTTTTCCTTTTCTTTAACCATTTCAATTTCTTTTTCTATAAATGATTTGTTCTCTTTATTAAAAGTATTTTTCAATTTTTCAATTTTCAGTTCTTTTAATTTATCACGGGTTTTTTGTAATTCTTCTTCGGCGGCTCTCTTTGCTTCTTTAGCCAACCCCTCGTTTTTAATATTATTCTTAAATATTTCTAATTTTTCAATATTTTTATTTGCTATTGTTTTTCTATTTTCTTCAATTCTTCTTCTGTCTCTCTTATAATCTTCATTATATATTTCTGTAGTATTATTTTTATAAATATAATTCTTTTCCCTTTCTTTATCTAAATCTGAAACCTTATCAGTATAAAATTTATAAGCCCCTTCATATAAATTTATAAAATATTTATATTTATACAAATTAACCCTTTGTAATGCTATATCGGCGGCATCAACACTATCCGAATATAATATTGTATTAATATTTCTATGTTCGCTTATAGGGTTTATGCTAGCAGTAGATGTCGTATTATCATTAGTAGATGTCTTAGTTTCAATTTTTAATATCATATCAATATCAAAATTAAACCATACTTTATAAAAAATATATGACATTATAATAACATATATAATAAATATTTTTATTAAAATAGATTTGGTATTTGTATTAAATATGATATTATACGCAGATATTAATAAACTGTATCCAATTACAACTATTGTATCTACCATAAACATTATTAAATCATAAATATAATTTATTTGATTGGTAATTACTAAATAAATAAAGTATATTATTATAAAATATTTTAAAAAATATAAGACATATGATATAAATGTATATAAGGATTTACTTGTGTTATATATAGCAGCAATAATATATGTTATACCACCTATTATCCAGCTATTACAACAGATAGCAATTATTAATATATATATTAACCATATAATTATTAAATAAATGTAATTTATTACAAATGTAAGATAATATATAATATTAAATAAATGTAATATATAAATAATCATAAATAATATTAGAATTGCTATTAAAATTATAGGGTATGTTGTTATAAAACTTATATAAAGTCCATATACATTTAAATATTCATCAAACATATTTTTCTCCTTTGTTTCAATTTTAACAGATATTGGGTTATAAGTTTTTACTTCTGTTTTAGTATTTTTATTTACTATAGCAATATCAGGATTTGTCCTATCTGTCAATAAATAATTTTTTTCATATATTCCAAAATTTAGAAATCTATTTGGTATAATATTTTTTTTATCAAAATATATATATACACAATATTGAAATAAATAGTTTAAATAATATTTTATTTTATCAGTACTATCAGTACTATCGAGACTCATTGTTCCTTCATTGAAACCCTCAATATTTTTTATGATTTCTGCTACATTTTTGGCATATTCTATTCGTTTATAGCGAGTACCATCTTTTAACTTCTTAAGATAGTTAATATATAATTCATCGCGTTTATCAAATAAAATATAAAATTTATTAACCTCGTTTTTAATAATAGTTTTAATATTTAACTCATTTTGTTCTTCATTATGAAAAGTATCTTCTATATATTTCTCTAAAATATTATATGCCTTTGTAGTATCATCTTTTATAATTTTTAAAGGGCTATTTGTTTCTGTAAGAACTTTTATATCTATTCCATGTATATTACTTAAAATTGCGTTTCGTATATTTTCATTAATTTTTAAATTATCATTATCTATATTTGCATTTTTAATAGTATGATAATAATTACCTCCTGGTATATAATCTCCCTTATATATATTAGTAATATCAGTTGTTTCTAATATATTACTATGATTAATTATATTACTATTATGACTTCCTAGTATACATATTATAGCCAATGGATCATATGGAAGATAATTATTATACTTGCCTTTTTCAAATGTTTCTATATTTTCACATATTTCATCTTTATTTAAAATAAAATTATTAGAGCATTCTTTATAACATAATAGATTAATTTGTCTAGTTTTAGCATTTTCATCTATTTTTCGTCTCCCATCCTTATTTCCTAAATAATAATATGATGTAGTAAACCATTTTTGCCATTGTTCTGTTGTATTATTACATTGCGATTCCTTTTTTTCTAATATATAAAGAAGATATGGTTCTTTATATGCTATTTTATCACCTTCTTTTATAACAAATAATTCATTTAATTTATCAATTTTATTAGTATCAATTTTATAGGTTGATGTATTTGGAATATTAACAAGAACTTTATTTTTATAAATACATTTTTCCATTTTTTAAATGCCTTTTATGTTAATATTATATTATAATATTTTTATAATCACTTGTATCTTCTTCTTTAACTTCATATTTATTAATACATTTTGTATCATCTATAGTCATTATTTTACAATCGCTATCTATTAAACCATTATTGTTGTCATTGCATTTTAAAGAATATATATATTCTTCTTCTTCATTAAGCTCTTTAATATTAAAACTATGGTCTATATTATAATATGTTGATATTTTAATATCTTTTTTAGGTTCTACTAAATTATATACATATAACATCTTATCGCCAATAATTGGTATTAATGATTTATTAATTTGCGGAAGTTTATCTATATATTCATAGTTAAATGTATATATATTATCATATAAACCTTTTTCAGTATCAGTTCCATTTGAAGGTCTATCTTCTATTATAGGTGGTTTACTTGGTGAAAAATCTTTTGCTATTTCGTTAAAGGTATCATTATAATTATTTATAAATTCTCCCATTTTTGTATAGCCTAAAATTATATTATTAACAAATGCCATAATATTATCTGGTAACCGCATTAT
>Ga0207936_1000271_pt1 | contig 11397 bp, 12 predicted proteins | sample LakMenEpi19Nov10_FD_150715 | JGI IMG/M metagenome (GOLD analysis project Ga0207936, IMG submission 150715) | Freshwater microbial communities from Lake Mendota, WI - 19NOV2010 deep hole epilimnion (SPAdes) | ecosystem: Environmental > Aquatic > Freshwater > Lake > Epilimnion/Euphotic zone ... | reverse complement strand
GAGCAGGTCACCGCTGGCGTTGACGTGGCGGCAGCCCAAAAGCTGGCAGCCAAACTCAAGTCTGGCAGCGGTTTTGACCTGGAAGACTTTTTAAGCCAGCTCCAGCAGATGAAAAGCATGGGCGGCCTGGTCAGCCTGATGGACAAGCTGCCCGCCCAAATGGCGGCCAAGGCCGGCCAGGTGGACATGGGCAAGGCTGAAAAAGACATCAAGCGCAAGGAGGGCATCATTCAAAGCATGACCCCGCTGGAGCGCCGCAAGCCCGAACTCATCAAAGCCACCCGCAAAAAACGCATCGCCATGGGTTCAGGGGTGCATGTGCAGGAGGTCAACCGCTTGCTCAACGAGTTTGAGCAGATGCAGGGCATGATGAAGAAGATGAAGGGCAGCGGGATGATGAAAATGATGAAAAAAATGGGCGGCATGAAGGGTATGCCCAAGTTTTAACGCCTGAAGGCCTGTTTTGGGGCTTTTCAGGTGTCATTTATGGCATTTGACCAATGAATACGGGGGCAAACAGCTCCTGATTTCATAGCTTCAAAGCCACTCGACTATCCTTTTTCTGAGTCCCAGCACGGCAGCCAGCCTACAGTTGGCCGTCACTTCGGGGCGCAGACTCGGGTTATGCCACAACCCGACATTTTCACCCTGAGCTGTATTACGGTTGGCTTGCTACTGATTGCCAAAACCCTGGGTGGCTCGTTCATTGCGCGTTTGCCGCTCAGCACCCCCATGTTGTACCTGGCTGTGGGCATGGCCGTTGGTCCCTGGGGCTGGGGCTTGCTGGTATTGGACGCATTTGACAACATGCAGTTGCTGGAGCGGCTGACTGAAGTGGCCGTGCTGATATCGCTGTTCACGGCGGGCATGAAACTGGAACTGCCTCTGCGGGACAAACGCTGGCGTATTCCGGTTCAGCTGGCCACGGGATCGATGGCCTTGACCGTGGCGGCTATCACGGCTGCAGGCGTCTGGCTTCTGAATTTGCCGCTGGGTGCGGCAGTTTTGCTGGGTGCGATTCTGGCGCCGACGGACCCGGTCCTGGCGTCAGATGTGCAGGTCTCTGACCCAGCCGATCGCGACCGCCTGCGCTTTGGCCTGACGGGCGAAGGCGGGCTGAACGATGGCACGGCTTTCCCGTTTGTGATGCTGGGGCTGGGGCTGCTGGGCCTGCATGATCTGGGCGACTGGCACTGGCGCTGGTGGGCGGTTGATGTGCTGTGGGCTGTTGCGGGCGGCCTGGCCTTGGGCTATGCGATGGGCACGGGGGTGGGGCGGGTGATTATTTACTTGCGTACCCAGCGGCGTGAAGCCTTGGGCTCAGACGAATTTATTGCCCTGGGTCTGATTGCGCTGACATATGGGCTGGCACTGCTCACATGGACTTACGGCTTTTTGGCGGTCTTTGCGGCGGGTCTGGCGCTCAGGCGGATTGACGAGCCGAAGGAGATGGCGACACTCACGCCCAGAATCGAGGCAAGCGAACTCAGTGCGGAAGACCAGCGCGCCACTGGTAGCCATGCGCCGGCCCACATGATGCGGCAAGTCGAACGATTTAACAGCCAGCTGGAAAGCTTTGCCGAGGTGGCCATCGTGCTGGTGGTGGGCGCACTGCTGGCAACAGTCGAATTTCGTTTTGACATGCTCTGGTTTGTTCCCCTGCTTTTTTTGGCGATTCGCCCTGCCGCTGTGGCCATTGGCCTGCTGGGCACAGACGCCAAACACTCCCAGCGACGCCTGATGGCCTGGTTTGGCATACGCGGCATTGGCTCGCTGTATTACCTGCTGTATGCCATCAGTCACGGCATTGCAGAGCCGCTGGCGCAGCAGTTGTTGGCCATCACGCTGGCCGTCATCGTGACATCGGTGATTGCGCATGGCATATCTGTCACGCCGCTGATGACGCGCTATGAAACCCGAAAAAAGGCCGCAAAAGGCTCATAAAAGGCTCATAAAAGGCTCAATTTATATGTGTTTTAGTGCTTAAACCCAATGAATACGGGCGCAAGCAGCTCCTGTATAAATAGCGATTGAGTCAACGTCTTTCTATCTTTTTCATTCAACGCGTACGGTCAAAGTAACAGCCCGCTTTATGGCTACTTCACTGCTAACACAAGTGCAATCAGTTTGTTGAAAAAATCATGCACATCCTGATGAATTTCGTCTGCCGTCATGACAGCTGCAACCCGTTCACGTGGCAACTCAATAGATGGATCGCCATTTCGCAGCGTGTGAAACAAAGACGCATCATTTTTGAAAAGAATCCGCTTGCCATCCACCTGTTGGAAGATGTTTGCGGAAACATCCCGCCAGTTTTTACCTCGGGGCAGCGTTAAATTTTCGTTAGCAAAAAACTCATCGACTGATTGCATGACGCTAGCTGCGAATAAGTCATCTTCCCCAATCTGCAGACTTTGAGCCACCGCCCGCCGCCAGGCTGGCGCGACAAGCAGATAGTTTTCAATGTTTTTTCGGCGCCACTCTGCAAGTGAAGGGTTATCTGCTTCGGGATGAAATGCCTCATCTTGACTGTCGAAGTCAAACAACATGAGATGTTGCACAGAGGGAATAATCTGTTTGAGTGCAGCGAAATGTTCCTTCGCAACTTTTTTCATTTCTGATTTACTGCCACCGCCCATGACTTTAAAGTGAATCTTGTCCATCACTGGCAGCGCATTGCATTGCTCTGCCCAAGCTCGAAGAATGCGCTCATCGCTCTCGCCTTCGACATAGACGATGTAAGGAGAACCTAGAAGTAACGCGATATCTTCATTGGATACTTCTGCCATAGCGCGTAACACTTCGGGTGTGGACTCAATACGCGTTGGTGCCTGCTTAAGCAAGGACAAAATTTGCTTTGGGTCTACACCTTTTGCAAATTCTTCTGCGTGTGTGGCGATAAGAAATTGCACGCCGTTTTCTGCTGATTTTTTTTTGAAATACTCCAGAATTTCACGCTGCAAGTTCACGTGAAGGTGCGCATCAGGCTCATCCAGCAGCATCGTCGTCGGTTGGTAGCCATAAAAGAATGCCAGCAGTGTCAATGTCTGGTGAAAGCCGCTGCCACCGGCAATGATGTCCAAGGCTTTGTTATTCCGAATGCTGTCTGAAGCGACCTTTTTTGAATACTCTACTTTGATGTGAATGTCCTTTCCGTCTTCATATCTGGGACGCGCGAGGGTCACTGAGAACCAACGCTCCACGGTGCTGACCAGCTCAAGCCAATCGGGTGGCAGCGGCGTATTTTTAGTGGCAGGCGTGCCCGCAGGACACACGCGCAGCAATAAATTTCTGAGCACGCTGCCCGGTTGTCCTTTGCCTACTTGCTGGCGTATCGGCCCATCATCAAGCCGCTTTTCCATCGGCTCCAAGCCCGAAAACGGTGGAACATAAGCAATTTTAGGCAGCGACTGTTCGCAATCGCGAAACTTAGTCCAACCGCCGGCGGGTATGGCATACAAGGTTTGACTGGTTTGAAAGCGCAGCTGAACTCCGAACTCACGCTCATGTTGATCGGAATCCCGCCAGTAGACGACGATATCAATCAGAATTAGTTTTGGCGGGCTTTTTTCAGCTGTACGTCCAAGGCCTACAACTTGGTCTTTCCAAAGCAGCCTGAACGCAGGAACCGGCAATGCCGTAAAGCTCGGCAAAATGATTTGAATACCTTTTGATCCTCCGACCTTTCCTTGCTCGCTAGAAAATCCGTCCACGCAAAACTGCCAAATCGCCAACGCCTGCAAAACAGTGCTTTTACCGCTGTTGTTACGCCCCACCAGCAAATCGAAGTCCTTAAATTCATACGATTGCTCGCTGATGCTTTTGAAGTTGCGTAGTGTCAGTTTGTGAATCATTTAAACAGCCTTGTTTTTACAACCTTGCAAGTATTGTGCGCTACGCTATCGGTCAAGCAAATACTGATTTTCTATACCCTGTCTGCTGATATTGGCGCGAATTGCCAAAAATTTCGAGTCAATTCGGATTCTGAAGGTATGTATCTTTAGCTCCCCACTGGCAAAACGTTCCGCAACCCGTTTGGGACTTCACCATTGGCGGCTACCAGGTCATGAAAAAATGGCTCAGCTACCGTGAGCAGCGGGTGCTGGGCCGGGCGCTCACGATGGCCGAGATCATGGAAGTCACCGCGATGGCCAGGCGGCTGGCCGCGCTGGTGGGGCTGCAAGCTGCACTGGACGCCAATTACAAGGCGGTGGCGGTTGCAACCTGGACGTTTGGCAACGCAGACTGAAATTTAAATGCTATTAGTTCAGTAGCTACTTGCGCCCGTATTTATTGGTTTTCAGGTCTATTTGACAGGTAAAATGGCTTAAAAGCATCAAAAATGAGCCAAAAATCCAATAATGACCACCAACACCTGCCCAGCAGGGCTTAAAGCCGACAAAACAAGGCAACTACTTGGCTTGAAGACGGCCGCACAGGCCGTTGTGTGGCAAGATTCCTCTGTCAATTTAGACTTTCACAACTCAAAACCGAAATCACATGACCCATACCAATCGCCGCACCTTCATCATTCACACGGCCGCTGGCGCTTCTGCGCTGGTCGCTGGCCATGCCATGGCTCAGGCAGCTGCGCCTATGGTCAATGAAAAAGACCCAGCTGCCGCTGGCTTGGGCTACGCCGCGGACACCACCAAGGTCGATGCCAAAAAGTACCCCAAGCACACCAAAGAGCAAAATTGCGCCAACTGCCAGTTGTACACAGGCAAACCCAAAGAAGCCGCCGGCCCTTGCCCACTGTTTGCTGGCAAGCAAGTCACGGCCAAGGGCTGGTGCAGTGCCTGGGTCAAGAAAGCGGCCTGAGTGAGCCAGCGGGCGCGAATAGCCCCGCACAACTGGCCAAGCGGCCAGACTTGGCAGGCTTCATCGGCTCCGGATTCATGTCCCGACATAATAGTGACATGAATCAGACCTGATACCCGCTGAAGCAAACTTTGACCACCCTGCCAGACACTTTTAAAACGCCGAACGCCCTTACTTTGAGTGAGCTGAGCTGCACACGGGGTGGCCGCCAGCTCTTCAGTGGTGTCACGCACCAGGTGTTGCCAGGCCAACTTTTGCGGGTAAAAGGACTCAACGGTGCGGGTAAAACCAGCCTGCTGAGGATGCTGTGTGGCTTGCTGTTGCCCAGCAGCGGCCAGGTGTTGTGGCGTGGAAAGCAAATCTCCGCTCATCGAGAAAGTTTCGGACAAGACTTGGTGTACCTGGGTCATGCCGCTGCTTTGAAAGACGAGCTGTCACCGCTTGAAAACTTGTTGGACGCTTGCGCACTGGGCGGGCGGGCGCCTGACGCTGCGGCTGCGATGACCGCCCTGCGAGCCGCAGGCCTGCGCGGCCATGAGCGAACGGCCGCACGCCGACTGTCACAAGGCCAAAAGAGGCGCAGCGCCCTGGCACGGCTGGCCTTGAGCCAACACGCCCCGCTGTGGATTCTGGACGAGCCCTTCAACGCACTGGACACCGCCGCCAATGCCTGGCTGACGAGCCTGATCGAAGCGCATTTGCACCGTGCAGGCATGGTGATATTGACCAGCCACCAAGACACGCCAATATCCGCGCGCAACCAGCAGGACTTGACGCTATGACAGGGCTGTTGGTGGTTCTGCGTCGTGACCTGCGCGTGGCGCTGCGCAGGCGCAGCGATACGTTTTCAACACTGATTTTTTTTGTGATGGTGGTCAGCCTGTTTCCGCTGGGTGTGGGGCCTGAACCGCAATTGCTGCGCACCATGGCACCCGGCGTGTTGTGGGTCGCTGCCATGCTGGCATCCATGCTGTCGCTGCCGCGCCTGTTTGCTGACGACCACGCCGACGGAACTTTAGAGCAGCTGCTGCTGTCAACACATTCGCTGGCCTGGCTGGTGCTGGGCAAAACGCTGGCGCATTGGGTTGGTTCGGGTTTGCCTCTGGTGTTGTTGTCTCCTGTGCTGGCTTTGCAGTTTGACTTGTCTGCCTCGGCTACCGGGGTACTGGTGCTGTCGCTGCTGCTGGGCACGCCCATTCTGAGTCTGGTGGGCGCGATGGGCGCAGCGCTGACGGTTGGCTTGCGCGGCTCCAGCGTTTTACTGTCTTTGCTGGTGTTGCCTTTAACAATTCCAGTGCTGATTTTTGGCGCAGGAGCTGTTGAGGCTCACACCGCTGGCTTGGGGGTAGCGGGGCATTTCTCTTTGTTGGGTGCGCTGCTGATTGTGAGCGGGATGGCATCGCCTTGGGTTGCGGCGGCTGCGCTGCGGATTTCAATGGAATAACAATTGGTCGTGCTGAATAAAATACCAGACAAGAATTAGGAATTTAAGCAAGTGCCCACAAGCAATATCAACTGGTTTTACTTTGCCGCGCCGCAACGCTTTTACCCACTGGCGGGCAAACTTGTGCCATGGTTTACGGCGGCTGGCATCCTGCTGGCGGCTTATGGCCTGTATTTGGGCTTGTGGGTTGCACCGACCGATGCAACCCAGGGGCAGGCCTACAGGATCATCTATGTCCATGTCCCCACCGCCTGGATGTCGATGGTGATTTATGTCGCCATGGCAGGTTGGGCTGGCGCGGGGCTGGTGTTTAATTCGCGCCTGTCGTCCATGATGGCTTGCGCGCTGGCGCCGACAGGTGCTTTGATGACGTTTTTGGCACTGTGGACTGGCGCACTATGGGGCAAGCCCACGTGGGGCACGTGGTGGGTGTGGGACGCACGCCTGACCTCTGAACTGGTGCTGCTGTTTTTGTACATCGGCTTCATGTCGCTTCATGCATCCATTGACGACGTACGACGTGCTGACCGTGCCGCCGGGCTGCTGGCGTTGATTGGCGTTGTCAATGTCCCGATCATTTACTTTTCAGTCAAATGGTGGAATACCCTGCACCAAGGCGCGTCCATCACCATCAAGGGCTCTAGCATGGCCACGCCCATGTTGATGGGTATGCTGGTCATGGCGCTGGCATTTTGGGCCTACTGCATTGCATTGGCCTTGATGCGGGTACGGGTGATTATTCTGGATCGTGAGCGCCACACGGCATGGGCGCGCGCCGAGATGGGAGCAGATTGATGTGGAACAGCTGGTCTGACTTTTTGGCCATGGGCGGCTATGGCTTGTTTGTTTGGGGCTCGCTTGGGGTGTGCGCGCTGGTCTGCGTGTTTGAGCCGATTTTGCTTAACCTCAGACGCCGTGCGCTTTTGGCTGAGGTGCGTGAGCAAGGGGCACTAGACAAGGGACAATCAGAATTATGAAACCTAGAAGCAAACGTTTGATCGCCATTGCCTGTGGGCTCGCAGCCTTGGGCGTGGCCACTGCGTTGGTATTGAACGCATTTAACAGCAACCTTGTGTTTTTCTTCAGTCCCACGCAAGTCGCGGCAAATGAAGCGCCCCAAGGCCGCAGCTTTCGCATTGGCGGTCTGGTTGAAGAAGGCAGCATCAAACGCGAAACCCAGGGCCTGACCACACGGTTTGTTGTCACCGATTTGGCCAAGACCATTCCCGTCACTTATACCGGTCTGCTGCCCGATTTGTTCAAAGAAGGCAAGGGCGTGGTGGCACAGGGCAAGCTCGGGGCTGACGGCATCTTCAGGGCCGACCAGGTGCTGGCCAAGCATGATGAAAACTACATGCCGCCCGAAGCCGCCGATGCGTTGGCAAAAGCCAAAGCAGGCGCTCCCCAGCAGACCAGCAAAACGCTGAAGCCGTATTAAACCCGTTTCAAACATTTTTAATTGAGCGCACCCCATGATCAGTGAACTTGGACACTTCGCCTTAATTTTGGCCTTCATGATGGCACTGTCGCAAAGCGTGCTGCCGCTGATTGGCGCGCACACAGGAAACGCTGCGTGGATGGCGCTGGCACGACCATCTGCGCGTGGGCAATTTTTGTTTATCGCCATTTCATATGGCTGCCTGACGTACGCCTTCGTTACCAACGATTTTTCAGTTCAATTGGCGGCGCAGCATTCCAACAGCATGTTGCCCATGATGTACAAAGTCACTGCTGTGTGGGGCAACCACGAAGGTTCGATTTTGCTGTGGTCATTGATCATGGGTGGCTGGACGCTAGCTGTCTCTATTTTTTCCAAACAGCTTGATGACCGCATGATTGCCCGGGTACTGGGCGTGATGGGATTGGTGAGCTGCGGCTTTATTTTGTTCACACTGCTAACGTCCAACCCGTTTACCCGCCTGCTGCCTGCTGCGCCTGACGGGCAAGACCTGAACCCGCTGCTGCAAGACCCGGGCATGATCATTCACCCACCCATGCTCTACATGGGCTATGTTGGTTTTGTAGTGGCGTTTGCGTTTGCGATTGCAGCGCTGCTGTCGGGCCGGCTGGACGCAGCCTGGGCGCGCTGGTCACGGCCCTGGACGACGGTTGCCTGGTGCTTTTTAACGCTTGGCATTGCGCTAGGAAGCTTTTGGGCTTACTACGAGCTGGGCTGGGGCGGCTGGTGGTTTTGGGATCCTGTTGAAAACGCCTCCTTCATGCCATGGCTGGTGGGCACAGCGCTGATTCACTCATTGGCAGTGACTGAAAAGCGTGGCGGCTTCAAAATGTGGACGGCATTGCTGGCCATCATGACTTTTTCGCTCTCACTGCTGGGTGCTTTCATTGTTCGCTCGGGCGTACTGAGTTCTGTTCATGCGTTTGCAACTGACCCGGAGCGGGGTATCTTCATTTTGATTTTTCTTGTGTTAGTGGTCGGAAGCTCGCTGGCGCTGTTTGCGTGGCGCGCACCACGGGTCGGTTTGGGAGGCAGCTTTGAGCCAGTTTCGCGCGAATCCATGCTGCTGGCGAATAATGTTCTGCTGGTGGTGGCCGCAGCCGCTGTACTGTTGGGCACGCTTTACCCACTTGTGATTGACGCACTGGGTATGGGCAAGTTGTCGGTTGGACCACCGTACTTTGTGGCGGTATTTGTGCCGCTGATAGCGCCGGCTCTGTTCTTGATGGGCGTGGGCCCGATGACGCGCTGGCGTCAGGCTGAGGTGATGGACCTGACCAAACGGCTGCGCTGGGCGATTGGTGTCAGCGTGGCGAGTGCCATCATTGCGCCTATGGTGCTGGGGACATGGAAGCCCATGACAGGTTTGGGTTTGCTGCTGGCCGTCTGGGTTGGCAGTACGGCTGTGGTGAACCTGATTGACAAAGTGCGTGAGCACCGCTCACCCAGCTGGCTGACCCGCTTCGCATCGCTGCCGGGTAGCTACTACGGCATGTTGTTGGCACACTTTGGCATTGCCGTGTTCATCCTCGGCGTGACAGTGGTCAGCAGCTTTCAAAGCGAAAACGATGTGCGCATGGAGCCGGGTGAAACGGCCGCCGTCGGCGGCTTCACCTTCAAACTGGACCAGGTGGTGCAATCCAAGGGCCCCAACTTCACGTCAGCCAAAGCCACCCTCACTGTGACGGATGGCGAAAAAATTATAGCTACCCTGCGGCCAGAACGCCGCTTCTACACCGTACGCAGCATGCCGATGACTGAGGTAGCGATTGACCGGGGTGTGACGCGCGATTTGTATGTGGCATTGGGCGAGCCCGTCAGCGCCACAGCCTGGAGTGTTCGCCTGCATTACAAGCCGTTCGTTAACTGGATCTGGTTTGGCTGCGTGTTGATGGCACTTGGCGGCTTGTTGGCAGTGCTGGACAGGCGCTACCGGGCTGTCAAGGTGGCAGCCAAGAAAGCGTCGCCTGTTGTTGAGCCTTCTGAGGGAATGCCCGCAACACCTGTTACAGCAAAAGTCCAAGCCTGATGAACAGCGTCACCTTCAAGCGGTTTTTACCGCTCGGCATTTTTATCGTGCTGGTCGGCTTTTTGGCGATTGGCCTGACGCTCAACCAGCGTGAAGTGCCTTCTCCACTGATCAATAAACCTGTGCCGCAATTCAAATTGTCCGTGCTCAGCGAGCCCAGCAAAACCATTGCAGCGCAGGATATGTTGGGCAAAGTATGGCTGCTTAATGTGTGGGCATCCTGGTGCGTGGCCTGCCGTATTGAACACCCGCACCTTGTCGAGCTGGCCAAAACTAACCAGGTGCCGATTTACGGCCTGAACTACAAAGACAAATCCCCCGCCGCTATTGCGTGGCTGGGTAACTTTGGCAATCCGTATGTTGCTTCGCTTGTCGATGCAGATGGCCTGGTCGGCATCGACCTGGGTGTGTACGGTGTGCCTGAGACTTTTGTGGTCGACAAGCAAGGCGTGATTCGCTTCAAGCAAATCGGGCCAGTAACACCCGAGGTACTGCGCGACACGATTTTGCCGCTGGTTAAAAAACTCTCTGCCGTTTAAAACATGAAAGCTTTTTTTATAGCGTTAGCGCTTTGCCTGAGTTTGTCGCTTCAGGCCAAAGTAGCTCCCAACATATCGGCGGATCCGGTGCTGGAAGCCAAAATGATGGTAATTGCTGAAGAGCTGCGCTGCCTGGTGTGCCAGAACGAAACCATCGCCGCTTCGAGTGCAGATTTGGCGGTCGATTTGAAGAATCAGATTCGTATCAAGCTTAACGAAGGCCAGTCGCAAAAGCAGATCCTTGATTTTATGGTTGAGCGCTACGGCGACTTTGTGCTGTATCGTCCCCCCCTAAAAACCACCACTGTACTGCTCTGGATGGGGCCGTTCGTGCTTTTATTCATAGCGCTGTTCATGCTGGTCCTCAACGTACGGCGGCGCAGGTTTGCGGTTCAACCCTCCGCCTTGAACGATGCAGATGCCGCCAAGGCACGCGCGCTTTTAGCCACCCCACCTCAAGACTAAAAAATGATCGCTTTCTGGATTTCAGCTGCAGTGCTTCTAGTATTGGCTCTTGCATTCGTGTTACCGGCGCTTCTGAAGTCAAAAGGTGATACCGATCAAACCACCGCCAGCGCAGCGCATGCCAACTTGGCCGTTTTGCGTAGCCAGCTCACGCAACTGGAGTCTGACCATGCATCAGGCAGCATCAGTGCCGGACAGCTGGCGCTGGCTACAAGCGAGATCGAACGCCGCGTGCTCGAAGAAGAAAGCGCACCGGAAACTGCTATAGCACCAGTCAAGTCAAAACGTACTGCATGGGCGCTGGGTTTCACCATTCCGCTGCTGGCAATTTTCATTTACGGTTTTTTGGGCAATATCAATGCCTTGAATCCTGCAAATTTGCAGGCCAGCCCAGAAACTGACCCAACACCTGAGCAGATCGAAGCCATGGTCAGCGCTTTTGCCGCTCGTCTGGAGGCTGTGCCCGCCGCAGAAACACCTGACCCCAAGGCTTGGGAAATGCTGGCCAGATCGTATGCCGCGATGCAAAAATTTACAGAAGCCAACAAAGCCTACAAGCGTGCCGTTGAGTTAAATCCCGGCAACGCGCAAATCATGGCCGACCACGCCGATGTGATTGCCATGCTCCAAGGCCAGAGCA
>Ga0207936_1000266_pt1 | contig 11538 bp, 12 predicted proteins | sample LakMenEpi19Nov10_FD_150715 | JGI IMG/M metagenome (GOLD analysis project Ga0207936, IMG submission 150715) | Freshwater microbial communities from Lake Mendota, WI - 19NOV2010 deep hole epilimnion (SPAdes) | ecosystem: Environmental > Aquatic > Freshwater > Lake > Epilimnion/Euphotic zone ... | reverse complement strand
TTTGCTATCCCTCTAAACTGAAGTAATCAGCTTTGGAGTGGATGTTCATATAAAAGTTCAATACATATGCAACACTACACTAGGTAAAGCCCCAAGTCAGACCAATGCAGACAGTTTGACACTGGCTTGAGGAAGAACGGGTGTTTTCAGGCGTCTTTTAAATCTTAAAGCCAATAAATACGGGCGCAAGTAGCTACTGAAATAATAGCGATTATTCAAATGCTTCAAGCTGCACACTGCCATGCAGCACCGCATGCATCAGCCCGGTACGCACAGCATTCGCAAAAGCCCGGGCTGACGGGTTCAGCTCCCTGTCGCGGCGCTGCATCATGAAGACTTCACGCTGCATGGCGGGCTTGAGCGGCACAAACTGCAGGCCGCTGGCTTGCGGGTGCGATGCACCCAGGGCCGACACGACCGCTACGCCCACGCCTGCCTGGGCCAGCGCCAGTTGCAGTGCCAGGCTGCTGACTTCGACGCCGCTTTGCATCTGCTGCACCAGCTTTGAGCCGCGGCTTTGCAGCACTTGCATGATGCTGCTGTCCGTGGGTTCTTTGAGCAGCGGTAGTTGGCGCAAGTCCCCCGCTTTGACGGCGGCTTGCATGTCAAACCTAGCCGGGTCGCCCAGCAGCCCCAGCGGTGCGGTCAGCAGCAGTTGGCAGGCCATGCCGCTGGTGTCGCCAAACAGGGAGCCAATGCCCAGGTCAGTCTCAGCCCGGCTCATGCGGGCCGATATACCCGCGCTGTTGTCGTCGATCAGTGTGAGGCGCACACCCGGGTGGCTCAGCGCAAAGCTGCGCAAAATAGCCGGCAACACGGTGCAGCCAAAGGCGGTACCGACGGCCAGCGTGACCGAACCCGTCAGCCCGGTGGCCTGTTCACGCAGGTCGCTGGTGGCTTGTTGCAAATCACGCAGCAAGCGCTGGGCCACGGGTAAAAACTGACTGCCCTCATGGGTGAGCGTCAACTGGCGCGTGGTGCGCAGCAGCAGCTTGACGCCGAGCTGCGATTCCAGCTCTTGCAGCGCCCGGCTCAGCGCAGGCTGGCTGATGTGCAACGCTTCACCAGCACGTGACACATTCATCAGCTGGGCGGTGGTAACGAACATCTGTAGTTGGCGCTGGCTTAGATTCATAGCTTTTGATTATGAATCAGGCCAATCAATGCATTGGACGAAAGCATGTTGGCTGCCTAAAGTGGCTGTTTACTGTCATAAAAAGGAGCGCCACAATGTCTCAATTAACCCGCCGACTCATCAACCTGACGGCCACGGCCTGTGCCGCCTTGCTGCTGGTCGCCTGCGCCCAGACACCACCTGCCGCCACTCTATTGCCTGCGACGCCAGTGGGTGAAGTCAAAGGCTCAGCCGTGCAGCACACCGCCGCATCAAGCGTTGGTGTGGCCCAGCGTGCTGCCGTGGTGCTGCCCGCCAGCGTGACGGGAGGTGCGATTTACGCGGGCACTTTTGCCAATGCCCCGAAAGATGCAAAAGCCAAGGTACCGGTCGTCGTGTTTATGCATGGCTCATCGGGCCTGGAGCTCAAAGCCATTGGCGAATGGCAGATGTGGCTAGCCAGCCTGGGCGTGGCCAGTGTCGCGCCCGACTCGTTTGCGCTGCCTGACCGCATCACCTACAAGTCCCCTGTCGGCAAAGACGTGTACGAGAAAATCCACGCCCTGCGCGCGTCTGAAATCCCGCTGGCACTGGCGGCATTGCGCACTGCGCCGTGGGCTGACACATCGCGCCTGGTGTTGGCTGGCACCAGTGAAGGCGGGCCAGCCGTGGCGCGTTATGTGGGCAATGAATTTGCGGGCCGCATGCTGTATTCATGGAGCTGCGAAAACAATTACTTTGTGCAAGAGCACCGCACTGCTGTCATTGCCCAGCCGGTACTCAATGTGATGAGCTCGACCGATGTGTTCTTCTCGCCCAGCAACGCCTGGCTGGGCAACAACGCGGCCAAAGGCTACTGTGGTGATGCGCTGAAAGACAACAAGCAGGCTGCGATTGTGCTCATCCCCGGCGCGCCACACACGTTGCTGAACCTGCCAGCGGCGCGCAACGCCACAGCGGGGTTTGTCCGGGATGTGCTCAAGCCTTGATGGTTAAAACGGGCTGCAGACTAATCAATACGGGCGCAAGCAGCTACTAATCAAGCAGCATCGCATGGCCGCTCATCCCGCGCCATGACACTTCTTGTACTTTTTGCCGCTGCCGCAATGGCACAGGTCGTTGCGCCCCGGCGTGACCACGGCGCGTACGGTTTCAACCCGGGGGCCGATGGTTTTCCAGAGTTCGCGCAGGTCGTACACGGCCCAGATGGCTTCGCCAAAGGCATTGAGCCGGGCGATGCTGGTGCTGTGCGCGCCGTCTTCGCTCAAGGGTGAGACTTCGGGCGCAGCCGTGTCGTCTTCGGTCATGGCAACAACGGCTTCGAGCGCGTCATTAAGCCACTTGGCGGCGTCTTTGTCGCGTGGGGCGGCCCATTCTTCGGGCCAATACTCCACCGCAAACATGAAGCCCAGCGCCCAGACCTGGGCAAAAGCAGGCAGCTCTTCGCCTTTGAATTTGGCTTGCTCGTCCTCGGGCATGTCAGCCACCGCACCGCGAATGTCCATGACTTCAGGGTGGTAGCAGCGGTCGTCTTCAAGTGACTTGACCTCTGAGTCCAAAGCTGTGGCCACTTCAATCCAGCGCTGTTGCCACAGGGTTAAAAAGCGCGCGCGTTGTGCGTCATCTACAAACGACCCGCCGTCCTCTTCAGGCTCATCGCCTGCCATCGGCGTGCCCAGCAAGGCGGCCAGATATTCTTCAACCTCAACGGGCCTGCGCATGCAAATCACGGCCGCCATGAAGCCTTCACAAAACTCCCACTGCGGCGTTTCGTCGTACCGGGTGCGAAGGTCGTCAAGAATGGCGTCGAGTTCGTCGAAGGCTTCGACCTCAAGGGGGGTGGGTGTGGTCATCAATACAAGTTACTGAGCGTCACCAGACGCTCTTATGATGCAAAGTGTATCTGCCGCTAATGACCAAGCCACAGGAAACAAACATATGCGCGCCAAAATCAACGCTCTCGATGCTCGCCTGCCAGTGCGTTACAGCTTCATGGCGCTGTGCGCTTTTGGGGTGTTGCTGTCGCTGTTCAGTCTGGTTATTTTTGATGTCGGCTGGCTCGCGCTGCTGGTCAGCGCGGTACTGACGGGCGTGGGTGTTCATGATTTGCGGCAAACACGCCACGCCATTTTGCGCAACTACCCGGTGATTGGCCACTTGCGGTTTTTGTTTGAATTTATCCGGCCCGAGATTCGCCAGTACTTCATTGAAAGCGATGCCGAGGCCGCGCCGTTTTCACGCGCGCAGCGCTCGCTGGTGTACCAGCGCGCCAAGGGCGAGCCAGACAACCAACCGTTTGGCACTCACCTGGATGTCGGCAAGCAAGGCTACGAGTGGGTCAACCACTCCATGTCACCGACCAAGCTGGCCACGCATGACTTTCGCATCTGGATTGGCGGCACGCCTGATGCGCCATCGGTGTCAGCCCAACCTTGTACCCAGCCCTACCGTGCGAGTGTTTTCAACATCTCGGCGCTGAGCTTTGGCTCACTGTCGGCCAACGCGATTCAGGCACTGAACAAGGGCGCCAAGCTGGGTGGCTTTGCACACGACACGGGGGAGGGATCGATTTCAAGCCACCACCGCGCCAACGGCGGCGACTTGATCTGGGAAATTGGCTCAGGCTACTTCGGCTGCCGCAACGACGACGGCACCTTTAACGCCGAGCGCTTTGCTGCCAACGCCATTGACCCGCAGGTCAAGCTGATTGAAATCAAAATGAGCCAGGGTGCCAAGCCCGGTCACGGCGGCATCTTGCCAGGCCCCAAAGTCACGGCCGAAATTGCCGCCGCGCGCGGTGTACCCGAGGGCAAAGACTGCATCTCACCCAGCAGCCACAGTGCGTTCAGCACGCCCCTGGAGATGATGCATTTCATCGCCAGGCTGCGGCAGTTGTCGGGCGGCAAGCCGGTGGGCTTCAAGCTGTGCATTGGCCACCCGTGGGAATGGTTTGCAATTGTCAAAGCCATGCTGGCCACCAACATCACGCCCGACTTTATTGTGGTCGATGGCGCTGAGGGCGGCACAGGTGCAGCACCGGTAGAGTTCAGCGACCATGTGGGTGCGCCGGTGCAAGAAGGTTTGCAACTGGTTCACAACACGCTGATCGGGGTCAATTTACGCAACCGCATCTCCATTGGTGCGGCTGGCAAGGTTGTCAGCGCCTTTGACCTGGTGCGGCTGATGGCATTGGGCGCTGACTGGTGCAATGCGGGGCGCGGCTTCATGATGGCGCTGGGCTGCATCCAGGCGCAGAGCTGCCACACTGGCAAGTGCCCCACAGGCGTGACCACGCAAGACCCACAGCGCCAGCAAGCGCTGGTGGTGCCCGACAAGGCCGAGCGGGTACGCAACTTTCACCGCAGCACATTGCACGCGCTGCAAGAACTGGTGCAGGCGGCGGGCCTGCAACACCCCAGTGAGTTAAGCGCCCATCACATCGTGCGGCGCGTGTCAGACACCGAGGTGCGCTTGCTCAGCAACCTCATCATGCGCATGTCTCCAGGCGTGCTGCTGGGTGATGTGGACAAACAGCACAAGGTTTTTAAAGATTACTGGCCGCTGGCAGATGCCCACAGTTTCAGGGCGGCGAGTCTTCAAGCGGCAGCGGCTTGATGGCGTGCCGTGCCTGGTTGCACGCCGCATGGCTGATGGCCAGATTGGCCTGGTGGCTGTTGCCGCCTTCACTGAGCGGCTGGATATGTTCCAGTGTTGCGTCAATCGCTTCTACATGCAAACCGCAGACCCAGCACGGCACCTGGCCGTGCAGTTGGCGGGCGATGGTGCTGTAGATTTTTAGGCGGGTGTGGGCTAGTTTGCTCATGTTGGTTTAGTTCAGGGTCTTAGGCTAGCAGCGAGCGATCTGCCCGCGTACCCTGCTTCGTGTCCCCCGGGCTTCGCCCTCGTCCTTGACCTACGCAGGGCACACGGGCAGATCGCTCTTTGGGTTTGATCAATGCTGAAGAAGCCAACTAACTTGACGCCCGCGCCAGCCTGTCCCGCACACCGTCCCACTCAATCGCATCAGGCACAGGCTCAATCCAGATCAGCTTCACACCTTGCGCATCAAAGTCACGCAACACGGCAAACAGTTGTTCTGCTGTTGCCAGCGCATCGTCAGGCATGCGGCGGTAGAGCACTTGGCTTGACTTGATGCGCATGATGCTACGCGCGTAAACGGCGATGTGTTTGGCGTCGGCGCCCAGCAAATCAAGCGCGGTTTGAATCGCCTTGGCATCCATCAGGCGCACTGTGGCGTTGGGGGCGTAGTGTGATTCAAGCGTGCCTGGGGCGCGCGGTGCGTCGCCTGTTGTTTGCTCAGCGCTTAAAACGGGTTGCCCGCAGGCTGCGCTGAGCTCTGCACGCGTCAGCACGCCCGGACGGAGCAGCACGGGCTGGCTGCGTGTGCAATCAACAATGCTCGACTCAATGCCAACCTTGCACGACCCACCGTCCAGCACCATCAAGGCATCGCCAAATTCTTGCCGTACGTGCTGGGCGGTGGTGGGGCTGACGCGGCCAAACTTGTTGGCGCTGGGGCCGGCTACGCCAGTACCGCATTCTGTTAAAAACTCAAGCGCCAGCGGATGCGCGGGGCAACGCAGGCCGATGGAGTTTTGCCCACCCGCAGCGGCAGCTGCTACGCCGGGTTTGCGCGGCAGTATCACGGTCAGCGGGCCGGGCCAGAAGGCTTTGATCAAGCGGTCAGCAAACGGCGGCACGCTGCTGGCGTAGTCAAGCACTTGCGCTTGACTGGCGACATGAACAATCAGCGGGTGGTCTGCCGGCCTGCCTTTGGCTGCAAATATTTTGGCAACGGCTACATCGTTGGATGCATCAGCACCCAGCCCGTAAACCGTCTCGGTCGGGAAGGCGACCAGCTCGCCTGCGCGGATATGTTCTGCGGCTTGGGCAACAGTCGTCTTGGTCACGTCACTCATTGCGTCAGTGGTCCAGCCCCGGCAAGCCCAACATATCAGCAGCCCGTCGTGCAACGGATTTCACCGTATCGACATCAGCCCCGGTAATGTTCAGGTGCCCCATCTTGCGGCCCGGTCGGGCACCCTGCTTGCCGTACAGGTGCAGGTGCGTGCCGGGCAGGCTCAGCACAGCTTGCCAGTCGGGCGTGCGCGGCTTGCCAGCCGCGTCAAACCACACATCACCCAGCAAATTGAGCATGATGGCGGGCGAATGCTGGCGCGGCGTGGGCAATGGCAAGCCCGCCATGGCGTGGACCTGCAAATCAAACTGCGACACATCGCACGCATCCATCGTGTAGTGGCCGCTGTTGTGTGGGCGCGGCGCCATCTCGTTGACGATCAAACCGCCATGCGCACTACCGTCATCAACGATGAAAAACTCGACGCACAACACACCCACGTAGTTGATGTGATGCGCTATGGATTCAGTAGCTGCTTGCGCCCGGATTGATTGAGCTGAATGCATATTTGACGGGTAAGCGTGAGTCACGGCCAGGATGCCGTCAACATGCACATTGCGCTGCGGCGCAAAGCTCACCACGCTGCCGTTAAAGCCGCGCGCCACAATCACCGAGCATTCAGCCTTGAGCGGCATCAGCTTTTCAAGCACACAGGCCACGCTCTTCAGATCAGCCCAGGCGGCTGCCAGCTCGGCTGCGTTTTTAACCCGCACCTGGCCTTTGCCGTCATAGCCCATGCGGGCGGTTTTTAAAATGCCGGGCAACAAATGGGCGGGCACAGCTTGAAGTTGCTCAAGTGTTTCAATCACGGCATAAGGTGCGACGCTGACGCCAGAGACACCTGCACAGGCCGTGAAATGCGCCTTTTCTTCAATGCGGTTTTGCGCAATGGCCACGCAGGCGGCACTGGGGGCAACGGGCAGGGTGGCGGCCAACGTGTTTAAAGAGGCTGCAGGCACGTTTTCAAATTCAGTCGTGACGGCATCGCACAAGCTGGCAAGCTGCTTTAAGCCCGCTTCGTCGTTGTATGCGGTTTGCAGTTGCTGGTGGCTGACCAAACCAGCCGGGCTTTGCGGATCAGGATCGAGAACAACCGTCTCAAAACCCAGCCGCTGCGCTGCGTGTACAAACATGCGGCCCAGCTGGCCACCGCCCATCACGCCAAGCGTTGCGGGTTGCCCGTTCGCCGACACCGTTCCAGGAAAGATGGGCTTCATGCGGATGGCGAATGTGACGGAAGCGTCATCGCCCGCGCCGCAGCGGTTTGTTCGGCTCTGAAGGCTTGCAGCTTGTCATGCAGCGCCTTGTCATGCAATGCCAGCATGGCCACGGCAAAGAGCGCCGCGTTGGCCGCACCGGCATTGCCGATCGCAAACGTGGCCACCGGCACGCCCTTGGGCATTTGCACAATGCTGTGCAATGAATCAACACCTGCCAAATGCTTGCTGGCCACCGGTACGCCCAGCACTGGCACGGTCGTTTTGGCAGCCAGCATGCCCGGCAAATGCGCCGCACCGCCCGCCCCTGCAATGATGGCCTGCAGGCCGTTGGCGTGCGCCTGTTCAGCATAGGCAAACAAATCGTCTGGCATGCGGTGGGCTGACACCACGCGTGCGTCATGCGCCACGCCAAACTGCTGCAAGATCTGCACCGCATGCTGCATGGTGTCCCAGTCGCTGGACGAGCCCATGACGACGCCAACGAGAGGCTTGTTTAAAGGTTGGGAAGGGGTCATGGTGGCCTTTGGTGGAGGCCATATTTTACGGGCGGCGTGCTAACCTTCTGCCTGTTGTCATTTTTTGAAGTAAATCGCCATGATGGATGTCACCGTAGCCAATTTTGAAGAGGAAGTCATTGCCGCTTCCATGACCACCCCGGTTCTGGTCGACTTTTGGGCACCGTGGTGCGGCCCATGCAAGTCGTTAGGGGCGATTCTGGAGAAAGTTGAAGTGGCTTACGAAGGCCGCTTCAAGCTCGTCAAAATCGACTCTGACCAGGAGCAGCAACTGGGCGCAGCCTTCGGCATTCGCAGCATCCCGACCTGCGTTTTGATGGTCGGCGGCAAGCCGGTTGACGGCTTTCAGGGCGCGCTGCCCGAGGGCAAAGTCAAGGAGTTTTTGGACAAGCATCTGCCGCCAGCCCCAGAGCCTGAAGAGGAGCTCGCGTTGGAAGAAGTCACACCCGAAGCCGCTTTGGCAAAGCTCAAAGCCGACGTCGCCAATGACCCGACCAATGAATCCGCCCGCTTTGAGCTGGTCAAGGCGCTGCTTTTGAAAGGCGACACCGATGCCGCCAAAGTGGCGTTTGCACCCGTCATCGCACAAACCACAGCGGTACGGCGTTTTGACTCCCTCAAGCGGATGATGGACGCTACTGATTTCGTAGCTGCTTGCGCAGATAAACAGGGCGCTCCAGCCGAGTTTGATGCGAAAATAGCCCTGAACAAGCGTGATTTTGACGCCAGGTTCGACAAAGCCCGCTGGCACATGGCGCATCAGCAATGGACAGCAGCACTTGACGAGCTGCTCGACATCCTGATGCGCGACAAAACCTGGGCAGACGACAAAGCCCGCAAAACGTACATCGCCATCCTCGACATCATCGAGCCGCCCAAACCCAAGGTGGCTGATGGGCAGATTCCACCCGATGACCCGGTGGTGGCAACGTACCGCCGCCGCCTGAGCAGCGTGATTTTGAGCTGACGCTTTCATAGCAAACCACCCAACCGGAGTTGACATGACCTATCTGATCGCTGGCCTGGTATTGTTTTTGGGTGTGCATTCTGTGCGCGTGTTTGCCAACGACTGGCGCACCCGCACCGTGGCGCGTATGGGTGAAAAGCCGTTCAAAGGCGTTTATGCGCTGCTGTCGATTGCAGGCTTTGCGCTGCTGGTCTGGGGCTACGGCCAGGCGCGCCAGCAGGGCGTGATGCTGTGGAACCCGCCGACTGCCATGCGCCACATCGCAGCGCTGCTCACACTCGTGTCGTTTGTGTTGCTGACCGCCGCCTATGTGCCGGGTAACCAGATCAAAGCCAAGCTGCACCACCCCATGGTGCTGGGCACCAAGGTCTGGGCTTTCTCGCATCTGCTGGCCAATGGCTCGCTGGCTGACACCGTGCTGTTCGGCAGCTTTTTGCTGTGGTCGGTGTTGTTGTTTGCCACGTCGCGCAGGCGTGACCGCCGCGAGCAGACTGTTTACCCGGCCGGAACAACCGGCATGACCGCCGTCACGGTGGCGGTTGGCTTCGTGGCTTGGGCGGCCTTTGCGTTCTGGTTGCACCGGGTACTGATTGGCGTGGCACCGTTTGGGGCCATGGGTTCGTAAGCTTGATGTCTTTGGCTGACTTTGTATATCAAACTATACAAAACAACTAAAAAGCGTATCTTCATATACATCAGAAAACGCTATTCATTCAATGTGATACTATTTCTACTCATTCATCAATAAATGAGTAGTTTTATGAGCTTTTTGATTGAAGAGCTAGAGGCTGCGCGCAAAGCCGCTGATTTAAGCCAGGAACAGCTCGCCACCAGCGCAGGCCTGAGCCGCATGACGGTACAGCGCACCGAGGCCGGGCAAATTGACCCGCGCCTGTCGTCGGTGGCTGCGATTGCCAAAACGCTGGGCATGGACTTGATGCTGGTGCCGACTGCATTACGGCCTGAGCTGGAATCGTTTGTAAGATCCGGCGGCCGATTTTTGGGCCAGCCTGCGGGCAGCGGTGCACCGCTGTCTATTGCGCAAACCCTTGTCAAGTCATCAACCAGGCCATAAGCCATGACCACTGACATCCGCTACCTGCGCATGTCGCTGCACCTGCCCGGCGGTGGCAGGCGCGCAATCGGCTACCTGTCGCAGTACGGCGATATTTTGCGTGCCTCGTTTGACGCAGACTACATTGCCGACCCACAGCGGCCCACACTCACGCTAGCCTTGCGTGGCGCGACCGAGGCAGACACCCAGGCCATTCTTGGCGCAGCGCGTGACGCTCGTTTGTCCCGCAGCGACGGCCACTGGCCCAGCTACTTTCAAAACCTGCTGCCCGAAGGCCACAACCGCGACCGCCTGGCACTCGAGCGGCGCTGCAGCCCAGACAACGAGTTTGAGCTGCTTGCCGCTGCCGGCCACGACCTGATGGGCGCGATTGAAGTTGAGCCCGTGCCTGTGCGTGAAGGCATACCCGACACCGTGCGCCACTGGCACACCGCCTTGGGGCTGGACGTGCTGGAGCCCGGTTTTGTCGAGTCCCCGGTTGAAGACGCCGCCGCGCTACCGGGCGTGGTGACCAAGTTTTCAGCCGTGCAAGACGGGCGCCGCTACGTGGTCAAAAGGCAGGGCGCGGCAGGCTCGTTCATCCTCAAACTGCCATCCACCCGCCACCCGGACCTGGTGGCCAACGAAGCAGCGGGCTACCAGCTGTGCGCCGCGCTGGGGCTGGATTGCGCCCAGGCGCAAGTCATCTCACGGGCAGACGCAGACTTGCCAGAGCAATTGCCGTTTGACGACATTTTGGCGGTACGGCGCTTTGACCGGAACGCCAACGGACAAAGAGTGCATATGGAAGAGTTCGCACAAGTTTTGCAGTACGAACCCAAACGCAAATACGGCCAAGGCCTGATGACTGACTACCCCGCCATGCTGCGCGTGCTCGACAGGCTGTCAAGCCGCCCCGCGCAAGATGTGCAGGAGTTCGTCAAGCGCTTTGTGGCGTTTATTTTGATGGGCAACGTCGATGCGCATCTGAAGAACTGGGCGCTGATTTACCCAGACGGCATCACGCCGAAACTTGCACCGCTGTACGACCCGGTCTGCGTGACCGCCCTGTTTGAAAGCGTTCCCCCAGCAGACTACGCCATCAACCGCGCGATTGACGCCACGCTCAGGGCGTTCGGCTTCAATCAACTCGAGGCCCTGCTCAAAACCGCTGGCTTGCAGCGCGTCAGCCGCCTAGTGAGCATTGCCAAACAAACGGTGAAACTGGCGCAAGCCGATTGGCCAGCAGTGCTTGAAAATGCGCCGCCCGGCGTGAAAAGAGCGGTGACTGAACGGCTGGAGGGTGGGGTGATGCTGGCTCAGTGGCGCTATTGATTCAGGAGCCTCAGGAAAGAATTGGAATCTGACCCCGATTAACCCTTGGGCTAGAGGCCGATTTGATACCCTAAAGCGGTTTAAAAATGGTCTGAACACGGCTTTTTAAGCCAAGCCCGGGGCTTTTTCAGGCCATCAGCCGGGTCAAAGCTTCCTGATACTTAGCCGCCGTCTTCGCAATCACCTCATCGGGCAGGCGCGGGGCGGGTGGGGTTTTGTCCCAGGGTTTGCCGTTGATGCGCACGGCCTTCAGCCAGTCGCGGACGAATTGTTTGCACCAAGACGTGTCACCTATTCAATTTGTTTTGGTTCTAACGGCGCGAGAGGCGTCCCATCACCCCAGCGTCTTGCGAATATCCTTGGTCAACAAGTACAAATGGGCCGCGTCTACCGG
>Ga0207936_1000263_pt1 | contig 11577 bp, 8 predicted proteins | sample LakMenEpi19Nov10_FD_150715 | JGI IMG/M metagenome (GOLD analysis project Ga0207936, IMG submission 150715) | Freshwater microbial communities from Lake Mendota, WI - 19NOV2010 deep hole epilimnion (SPAdes) | ecosystem: Environmental > Aquatic > Freshwater > Lake > Epilimnion/Euphotic zone ... | reverse complement strand
CGCCAGAGAGGCGTACCACGCTCTCGACCGTGACCTGTTCAGCGTTGCCGTTGTGCAATAACTGTTCTGCTGCGTCCAGCATGTTCTGCTCGGTCGCTTTACTCCGTTCTTGCTTTGGAGGAGTAGGCACTTCTTTAGTTTAGGACCACGGCAGAAGTCCAGGTGCACTTCGAATGGGGCACATTTTCATACACAACACCCCTGGCCATCTGCCTTCAGTACATTGATTTGATGATGGAACTTGACTTCAGCACGGTGCTCCCAGACGATCCTTCGTTCTATGGAGGATCCCAATTCATTCGTATTTCGTTAGCCCTGCTCTTGTTCGTGATGGTGGCTCGTAGTTGTGTTCATCTGTTTGTATCGGATGGGGGTGCTCAACGAATCGGTGGTGTTGATACGTCTGTGGAAGGTGGCAACAACATCATCGCGATGTTCCATCAATGGGGAGCAATTCAATTGATTCTGGCAGTACTGCTTGTTGTGTTGTACATCCGATATCCAGGGTTCACTCCATTGATTTTGCTCACTGTCGCACTGGACCCAGTCATGCGTTATGTCGCAAGCCGCAAAAGGAGTGTCATCACCAAGGGGACACCTCCCGGAGCGAGATACAACGGCATTGCTTTTGTGATCCTCATGTTGCTCTTCGTCGTCTCAATTTAGAAGTTGACGTAGAGCTTCGCTAGGAGACCACCACAGTGACGTTCCTACGGATCGTCTTTGGCTTAGGAACCTGCTTGGATTTCTTCGGCGTTACTGCGATGGACACTACGCAGGTGCCCTTCTTCAGCCCTCTGACTGTGTTCGCACGTGAGAGTGAACAGATCTTCTTGGACTTCGCAGAGATTGTTGTGACAACTTTTGCACCCTTTGGAATTGAAAGGGAAGCTGTCTTAGCAATCGATGTTGCCGAGATTGCCTTTCCTTTTTTCACTGTGGGCTTTGCCGCAATAACTGTGGCTTTGGTTTGAATCAGCTTGGTCTTAATGGTGGGTGCGGAGTGGGTATAGCCAGCTGCACTGAACTTGAACCAGCCATCTGACTGAGTCATCGAGGTCGTTGCAGTTTTCGGTGCACCCGATTCATCAACAACGGCAACCTCTGACGTCACAGGGGAATCGTCAAGACCATAGAGACACTTAGCAATGTCTGAACGAAGAATGAGGTCATAGCGACCCTTGAATTCTGTTTTGCCATCCTTCTCGTAGTGCGGTGCAGCCACTTTGTAGTTGAGACTGGACGTTGTACTGTCAAACGTCGGCGGGCCTTCGGAGTACAGAGTGGAGTTCGTTGCAACGATGCCGGTCACTCCGACTCCTTCCGAAATACATTTCGGCGACCTAGTCATCTCTTGATAGCTGAGTGTGCGAACGCTCCATTGAGAAGGAATAGCTGATGCGGAATCCTTGATAAATGTGGTCCACAGCTTGAGTTGCTCAAAAGAAGATTCTTTATACGCAACAGGGTTGGATTGTGCATTACGCAGTGTCGGAGCCAATGAGAGTGAGCCAGGTTGACGTGTCCCACAATTTGATGAACAGTTCGCGGTAAACCATTCTTGAACTGGTGTTGGTAGATCGGCCCACTGAGCGCCGGTCGACACGATGGGGACCTTCGTTGGCTGGGCAGAGATCTGCACCGTTGTGACGTTGTCTGCAGTTGTAATTGACGCGGTTGGGTCTGCAAGGCGACCGTGCAACCAGCCTGCTGGGACAGTTGAAAGGCGAACCTTCAGAGAGAACTTTGCCCCAACAGGGAAAGCACGCTTGAGAGCGCACTTTGAATCTTCACCCCAATTAGCGCATCGAATGCCTAGGTCCTGGTCTGCAGCAACTCCGCGAAAACGAATCTGTGACCTACCGTCAGGGCCTGCTGTTTCATGAAAGTCGTCCATGCACTGGCCATTGAACTGTGGGTTGCATGTTGTCTGATGAATATTTACAGGCGTGATGCTCGCAAAAAATGATCGTGATGGTTTCCGCGCATCACCGTTTACTTTCATTCCGCTAACGGTGACAACAACTTGGTAGTCAGAGCCTTCAGCATGAGGCAATCCATTGAGAGTCCACAAACTTGGTGGACGGCCGCTGGGTACGCCGTCGGTCGTTGAACCTGTGTAGTCATTCATTCCGCGAGCGGGAAAGAATTGCTTAAATGATCCGGCGATAGCAGCTCCGGCCGACGTTGTAGCCGCCACACTTTCGATGCAGTCGATGGTTGTCGTTGCGTCACAAGGTCCGAGAACAGCCTTGAAGCTGTAGTTACCTGAGCAAGATGCATCTGTGGTGCTTGTGCAGAGTTTGCTTCCCGTCTCTGTTGCGCCGGTGAGAAGCGACACATTGTCGCGAAGCCCAGAAATTTCGTTCAGTTCTATTCCATGAAACCCAGAAGCTGAAGTGACTTGGCTGGGGAATTGTTCATCTTCAGATGACACTGAGTTTGCGCTACTGCCCGAGACGGTCACTATAAGACCGAGCAAAGACGTGATCAGAACTGTTGAAATGAATTTCTTTTTCACTGAATTACCCCACTTGTATTTGAGTAATTACTAGCACAGTCGTCGTGAATAAATGGGGGCTAGGTCACTGGTACCACTGGTGTTAACACCCTTCCACAGAGAGTTGTGAGATCTCTGTGGCTGCTATATCGATACATCAATTCCGCAAGGATTGATGCAAGATCAGATTCGCTTATTGAGCAAGTGTTGCGCGACGCCTGCGACGAATCGTGGTGGGGATAACCAAACCGGCCATCGCTGCAAGCGCAATTGGGATGGTAATCAGGATTCGAGTGGCAGTAGATCCGCTGGAAAGTGCACCCACAGCAATGCCGATACCGATCACTAGATCTTCACCGGATTCATTGGCACTCTTGAGAACAAAGCGGTGATCTCCTGACGCTACGTCAGCTGGAATGCGGAAGGTTCCAGATATCTTTCCTGCCTTATCAACGGAAAGTGTTCCAAGTTGATTGGGTGTTGAGAACATCCAAGCCTCAACTTCAGTGCCAGGCTCTAGTCCTGAAGCGTCAAGGGATATGGAGTCTCCCGAATTCAAGCGCAAGTTGCCATCAGTATCGAGATCAATTCGTTCACCCGTAGATGAGATTCCGTAGATTCTGGCCTCCACGCCCGCCCCCGTGACGACGAGTGCGTTGTCTTCACGCGAAATCTGTAGTTCGACGTTCTGCCCCGCAATGAAAGCGCCGGCTTCACCTGGTGCCACTTGAGGTGCATCAGGTGTGGGAACTGTGGTGGACGTTGAAGGAGACGATGGGGTGGACGGTGATGATGCTGTTGTTGGGGTTGTTCTTTGAGTCGTAGGAATCTGGCTTTGAGCGACAGCGATTGTCGTTGAAGGAGAGTTGGACGTACCACCACTTGTCACTGCGCCTGCAGGGGTAGTGATTGGCGCACTCGAGTTCGGTGCAACTGTGGTTGAAGTTGTGCTGGTGGTCGTAGTCGTTGTTGTCGTGGTCGTTGAACTGACGACAGTGATTGTCTGTGAGGCCGTTGCTGCATCGCGAAGCAAGTATCCGGTGGCGTCAGCATGGACTGTGCAAGTACCGAGCGAAACAGCAGTGATGGTGCCATTCGATGCGATGGTGCACACTGAGGTTGTGCTGCTTCGATATGTGACGCCTTGACCTGCAGGATCAACCGCTGGAGTCAATACGGCCAGGGTGGGGGTGTAGAGCTGATTCAAAGTTGTGGACGAATATGTCCAGCCTGTCGGCGTATTCAAAGACTGAGACGACGAACGCTCGTAAGCGCCGACATCACAACTTGAACCTTGTGGTCGGCTGATGCCGATTTGGTCTGTTCCTGTGCACCCGTTCCAAAAGTTAAGTGCAACGCTGCCACTTAAGAGAGGAACAGTTTTCGTTGCGTTGCCGCGATAGGCGAGCTCACCGAATTTCAACTCTGCAAAAGACACGATTGCTGAGTTGGTAGCAGGAGATGCCGGATACGTGGCAGTGAGGTTTGGACATGAGTTATCGGTAACAAGATTTCCACGGTTGCCGTGTGCTGTTTGCTGGCTGTTACACACGGGGATCATTGAGGGATTGCTCTGAGCAAGAATGCTGTGGTTGACCGTGAGGTCGCCATAAAGAACAGACGTTCCATTGGGGCCGATGTTGTCAACAAAGGTCGAGTTATTGATTGTTGCGTTTGCAAAGTTTGCGATGACCGCAGCGGCACTTCGAGACAAAGTTTCATTTCCGTAGAACGTGGAGGACTCAATAACAAGTCCGAATCCAAAGAGAGTTGCGACACCTCCGCCATCAAAATTTGCTGTGTTTGACTCAAATGAGGAATTGGTGATGGTTGAAGGAACAGTCTGGTAACTGCCAATCAATCGTGCAACTGCACCGCCCACAAAGTCTGCGTAGTTGTTCTTGAAATGTGAGTCGGTGATGTTTATTCGTGATTCACTCTCAACAAATATTGCCCCGCCACATCTGTTTCCATCTTCACACTCACCGAGTGAACCAGTTTGTGTTGCTCGACCATTAATGAAACTGATGCTGTCGATGGCAACTGTGATTTCATTTCCAGAATCTGGTGTCAGGTTGTTGTCATGAATCATCAAGATCTGCGATGACTCAAGTCCGTCGAGAGTTGTGGTTCGTGCGCCGGCACCACGGATAGTCAGACTTTTTGTCACTTGAAGACGCGACGAGATGGAGTACGTTCCAGCACAAATGAAGATGGTGTCTCCACTGCTTGCCGCGTTGAAAGCGGACTGAATTGCCGATTGGGTAGTACCGACATACCCCGGTGATGCACAACTTGTTCCTGCACCAACTGACCCGGTGGCTGCCACATAACGGGTGGTAGCCACTGCTGATACCGAACCTGTTGGGAAGGAGGCACCGATGGGGGCAATGAGGATTGTGGCGAGAACGAGACGGAGTAAGCCTTTGCGCATGGTGAGATTTTAACAGACATCGACTTTTATGAGAACCCCGAAACAGTGCGCTCTGGGCATGGTCCGAGGGGAATTCAGCGACGTTTGGAACGTGAAACGTCTTTTTTGGAACGCCCAATTTCACTGTGCTTGGTGAGACGGAACAGAAACCTTAGGTGGTCGATGTGGTGGTCGCTGTCCATCCTTCTGGCATCAGAGGTGCCAGAAATGTTTCAGATGAGATTGAACCCTTTGCCTGTCCGGCATTCCAGATGTCGTATCGAGGGTCGGAGTATTGACTAAAGAATTCAGTGACCTTCTGGTGCAACTGTGCAACAACATGAGAATACTCAGGTTGATCAGCCACGTTCTCTGTTTGTAATGGATCGCTGTTGTGATTGAAGAGAACATTCGGCCCCGCCCCCGGAAGACGACACCAATACGAGAATTGATCTGTCCGCACTCCGCGGGACTCTTCTTGTTCAAAAAACACTTCGCTGCGCTGATGGTCTTCGCCTTGAAGCAATGCCTTAAAAGAGGTACCTGCTGACTGGTCAAATTGCCGCGTAGTCCCAACCATGTCGAGAACTGTCGATGGCAGGTCGATTTGACTGCACAATGCATCCGATACGTAATTGCTGGGCAATGAAGGATGGCGAACAATGAAAGGTATTCGCACTGCGGCGTCATATAAATGAGATGGCCGAGTTTGGATCGTATGGCCCCAGAGTCCGTGTTGTCCGTAGAGGTTCGCTTGGTCTGCTGTGTAGATCACGATTGTGTCCTCGAGCAGATTCTTATCCTTTAGTGCGGCGATGATTTGCCCCACTCCATCATCGACAATTGCAATTTGTGCACACACATTGGCCATTGATGCAGGGTCATTGTGCATCCTCATCAAGTTGTACAGCATGTGCCGGCTGTAGCGATTCGGGTCATCAGGGCCACGAATAAGGCTCAACATCTCATCCGAGATTGCTGTGCGCGGAAAAGTGTCGAACTTCTTGTCTATGAACATTTCATAGAAGCGATTACGGAAATCCGGACCGAGGTTTGTCGGAGGTAGCAAATACGGTGCGTCGTAGTTGACCATCAAAAAGAAGGGGTGGTCTCCACGTTCTTCGATGTAGTCGACAGCTCTCTCTGTGAAGAAGTCAACAATGTGTCTGTCTTTCACTTCGTATTCTTCGCCGTGATCAATGACTTGGTTGTCGTAGAAGTCTTCGGTATGACCGCGTACGAATGTGACGGTCTCGTCAAACCCGGGAATTGGGATACGGGGTTGACCAAGATGGTGTTTGCCCACCATGGCAGTCTGATAGCCCGAGTTTTGGAGGACCGTTGCTAGCGAATCAAACTCTTGTATCGCAGACCATGTATCTGGCCAATTACGCAAATCCACATCTCGCAACCAACTGTGAACACCATGTTGTGAGGGCATTAGTCCCGTCAACAGCGATGCTCTACCGGGCGAACACATTCCATTGGTGCAATAGAACCGTGACAGCATGACTCCTTGTGATGCAAGGTCATCGATGTGTGGTGTGTGCACCTCATGATTGCCGTAGCAACCCAGTAAGTCCGGCGGCTGATTGTCGGCCGTGATCAGAACGATGTTCGTCATTGCTGTGCTATCGACGAGACTTAGCAATGACGCGATCTGCGGCCAGGTAGCCAGATGAAATTGCACCGTCCATGTAGCCATTCCATTCTGCAGCTGTCTCTGTTCCGGCCCATTCAATGAGACCAAATGGGCGAGTGAGTTCTTCGCCCAGTTGAGTCCATACGCCGGGCCCAAGATGGCCTCCGTAGCAACCGCCGCTCCATTGTTCTGCTGTCCAGTCAAGCTCGACTACTTCATTAGGAGATGCAGCCGCCGGACCGAATAGGTCGACCAATGTGTTGAGGAAGATCTCTCGACGTTCTTGGACACTCAAAGAAGAGGCCTTTCGAGCGTGTGCACCTTCAAAGAATCCCAACAACATTCCGCTTCGACCATCTGGAGGAGAGTTATCGAAAGTGATGGAGACTGGGTGATCAAGAGAGACGCCGAATCCAGACATTTTGTCGTCTCGCCAAAACGGCGTGTCATAGGTGGCAATGATCTTGATAACGGCACCCATGGGAACATTCTGAACAAGTTGTTGACGTGCTGTTGGCAGTGGTGGCGCAAATGCAATTGCTCCAATCAAATGCTGTGGGATTGTCACAATTGCTGCATCTGCTGAATACTCAGATTGAGTCGTCCGAACAATGACGCCTTGGTCAGACTGAGAAATGCTGACAACTGGTTCATTGAGATGAAGATGATTGCCAAGCTGGTTTGCCATCGTCTCAGAAATAAGTTGCGATCCTCCGACAATGCGGCTCTTCTGCGCGCCTTCTGCGGTACCCATCAAACGGTCGAGCATGCCGCCAGAGTGACAATAGAAAAGAAAATGCAACAGCGATATTTCTGTTGCTTCTGCACTAAAGATTGCTGCAGTAATAGCTCGCCAGAAATCTCGAGACTGTTCGAAACGTAAGTGCTGGCGTAGCCATGTCTCGAGTGTTTGTCCATCCCATTCAGTTGCCTTTGGAGATGCCCATGGCTCATCGAGTGGAACTTTGGCAGCCATTCTCTCGAGACGCTTTTGTGAAATGCCTACTTCTACAAGGACATGTGGTGGCAGACCGAACGTGTCTCCTGTGAACTTCTTGATCTTTCCTTTCAGCGAGACGATGTAATCGCCCTCGTCAAAGGTGTCGAAGGTCGACAATCCCAATTCATCTATGAGCGCAAGAGCATGATCTTGTGTGGGCCCCACCCATTGGCCACCTACTTCTACGATTGACCCGTCGCTGAAAACATGATTGAGAGTTCTTCCGCCGACTCGATCACGCGCTTCCAGAACTTCTACTTCGACGCCAGATGCAACAAGACGGCGTGCTGCCGACAGTCCGGCGAGCCCAGCTCCGATAACAACAACTTTCATAATTCCCCCTATTAAGTTGATTGACTAGTTAATCTAACAAACAATTTCAGCCTCAAAATCACCTAGATTTCAGGCGAACTAAGGAGATGTATGGGTCGGCCCAGTCTGCGCATTATTCGACAAGAAGAACTCCTCGACGCGGTGGTGGGGATTATCACGACCAAGGGGGTCGCAGGACTCACTGTTGCCGACGTTGCAAAGTTGGCGGGGACTCAGCCATCGAAAGTGCATCACTATCTTGGTTCTCGAGAAGAGATGATTGCCGCAGCTATTGATCGGGCGACGAATTCTGTTGAAGAGATTGTGGTGAATGCTTTGTCATCCCTCGAACCGCATCATCGACTTGATGCACAGATTGAGATTTTGTTTGGCGCGGATCTTTTGGAGCCTCACATCAACCAATTAATTGATCAGTTGATTGCTGCGACATACATAGATGAAGCCATCCGTGTCAATGTCAGTCGGATGTATCAGAGATTTTTTGAAATCCTGATTAACAGTTTTGAACTTGCGGTTCCGAATCTCCCAGTAGAGGATCGTCACCAGGCTGCGCACACAATTCTTGCGCTCGCACATGCGACGCCGACTTTTGAATGGCTCAGTCTTGACTCAAAGAACATCCACGATGGACGCCTGGCGGCGGAGAAAATTGTGTCTGATGCAAGAGCGCGATGTCAGGAAATCACCAAATGAAAAAGACGACCATCGGACTCGTTCTCTATCCCAAGTTCACTGCGCTGGACATCGTTGGTCCTTTTCAAACGTTGGTGGATGTTCCCGGCTTGGACGTCTTCTTTATTGCCGAAACAGCCGGACCAGTGATGGATCACACAGGCCGACTCACATTGAACGCCACCCACACATTTAGTGAAATAGAAACACTTGACGTTGTGGTTGTGCCGGGTGGTTTTGCAGATCGTGAGGTCGCTCCAGATAACGCCATCGTGCAATTCATCAAACGGGTTCACCCAAAAACACAATGGACCACCAGTGTCTGCACTGGTTCCATCTTTCTCGCTCATGCAGGTGTGTTGGATGGTCTTGACGCGACGACTCACTGGGGTTCATATGATCGACTAGCTGAACTAGGGGCTACTCCCACTGATCGTCGTGTCGTACAGGTGGGCAAAGTTATTACCGCAGCAGGGGTTTCTTCGGGCATTGATATGGGCCTGGTACTCGTTCAACAACTCGCTGGCGACGAGACGGCGAAGGCTATTCAGTTAGCGATTGAATATGACCCTCAGCCCCCGTTTGATTCCGGGTCGCCTTCGAAGGCCACTCCTGAACTAGTTGCCCTCGTTTCGGAGATTTTTAGCCAGAGAACATGATTCTCTTGGTCTTCATAGCCACCTTTCTTTCTGCATCTAGTTGGCGCTAGTAACCTTTAGGGAGACAGTGCAAGGTGTGTCGGCGAATTTCGCACCACATTTCGCACCATTCCCCGCTCCCGTGGCGATGGTGTGAATCTTGAAGATGTGGATGATGGGGCAGGCGAATTGATGCATGAATCAACCACATAAAGTAAAAATTTTTCTTCACATAATTGGACTCAGGTCAGTCTGTTCTCAATGAGATAATTCAGAAATGATGAAGTCAAAACTTGCTGTAGCCGCCGTTTTTCTGGCGGTAACCGTATTCTCCAGTGTGCAACCAGCGCAGGCGAACACCGAAATCTTCTTGGAAGATTTCGGTCCATCTTGGGTTCCAGGAAGTCAATGGGCCTTAGCTGAAGGCTCGTCGTTCTCGGCACAAGTGAACACTGACGGAGCGCAAACTCCGAATTCAGCGTTACGACTTACTTCAGCGACCCAGCAAAGAGCGGGTGGACTTTTGTACAGGACTCCTGTTCCAACTGAATTTGGCTTGGATATGGCCTTTCATTTCTCGATGTGGGGTGGCAACGGCGCAGATGGCATTAACTTCTTTCTGCAGAGAGGAACGGAAACATCATCACGAATGCCGCCAGGCGGAACTTTGGGTTACAGCGCTGACAGAAACCAGAGCCCAAATCTCAATGGGCTCAGTAATGGCCTCATTGGTATTGGCTTCGACATGTTTGGCAACCACGGCAACGCCAGCTTTGACGGAACAGGATGCCCTACCTCGACACGCCCGGGCGCTAATGCTTTGGTCGTACGTGGACCTGGAAACTTAATGGCTGGTTATTGCATTCTGAGTACGTTGAAGCAAGTAAATGACACAACTACTGCTGTGAATACAAAATGGGATCATGGAACCTCTTCGCGCGCGGGCCGTGCTCGCTCGGTTCGAATTGTGTTGGATACCGCAACAGTTAGTCCTCGGCAGTTAAAGATTTGGCTCTGCGCTTCGGGTCAGGTGTGTTCAACGACCGGAACGCCAGCAGTTGCTATCGACGCGCCGGCAGAACTTCTTGCTTCACCAACAGTTCGCTTTGGATTCGCCGCTTCAACTGGTGGATATACAAACAATCACGAGATTTGGGGATTGCAAATCAGGTCACAAGTGCCTGTGACTTACTCGTTGTCATATGACTTGGGTGGCGGAACCGGAACAGTACCCGCCGCGGTTACAGGTCTCAGCACTGGTGCTTCAAACACACTGGCCGCCGGCACAGGATTGTCTCGGACTGGTTTCACGTTTGGAGGGTGGACGTGCGACAACTCCATTGGTGACAAGCCTGCTGGTTCAGCGTTGACTCAACCTGCTGCAAACGTTGTTTGTTCTGCAAAGTGGATTGCAGCCTCATCGCAAGCATCTCTCACGTCTGTTTCGGCGTCGGAGGCAAAGAATGATTCCTCTAAAGGTCGGCGTGGTGAGAAGAAAACCATCGAACCACTAAAGAATGACGTAGTAGCCAACTCAGCGTCGTGGGCGTCTAGATCTATGCGTTTATGTGGGGCACAACAGGTTGCACCCAATTGCACACTGACTTCACTCACGGTTGATGGTGAAGGAACATACACCGTTATCTCTAAGAACAGAATTACTTTCTCGCCCATCTCGACGTTCACTGGTAGAACTGCAGAGGTGCGCTATCAAGTCTCGGATAGCAACGCAAACGTGGTCTCAGCAAGAATTGATATAGAAGTCTCAGGTGGTGAATTACCACGCACGGGACGTCAGACGGAAAGCTTTCTCCTTTATGCGCTTTCCTTGGTTTTGTTAGGTGCCCTTGTTGTCAATAGCAAGTTCGTGCGACTAAACCGCAAGTAGATCCCGTAGCTTTCGAAACACAATCTGGGCCAGCATCATTCTTATGGTGTTGGCCCAGGATTCTGACTATTGACACATACAGATCTATGCAAGTGGTGCTCTTGAAACAGACCTTGCTATTGGAAGACCAGACCTGTTGTGCCCGTATTCGATTCCATGGAACCCCATGACTTCGTGCGCCTCTACGGCTTATGCAATGGCGCCGAGTCGATTTACAAGCACAACTTGTCACTTCTTACGAATTTCACCCTTTCGAATGAAACCAAAAGTGAAATGTAGCCTGATTTCTCACCTCACAGACAAGTTCGCTAGTCCGTTGAAGCCTTAGATACGTTTTTACAGGTGATCCGGCGGCCACAAACACATTCACCGGGTTCTGTGGACACTATTTCTTCCGTGGTCACGCCCCACTAGCCTTATCACTGGTGATGCATGATGTGTCGGCGAATTTCGCACCACATTTCGCACCATCCCCGCCTTCGTAGCTCAGT
>Ga0207936_1000262_pt1 | contig 11593 bp, 6 predicted proteins | sample LakMenEpi19Nov10_FD_150715 | JGI IMG/M metagenome (GOLD analysis project Ga0207936, IMG submission 150715) | Freshwater microbial communities from Lake Mendota, WI - 19NOV2010 deep hole epilimnion (SPAdes) | ecosystem: Environmental > Aquatic > Freshwater > Lake > Epilimnion/Euphotic zone ... | reverse complement strand
AATGTGCACACGAAATACGGAACCAGACCGATTTCAAATGTCCTTGAAAATCCTTCTCAATTCATGTAATTAAGAGTTAATAATCAATGGATTTTTATGAACTCATAAGATCTATGACTATTATGCTCTTGATCATACGCACATGTCATTTAATATTCGCAATTGTTAGATTGATGCATTACTCGACATTGTATTACAATTTTGACACAGTCAAACAAAAATATATGCAAGAACTCAACCAATCCGAACTGGATTTTGACATTCATTATGAACTATAATAATGTCAGGCTTCCTTCTAGAGATATTGGAAAATCTCAGAATTTTCTACGAATCTCTTCCGGAACAACCGGCTAATCCGGAGGCTTCACGCCTTGCCAGACAGCACGCGCACGCGCTTTTTACCATACTAGTGCCCAGATCGATGGACCTATATAACCCAGGCCAACAAGACAAAAGAGCTCAGTTACAACTCGCATATGAAAGAGTAATCACGTCTATACACAATCGATATAAAACTCAACAGATAGGCGACTTATCAGAAGCACCTATCTAAACAAACATCAAAGTATACAATACATTGATGTCCACATTTGCGTTACTACACATACTTGATTCCTTTCAATACTTTGTTTTGAATTACATTCAACATCGTATAAGACTTGGATCAAACCACAACGAATCTTTCTTAATACGCTCTTTACTGCAACACACATTCCAATTGTTGAACCATTGTATCGAAACCAATGGGGTAACGCTCATACAATTTGGGCCTACCGTAATTCACAAATTCGCACTCATACACAATATAATCCACTTTCACTTCAATACTCTGCCACTTAACCCAGTGTCACTTATGCCAGTAACACACTAATGGCAGAAGCATTGAACACGACAACGACCGTAGCAGTTCCCTCAAGCATTGAGACAGAACTGATACCAATTTTGCACGCTTGCCAGACATTTACACAACTGGTCAAAGTGTTCACAACCACTCAACACCCTATTGACTTCACAGCCAGACGCATCACTGTCTCTGAAATCAGACGATTCAAAGTCAACCAATCTATGGAAACGAGACAAGTGCTGCTACAAATATACAATCTGTATTTCCCTCTATTCGCTCACAGTCCAGTCGAATTGGAGACACTCAAACGAGTTTACCTTAACTCGATCGTGAGTATCCACTCAAAATTCGAGACTACCCAGACTACCCCAGTATTCCAAACTCACTTTGAAGACACATTCTGAATAATCGACATTCATAATGGCGTCCAACTCCTCAAACTTATACGATCCTAAGGAAGTGTTTCCAGAAGAGACAGTTGATAGTGATACTCAACAAAAGGTATTGCATGAAGACCAAATTTTGAGGCTAGCTATCAGAGCAAAGGAAAACAACATCATTATTAAAGTGATTACCCCTGAAGAATCTTTCATTGGTTCAGTCAAAGACATAATTCACAAAGAAGATACTACTCTAGTATGCTTCTCACACTGTGTAACAGACAAAGGACCTTATAAAGGGGAAAGACAATACTTTACCTTCGACATCATGGAAATCACAGATTGGATCGACACTGAATCCGAAGATATGGACTTCAGCATACTCAACAGGCCACAGGCCGAATCCCCACAACAGGTTTCCCAAACGAAACAGCCCGCACAAGAAAGATTCCCGACTCCAAAAAGTGATTCAGAACCATGCAAATACGATCTACCTATACAAGAAGATGGTAGAGTGGACATGGACTTCATGAAACTCACATGGAGACTTGACGACCCTAAGATCAGCACATTCTCTGGATGGTGCAGACATCATTTAATCACAGCACACATGCTCCGAAGAAACCTTCAATTTGGCCACAATGCTCTCTTTCTACGAATGAAAGCTAGATTCCCAACAAGGGCCATGCTTTACTACAACATGTGGATCTCCACCTTCAAAGAGCATAGACTCACATTCGAAGCTTGGTACCAGCTCACGACTCAAGAGCCTCTACCAAAAATCCACCAAGTTGGAGCAGTAGATGCAAATATCAACCTGATCAAATACCATCTAGACGCTTTCGACGAGGCAGAAAAATCCACCAAGAACCGTACACGCATGCATCAACTGAGAGAGATTTGGGCATCATGCCTAATCGCACAGCACAATTACACCTTCAAGGAATGGCTGGCAACTCCCACTGGCATACGTCACGCATCAGCACAATGCGAAGAACTGGAAGAATTGGATCTACCCACAGAAGTAGATATAAAGCCGTTTGACAACCTGTTCAAACACGATGCTTACCAAGAATCATTACACAAAGATGAAATTACAACATTCATCTTAGAGCATAACTCCAGACAGATTTTTCAAGGCCCCAGCACCGAAATTGACCACAATCTCATGCAACCAGGATCGCTGTTCGGAAAACTATTTTTGCCAAACTACCCATATGTACCACACGGAGTACAGCAACACCTGAAATTTCCGGGCAAGTTGGATGAACACACACACCTCCAACAAATCATTTGGCAAAGGTTGCGTGATGCACAACGAAAGGCGTACAACAAGAATGGACGACTCTTCACTAGATATATTGAAGACAACAAACTGTCCATGACAACCCCATTTGCTTTGAGGTACAAAACCCAAAAGATGCACCACCAACCTCACATCACACATGAACAAATGGCACAACATCTGGCTGCACACGCCTATGCGACAGAAAAAGGAGGACCAGGAAAAATGGATAAGTCCGAATTCTATGATTTGTTCATTCGACCTCTAGAATTCTTATGTGGTCAAGGAATGCCTCTGCATAGTTGTTTGATCTCTAGTATCCACAATTATTCGAGCAGATGCTCCTTGTTCAAAATGCTACTCGAAATAGCAGGATTCACCATCCATGACATGATTCCCATTCAACAGCACTATGCATATGCCGAAATCTCCAAGATCAGGCATTTATCCGGCAAAGATCTTACCAGCCGAGCATTCAGTGAAAAGGGACCCCTGCACAGACTGGAAAGCATGCCCAGAATCACATACCAATCCAAAACCAGCATGGAAAAATTGGTAGACCCACAAGATTTTGCACCAAATGGCAAATTCTCACACGTGATTCCACACCCATTCAACCCATTACCAGATCAAGTATTGGATGAGTTCAAGAAATACGGAGGACGACAAATGCCACTGTGTGACGAATTTGCTCTTCATACACAATTCTTAAGAGCCTTCAAGCAGTATCACACCAAGAACGCCAACGACATCCAAAAAGACAATGCACGGAGAGTATATACTAGTACTCCCAAAGAGAGACCCAACAATCCACTCACACAAGTGCAATCAGAGAAACCTAAATCTCCAACCAAACCACCCAGAAAAAGGATCGACATCAACAAGGAAGGGATCACCAACACACAATCGTGGGTAAAATTGACAGACATCGACCAACAACCACCGTCGGCACAAAGAATGTCTCCAATCCCTTCAGTCAGGTCTTCCATTCCCGAATCATCCAATTCACGACAAGACGACATGATCAGTTTAAGTGTTACTCAACTGCAACAGTTAATGAGACCAACACTTCCAGCTGAACCACCTAAAATGTCTTCACAAGAGTGGGAATTCTCACAATCCACACCTGTTGAAAACGTATTCTTTCAGCAGAAACGGCAAACGTACACACCAGAACAACCTCAAAGGCCCAGGACAGCAGGAAGTGAAATATTGCCTGAACCCAGGTATCACCCTACTATACACCCAAGGCCAACTTGGGATCCACCACAGGTTGGATCAAACCAAAAGACGTTTGATACGTCACTAATCTGGTCTTGTACCAATCACTACTACATTCCAGACTGGGCTAAGACGGCTCACTCTGCTTGTTCATTATACGATATAGTGGACAGACAAGCGCCCATAACGGAAACCACAAAAGCCAGATTTAGAGAAATGCCTCACTTTAGGCAATTTCCAGCTGACGGTCTGAACTCAATTAACGACATGTCAATTTTCTATCAACACACCACAAATCACAAAGAAATCGTCATCATCAAAGTGGTATCTCAGCCATACCATAACACCTCGAAAAACACAACCAGGGTTGGACAACCTGAAACCACAGAAGTCCAAATTCCGTCTCACATGCTGGCGAGGTTCAACATCTTCTTCTTTGATGTTGCAAACACACAACTCAAACCAGCAATGTCCGACGTGCAAATGGAAAACCACATCCTCATGAGTAAACTTTTCCAAGCCAACACGTATAACATTGAGTTCACAGTTATCATAACTGAAGGACACAATGGTTTGGAGAGGACTCTCAGAATCCACGTATCTGACAACCATACCACGCAAATCATCCAATTCCCCTGGATTCGCACAGCGAATGTTCTTCTAGCCTTACGAATGGTACATGAAGAACTTCATCAAAGTGGATTTATCTAAAAATCCAACAATCAACTACATACAGTAAAAACAAATCTTAATGGCAAGAGGATAAGCCACCAACCTCAAAACAAGATCAAACGGATCTCACGGATTCCAGAGACGACGACCATAATCTTTGACAGTCCGGACTGGGTAGAAAATTCATCAGTAAGACATGAACTGTCACATCTCCACTGTTTAAAGAGGTTTATTGAACAAAGGTATGTCACAGGCCCAGGCTCACCCTATGATGCGAAGTCAGGCAAGTTTGAGTGACCCGACCCTCGAAGGCAACCACCGGTCGAGAAGGCTCTCCTCAGACGGGCCGGGTGCGGGATACAAATTACCCGTCATGGGGGTTCGATAACGCACAGAACCCTCATGGTGTTTGCAGGCGCACGCAAGAGGTACTTCTTAATCGGGAATTGCAACCTCAATTAGTTCAGTATTGAGGATCCCCAGTGCCTTCGTGCTGGAACAGGAGGCATCACGCTGACACGTTCGCGGCAGTCGTTGATTAAACCTGGTTATTGGGATACGTACAAACCTATCCCAATGGCTGAAAGCCGGATGCCCCCGTTTGCGACAACAAGTTCAGTCAGATGTACAGTCTCCCTCACCCGAAATATCTTCAAGGCATTGGAAACCACCGACTCCGACGAATCCAACAAGATCAAATCGGATTACGATTACACCATGGACGACAGGATCTCCTTCATCATCTATGGGATACCAAAAGGACAAGCGTATCAATTTATCTTACATTACATTTGTACTAGGGGTATCCGCCTACTTTCTCACCCTAATTCTTTTCCACAAAATTTTCTTCTTCAGAATCGTAACGCATAGCTTTTATAAGTCACAAGTAAACATACGCTATCAATCCTTAGTAACTGATAAAAGCATGCCAGTAAAGTTCGGTTCTTCAGTGCAAATAATTCAATTTAAGAATTTTCTTTTTCTTCACATTTGCACTCACGCACCGGATACTAAACGAACAAGCTATCACAAACAAATCACTATTTCTCCCCTTTCTCAAACCAAACACAATTGGCAATAGATTTAGTTTAAGAAAGAGGCAGTCCTATCCAAGGAAGGTGTGGTATTAGGCTGAATTTTCAATTTCCACAAGCTTAATACAACCCTAGCCTGGCTTTACGCCGCATTAAAGTTGGAGGTACATACACTATATTTCCTTTCTTGCACACCCAACCATAATGCGCAATTTCTGAGGCGGAATCTTGTCACTATTCAAAATCTTTTTTTCCTAAAAATGAAGTGGCCAGCACTCTCCTCATATTCAAGAGAGTTGAACTGTTCAAAACAGATAAATAATTAATGACAATGTTGTGAGCAAGTCAACCCTCCTTTAACCAATTTTAATTCTTTCACATTTTTTTCTCAAAAAAAAAAACACCCCAATTTTCAATATGCCGGGGACGTCATTATGGACTATGCCGGGGACATTCAAAATTAAGTAGACAATTTTTTTCTCACTTTTAGATCAGTTAAACACTCAAAATTATCTCACCTTTCGTTGCAGATGAAGGATGAACAACGCCATGGCACTCTACAATTATCACAATTAAGTATCACATTTTTTTAAGCAAAAACACGATATTTCTGTTATTTTCAAATATCAGAACAGCAACTTGATTTGCACTTCACTTCAACAGCAATTATTTTCAAATGCCACAAATTCAGATATAAAAATGTTTGAAAGACGCGAACAACATATACCAACACTTCCTCGATCGCCTTAAATGAATTGTTTTCAGTAAAGTGGTTAGTTGAGTTTCGCTTTGCACGCCGCCAATAGAGGGCGCGCTTACGCGACACCCTAAATTTCCACCTATAATCAGTATTTTGAACCAAAAGCACCCAAAATACCTTATTTCATTAAAATAAATACCAATCTTCAATTTTAAGTTCTCCAAAAACATAATAGAATGGCGTTATCTGATCACTCAGCAAAAAGTCCAACTACGAATTTTTTTATAACTAATACAACAACCTGCAAAGTACTAGTCAAAACTGAACGTCTTCAAGCTCCACAAGCATCTCAAATCTTAATTTTTGAATAGGCTCTCCAATTTCTGGGGAGTCAATACCATTTAAGTAACACTTTCAAGCCCATTTCGCGAATAATAATGAAGCAATTATTCAATTTCAGCTTTCAATTTAATTTTCACTAAATTTTACGTTTCCCAAACTTTATTTTACCAATTTTTTTCAAAAAAAATGTTCGATTTCTTGATAATCTCTTACATACTATAATTCGTGATATAAAAGTCTAAAACTGGAAGTTTTTGGCTTATTCATGACTAATAGTATGAGAACATTTGACTCAAACAATATTCAATTTTTTCTTCTTCTTCCATCCAAACTGACCACAAGCGCAAAGCTTAAGTGCATTTGCTTGTAAATTCCTTTCTCGTTCAGATAACGTTAAGGTATCTTTTCCACATAAAGTCACCAAACCATTTTTTTAAAAAAAAAAAAACCTTTCTCAGATTTTAAACAACGATTTGAACCTCAATTAGGGTTGAAATAGGTTCCAAAATACTGATATAGATGTCTCTGACTTTACTTGAAATATTTCAGGAGAGCACACATACTCACACATAGACCAGATATTCAAAGTAATGCTCGAAGTCAAAAACTCAAAGCGCACATTCTTCTTTCTTATCTTTCATGACTGAAAGACCCTCTATTGAAAATTTTCTCAACTGGACAACTTTAAAATTGACCCAAAGAAACCAGTAGATGGCACAAAAGCTTTACATTATCTAGCACACCAACATTATTCATACGTTTAAATGAACTAACCCCATTTTTGGCCACAAAAGCAAAAAGTTTTACAAGTACATCTACAAATCACTAAATTAAGAAATTACCACTTTCAATTTTCACCACAAAAGGGGACATTATCAATCATTATCAATTCCTTTTTAAGTTTCAACAAACATTTGGCGTTAAACACAATTTAATTAACTCACATTTGAAATAAATTTAATTTTAAATAAACAAATATAATGGTTGATACCTTTTTATAGACGGCCATTAATCCAGAAAACTTCCACCCTGAATGTTTTCCAAACTGGATAGGGCCAATAATAATAATAAAATTTTTTCAAGTTGAAATGAGGTTCTTTTAACCCCCAAACGTACGAATAAATATGGTGCTACAATTTGACACTCAATTAGTCTTTTCCTTCCGTTCTACAATTTTTTTCATAGAGTGCGCTAAGCTCAAACATTTTTCAACACTAACAAAATCGTCACTCCTCAATTCGCAAATTTCGAATGCTTATATTCTTTAAGAAAAGTCTACTATTTTTAAATGTCAACATAATAAAATCAATATGAAAAGGCATCCCATTTACTTTAAATAGCATATTCGAACACGACGACATGACGATTTTGTGAACGTTGATAAGCTTATCAATCCTTTTTCTATTTTTGAGTATTGACTCTTGCATTCGATTTAAGCTATTATAGCAAATCCAAATATTTCTTTCGAAATTGAACCGTTTCAAAGACTTGAGCATAGCTTTGAACACACGCACACACACACACACACAGGTTATACTTAAAAGAGACAAGAAGGTGAAGTTTTAAACTTGACTACAATCAGTCCTTCACAGGCCAACTTACCCACAAATACCTCCCTCTATATTGAACCTTTTAAACTAAAAACTTCCATATTCCAACTTCATCTCAGTAGATGTCAGTCGAAAAATTCTATTTCTGAAACAATATCCTTTTCAAAAAAAAATATAATTCATTAAAATTAAATATTAAGCAATTCTTTTACAGCAACCACGATTTAAAAGTATCTTTTAGATTGAAACAAATTTAAACTAGTCCTGAAGATCCTCATTCTCGCAAGATAAAGACATTCAAGTGGTTAATTCCAATTAAAAACAACCAATTAAGCACGCGAATCATTGAAGATTGCGACTGCTCACCAAAAAGGTAGCCTATACGAACAAAACTTTTCTTTAGACGGCTCAGACTCCAGGGACTACCCACCCTGAATGTTCTCCAAATCTGGAGTGTAGCCAATAACACCTTCATTACGTCTCAAACATACACATAAAACATACACACCAACGCAGTACATTACTAGATAAACGATTTTCAACAATGAATTTGACCAAGCTTCCAAGACTCAAATTTCAAGTTCTTATCGCAACGCAATTGTAATACAATTTTTTTCATTTTCCTCTATAATTCGAATAAGTAACTACAGTTTTAAATTTCTTTACACACCTCAACAGATGTCTCGTTAAACAGATTGACAATCATAATACCCCAAAAGAAATAAACACAGTCCTTACCTATTTAACCTAACAATGGCAGTTATCAAAAGTGCAACCACAAACCCCTTCAATCAAAGTTCTACAGGAAATAAATTCAAATAACACGCCAATTCGGCCAGTCAGCAAATAAACAACGATCAAAAAGTTCTTCATTCAGCATTAAATACATGAATTTCTTTATTAGGACACACACACACAAACTGTTGAATTTGCGATGCAATTCTTTTGAAGGCCATTATTCCAGGACGCTAACCCATCCTGATGTTTCCAAACTGGAACGGGCCAATAACTAATTCAAAGATTCACTATGATAAACGTTTATCTAAAGACATAAGACAGACAAACACATACACTTTGACATGTTGACAAATGCGATCAATAAAGCTTATCTCAATTTATAAGACAACTAGATTTCAAAAAAAAACCCATTCCCCTATTCGATTTTATAAGACACAATTTAATGATTCCATGACGTTGCAAATCCATCATCTCATCATAATTCGAATCTGCTAAAACCAATCCTCAGTTCCTAGGCCATGACGACGTCGCCGGAATCCACAATTCGATTTTGTTCATTCAAATAAATAAAGTTTTCATTGTGTCTTCACTTAATATCACCTAATGGACTCGCAATCCCAATCTTTCTAGCATCAGTAAACATCCTATTTTAAACATTAGGTTAGTTCAATCCGAACTACAAGTAGTCCGGATTCTCACTGCCGGGGATGTTCGAGAGTATTCGACTCGGTTCAATGGACTTTGAACTTAGGTTCAAAGACGCAATAGAACAGATGTCGACTCGGAAATAGGATGCAGGCAAAGCTCGATCTCCAACACACGCCAACCCTTTGGCCTGAGCCCCGCGCGCAGGTCAAAGACAAGAGAAGGGGAATGCGAGGCTATTTATAGATGCCCCAAGCATCTCAGATTATTATTCTCTTTGATATCATCAAACTGATCAGATCAAAAGACTTATTCGATATTTTAGACAAATAAAACTCTTATTTTATTTGACTTGGTTTATTCTCATTTGACTTCATCGATTTTCACAAGTTAGATTAGTAGCTGTAACCCATCGATTGGGCCAAAGCTAGCTTAGCTACGTACAGGGCCAATCCGGGTAAGGTTATCATCGAGCGAGATGATTCAACCGTTACATGGCGACCTCTGCAAAGGATTAACGTATCCTACAGCTACGATCAATTATATGTAAGTAATCATTTCAAATGTTTGTACAGCTAAAATAGCTACATTTTAGCTCCCAAATACAATTCTCTTTGCTCCCAACACAATTGGGCCAACAATTTATCGAAGTTGTTGGAGTCAAAACTCAAGCAGACAAAACCACATTTATCCCTACAAGGGACATGAAAAATACGCCTTTAGACTCTCTAGCAGTCTACACACAACGACTTTACATAAGTCACACCCAAAATCAAGATCTTTTGACTCGATATGTCAACAAGACAGTGATTTCTGGCAGGTACTAGTCCTGTTATACCAATGCCGCAATAACCCTGCGAATCTACGCATTTTCTTTCAAATAGGGTTACCTCTCATGTTTATCTTGGACATGAATTACGAATTTTTATATAAACCGCATGACCATTCAATATATAATCCATTTCGACATTCCGCATTTGTTATTAGTTTTAGACACTAATAATGTTGAACATTATTTTTTAATTGAGCCACCATTTCCATTCATAATCGATGACATTATCGTTATTGGAAATAGTCCAATTGTTTGACGAAACATTGGGGCTCCACGACGTGGATCTGACACACCACATATTTCGCCAGATTTTATATAAATCAAGAGACATACCACAGGTAGGCTCTTTGGCACCTCAAAAAGAAGGCAAACCAAAGCTTTTGCCAAGAACGACAAAAAAGCTACATAAAATTGAACATAACGCATCCACAGTGCAAAAGATTGATCAAATAGCATCAATTGTGCAACAGTGGACACCACACAGTTCTTTACCCCCATACTCTGCAAACTAGCAAATGAACGGGTCACAGAACTCGAATGGGCAAAGTAGCCACAGGCCAAATGCACCACAACGACTAAGACCATTCTCGGTTGACACAACGAGAGCTTCGGTGTCACCAATGCCACCAATGCCACATATTCCACAGGTTTGGCCATTGATGAATAATACCACACAAACTGAGAACCATTCTCAACGAAATTCACACATTGAACCACTTCTCTATGAAGTACGGGATTTGTTACAAGACATTCTCCACAAGACTAAACAACTCGAAAGGTTACTGAGAACCATTCACTACGGGGTGTGTCCAACTAGACCATTCAACCCCACAGACATCTAACTCAATTAGATGAGTGAGTCAAACATAAACAGAACAACTACACAGATTCTGTTTTCACTTGCTGCGTGGATCAGCCAATTACCCCATCAAGGAGGTCCTGATCCAGAGCAATCTTACTTGATTCGAAGGTTCATACACTACACATATGTATTTTTGATCCTTCACATGCAACACCAAACCGTTGACATTACGGGCTATAGACAGCAATATCTCGCTCATTACAGGTTCTTAATGTGGCGTCTTCACAGTAAGTACGGCACAAGACCAGTCGAGTCAATTTATGAGCCACCAAAGCCATAAATCAATATATTCACACACTAACGAATGGCCTCACCTATAACTGTTCACAGTTTCACCACGCTCGTTTACTATGAACTAATTTACGAAGCTAACAAGCTGATCATAGAAAACAATGAAACACACCAGACAATTCAAGAATTTAAGAAATCAACCTCTTATATTCTCAGGTCTATTATAATTAACTTTTACAGAAGGTTAATGACCTGTT
>Ga0207936_1000257_pt1 | contig 11640 bp, 11 predicted proteins | sample LakMenEpi19Nov10_FD_150715 | JGI IMG/M metagenome (GOLD analysis project Ga0207936, IMG submission 150715) | Freshwater microbial communities from Lake Mendota, WI - 19NOV2010 deep hole epilimnion (SPAdes) | ecosystem: Environmental > Aquatic > Freshwater > Lake > Epilimnion/Euphotic zone ... | reverse complement strand
AGACGGCCTGCCTTTTTTGGCCGACAGCTACGACGAGTCCATGAAGCTCTACAAAGCGCAAAAGCCGCTACTGGAAAAGAAATTGGCCGAGCAAGGCATGATGCTGTTGTATTCGGTGGCCTGGCCCCCACAGGGCATTTTCAGCAAAAAGCCGATCAACAGCGCGGCTGACCTCAAGGGCATCAAGTGGCGCGCCTACAGCCCCGCCACATCACGCATGGCTGAGCTGCTGGGTGCACAGCCCGTGACGGTGCAGGCCGCTGAAGTAAGCCAGGCCTTTGCCACCGGCGTGACCGACAGCATGATGAGCTCAGGCTCGACTGGCTGGGACGCCAAACTTCATGAAAACGTCAAGCAGTGGTATGACCTGCAAGCCTGGCTACCCAAAAACGCCGTCATCATGAACAAGACCGCTTTTGACGCGCTGGACGCACCCACCAAGGCGGCAGTGATGAAGGCCGCAGCGGATGCCGAAGTGCGCGGTTTTGCCGCCAGCAAAAAAGCCAACGGCGAAACGCTGGACAAGCTCAGAGGCGGTGGCATGCAAATTTTGCCGCCAAGCGCAGCCCTCAAAGCCGACATGAAGAAAGTCGGCGATGTGATGCTCAAAGAATGGCTTGAAAAGGCTGGGCCTGAAGGCAAGCAGCTGGTGGATGCATTCTTGAAATAAGGCGTTTTTATGCGTAGATTCCTGAACGCAATCTATGACGGGGCGGCCGCGTTGGCCGCCTTTTTCATGGTGCTGCTGCTTGTCATGGTGTTGCTGTCCATCGTCGGGCGAGAGCTGGGTTTTTATGTGCGCGGCACTGACTCATATGCCGGCTACTTCATGGCCGCTGCTGGCTTTTTGGCGCTGGCGCACACGCTGAAAAAGGGTGAGCACATCCGCGTAACGCTGCTCATCAATGCTGCCAAAGGACGGTTTAAAAAAGCCATTGAAGTCTGGGCCCTTGGCGCTGCAGTGGCGCTGTCGGCACTGTTTGCCTATTACAGCGTCAAGCTGTCGATTAATTCTTTTCAGTTCAACGATATTTCCACTGGCAATGACGCCACACCATTGTGGATTCCGCAGATCGCCATGGGTGTGGGCGCGGTGATTTTGCTGATTGCTTTTGTTGACGAATTGGTAGTTGAGCTTTTGGGCAAACGTGTTGAGGTCTCCAGCGACGAAATGCTTCACAACGAATAATTAAAATATGTCTGATATTGCGATTACCTCGATTCTTGTTTTTTCGCTCTTCGCCATTCTTGCATCTGGCGTGTGGATTGGCCTCACATTGTCTGGCGTAGCGTGGATCGCCATGCAGCTTTTCTCGTCGCGCGCGGCAGGCGATGCGATGGCTGTGACCACCTGGGGCTCGTCCTCAAGCTGGACACTGACCGCCCTGCCACTGTTTATATGGATGGGCGAAATTTTGTTTCGCACCAAGCTCAGTGAAAGCATGTTCAAGGGTCTGGCACCCTGGGTCAGCCGCCTGCCGGGCGGGTTGCTGCACACCAATGTGATTGGCTGCACCATTTTTGCGGCTGTGTCGGGCTCATCAGCCGCGACCTGCGCCACCATCGGCAAGATGACACTGCCTGAACTTAAAAGCCGCGGCTACCCAGAAGACATCACCATCGGCTCACTGGCCGGTGCGGGCACGCTAGGGCTGCTTATTCCACCGTCGATCATCATGATTGTGTATGGCGTGACGGCTGAGGTGTCGATTGCCAAGCTGTTCATTGCGGGCGTGTTCCCGGGGCTGCTACTGGCATCGCTATTTTCAGGGTACTTGATTGTCTGGGCGCTGATGAATCCCGGCAAAATACCGCCGCCTGACGCAGGCATGAGCTTTGGTGCCAAGGTCTATGAGTCACGGCATTTGATCCCGGTGGTGCTGCTGATCATGGCGGTGCTGGGCTCGATTTACAGCGGCATCGCCACCGCCACTGAGGCGGCTGCGATTGGTGTGGTCGGCTCTCTGGTGCTGTCAGTGGTGCAAAGGACCATGAGCTGGACGGTGTTCAAAGAGTCGCTGATGGGTGCGACGCGGCTGTACTGCATGATTGCGCTGATTTTGGCGGGCGCTGCGTTTTTAACCCTGAGCATGGGTTACATCGGCCTGCCACGTCACCTGGCGGAGTTTGTAACCAGCATGGGTTTGACGCCCTTTATGCTGATCATGGTGCTGACGGTTTTTTACATACTGCTGGGATGTTTTCTGGACGGCATCAGCATGGTGGTGCTGACGATGGGCGTGATCATGCCCATGGTGCAAGCCGCCGGGCTTGACCTGATCTGGTTTGGTATTTTTATCGTCGTCGTGGTCGAGATGGCGCAAATCACGCCGCCAGTGGGCTTTAATTTGTTTGTCCTGCAAGGCATGACCAAAAAAGAAATCACCTATATCGCCAAAGTCACGCTGCCGTTTTTCTTGTTAATGTTCGCAATGGTGTTGCTGCTCTGGTTTTTCCCGCAGATCGCGACCTGGCTGCCGAGCAAGATGTGATGTCGCTCTGATTAGCCTCGCCAGGGTTTGATCAAGCGCTCATCATCTACCAGTGCCCAGGTCTTCATGCCAGTGGCCGATTCAATCGCGGCGCGGTACGGCGGCATGTTGGTGCATTCAAGCACCACGCAAGTAAGTGACGGCTCCCGTTGTTTTAAGGCCAGCGCTGCCGCCAGCACATCAGCCGCTGCTTTTTCAGAGTCCATCTCGGGCCGATTGCCCAGAATCGCTGTGGCAAATTCGCTGGTCGCGTCAACGCCCTGCACCACCACATCAGTCATGCGCTCACGCGGCACGCCTGCTGCACGTAAATGTTCAACGCCCAGTTTGCTGGAGCTGATCGTCAACACGCCAACCCTGGCGTGCTGCGCCAACAGGCCAGGCAGTTGCAACAGGCTTGACGTAATGACCGGAATTTTCACCTGTGCCTGCATCTCTTTTTGCAGCAGCACCAGAAAACCGCAACTTGTGGTGATGGCTTTTGCGCCGTCCTGTTCCAGGCGGCGCACCAGTTGCAGGATGGGCGCGACCAAGCGACCTTTGCGCAGGCTAGCGCCTGATTGCACAATTTTTTCAGGCCACGCCCCCGTGATCACACAGCGCCGCGTTGGCACGCCAAAGGCTGACGGGTGGCCAATGTCGCCTTCAGGGCGCGGAAACTTTGTGTCCAGCATCACAACCCCCAAAAAACCATCAGGAAAGGTCACGTTGATCGGTACTGTGGCGGCAGCAGGTAAAGTCATGGTCTGATTGTCCTGTCAAATCCCAGATCAACACCATGCTGCCCATCCTTGCCATCTGTATCGGAGCCTCAATTGGCGCATTGGCACGTTGGGGCCTGGGCCTGTGGCTTACCCCCGGCGGACTGATACCGTGGGGCACGCTGGCTGCAAATCTGATTGGCGGCTATCTGATTGGCGTGTGTATTGCCGCGTTTCAGGCCATGCCCCAGTTGGACCCGGTTTGGCGACTGTTACTTGTCACAGGTTTTTTGGGTGGGCTGACCACGTTTTCAACCTTCTCGGCTGAAGTGGTGGGGTTTTTTATGGCTGAGCGCTATGCCTTGGCTCTTGGAACGGGCATGGCACACGTGGCAGGCTCGCTGGTCATGACGGTGGCGGGTATCAGGAGTGTTCAATTTTTGCTTCGTTTTTTATAGCTGCTTGCGCACGTATTTATTGGCTTAAATGCACTTTTAACACTTACAAATGAGCAAAAAAGGCGTTTTTAACCCCTCTGCCCCACCAGATGTGCGAGCCTGGCTGTTGTCACAAACCGCAGCCGGCTTCAGCCGCGCCGAAATGTTCAGTGCCCTTTGTGAATCAGGCTGGAGGCCTTACCAAGTCGCCCGCATGATGGGGCTGAGTGATGAAGAAAAGCAGGTCTTGGTGGCGGCTGCTTCCTCACCCGCGCACGCCAGCCCTCAAGTCCCCAGGCCGCAACTGATCCTGCGCGACGTGCAGGTTGACGGTGGCGACAAGCTGGTGCGCGTCCTGCAGCAGCGCACAGCGCCTGATCTGATTGAATTTGAAGCCCTGCTGAGTGACGCCGAATGCGACGCGCTGATACAGGCCGCCCGGCCCAGGCTGACACGCTCGTTAACGGTTGATGTGCAAACGGGCGGGCATGAAATTCACCCCGACCGCAGCAGCCAGGGCATGTTTTTTGAGCGGGCTGAAACGCCGCTGATCGCAACCCTAGAGGCGCGCATTGCCAAGCTGCTGGGGTGGCCCGCCACGCATGGTGAAAGCCTGCAAATTTTGCGCTACCCGCCTGGTGCGCAGTATTTGCCGCACTATGACTACTTTGACCCGGCCCAGAGTGGCACAGCCGAGTTGCTCAAGCGCGGCGGCCAGCGCGTGGCCACGCTCATCATCTACCTGCACGAGCCAGAAGGTGGCGGCGCTACCGTGTTCCCGGACATTGACTTGAGCATTGCGCCCAAACGGGGCAACGCCGTATTCTTCAGCTACGCCGCGCCAGACCCGGTGACCTTGAGCTTGCACGGTGGCGAGCCTGTAACCGCCGGAGAAAAGTGGATTGCCACCAAGTGGTTGCGGCAGTCGGTGTTTGAATGACGTCGCTGCAGTTACCCAAACACGCTCAGTGCCGCACCCCGCAGACCAGATCACTGACATCGTTTTCTGGGACAGCGCGCTCATTTTTAGCCAGCGCAACTTCCATTTCACGCGGCAGTGTCACACCATTTTTAACCGCTAGCACCTCGGCCATCACACTCACTGCAATTTCAGGTGGGGTTTTGCTGCCGATGTAAATGCCTATCGGGCCGCGTAGTCTGGCCAGGTCTTTTTCGCCAACGCTGAAGTGTTCTGCCATGCGCTGGTGCCGTGCCTCATTGTTGCGCCGTGAGCCAATGGCGCCGACGTAAAACGCATCGGTGGTCAACGCTTCCAGCAGCGCCAGATCATCCAGTTTCGGGTCATGCGTCAGGGCAATCACACAACTGCGCCGGTCGGGTTTGAAGGCGGTCACCACGTCGTCGGGCATATCGCTTTCAACTGACACACCGGGTACAGACCATGCGCTGCGGTACTCTTCACGCGGGTCACACACCGTGACGGCAAAGCCGCTGAACTTTGCCATCGTGGCCAGGTATTCCGTCAACTGGCCTGCACCGATGAGCAACATGCGGTACTCGGGGCCAAAGGTGTTGATGAGTTCTGACTTGTTCAACACAAGTTCCGAGGGTGAGGTGCTGGTGCTTAAAGTGACTGAGCCATCTTTCAAATTCACGCAGCGCTTCATGAGCTGGCCTGCACCTAGCGCAGCAACAAGTTCGCTCAACGCTGATGCATCCGGGTCATATTCAAGCAGCAGTTCAAGCGTGCCGCCGCAGGGCAAACCAAAGCGGTGGGCTTCGTCCGCGGTGATGCCGTACTTGATAAATCCGGGCGGGCCCGACGGGATGGCTTTGTGAACGTCCGTGCCAGAATGAGCCTGCGAGTAGGCCTGCGTAAACTGGTAAATCAGATCGTCTTCAATACAGCCACCCGACACAGAGCCGACCACCGCACCTGTTTCACAAAGCGCCATGATGGAGCCAACTGGGCGTGGTGACGAGCCCCAGGTGCGCACCACGGTAGCCAGCAATGCGCGCTTGCCCGCCAGGCGCCAGTCGCGAAGGGTGCGGAGCACCATCACATCAAGATTTTCCATACGTCACTTCTCTGTTCGTTCTGTTGGTTAAGTTCGTACTGTTTGCGTAAAAATCAAGCCACAGCTAAAACGCATAACGTACCGTCGCACCCAGCAAAGCAGTCCTGCCTGGCGCTGGCTCAAAAAAGCGTTGGTTGCCCTCATTGACGATGACCGACCCAATGTAGTTTCTGTCTGTCAAATTGTCGATGCGCACAAACTCCCTGAATGTCCATCTTCCGACAGTTTGCGTCAATGCTGCGTGCAAATCAAACGTGGCGGCAGCAGGGGCTGCGTCGGAGTTACGGTCATCCACAAACACCTTGCCTGTGTGGCGCATTTCAAGCCCGGCGTCCAGGCCCCACGGGCGATGCTGGTAGGCCAGCTCGGCAAACAGGCTCACACGCGGAACACCCGGCAGGCGGTTGCCGCTGGCCACCCGCACATTAGGCAAGGTGCACGGCGCGGCCACACAGGTCAAAAAGTCGGTTTTGTAGTGGGCATGGAGCACCGTGGCCGACAGGTAAGCCGACCACCCGCTCTGCCACTGGCCTCTAAGTGCCGCCTCTATTCCGTTGCGCTGTGTGTTACTCACACTTTGAAACGTACTGCGGCCACCGATGTTGCTCAGAACCGCCACGTCGTTACTGGTTTTAGCCTGAAAAAATGCGGCGTTCAAACGCCAGTTTTGAGCGAATTCCGCTTTAACACCCAGTTCCCATTGCTGGCTGGTAGCGGCCTTCAAGTCAAAGTTCAATCCGCCAGCACCGTTGGGACGATAAGCCAGCTCGTTCAAGGTAGGCGACTCAAAACCGCGTCCCACAGACGCGTAAATATTCAGGTTGTCTGAGGCATGAAAGACCAAACCCAACGCGGGCGTGATGCCGCTGAAGCGGGCCGAACCACTGTCGTTGCCATTGCCTGGTGCGACAAAGTTGTCGGTCGATTCAAAGGCAATGCGGGTATGCCGCAGACCAGCTGACGCGCTCCAGCGTTCGGCCAGCGCAACTTGGGCTTGCGCATAAAGTGCGCGACTGGTCACCGTGTTGCGTTCGTCACGCCTCAATGCGCCTGCGACGCCCAGCGCTGCGCCCACAAAATTCTGAAAGCCTTTGCGATTTTCATCCAGGTGGTCAATAACAACGCCTGCGGTCAACGTCACCGGGGCTCCTGCAACCAGAGCCCTGTTTGTCCAGCGGGCATCCAGTCCAGCGTAACGTCGGCTCAGGTCAATCACACCGCCCGGCTGCGTTGCAGCGGCTTGTGTGGCGACCGGAATTGCTTGATATTGCGTGACATCCCGTTCGCCGTAATACGCTGTGAACTGCATCGATTGGTCGGCATTGAGGCGATGATCCAGCACCCATCCGCCTTGCGTTTGCGCCACGGACTTTCGGGTATTGAACTGCACCGCACTGGCAGTGGTTTGCCTTGGGTCGGCGTTGAACTCGGCGCGGCTCAAACCGAGCGGGTCTTGCACATCAGGCATCGCCACGCGATTGACCACCAGGCTCATTTGCGTATCGGGGCTGAACGTGTACTTCGCCTTGCCGTTGAAGCTGTCCCGCTGAGCCGCGCTCCGCAGACGCAGGCCGTCGGTTTGAAAGCTGGACGCGCTCAAGTTGTATTGCAACACGCCCTGAGTTCCGCTGAGTTTGACACCGTTGCGGCGAACACCGTCGCTGCCCGCCACCACATCAACATCAGCAACCGTTTGCGGCCCGCCATCTGCCGTAAAAATGCTGATCACGCCACCTGATGAATTGCCATAAAGCGCTGAAAACGGGCCACGCAACACCTCAATGCGCGCGGCTGAAGCCAAATCAAAGTGTGACACCTGGCCCTGCCCATCTGGCCCGCTGGCGGGAATACCGTCGGCGTAAAGGCGCAGCCCGCGCACACCAAAAGTTGACCTGGCGCCAAACCCGCGCATTGAAATCTGCAGGTCTTGCGCGTAGTTTTGCCGGTTTTGTGCGACCACACCCGGCACTCGCTGCAGCGTTTCAGACAGGTTGATTTGCAGCTGAGATTTTTGCAACTGCTGCGCATTGATCACGTCAATCGACGAAGGCGCGTCAAACGCCGACTGTGCAATTCCCGGCGTTGCCGTTACCACCACAGGCCGCAACGTTGGCAGGTCGTTTGACGAGGGCGCTTGTGCTGCTGCCGGCTCACAGAGCGCGAGCACGCCCGCAAAAGCCGTGTTTTGCACGCACCGCAACCGAGTTGTAAAACCCACGCAATACCTTTTCTTTAATGGGGTTCAAGATTTATTTAACGTACAGCCACAGCGCAAAAACCACCGCAAAGGCCACAGCCGCAGCAATGGCCCATTTCACACTGGACGCATCTGCCTTTTCTTCCAGGCCGCCATAGGTCGTGCTCACGTCGCCCATCACCATTTTGGCGGCGTAGGCATCCGGGTGCTGGCGCTGCATTTCAAGGTCAAAGCGTTTGAAAAAGTCCTCGGCCATGGATTTGGCCGCACCGTCAATCAGGCGCTGGCCGAGCTGGGCAATTTTGCCGCCCACCGACGCATGCACGGTGTAAGCCAGCTCGCAGCCATCTGCGTTCGGCGTCAGCGTTACAGCCGAGTCACCCTTGCCAAAACCTGCCGGGCCGCCCTGCCCTTCAAAATTGATTTTGTAGCTGCTGGGCGGGTTGATATCGCTGAGCGTGATCTTGCCGCTGAACCTGGCTGATACCGGCCCGATTTTCAGGCTCATGCCAATGCTGTACTGGTTGTCACCGGATGCCTCCACCTTGTCGCAGCCCGGTATGCAGGCTTTGAGCACCGCTGGGTCGTTCAGTGCGTCCCAGGCCTGTTGTTGGGTAATAGCCAGTTGCCGTGAGCCTTGCATATCCATATTATTTTTCCTTTTTATATCGTCAATTACTTTTTCATCAGAGCTGCCAGACTGCTGGCCAGTTCCTCAAGCTTGCTTAAATTGTGAACAGCCAGCATGCCATGTGCATAGTGATGCAGCACTGCCGCGCCCTGAGCCAATGGTGCATAGCCGTCAAACCGGAGCAGCGGGTTAAGCCACAGCACACGGCGGCTTCTGCGGCGCAGCCAGGCCAGTTCTTGCGCCAGTGCTGCGGGCTCACCTGTGTCCAGGCCATCGGTGATCATGAGCACGATGGTACGCCTGCCAACCAGGCGCCTGGCGTGCTGCGTGCGCAAGCTCGTCAGCGACGCGCCCAACTGCGTGCCACCCGCAAAATCTTCAATCGCCAGGCTGGCATGGGCCAGCATGTCGTCCGTGTCCGCCTGCTTGAAGGCCGGGGTTAAATCTGTCAACCCCATGCCAAAAGCAAACACATCGCGCTGCGGATGGCGGTGCGTGGTGGCATGCAAAAAAGCCAGCAGCAGGCGCGCATAGCGCTCCATCGAGCCCGATACATCGACCAGCACCAGCAGCGGCAAATGCTTTTGCTGGCGCGCCAGCCGGGGCAAGTGCAGCAACTCGCCACCCGTGCGTGCGGCCTGTGCCATCACGCCCGGCCAGTGCATGCGCCCACCCTGTGCAGCGGGGCGCGTACGGCGCGATGCAAATTGCGGCAGCGGCAGCTTGATGTCACGCGCCAGGCGTTCGACCAAACGGTATTCAGTGGCCGACAGGGCATTGAAGTCGGCATGTTGCAGCCGCTGGATGTCGCTGGCGGTCATGGCCGCGTCAAAGTCAACTTTCTGGTCTTCCTGATTTGGCCTGGCTTGCTGGCCGAACTTTTTTTGCGGTGTCAGCGCCTCTCTTACACGAGGGCGACGCTTGCTGGTTTCAGCTTTGCCTTCAGCACTGGGCAGCAGCTGGGCCAGCAGTTTGTTGGCGACCTTCGGGTCTTGAAAATACACGTCAAACAGCTCGCGAAACACGCCCCGGTCCTGCTCACGGCTGATCATGACGGCTTCAAACGCAGCACTCAAATCTTCTTTTTCAGCAATGCCGACGTGGCTGGCGGCATCATGCGCCAAAGCAATCCGGTGGCTGTCAATTTTGACGCCTGCGCGGCGCAAGGCACGGCCAAAACCGGTGATGTTGTCGGCCAGCTTGCCCGCTCTGGCGTCACCAAGCTGCATCAGGCGTCCGCAACGTCTGGGGTCAACAGCAGCGCGGCCATCTCTTGCGTCAACGCTGTCACGTCTTCACGCTGCTTGAACAAAATACCGGCGGTGTCCATCACCACTTCCGGGTCAATCACCAGCGTGTCAAGTGCAATCAGGGCTTTGGCCCATTCCACGCTCTCTGCAATGCCCGGTGCGCGTGCAAACGCATTGCCAAACGGTGAGCGGCGCAGCTTGTCAACAAAAGCCGAGACCTGGGCCGACAAGTCATCACTGGCCTCGGGCACCTGCGCCCGCACAATCGCCAGTTCACGCTCGCGCTCTGGGTAGTCCAGCCAGTGGTACAGGCAGCGGCGCTTGACAGCGTCGTTCAGCTCGCGGGTGCGGTTGCTGGTCAAAATTGTCACGGGTGGGCAAACAGCTTTGACCGTGCCAATTTCAGGAATGCTGACCTGGTACTCGCCCAGGTATTCAAGCAAAAAAGCTTCAAATGGCTCGTCAGCGCGGTCAACCTCGTCTATCAACAGAACCGTACCGGGTGCGGGTGCTTGCAGCGCTTGCAGCAAGGGGCGACGAATCAGATAGCGGTCCTGGTAGACCTCGCTTTCAACATCGGTAGCAGACCCTTTGCCTTCAGCTGCTTTCATGTGCAGCAATTGGGCTGCGTAATTCCACTCATAGAGCGCTTCACGCTGTTCCAGGCCGTCGTAACACTGAAGGCGAATCAGCTCCCGCTGCAGCGCCTTGCCCAAGGCTTTGGCCAGCTCGGTTTTGCCCACACCGGGCTCGCCCTCCAGCAGCAGTGGGCACTGGAGCTTGAGGGCTAAAAATACAGCGGTTGCCAGGCGGCGGTCAGCAAAATAGCCAGCGTCTTGTAGCGCAGCCATCAGCGCATCAATGGTTTTGAAGAGAATCATTTACTATTAACTTAGTAGCTGCTTGCGCCCGTATTCATTGGGCTAGAGCACTAAAACACACTTAAAACATGCCTTAAAAGGCCAAATTCGAGCATTTTCAACTCAAATTTGGCCAGCAGCATCAACCCAGCGCCATGGCCACACCACGCTGCGTTTGCACGCTGATGATGTTGGCGCGGTAAGCCGCTGTGGCATGAATGTCGTGGTTCAAGTCGGTCGCGTCAATCTTGACGGCTGCCGCGGCTTCAGGGGTGAAGCTTTTGTTCAAAGCGGCCTCAAGCCCAGCGTGCCTGAATACGCCGCCACTCGATGCGCCTGTGACCGCCACCCGCACATCACCACCAAAGTCAGCTATGAACACACCGACCATCGCAAAGCGTGAAGCTTGCTGCTTGAACTTCATGTATGCAGCGCGCTTGGGGATGGGAAAGCTGATCGCAGTGATCAGCTCGCCATCATTGAGCGCCGTGGTGAACATGCCCTGAAAGTAGTCATTCGCTTCAATTTTGCGGGCAGTCGTGTGGATGGTGGCGCCCAGCGCCAGCACCGCACTGGGGTAGCAGGCCGATGGGTCGTTGTTGGCGACTGAGCCGCCCATCGTGCCCATGGCGCGTACCTGGCGGTCACCAATGTTGCCTGCCAGATGCGCCAGCGCCGGGATGGCCGCCAGTACATCAGCATTAATGGCGACATCGGCATGGCGAGCCATCGCGCCAATGACGATGCTGTTGCCGTCGCGTTTGATACTGCTCATGTCTTTGATGCCGCTCAAATCAGCCAGCTTGTCAGGGCTGGACAAGCGCAGCTTCATCGACGCCAGCAGGGTTTGGCCGCCTGCAAGTGGTTTGGAACCGCTGGCCGCCAGTTTGGCCGCGTCTTGCACGGTCGCGGGGCGCTCTAATGTAAATGCGTACATGGTGTTTGCTCCTTTGGCGAATTAATGTTTTGCAGACTGAATGGCTTCCCACACCCGGCCAGGGGTGGCGGGCATGTCAAAGTCGACCACACCCAG
>Ga0207936_1000255_pt1 | contig 11684 bp, 11 predicted proteins | sample LakMenEpi19Nov10_FD_150715 | JGI IMG/M metagenome (GOLD analysis project Ga0207936, IMG submission 150715) | Freshwater microbial communities from Lake Mendota, WI - 19NOV2010 deep hole epilimnion (SPAdes) | ecosystem: Environmental > Aquatic > Freshwater > Lake > Epilimnion/Euphotic zone ... | reverse complement strand
GCTATCTGGAAATGCGCGCAAGCTGCCTTTGCGCGTGCGTATTGGGGCTTTTGATCGGTGCCCCTAACCATAGCGTTTTGTGCCATTCAATCCGTCCTTTTGTAAGCCAACGCGGTATTGCGTGGGCTAGTAGGGATTGAATCGTTTCAACCTGAAATACGCGACCACAAAAAGCGGTGCAAATTTGACCCGTTAATTGTTTTAGCGCAGGAATCAAATTCTGCGAGGTGTGGAAACTGTACTTTTGTCAGCTTGATTGATGTGTCGCGCAACCTTCTTGGTGAAATCAATTTCGCGCTGCTCCGCAGGGTTATCTCTATTGGCAGGTAGCGGTTTCAAAATCTTCGCTTCTACTAACGCGAATTTAACAAAGTTAACTTCATTTCTTTTGGCACTTGCGCAGGCATTTGAGCGGAAAATTTTCAGTAATTCTTTGATGGTTACGATCAATGCACGATTGACGGGCGCGCCCTTACTACTCTGCCCTTTCATATCTTTTTGAACTGCGGTGCACACATCAATAAGCGATTTCATAGCCAATTCAATATTGTGAATTTCCACGTTTTTCAGAGCGAACTGATCCCTGTAATAGCCCCCAAGTCCCTTAAGACGGCTCTGCAGCTTTAATGCGTCATCGTGCAAAGACTTAAAAATGCAACTGTAATCAGCTGCCCGTGGAATTTCGTCAAGATCTATCAAGCCGTCCACATACAAACCTATCGCCCGTTCAATGCTACGAACAACTGCGCCTAAATCTTTTTTGGCTACGCCTTCTAAATTTGGCGGCTGACGCTTCAAAATCAACGGAGCACCAGGGTCAGCCGTATCAACTTGGAACCCAGGCAATTGATGCTCTAAAGCCTCCTGACGTAAGTCGTAATCTGGGTAGCCAAGAAGGGTAAGTAAGTGGTTAACCGTTTCACTTTTGAGGGAGTTCCCTCGTATCGCAAAAGTTGGTGAAGCTCTTTTCGGTATCGGCTTTGGCATTACTCCCCCCGTGCCCCTGACCAAAAGGTGCCAGTCCAGCCCGTCAGGGAAACGGATGTTCGGGGATCAGCCTAGGACTAGCAAAACGGTTTTTCTAGGCAGCTTTTTGCTTGAAGGCCAGCACCTTGCCCGTGGTGCAGTTCTCCAAATAGTCGCCCCAATGCTGCATCATCTTTGCGCGCTCTTTCAGGTAGGTCGCATGGTTATAGGCCGCGCTCACTTGGTTACGCTCTTGATGCGCCAGTTGCAGCTCGATATGGGCATGATTAAAGCCCATTTCATGCATGACGGTTGACGCGATGCCCCTAAAGCCGTGCCCGGTCATCCTGCCTTTGTAGCCCATGCGCTCCAGCGCCTTCAAGATGGTGTTGTTGCTCATGGGCTTTTCATGGTCGCGCTCACCGGGGAACACCAAAGCCCCATGCCCTGAAACCAATTGCAGCGTGCGCAACACCGTTACCGCCTGCGATGACAAGGGCACGATATGCGGGGTTTTCATTTTCATGCGCGTAGGTGGAATATCCCAGCGCCCGGCCTCCAGGTCAAATTCAACCCAGCGCGCGCCGATCAGCTCAGAGGTACGCACAAACGTCAGCGCCATCAGTTTCATTGCCAGCCGCGTGACTGGAGCGCCTTGATAGGCTTCTATGTGCATTAACAATTCGGGTAGCTCTTTAGCGTCCAGCCGGGCATAGTTCCCCGCCTTGCGTGATGCCAGAATGTCAGCAGGCTTGATGTCGGTCGCCGGGTTGCGCTGTGCCAGCCCATGCGCGATGGCATAGCGGAACACTTGCCCCGATGTCTGCAAAGCACGTTTGGCAATATCCAGAGCGCCACGCCCGGCGATTGCCTTGACCATTGCCACCAGCTCAGGGGCTTGAATGTCTGAAATGGGCCTTTTGCCGATGGCCGGGAACACATCGGCCTTCAAACGCTTGTGCACGTCATCGGCATGACGGGGGCTTTTCGCGCTGCGCCACTGATCCCACCAAAGCAGAGCCACCGTCTGAAATGAGTTTTCGGCTGCGGACTGTTTGGCCAGCTTGTCAGCCTTGCGCTGCGCCATCGGGTCACTGCCCTTTGCCAGCAGCTTGCGCGCCGCGCCCATCGCCTCCCGCGCGTCTGCCAGCGACACATCCGGATAAGAACCCAAGGCCATGACCTTTTCCTTACCGTCCGCCCGATACTTCCAGCGCCACAGCTTTGAGCCGCTTTCAGTCACCAGCAGGTACATGCCCTTGCCATCGCTCAGTTTGGCCGGGCCGGGGCCAGGTTTGGCCTTCTTGATAGCAGTGTCTGTCAGGGGCATGAGAGGCTCCAAATCAGCCCACTTTAGGAAATACCCCCAAGTTTTTGAGCTGATACCCCCGAGAATACCCCCAAACTTACCCGGCTTGCAATACCCCATATCGGACAGCCTGAAACAAAAAAGCCCCGTAAACGCTGGGCTTACGAGGCTTTTGGGGGTCTATGCTGGACTACTTAAAACTAATCCTTGGCGGAAAGGGTGGGATTCGAACCCACGGTACCTTGCGGTACGCCTGATTTCGAGTCAGGTACATTCGGCCACTCTGCCACCTTTCCGCTCGAGTTTTGATTCTATCAGCCGCGCACCGTGTTGCCGCGCATGCAGGGCTGCAAGACAGACGGCACGCCGACAGCAACCGGCTCCACTTTGGTGCAAATGAGACACATCGGCCACCAATTCAGTGCACAACATTTGCCTAACAGGCCGGTATGCAGTGATGGGTGCGCAATTCTTGTATGCCAGATTTGTTTTTCTGCGATGCAAGCTGGCACGGCTTATGCATAAACCGGGCATGGCCAGCGCACACGACATTAGCAACCGAATCATTGAAGCAGTGATGGCGCAGAAGCTCGCGCCGGGATCCCGTCTGGGTGAACAGCAACTTGCAATGTTGTTTGACTGCAGTCGAACCATCGTGCGCGAAGCCCTGACACGGCTCGCGGCACGCGGCATTGTGACCGTCAGCGCCCGGCGCGGTTGGTATGTCATTGAGCCCTCCCAAGAAGAAGCACGTGAAGCTTTTGAGGCTCGACGTGTTATCGAAATGGGGCTGATCCGTTGTACGAATACTGTGAGCAAGTCGGCCGTCAAAGCACTTAAAAGCCACTTGGCCAACGAGAAAGCCGCTGTCAAGGGGAGCGATGTTGGGCTGCGCAGTTTCTTGCTGGGTGATTTTCATGTCTGCTTGGCTGAATGCTTGGGCAATAGCCTGCTGGCAGACACTTTGCGCGACTTGACCGCACGCACCACCCTGATTGCAATGCTCTACCAGTCCTCGCACGATGCGGCAGAGTCCTGCGAAGACCACGTGCGGATTGTGCAGGCGCTTGAAAAAGGCGATCTGGTGCAGGCCGAGCAATTGATGCAAACCCACATTGGTACGGTGCAGGACGCCCTTTCACGTCAGGCGGCGGAGGGAGATCCTCTTGCGCAACTGCGAAACGCACTCACTCCTGTGATCACCCCGCAGCCAGTGGTTCAGGATACGCCTCCCATTAAGCGAAATCGGAAACGGTCTGCAACCAAAGCGCCTGACGACGGCGCCACTTATCTCGGGGCTCTTTTATGAAAACGCACCAATGCATGATCGTCATTGCTAACGCAGTTGTTGGTTTTGATTCATATCGCGATCCGGGGCATGTGACGTTTTTAAACCCTGAATTTGAATTCAAATTTTCCAGGAGACTGACTTGACCACGCGGCCGTTCACCTACATCTCCAATGCGCAAGTCAAGCGACTGATCACGGTTGCAGACAGCATCGCTATTGCCGAGCAAACACTGCTTGACCATTTCAACGGCCACATTGCGTGGTCAAGTCCACGACTCACATTTCTTGAGCCGCCGGGGTGCGCCACCTCCTATAAGTTCAAGGGCTGCAGCAACAGCAGGCTAGGAATCGCAGGGTTTCGGCTGTTTTCAGACAACAGAACAGCAGAGGCGATTTCCATCGCAGGCTCGCGCCCAACGAAACACGTGATGCTGAGCGACTACAGAACAGGCGAAGTCTTTGCAATAGTGGACGAACACTGGAGCCACGCCCTTCGTACGGGCTCATGTGCAGCAGTTGCCGCCAAGCACCTGATGGTTCCCGGCAGCACAGAAGCAGCGGTGGTCGGCACAGGGTATATGGCCTACTGTTGCATTCATGCACTCAATAAAGTGATGCCGCTGAAGCGTTTGAAAATTTGGTCACGAGATGCAGAACGCGTCAAGGAATTTGCAGACAGGATAAGAACAGAGTTGAATATCAATGTCGAAACCGCGGTCAGCGCACAGGCATGCGTTGAAGGCATGAAGGTGGTCATTACGGTTACCAACGCACTGTCCCCATTTCTAAAAAGCGAATGGTTTTCGCCGGGGGTCCTGATTTATGCCATGGGCAACCATCAGGAAGTGGATCTGGAAACGTACTTGTCCATGACCTTTTTTGCCGACGAGCGCGAGCAGGTGAAAGTGTGTCCCGACATCGCTGCATTGATGAAATCAGGCGAGTTGCCTGTCAACCACGTTCAGGCAGATCTTGGCGACGTGCTTGGTAACCCCGCCATGGGCAGGAAATCGCCTGACGAAAAAATTATCGTGCGCAGTCAGGGTTTGGCGACGCAGGATGTCGCGCAAGCCTACTGGATTTACAACAAAGCCGTCAGCGAAGGTGTTGGTGCCAATTTGGAACCTCACCTGATAGAGCAGGCTGGCGCGCCATTGTTCTGAAATGGCTCGTTGTTGTCTGAGTATTATTTTTTTCTCCGTGCTTTCAACCTTAACCAACCAAAGGAATCCTATGATCACGCTTCGCCTGCCCAAAAACTCAGTGTCTCGTTTGTTCCGTCCGCTTGTTGTCGCGGCCCTCGCGGTGAGTACCGGCCTGGCAGCGCATGCAGCCGACCTTCGTTTGTTGTCCAGTTTCAACAGTACCCAAAAACCAACTTTCGCTGTTCTGGAGCGTTATCTGGCTAACGTCAAGGCCATCAGCAACAGCAGCGTGCGGATCTCGGTAGTCGGGCCAGAAGTGGTGCCAATTTTCGAGCAGTTGCAGCCCGTAAGCAGCGGCACTTTCGACATGCTTTACACCCACCCGGTGTTCCATGCGGGTAGTGGCTCGCTTGCCCTAACTGTCGACGCCATGGATGTGAACCCCGCCCTGCGTCGCAGCAGTGGTGTCTGGGACCAGATTGATGCTTTTTACCAAAAGCGGCACAAGCTCAAACTGGTGGCGATGATGTCGGTATCCAATGAGGGCTATCACCTCTTTACCAAGCAGCCTTTGAGCCCAGCAGGGGATCTGGCTGGTCGAAAAATTCGCGGGACGTCCACTTACTTCGGCGTCATCGAGGCGCTGGGTGCGCAGCCAGTGGTGCTCCCCGGCGCTGAGATCTACTCCGCGCTGCAGACTGGCGTGATTGACGGCGCGGGTTGGCCTGCCGCTGGCATGGTCAGCATGCGTCACTATGAAGTCGCCAAGTACCGCCTGCGCCCGACTTTCGGAGCTGCTACACAGCCAGTTTTTGTAAACCTTGATCGCTGGAACAAACTGGACGCAAAGACCAAGGAAGTGCTGCTTGAAGCAGGCCGCAAGACGGAGCTTGAAATGCCAGCTCTGGGCGATGCAATCCAGAAGGAAGAGGACGCTGAACTTGATCGTCGCGGTGTGCAGGTTCTACAGATGAACCCTGCGGTAGCCACCAAGGTTCGCAAGGCGTTCGTCGACAGTATCTGGAAGCTGGGATCAGACTGCTGCAAGGATGAAGCAGCCGCACTGCGCGCAACAGCCATCAAGGCAGGGTTGACACAATGAGCATGGCACCGCTGGCTGTGACGGCAGCACCCGCACCGGCATGGCTGGCGGTGTTGCTGCGAGCACACGACAGATTGACAGGTCTGGGCGTACACCTGGCCATGGTTGGATTGGCTGTGGTGGTGGGCGCTTACGTGTTGGAGGTCGTACTCCGCTATGGCTTTAATTCGCCTACCCGGTGGAGTGCAGACCTGGTCTCCTATCTGTTGCTGTTTATCACCTTCATGGCGATGCCCCAGGTCACCGCCAGCGGCGGACACGTTGCAGTGACTGCCTTGCTGGAACGCATGAGCCCATCCCGCCAGCGCGCTGCAGCCCGCGTGATTGCGGCCGGTGGTGTCATTGTTTGTCTTTTGCTCACCTGGATATCGTTGCAAGAAACGATGCGACAAGTCAGTGGCAATGTCCAGATGATGTCAGCCAACCCTATTCCAAAGGCGTGGGTATCGATATGGATCGTCTACGGTCTTGGCAGCTCCGCCTTGCATTTTTTGAGAACAGCCATCTGGCCACCGGCATCACCCATCGGAGCGGGAGCTAACGTATGAACAGCTTGTTAATTATGTCTGGCGCGCTGGCGCTGCTGTTGGTACTTTTTGGTGCTGGCGTGCCTGTATTTCTCGCATTTCTCGCCATCAATACGGCCGGGGTAGCCGTGTTTCTTGGTCCCCAAGCGTTTGGTCTGGTAGCCAACTCTTTGTTTGCCACGGCCACAACCCCCAGCCTGACGGCAATTGCACTGTTTGTTCTGATGGGCGAGATTCTCTTTCGCTCGGGCACCAGCGAAGTGCTTTTCGAGGCGGTCGACCGTTTTGTCGGTCGTCTGGCTGGGCGTCAGTTCGTGTTGGCAGGTGTGCTGGCAACGATTTTTGGTGCTTTGTCGGGCTCCAACATGGCGGTATCCGCGATGATGGCCAAATCTGTTTTCCCGGGGATGGAAAAGCGTGGCTATGACCGGCGCTTGTCGATTGGCATGATTCTGGGAGGCGCGAGCCTGGCACCGGTAATACCGCCCAGCGTACTGGCGATCATTATTGCCACCTTGGCACAGGTTTCGGTTGCGGGCTTGCTGATCGCGGGCGTGTTGCCGGGTCTGCTGCTTGCGCTTATGTTTATTGGTTACGCGTTGCTGCGGGTGAAATTGAACCCCTCCCTTGCGCCTGCAACAGTCGATGGCCCCCAGACCGCTCCTGTGCGGAGTATGGGGCGTGAGATATTGCGTTGCCTGCCCTTTACGCTGGTCATTGTTTCAGTGATGGGTTTGATCCTTGCGGGCGTAGCCACGCCATCGGAGAGTGCCGCTACAGGCGTCATTGGTGCCATGGTTACGGCGGCGATTTTTGGTAAGTTGCGCTTGAAAATGCTCGCTGAATCACTGCGCAGCAGTGTACTTGTCACCGCCATGATTCTTGTGATCATGGCTTCATCGACCTTGTTCAGTCAGCTATTGGCTCTCAGCGGTGCGTCATCACAAATTACCGATTGGGTCGCCCAGCTTGGGTGGCACCCGGTCTGGATGTTGCTGGTGATGATGGGCCTGGTATTTGTTTTCTGCATGTTCATTGACCAGGTTGCCTTGATGCTGGTCATCATCCCGATCTATATGCCGCTGATCGCCGTTTTGGGATTTGACCCGCTTTGGTTCTGGTTGCTGATGCTGCTGAACGTCACCGTCGGAGGTATCACGCCCCCATTCGGCTACGCGATGTTCGCGTTCAAGGGGGCACGCCAGGATGTTCCCATGACAGATCTGTTCGCCGCTGCATGGCCTTTTGTAGGACTGTTCCTGCTGGGTATGTTGATCGTAGGCCTCGTGCCCGGTCTGGCTACCTGGCTACCAAGCTTACTTTGAGATGCAACCCTGATCAGCCCCACCCGGCCCGAAGGACGGGTGGTGATGGCATGTCTGCTTGCTCTGGAGGGGGTTATGAATACTTCATGACCCGCAGAGTGAGTATCCAGCTCATAAGCCGGGAAGAGAACTCCCTGCAATGGCCGAAGCTTGAATTGGCTTACATTTGCGTGTAGCCATTTGAAAGTTAACTTTCTGGCTGCCCAGGTTTGGCAACCAGCTCGGTCATGCCGCCCATGTAGGGTTGGAGTACTGCTGGAATATCAAGACCGCCGTCCTCGCGCTGGCAGTTCTCTAAAACTGCCACCAAAGTACGGCCAACCGCCAACCCAGAGCCATTCAGGGTGTGGACAAACTCGTTTTTGCCTTGCGCGTTTTTAAAACGGGCTTGCAGCCTGCGCGCCTGAAAGGCTTCGCAGTTCGACACGGAACTGATCTCGCGGTAGGTGTTTTGGGCGGGCAGCCACACTTCCAAATCATAGGTTTTGGTAGCGCCAAAACCCATGTCGCCAGTACACAGCAGCATGACGCGGTAGGGCAAGCCGAGTTTCTGCAAGATGGCTTCGGCGTGGCCTGTCATCGCCTCCAGCGCGTCGTAGCTTTTGTCGGGGTGCACGATCTGCACCATTTCAACCTTGTCAAACTGATGCTGGCGAATCATGCCGCGCGTGTCGCGGCCATAGCTGCCGGCCTCAGACCGAAAGCACGGCGTGTGGGCGGTGAATTTGAGGGGCAGGTCAGATTCGGGCGTGATGACGTCGCGCACAAAATTCGTCAGAGGCACTTCGGAGGTGGGGATCAAATATTGATCCGGAACCTTCTTGAAGAGTTCGTTGCTATTACCCGTAAAGACTCCGTCAGGTTGAGCTTGTGTAAGGTCTAACAACTTAGCAGTTGCTTCCAATCCCTGGCGCGGAACTCGGAACAAGTCTTCTTCAAACTTGGGCAACTGCCCGGTACCGCGCAGCGAATCAGCGTTGACGATGTAGGGCACATAGCATTCGGTGTAGCCGTGCTCCTGGGTCTGGACATCGAGCATGAAAGCAGCCAAGGCACGGTGCAAACGCGCCAAACCGCCCTGCATAACGGTAAAGCGTGAGCCCGTGAGCTTGGTGCCCAGCTCAAAATCAAGCCCCAGCGGCTGGCCCACATCGACATGGTCTTTGACCTCAAAACCATAAGTTTTTGGCGTGCCCCAGCTGCGCACCACAACATTGCCGTCTTCGCCTTTGCCCAGCGGTACGCTGTCGTGCGGCAGGTTGGGCACAGCCAGCAGCAGCGCTTGCAGCTCCAGTTGAATCTGGTCAAGTCGCGCGCTGGAGGCTTCCAGCTCGGCCTTGGAGCTGCTGACCTGCGCCATCACGGCGCTGGCGTCTTCGCCTTTGGCTTTGAGCTGGCCAATTTGCTTGGACAGCGTGTTGCGCAGGTTTTGCAACTCTTCGGTACGGGCTTGAATGGTCTTGCGCTCCTGCTCCAGGGCGGTAAAGGCCGCTACGTCCAGAAAAGTCTGGGGCGACTTGCGGGTCTGCAGCCTCGCGACGGCGTGGGGCAGGTCTTTGCGTAAAAGGTTGATATCGAGCATGGAAAATGGCTAAAAGTGGGTTTTTAAGGTGTTAAATTAGGCTTTAAGCCAATGAATGCGGGCGCAAGCAGCTACTGAATAGATAGCAAATCAAATCACATCAAGTCTGCTGGTGCAGCGTGCTTTGCCCCGCGCTCAACTCGCCCAGCGCATCCAGCTTCAGGCCCTTGGGCAGCGGGAACTTGATGGTCTCTTCAATCCCGTCCATCTTGCGCACCGACACGGCGCCCAGCGCCTTGATGCGGTCAATGACTTGCTTGACCAGTATTTCAGGTGCTGATGCACCCGCCGTCAAACCGACTTTGGCTTTGCCCTCAAACCAGCTTTCTTTCAGCTCGCTGGCGTCATCGACCATGTAGGCCTCGGTGCCCAGCTTGTTGGCCAGCTCGGCCAAACGGTTGCTGTTGGAGCTGGTCGGGCTGCCGACCACAATCAATATGTCAACCTGGGGACTCATGACCTTCACGGCGTCTTGCCGGTTTTGTGTGGCGTAGCAAATGTCTTGCATCTTGGGGCTGCGCACCATCGGGAAACGCGCCCTGACAGCGGCGGTAATCTCAGCCGCGTCGTCCACGCTCAGGGTGGTTTGCGTCACCACAGCCAGCAACTGGGTTTGCAGCGGGTTGATGCGCTGCACGTCTGCAACGTCTTCCACCAGATGAATGCCGCTGTCGAGCTGGCCCATCGTGCCTTCGACTTCAGGGTGGCCTTTGTGGCCGATCATGATGAACTCGTAACCTTCTTTGTGCAGCTTGGCCACTTCAACGTGAACCTTGGTCACCAGCGGGCAGGTGGCGTCAAAGATCTGAAAGCCGCGCCGCTCGGCTTCGAGCTGAATCGCCTTGCTCACGCCGTGCGCGCTGAAAACCAGCGTGGCACCGGGCGGCACATCGCCAAGTTCTTCAATGAAAATCGCACCTTTGTCTTTCAGGTCATTGACCACATAAGTGTTGTGAACAATCTCGTGGCGTACATAAATGGGCGCGCCAAATTTGGCCAGCGCGCGCTCAACAATTTCGATGGCGCGGTCAACACCGGCGCAAAAGCCGCGCGGCTCGGCCAACAGGATTTCTTGAGGAAGAGTCGTCATAACACGCCTATTATTTGAACTTCAAAAGTGACGGGCTGCCCTGCTAAGGGGTGGTTAAAGTCAAACTGAACGGCATCTGCCGTGCTTTTAACCTGCACCACACTGCCCGCATACTGGCCTGCCCCGTCCGGGGTGGGGAACTGCACCACGTCACCCACCTTGTAGGCTTCATCCGGGTCGCCCAGTTCATTGAGCAGCTTGCGCGCCACCCATTGGGTCAAGTCCGCATTGCGCTCCCCAAAGGCAACACCGGCGGGCAGCTCAAACGTGGTGTGCGTGCCTTCCGGCAGGCCCAGCAGGTGCTGCTCAATCGCTGGCGACAACTGGCCTGTGCCCAGGCTCAGCGTGGCGGGTTTGCCACCAAAGGTGTTGATGATGGCCACGCCATCAGGCCCGGCCATGCGGTAGTGCAGGGTCAGAAATGACGAGGCTTCAATGAGGGGAGCAGCAAGTAGGGCAGCAGACATAAAACTCTCAAACGTGCGATAAGGGCAAGGAACTGTTTGTAAACTGCCCCCATTGTAGAAAGTTAGTGAATCACTCAAACCATGCTTTTAAAAGACCTGCCCCTGGACGCCCGCCCGCGTGAAAAACTGCTGGCTCGCGGCGCTGGCGCGCTGAGCGATGCCGAGCTGCTGGCGCTGCTGCTGCGCACCGGTTTGCCGGGTAAAAACGCGCTGCAAATGGGGCAGGAGTTGGTGGACACCTTTGGCGGCGTGGCCGGGTTGCTGCACACGCCAGCCGAGGCTCTGAAGAAAATCAAAGGGCTGGGCTCAGCCAAACGCGCCGAGATTGTGGCGGTGCTTGAACTGGCCAGGCGGGCTTTGGCCAGCCAGTTGCAAGAAAATACCATGTTCAGCAGCCCGCAAGCCGTACGCGACTATTTGCAGTTACAACTGGGCAGTCGCGACCATGAGATTTTTGCCGTGCTGTTTTTAGACACACAGCACCGCCTGATCGTGCTGGAAGAAATGTTCAGGGGCACGTTGACGCAAACCAGCGTTTACCCACGCGAGGTGGTGGTGCGCGCCCTGGCACTGAACGCCGCCAGCGTGGTGCTGGCGCACAACCACCCCAGCGGCAGCGCCCAGGCATCACGCGCTGACGAGGCCATCACGCAAACCCTTAAAGCCGCGCTGGCACTGGTTGACGTGCGCGTGCTGGACCACTTCATCGTGACCGCGAGGCAGGCCGTGTCGATGGCTGAGCTGGGATTGATGTAGACCATGAAGGGCCTCAAGTCACTCAAAACAGCCAAAGCCGAGCTGGAGGCGCGCGTCAAGCTGGCCAAAGAGCTGGAAGCCGCCAAAAAAGCGGCGGCTGCCAAAGCCAGGGCCGAGGAAGAGTT
>Ga0207936_1000251_pt1 | contig 11726 bp, 11 predicted proteins | sample LakMenEpi19Nov10_FD_150715 | JGI IMG/M metagenome (GOLD analysis project Ga0207936, IMG submission 150715) | Freshwater microbial communities from Lake Mendota, WI - 19NOV2010 deep hole epilimnion (SPAdes) | ecosystem: Environmental > Aquatic > Freshwater > Lake > Epilimnion/Euphotic zone ... | reverse complement strand
TTTTTGACAATGCCATGCCTTTGAAGCGCTATGGCATAGCAGACGAAGCGGTAGCGCTTGAGGGTATTGCTGCTGCGCTTGAGCGCTGTATTCAACTGCCGCGCAGCCCGTCAAATCATCTTCAGAAGAATGCTACGGGTAACGTCCTGGAAGTTATCCGTGGATTCTTATAATCTAGGTCATTCTTCAGGCGCAGTCATTCGGCAGTTGATTCATTTCCCAACATTTTTTACCCATGTCACTTATAAAAAATCCAGCTTCGATTGATTTGGGACTATTTTCTGCAAATGACGATGACGTGCAGGTTAAATATGGCTTGCCAAGATACGTGCATTTTTGCAAGCAATGCGTAATTTCAAACCAAAGGCCCAATTCTGCGGTTGAGTACGAGCACACCAAGGCCAGCAAGAAAGCAACAATTGCGTTTGACGAAGAGGGTGTTTGTGATGCATGCCGCTTTGCAGAGCAAAAGCATGGCACCATTAACTGGAAAGATCGCGAAGATCAACTGGCAGTACTTTGCGATAAATTTCGCAGCACGTCAGGCTATGACTGCCTGTTGCCAGGTTCGGGCGGCAAAGACAGCTTTTACGCGTCGCATGTGCTGAAAACCCGTTTCAACATGCACCCCTTGACAGTGACTTGGGCACCTCATATTTACACCGATTGGGGCCGCAAGAATTTTGATTCCTGGCTGCACGCCGGGTTTGACAATTACCTCATGACGCCCAACGGCCGTGTGCATCGGCTGCTCACCCGGCTGGCTGTTGACAATCTTTTTCATCCGTTTCAGGCTTTCATGTTCGGCCAAAAATCGCTGGCCCCGAAAATGGCCATACTGCATGACATTCCGTTTGTGGTGTATGGAGAAAACGAGGCCGAGTATGGTAATCCTATCGGAGATACCAACACGGCCAAACGGGACTGGTCTTATTTCACTTCATCTGACAAATCCAAGATTCACCTTAGTGGAACGCCTATTAACAGTCTTTACAACGATTTCGGGCTCGAAGAACATGACCTTCTGCCATATTTACCCGCTGATCCTGTGCAGATCGAAAAAAAACAGATTGAGGTTCACTACTTAGGCTACTACCTCAAGTGGCATCCGCAAAGCTGTTACTACTACGCGGTCGAGCATGGCGGGTTTGAAGCCTCTCCAGAGCGTACACCAGGCACTTATAGCAAGTACAACAGCATTGATGACCGGATTGACGACTTTCATTACTACACTACCTTCGTAAAGTTTGGAATAGGCCGTGCCACCTACGATGCCGCGCAGGAAATCCGATCACGCGACATCAATCGGGATGAAGGTGTGGCACTGGTCAGGCGCTACGATGGCGAATTCCCCGAGCGGTTTGTCGATGAAATTTTTCGCTATCTGAGTATTCCCGCCAAGGAATTCCCGGTGGCACACAAGATGTTTGAGAGCCCGGTCATGGACAGGGATTACTTCATGCGTCTGGCGGACAGCTTTCGCTCGCCGCATCTCTGGAAGCGCGAGGCTGACCAATTTAAGCTCAGGCATTCCGTGTTTGATGCAGCCTGAGCGACCTCACGCATGGCAGGCTTACGCATTATTCCCAGGCTGGATGTCAAAGGTGACAACCTGATCAAAGGTATTCGCCTGGAAGGTTTGCGTGTGGTGGGTGATCCGCATGAGTTTGCGCTTCGCTACTACGCGCAGGGTGCTGACGAAATCATTTTCATGGATATTGTGGCCAGCCTTTACCAGCGCAACAACCTCACCAGCATCATCGCCAGAGCCGCCGATCAGATTTATATTCCCATCACCGTGGGGGGCTGTATTCGCTCTCTGAATGATGTGCACACCATGCTGCGGTCTGGTGCTGACAAAGTGGCCATCAACACCGCAGCCATTGCCCGGCCAGAGTTGATCTCAGAAGTTTCCAACCGCTTTGGCTCGCAGTGCATGGTGTTGTCGGTTGAGGCCAAACGCACGAGCCCCAAAACCTGGGAGGCCTATACAGACAATGGCCGTGAACACACCGGGCTGGAGGTGGTTGAGTGGATTGAACGAGCCGTAAAATTGGGAGCAGGCGAGGTATTGCTGACAGCTGTTGACCAGGAGGGCACCCGCAAAGGTTTGGACATAGAACTGATGCGTGCTGTCAACGCCAGGGTGTCGGTGCCGGTCATCGCTAGTGGCGGTTTTAGTGATCCACTTGATTTGAAGCGCGCCAGTGATGTAGGCACGTCTGCGGTTGCAATTGCCGATGCATTGCACTGGCAGCGCACCACTGTTGGCGAGATCAAGTCACATGCCAGGCAGCAGGGCCTGGAGGTACGCTTGTGACGGAGTTGAAATCTCAAGCTGTGACCGTCATTGACTATGGTATCGGCAATCTCCTGAATGTCGTGCGTGCCTTGCAGCACTGTGGTGCTGATGTGACTGTGGTGAACAACGCGACCCAAGTGCCAGACTTGCCGGACAGACTTGTGCTGCCGGGTGTGGGTGCCTTTGCCGACGGCATGCTAGAGCTCAAAGCGCGGGGCTTTGATGATTTGGTCAAGCGTTTTGCACTGACTGAACGGCCTTTTCTAGGCATTTGTGTGGGAGCCCAGATGCTGTTCGATGTGGGTGAAGAGTTTGGCGATCATGCTGGGCTGGGGTTGATTCCTGGGCGCGTCATGCCAGTCCCGTCGGTGGATTTATCTGGCAATGCACACCGTATTCCACATATTGGCTGGAGTGCCCTTCAAATGCCAGCCAATCGCAGTTCCTGGAAAAACACCATCCTCGATCGTATTGAGTCTCAAGAGCCCATGTATTTCGTTCATTCATTCGCACCAGTGCCGACAGATGAGGCGCACCGGTTGGCAGATACCTATTACAACGGCGCACGTATTTGCGCAGCCGTTGCCCGAGGATCAATTTACGGGTGCCAGTTTCACCCAGAGCGCAGCGCGCAGCATGGGCTAGGTATTCTCTCGTCTTTTTTAGCGCTCTGACATATATGCGTGTACTTGTGACCGGGCGCGGATCAATTGCGAAACGGCATGCCCGACATCTGCGTGAGCAAATACCTCACCTGGATTTAGCAGTTGTTTCCAGCACGGGTGTCGTTGATGCCAGTTTTTTACCTTGTACGATTTTTAGACGTATGGATGCCGCATTGGAATGGCAGCCCGAAGCGGTCGTTATCGCTAGTATTTCAAGCAAGCATGCCGATGAACTAGAGGCTTGTTTGGCCTTGGGTCTGCCTTGTCTGGTTGAAAAACCACTGGTTACAAATAGCGCGCAGCTCCTACGACTTAAAAAAGTTGCACAACGTAAGTCCACACCAACAGCTGTTGTTGTGGGATGCAACTTTCGATACCTACCCGCGTTACAAAAACTCAAGTGTGCGCTCAACGGGGCTATACCATGCAAGGTTTTACGCGCGCACTTGGAAGTGGGCCAGGCGCTTGCACAATGGCGACCCTCGCGAGATCTAAAGACGACCTACAGTGCAGACACAGCGTCTGGTGGCGGCGTGGTTTTCGATTTGGTTCATGAAATAGACATGGCTAATTGGTTGCTGGGCCCCCTGAGGGTTCATGCCGCCGTCGGAGGCCATTTCAGTGATCTGCCTATTGAATCTGATGATATACATGTGGCGCTGTTAAAAACCGTATCAGGTGCGCCAGTCGTCGTCAGTCTGGACTATGTGTCGCTGCAACCTGTCCGCAAGTACGCTGTCGTCACCGATTTGGGTACTTTTTCAGTGGACATCTTGGGTAACAGTATTGTTCTACACACTTATGAAAGTACTCAATATGTGACTAACATAGCTGAAGATTTTGATATCCAAAAAACCTACGCATTGCAAATGGCTGACTGGCTAGCTGCCATTGCCGATCCAGCACATAAGGTGATGTCACCTTTAGCGGAGGGACTCAATACTGCTGAATTGATGTTGTGCACGAAGCAGGCCGCAGTATGAAAATTATCACTATTTGCGCCCGTGGCGGCTCTGCTGGCGTACCTGGCAAAAACATCCGGCCGTTGTGCGGTAAGCCCTTGATTGGCTGGACGATCGAACAGGCTTTTGCCTCAAAAATTGCAGACCATGTGTTTGTATCTACTGACAGTGAAGACATCGCGCGTGTTGCCCGCAGCTTTGGCGCGCAAGTTCCTTTTATGCGCCCTGCTGAATTGGCCACATCAACGGCGGGCAAGCTGCCCGTGATTCAGCACCTGGCGGAATGGGTAGAAGCCCAGCATGGCCCGGTTAGCTCTATTGTTGATCTTGACCCAACTTCCCCACTGCGCGATATTGCTGATATTCGGGCCTGCTTTTCGATGCTGGACGCAAACACCGATGTGGTGATTACTGGCTATGAAGCAGACAAAAATCCTTATTTCAACATGGTCGAATTAAAAGCCAATGGTTTTTACGAGCGTGTTTGTCTACCGGGCAATGAAGTGCTGGGCCGCCAATCTGCTCCCAGGGTGTTCGCCATGAATGCATCCATCTATGTGTGGCACCGCCATAGCCTGTCATCATCGCTTTGGGATTCACCCAAAATCAGGTTGCATGTGATGCCGCGTGAGCGCTCTGTTGACATTGATCACGAGATCGATTTCGACCTGGTGGCGTTGCTGATGAAAAAGAAAGGTCTTTCATGAGTGATCTCGCTGATAAAAAAAATACCAAAGACGCCTTCTCGCTTGACGGCAAGGTGGTGGTGCTTTCCGGTGCTGCGGGCATCATCGGTACGCAGGTTGTTAAATCCTTTGTTGAAGCGGGTGCGCGCGTCTTTGCTATTGACCGTGATGCTGGCTTGCTTGCAGACAGGTTAGGCCCGATTCACGAGTCTTTGATGACTTGCGTTGCCGATGTAGCACAGCGGGAGTCACTGGATGCAGCCCATGCCTTGCTGGTTTCGCGCTGGGGCGAAGCGGATGGTCTGCTTAACAACGCAGCCACAAAGTCTGAAAATTTCTTTGAACCCTTTGAAACCTTTCCGGTCGATGAGTGGAATGAGGTGATGTCGGTTAATTTGACGGGTGCCATGCTGTGTGCCCAAGTGTTTGGCAGCCCAATGGCACGGCGTGGGCGCGGCAGCGTCGTCAACACCTTGTCCATCTATGGCATCGTGGCACCAGACCAGCGCATTTATGAAGGTTCTGAATACTTGGGCCGCGCCATCAATACCCCGGCTATTTATGCGGCCAGCAAAGCTGGTTTATGGGGACTGACCAAATACCTTGCTACTTATTGGGGGCACAAGGGCGTGCGTGTGAACGCGGTGACGCCTGGCGGCGTGTTCAGTGGGCAGAATGACACCTTTGTTGAAAACTACGCGCGCCGTACGCCGCTTGGGCGCATGGCGCAAACCGATGATGTGGTCAATGCCATGCGCTATTTGACGAGTGATGCCGCAAAATACATAACCGGGCACAATCTGGTCGTTGATGGCGGGTGGACGGCATGGTGAGTGGTGATTCTGTTTTTGTCATTGCAGAAGCTGGTGTTAACCACAACGGTGACGTTGCGCTAGCTTTGCAGTTGTGTGATGCCGCTAAAAAAGCCGGTGCCGATGCGGTCAAGTTCCAGACTTTTCGCGCTGAAGATCTGGTGGTTCGCGGTGCACCGACTGCCGAATATCAGGTGCGCCAAACAGGTGACCAGGATCAATTCTTAATGCTGGAGCGGCTTGAACTGTCTGAGGCACAACACCAAAAAATCAAGACGTATTGCGATGTGATCGGTATCGAGTTTTTTTCTACACCGTTTTCAGTCGATGCGGTGGACATGCTGGTCAAGCTAGGCGTCAAGCGGCTGAAGCTTTCGTCGGGTGAGTTGACGCACCGTGCGCTGGTCGAATATGCGGCAGCGACGCAATTGCCTTTGCTCATGTCTACTGGTATGGGTACGATGGAAGAGATTGTTGAAGCTATGGGTTGGGTGAGTGCAGCGCGAGGGCATCTGCGTGACGTTGTTGTGTTGCATTGCACGTCTGCCTATCCGGCACCTGATGAAACGTTGAACCTGTTGGCCCTGCAGAGCATGGCACGGGACTTGAATATCGCTATCGGCTATTCTGACCACAGCTTGGGTATTGAAGCGCCGCTGGCTGCCGTTGCACTGGGCGCCAGCGTGATTGAAAAGCATTTGACACTTGACCGGCACTTGCCTGGCCCTGACCACAGCGCATCACTGGAAGCAGATGAATTTTCGCGCATGGTGTTGGGCATTCGGCGTGTCAGCGCCATGCTGGGCAATGGCGTGAAAACGCCTTCACGGGAAGAGCTGGACACAGCGCGCGTCGCCAGGCGCAGCGTTGTGGCGGCGGTTGGCATTGCGGCAGGCGATGTGATCACTGCGAGTATGCTGATTTGTCGTCGCCCTGCCACGGGTATAGCGCCGCGCGATTTGCAGCGTGTGATGGGCCAGCTTGCGCGTACTGACATCGCCGCCGGCTCGGTGTTGCAATGGGACCAACTGATTGAGCGACCCGCTTTATGAGCGCCTCTAGCAGTCCCCTCCGTAGAATAATTTACCTCAGTGGTACACGTGCTGACTTTGGTTTGATGAAGTCCACGCTTCAGTTGCTGGGCCCGATGGCCGACCTGAGTGTCGCGGTGACTGGCATGCATCTTGACACCAGTTTTGGCCACACCATTGACGATATTCGAGCCGCTGGCCTGCACATCTGCGGTGAGGTAGCTGTTGATGTTAAAACCCGGAGCCCAGACAGTATGTCGGCTGGAATCGGCGAGTGCCTGATAGGCATAACGGCGCTTTTGCAGCGCGAGCGGCCTCATATGTTGGTGATACTGGGTGACCGCGGTGAAATGCTGGCTGGTGCGATTGCGGCTTTGCATTTGGGTATTGTGTGTGTGCATATTCACGGGGGTGAACGCTCTGGTACGGTCGATGAACCGGTGCGGCACGCTATCAGCAAGCTCAGCCATTACCACCTCGTTGCAACTAAAGAATCGCGCGAGCGATTGATCCGGATGGGGGAATTGCCCGACAGGATACATGTCACAGGTGCTCCTGGCCTGGATGGTCTTGTTGAAAGTGCAGGTTTGTCTATGGATGACTGCAAGAAGGCTTTGCGATTGCCACAGACGCAAGCTTTTTTACTGGTAGTTTTTCATCCTGTGGTCCAGCAGGCTATAGACGCTTATGCGCAAACGCTTCAGATTCTGGGAGCGCTGCAAAAAACTGGTTTACCAGTCGTATGGCTGGAGCCAAATTCTGATGCGGGCTCAGGCGACATCCTTCGTGCATTGACCGAAGTGGGGCTGCCCGCAGGTTCGCACCGCGTGAAGCACATTGACAGAACCTTGTTCATTGCCGCCATGAAGCATTGTGCCGTCATGATCGGCAATTCATCGGCAGGCATTATTGAAGCGGCCTCTTTTGGGACACCCGTCGTCAACGTGGGCGACAGGCAACATTTGCGCGAGAGAAACGCCAACGTGAGGGACGTCGCTGCAGATGTTGCTTCGACTCATCTGGCCATTGAAAATGCTTTGTTGGCTGGAAAAGTACCGTGTGACAATAGATACGGCGATGGCCGTGCCGGTCCACGCATTGCCGACTACTTGACAAGCTTGTCTCTGGGCCGATCGGTCCTTGAAAAGAGTAATACCTACTAATTAAAAACCTGCCCCTGCTCTCTATACGCGTTCACTGACATCATGTCTTCATCCAAGCCACTTCATAGCCCGGAACCGCTGATAGTCTTCGGTGCGGGTGGCCACGGCCGGGTGGTTGCCGAAGCCGCGATGCTCGAAAACCATTGGCACAGCATCCGTGCGTCGGCCCGCAACTTGCCTTCAGGTCAAAGTGAACTTCTACCGGGCATCAATCTGCTCGATGTTGAAGCTGCGCTAGCGCTAGATCCGGCTATTCATATTGCTATCGGCAACAACCAGGCGCGGGAAAAAGAAGCACTCGCGTGGGGGCATGAACGCTTGGTATCTGTGGTTCATCCTGCGGCATGCGTTTCACAGTTCAGCAGCATCGCTGTAGGTTGTTTTGTTGCTGCCAGTGCAGTCGTGGGGCCGATGGCGGTCGTTGGTATGGGCGTTATAGTTAACCATGGTGCTGTGATTGACCATGATGTTGAAGTCGGTGCGTTCTCGCATATTGCGCCAAATGCCAGTTTGGGTGGGCACGCCAAGCTCGGCCAGCGTGTGCTGATTGGGAGTGGTGCGGTAGTTCTTCCGTCCATCATGATTGGTGATGATGTGATTGTCGGTGCGGGCTCTGTCGTGAATGCAGATTTTTTGGAGCCTGGTACTTACGCCGGCATACCGGCAAGAAAAATTTTATGAGTCCAACCGAGCTTGAATTGCTGTGCGTCAAGCCAGCCATGACCCTGCGTGATGCACTGCTGCGCATGGAGCAAGTCTCACGCGGCATTTTGCTGGTGCTCGACAATGATGGCAAGCTGGCTCGCACGTTGACAGACGGTGACTTGCGCCGGGCGATTTTGAAAGGTGCCAGCGACAGTACTTTGTTGGGTGCGCTGCCAGTCAGCAGCCCGATCACCGCCAACGAAGCTGCCGATGCTGCCGACGTTCTTCGCATCATGGACGCGCATCAAATTGACCATCTGCCCGTACTTGATGCGGTTGCCAGACCTATTGATGTGATCTTTCGCCGCGAGTTGTCGCAGCGCATCTGGTTGTCATCGCCGCACTTGGGCGATGAAGAAACTGCCTTTGTAGAAGAGGCCTTTAAATCCAACTGGATTGCACCAATGGGTCCCCACGTCAATGCTTTTGAGACTGAGATGGCAAGCCATGTCGGTGTGGGTTATGCGGCTGCCGTCAGCTCAGGGACGGCTGCTATTCACTTAGGCCTTCTGCTTTTGGGTGTGAAACCAGGCAATACGGTTTTTTGTTCGTCTTTGACCTTTGTCGGCAGTTGCAACCCGATTCTTTATTGTGGTGCCTTGCCTGTTTTCATTGACTCGGAGCCCACTACCTGGAACATGTCGCCCACTGCTCTTGAGCAGGCGTTTGAATGGGCAAAGCGCGAAAACCGCTTGCCAGCTTGTGTCATTCTCGTAAATCTTTACGGGCAAAGTGCCGACATGGATGCGCTGTTGCCGATTTGTCAGCGCTATGGCGTTCCCGTGCTTGAAGACGCCGCAGAGTCTTTGGGTGCCAGCTACAAAGGTAAAGCCAGCGGCGCCTTTGGACGGGTTGCCGTGTACTCTTTTAACGGTAACAAAATCATCACCACTTCAGGAGGTGGCATGCTCATAGCCGATGACCCCGATTTAGTTGCGCGGGCGCGCAAACTGGCGACGCAAGCCCGCGAGCCTGCAGCGCATTACGAGCACATTGAGATGGGCTTTAACTATCGCATGAGCAATGTGTTGGCCGGTATCGGTAGAGGGCAATTGCGCGTTTTGAAGCAACGCGTGATGCAGCGCCGGCGCGTTTTTGAACGCTATAGAGAAGCTTTTGCCGACTTACCGCAAATACAATGGATGCCCGAGCCTAACGGCTTCCATTCAACTCGCTGGCTGACCTGTTTTACGCTGAATGGCCCAGAAGCCAATCAGCGATGCCATCAAGTTATGAAAGCCTTGGAGCGCCATTTGATTGAGGCTCGGCCCGTTTGGAAACCCATGCACTTGCAACCGTTGTTTAAAAATGCGCCCTATTTTGAGCATTCTCAAGGCTTTGATGTGTCTGCACAACTTTTCCAGGCTGGTATTTGCCTGCCATCTGGCTCCAATATGAGCGAGGCAGAGCAAGACAGAGTCATTAATCATTTGCGTCATGCATTGACCATGGGTGAGGAGCGTCATGCAGTTGCGTAAAGAGGTTCTGCCCTTTTGGCTCATCGACCTTATGCTGATCTGCCTGGCTTGGTGGATTGCCTTCTGGTTGCGGTTTAACTTTGAAATCCCCGAAGACTTTGAGGCGATGGCATTGAGCAGTGCGCGCTGGATGTTGCCCAGCTTTCTTTTGGGTCTGCTTTTTGCCAGGGTTTATAGGCAAGTGTGGCGTTATATCGGGCTTCCTGAATTACGCCAGCTGGGTTGGGGGGTGCTGATAGGCGGAGCGATGTCGGCGACGGTTATTTTGATGTTGCGCGTGGAATTTTTTCCACGCTCTGTATTACTGATTCACCCCTTGCTGGTGTTGGTGCTGCTGGGCGCGGCCCGTGCTGGCTGGCGTACCCTGACTGAACAAAATGCGCCTGGTGACAGCTCAAAACCTTTACTGATTGTCGGTTCGCTCAAAGACGCCGCCGATGCCCTGCGTGCTCTTAAAGGCTCAGCCCAGTGGCATTGCGTGGGCATAGCGTCACCTGTGGCAGCAGAGCAGGGCACGTATTTGAACCAGATTCCTGTTTTGGGCATGCCCAGTTCAGTGGTTGACATGGCCAGGTCCACCGGCGCCACAACCGCGCTGATTGCCAGCCCCCCAGGCTCTGATGACCGCCGCGATGTGCTGCTGCAATCTACCCAGGCAGGGCTGACGCTGTTGACCATGCCGCGCCCGGATGAGTGGCTGCGCAGCGACGGCAGCAGCCCGCGCAAAATCGAGCTGGAAGATTTGTTGGGCAGGCAGGCCGTTGAGCTGAATGTGCAAGGCTTGGCCTCGTTGTTCTCTGGCCAAACCGTGTTTGTGTCTGGCGCGGGTGGCTCGATTGGCTCTGAACTGTGCCGCCAGATTGCCCGCCTCGGTGTGTCCCGCCTGGTGTGCGTTGATTCATCAGAAATCGCCGTTTACAAGTTAGAGCAAGAGTTGCAAGAGGCCCATCCGCAAATGCAGGGCCTTTACTACACCGCCAACGTGCGTGAGCTGGACCGGCTGCGTGCCATTGCCATGCAGTACAAGCCCTCCGTCTTCTTTCATGCAGCGGCTTACAAGCATGTGCCGCTGATGGAGTCGCACAACGAGATTGAAGCCATTCGCACCAATATTCTGGGCACGCTGCACGCCGCGCGCATTGCGGGTGAGTGCGGTGCGCAAAAATTTGTGTTGATCTCGACCGACAAAGCTGTCAACCCGACCAACATCATGGGTGCGACCAAGCGCATGGCCGAACTGGTGGTGCAAAGTGTGGCGATCGAATTCCCGCAAACGTCTTATGTGTCGGTGCGCTTTGGTAACGTGTTGGGCTCTAGCGGCTCGGTTGTGCCGCTGTTTACAGAGCAAATCGCCAAGGGCGGGCCCATCACTGTCACCCACCCGGACATCGTGCGCTACTTCATGACCATCCCTGAAGCCGCCCGTTTGGTGCTGCAGGCTGGCCTGATGGGCAGTACCGGGCAAATTTATGTGCTGGACATGGGCGAGCCCATGAAAATCGCGGATCTGGCCCGCATGATGATCCGTCTGTCAGGCAAAAGTGAACAGGAAATCCCTGTGTCGTTTACTGGCCTGCGCCCCGGCGAAAAGCTGTTTGAAGAGCTGCTGGCAGACGACGAAACCACCGAGCCGACCCAGCACCCCAAGCTGCGCGTTGCCAAAACCTCGGGTCAACAGGCTGTGGCAATCAACGGCGTCATTCAGTGGATTGAGTCAGCAGGCCCAGCGCCCAGTAGCCGTGAAGTTCGCGCCTGGCTGTGCAGCCATTTGCCGGAATACAAGGCTCAGAATTAAAGAGCGATTCCGGTTCGTTCCAGAATGTCGCTCACAAGTTCCAGCCGTACCAGCGGGTTGTCCAGCTCCATCAGGCGCTGCTTCAGCTCCAGCGGTAGCGGCAGAAGCTCGCACCAGCGGTTGGCGA
>Ga0207936_1000250_pt1 | contig 11742 bp, 11 predicted proteins | sample LakMenEpi19Nov10_FD_150715 | JGI IMG/M metagenome (GOLD analysis project Ga0207936, IMG submission 150715) | Freshwater microbial communities from Lake Mendota, WI - 19NOV2010 deep hole epilimnion (SPAdes) | ecosystem: Environmental > Aquatic > Freshwater > Lake > Epilimnion/Euphotic zone ... | reverse complement strand
CTGCGATTGTTCATTTTGCTATCCCTCTAAACTGAAGTAATCAGCTTTGGAGTGGATGTTCATATAAAAGTTCAATACATATGCAACACTACACTAGAGATGCATCGAAAAGGCTTTTTTTGTCTATTTTCAAGTATCTTTTAGGCCTGTAGCCCAATAGATCCGGGCGCAAGCAGCTATTGAAATAGTAGCGCCATGACGATGCCAGACTTCTACTTAACCGAGACCAGAAAAAGCTTTGCCATGAAATTCGAACACGTTGCATTCGAATTTCATGGCAAATTGGCTGAGCGCCTACTTATAAAACGCCTCAACCACGCCCTTGAGCTTGATCGTCAGCGGAAAGCCTTTGCGGTCCACCTTTTTGCCGACGGGCACTTTGATCCAGCCTTCGCTGATGCAGTATTCCTCAACGTCAAAGCGTTCTTTGTCGTTAAAGCGGATGCCGATGTTGTGCTCAAAAATGGCTTTGACGTGGTGCTTGCTGCGCACGTCGGTTGACAGCTGGTCGGGCAGCGGCGGGCGCTCGGTGGCCTCGGTGGCGGCGGTTGGGGTTTGGGTGGTGTCGTTCATGCAACTAAATTCTTTCTGATTTACTTACCCGGGCTCTGGGCTTAATGGTTGCTTCAAATTCTTTGGGTTAGCTAAAACGGCTGGGTCTAATGCCGCGGCTTTATTGACGGACTCCAGGGCCTCCAGATCAGCAAGGTCTTTGTAACGCCCCACAGCTTTCTTGTTAGTCTTGAAGTCTTCCAGTGCGATGAATCCTAGCGGCAGCCCATCAACCTCCACAATCATTCGCCGCTCATAGCATTCGGCAAAACTCACACCATCGATGCTCGTTAGCAAATCAATTGGTGGGAAACCCATTTGAATCACTTTATTAGGGGCCACTAAATCGCCCTTCTTGATGCCAAGGCTATCGAATCCGAATGCCGCCAATGCAGCCAATACACGGTCGGCGTTTTCACTCTGCGTACCAATCCACAAGTCCAAATCGCCCGTATATCTTGGATGCCCATAGGCAGCCAGCGCATACCCGCCAACGACCAGATATTCAACCCGGTTTGAGTTGAGTAATGCGGCAAACTTTTTGAAGTCGGGCGTCAACATGGGGCTGTCCTTGACTATTTTGAGTACGAAGGGTTTCCAAGGCGTCAATACGGGCCTGCACAGACTGAGCCAACCAGAATGCGAGGTCTGATGCCTGTTGTGGGTCGCGCAGATTGGTTTTGGTTACCGTTATCTGCATGGTCAAACGTCAATGTTTGCGGCGCGCAGCGCATTGGTTTCAATAAAGATGCGGCGCGGCTCTACCTCGTCGCCCATCAGCATGGTAAACACACGGTCGGCCTCGATCGCGTCGTCAATCTGCACGCGCAGCAGGCGGCGCACCGTGGGGTCCATGGTGGTTTCCCACAGCTGGGCGGGGTTCATCTCGCCCAGGCCTTTGTAGCGCTGGCGTGACGTGGCGTTTTCAGCCTGGCCGACCAGCCACTTCATGGCCTGGCGGAAGTCGCTGACTTTTTCTTCCTTCTGGCGCTCGCCTTCACCGCGCATGACTTTTGCGCCGTCGCTGATCAGGTCTTTAAACGTAGCCGCCGCATCGGCCAGCATGGCGTAGTCGGCACCGTGCACAAAGTCTTGTGTCAACACGCTGCTTTTGACGTTACCGTGGTGGCGGCGGCTGATGCGCAAAATAGGTTTGTCGGTACGCACATCAAATTCACCCGCCACTTCAGCGGTGGGTAAAAACTTTTGCAATGCTGCGGCTGCAATTTCAGCGTCGGCTACTGTGTCCAAGTTCAGGTGCACGCCGTCTGCAATCGCTTTGAGCGCTTCTGCGTCCATAAAGCCGCGCAGGCGGGCAATCACTGACTCGGCCAGCTGGTGCTTGCGCGCCAGCTCGGCCAGCGTGTCGCCTGACAAAACCGCACTGCCCTCACCACCCGTTTGTACCGATGCGTCTTTCAGCGCAATGCGCAGCAAGAAGGTGTCTAGCGCGCTGGTGTCTTTCAGGTACTGCTCTTCTTTGCCGGCCTTGACCTTGTACAGCGGCGGCTGGGCAATGTAGATGTGGCCACGCTCGACCAGCTCGGGCATCTGCCGATAAAAGAAAGTCAGCAGCAACGTGCGGATGTGTGCGCCGTCAACGTCCGCGTCGGTCATGATGATGATGCGGTGGTAACGCAGCTTGGCCACGTTGAAGTCATCGCTGCCCGTGCTGCCGCCGGCTTTGCCGATGCCGGTGCCCAGTGCGGTGATCAGCGTCAAAATTTCATTGCTGGTCAACAGCTTTTCATAGCGGGCTTTTTCAACGTTCAAAATCTTGCCGCGCAAGGGCAAGATGGCCTGGAATTTACGGTCACGGCCCTGCTTGGCAGAGCCGCCGGCGGAATCTCCCTCGACCAGGTAAATCTCACACATGGCCGGGTCTTTTTCCTGGCAGTCGGCCAGCTTGCCGGGCAAGCCCATGCCGTCGAGCACGCCTTTGCGGCGCGTCATGTCACGCGCTTTGCGGGCGGCTTCACGCGCGCGAGCTGCTTCAATGATCTTGCCGACGATGATTTTGGCGTCAGCTGGGCGCTCTTGCAGGTAGTCGTGCAGCAGCTTGCTGACAATGTCTTCAACCGGGCCGCGTACTTCGCTTGAAACGAGCTTATCTTTGGTCTGGCTTGAAAATTTGGGCTCGGGCACCTTCACACTCAACACGCAGCACAAGCCTTCGCGCATGTCGTCGCCGGTGACTTCAACTTTTGCTTTTTTGGCAATCTCACTGTCGTCAATGTATTTGTTGATCACCCGCGTCATGGCCGCGCGCAAGCCGGTCAGGTGGGTACCACCATCGCGCTGCGGGATGTTGTTGGTAAAGCACAGCACCTGCTCGCTGTAGCCGCTGTTCCATTGCATGGCAACTTCAACACCAATGTTGGTGCCCTGATCGCTCTGGCGGTCGCCCATGGCGGCAAACACGTTGGGGTTCAAAACAGTTTTGCCTTTGTTGATGAAGTCAACAAAGCCTTTGACGCCACCAGCACCCGCAAAGTCGTCTTCTTTACCAGTGCGCTCGTCTTTCAGGCGAATCTTCACGCCGTTGTTCAAAAAGCTCAGCTCGCGCAGGCGCTTGCTCAAAATCTCATAGTGAAAATCTGAGTTGGTTTGAAAGATTTCCAGATCTGGCAAAAAGTGGACTTCTGTGCCGCGCTTGTCGGTGTCGCCCATCACTTTCATCGGTGAGACTTCAATGCCGTCAACCTTTTCAATGATGCGGTTTTGCACAAAGCCTTTTGAAAACTCCATGGTGTGAACCTTGCCGTCACGCCTGATCGTCAAGCGCAGCATTTTGCTCAGTGCGTTGACACAGCTCACACCTACACCGTGCAGGCCACCTGACACCTTGTAGCTGTTCTGGTTGAACTTGCCGCCAGCATGCAATTCGGTCAGCGCAATCTCGGCCGCAGAGCGCTTGGGCTCGTGCTTGTCATCCATCTTGATGCCGGTTGGTATACCGCGGCCGTTGTCAGTCACGCTGATGGAGTTGTCGGTGTGGATGGTGACAACGATGTCGTCACAGTGGCCTGCCAGTGACTCGTCAATTGAGTTGTCAACCACTTCAAACACCAGGTGGTGCAAGCCCGTGCCGTCAGATGTATCACCGATGTACATGCCAGGGCGCTTGCGCACGGCCTCCAGCCCTTCCAGAATCTGAATTGAGCCCTCACCATAGGCTTCAGACGCGCCAGCCTGGTTGGTGTCAATCTTGGGCTGAAAGTTGGAACTGTCTTCACCCGCAGCGCCATTGTTGACATTGACCAGCGCGTCATTATTGACGGGCTCTGCTGGGGAATTGGGCTTGTTATCTTCGGTCATGTCGGTCTAATCTCTCAGTTTCTTCAATCTCTTCAATGACCAAACCCGCTGCTTGTGAGTATTGCAGCGGGTTTGGTTTTGTCTGGGCAGCTTGGTGAGCGCTTAAATTCGCATCGGCATCACAACGTATTTAAAGGTGGCGTTGTCTGGAATGGTCAGAAGCGCTGAGCTGTTGGAATCAGCCAGCTCCATCTTGACCATGTCCTGGTCCATGTTGGCCAGCGCATCAATCAGATACGTGACGTTAAAACCAATTTCAATTTCTTCGCCAGCGTAGTCAATGTCCAGCTCGTCGACGGCTTCTTCCTGCTCGGCGTTGTTGGACGCGACGCGCAATGTTCCGGGTTCAATGTTCAGGCGCACGCCCTTGAACTTGTCACTCGTCAAAATGGCAGTACGCTGCAAGCTGGCCAGCAAGCCGACGCGGCCCAGGGTGATGATGTTCTTGTGATTCTTCGGAATCACGCGGTTGTAATCGGGGAATTTACCCTCCACCAGTTTGGTCACAAACTCCATGCCTTCAAAGCTGAACTTGGCCTGGTTGCTGGCAAACTGCATTTCAATCGCGCCTTCCTTATCGCTCAGCAAACGCTGCATTTCAAGCACTGTTTTACGCGGCAAAATCACTTCCTGCTTGGGTACTTCAACGTCCAGCGTGGCCGATGAAAACGCAAGACGGTGACCATCGGTAGCAACCAGGCTCAATTGTTTGCCTTCAGCCACAAACAAAATACCGTTGAGGTAGTAGCGAATGTCATGCACCGCCATGGCAAACGACACCTGGTTCAACAGGTCTTTTAAAACATTTTGAGGAACAGAAAATGCAGGACCAAAGTTGGCTGCCTCTTGCACCAGCGGAAAGTCCTCAGCAGGCAAAGTCTGGAGCGTAAAGCGGCTTTTGCCGCCTTTCAAAATCAGCTTGTTTTGGGCTGACTCAAGCGAAACGGTCTGGTCACTTGGCATAGACCGCAAAATATCAATCAGCTTGCGCGCACCCACCGTGGTGGTGAAGTTGCCACTGTCACCGTCCAGATCAGCGGTCGTGCGGATCTGAATTTCAAGGTCACTGGTGGTGAGCTGCAGTTGCGAGCCTGTTTTACGAATCAGCACGTTGGCAAGAATCGGCAAAGTGTGGCGACGTTCAACAATGCCAGCAACGGATTGCAGAACCGACAAAACTTTATCTTGAGTGGCTTTCAGAACGATCATGTCTTCCTCTTTATGTATTTGATTAATTCTTTAATTCAAATTAGTAGTAGTAGTAAGGGAGGCGCTTTTCTGTGAACAAGCCTATTTTCCCCTTTTTAATCATGGACTTGTCAGTTGTTTAACCCTGTGTTCCAGATACCTGCTTGAGTTGTGTCGAATATGAATAACTTTTGAAATGTGATGTGAGCTGTGGATAACTGTCGTGTTGTTCAAAAGTTATACCCAAAGTTATGCGTGTTGAAAAAAAGCTCGAGGTCTTCATTTTCAGCCTTTGAGGGTTTGTTCAAGTACATGCAGTTGCTGGTTCAATTCAGTCATCTGTTGCCGCTCAGCCGACATTTTGCGCACAGCATGCAGCACAGTGGTGTGGTCGCGGCCACCAAACAGCTCACCAATCTCGGGCAAACTCTTTTGCGTCAGTTCTTTGGCCAGGTACATGGCTATCTGGCGTGGTCTGGCGATGCTGGCGGGGCGCTTTTTGGAATACATGTCTGCAACTTTGATCTTGTAATAGTCGGCGACAGTCTTCTGGATGTTTTCAACCGAAATCTGCCGGTTTTGAATCGACAACAGATCGCGTAGCGCTTCGCGTGCCAGCTGTATGGAAATCTCTTTCTGGTTAAAGCGCGAATAGGCCAGAATTTTGCGAAGTGCGCCTTCGAGTTCGCGCACATTGGAGCGGACGTTTTTGGCAACGAAAAAAGCGACCTCTTCAGGCATGACAGCCAGCTCGGCTTCAGCTTTGCGGATCAAAATCGCCACCCGCATCTCCAGCTCTGGCGGCTCAATCGCCACTGTCAGGCCAGAATCAAAGCGTGACACCAAACGTTCGTGGATGTCAGTCAAACCCTTGGGGTAGGTGTCGCTGGTCATCACAATGTGTGACTTTTTGGTAAGAAGTGCTTCAAAAGCATTAAAAAACTCTTCTTGCGTACGGTCTTTGTTAGCAAAAAACTGTACGTCATCAATCAGCAACAGGTCAAGCGAGTGATAACGCTCCTTGAACTCATCGAACGTTTTGCGCTGATAGGCCTTGACCACATCTGACACAAACTGCTCAGCATGGATATAAAGAACCTTGGCCTGTGGGTTGTCAGACAACAGTTTGTTGCCGATGGCGTGCATCAGGTGCGTTTTACCCAAGCCGACGCCGCCATATATAAATAGGGGGTTGTAAAGCTGACCCAGACTGCTGGCCACATGCATCGCGGCAGCACGGCCCATGCGGTTGGCTGTGCCTTCAATCAGGGTGTCAAACGTAAGCGCTGTGTTCAGACGGTTTTTAAATGGTGCACCGGCAAGATCGTCCGCGACCCCCAACCCGGCAGGCTCAGGTATGTCAGAGCCTTCAAAACTGCGCGTGAGTACTGATGATTTAACTGGCGACTCGCGCGGAGCAAGCGCTAACTCAAGCGCAACGGAATGGCCGGTGATTTTTTCAAGCAAGGCCGCAATGCGCGCTGCATATTGGGCACGAACCCAGTCAAGCTTGAAACGGTTACCCACCTGGATGGTGACTTTTAAAAAGTCGTCTGAGACCACCGCGGCCAGTGGGCGGATCCAGGTGTTGAATTGCTGCTCGGGCAGCTCTTGCGCCAGATGGTCGAAACAGCTTTGCCAAAGGTCGCTGCCAGAGTGCAACAAAACGCCATCAGCCATGATCGAAGATTGAGGTGCAGCGCAATGAAGGCCGCCTGTGGATATGATTCTTTTTGAGCACCCCGCATTGTAGCTTCGGGCAGGAGTTATCCACATATCGCAAGAAGCTATTTTTGTCATTCGGCTTGGTTTTGACGGCGCTATAGCTGTGATACGAATGTACTCAGACGTACAGCATCAAATAAGCCGCCTGATGCCTTGTCTGGCTTTAAAAATCAGCGATAATCATGTGTTTCCCTGATATTCATCAGAACTAACTTTCAAGCAATCAGCCGGACACATCATGAAACGCACATACCAACCTTCCAAAGTCAAGCGCGCACGCACGCACGGTTTTCTGACCCGCATGAAAACTCGCGGCGGCCGCGCCGTGATTGCGGCACGCCGCGCCAAAGGGCGCAAACGCCTGGCTGTATAAGCTGCCTGTAGCCGGGCGCATGAGCGGCGCATTTGATGCAGCGACTTAAAACCCGGCCGCAATTCCAGGCGGTACTGGGCGGCGCGCTGGTTGCAAAAACAGCGCATTTCGCAATGCACCGATTTGAGCCGGATGCGAGCACATCATCAAGCTCGCTGGCCTTGTTTCCTGTCAAGGCCACCTGGATGGGAGCCATGGCGCCCAAGCGCTGGGCTAAAAGAGCCGTGACCCGAAACGCCATCAAAAGGCAAATTTATACCGTGAGCGCCAGCTTGACATCACATTTTCCGCAAGCGGCTTTTCTGGTCAGGCTGCGGCGTGAGTTTTCTCGCAAGGACTTCCCAAGCGCCACATCAGCAGATCTCAAAGCCGCTGTCCGCGCCGAACTGCTGATCCTGATGCAGGCCGTGGCATGAAGCGCGCATTGTTTACCCTCTTCCATTTTCCGCGACGCGCCCTGATGATGCTGGTGAAGGCATACCGCCTGCTGCTCAGCCCATGGCTTGGCAGTTCTTGCCGTTTTGAGCCGACCTGCTCGGCCTATTCGCTGCAGGCGCTGGAGCAGCACGGCGCAGTCGCCGGAACAGCGCTGACAGCCTATCGCCTTATGCGTTGCCAGCCCTGGTGCGAAGGCGGGCATGACCCTGTGCCGCAAGTCTCGCCGTTTTCGTTTTTTACCCGCCTGATCACACCCGCGGTCAGCACCACCCTTTCCTCTGAAAAGAAGCCGTCATGAACGACATCCGCCGCACCATTTTGTGGGTGATTTTTGGTTTTTCCATGGTTCTGTTGTGGGACCAATGGCAAACATTCAACGGCAAACAAGCCACGTTTTTCCCCAAGCCAACACCCGTCGTCACCGCCACTACAGCGCCTGTGACACCCGCTGCAAATGCTTCAGCCGTGCCCTCGGCAAGCGTCTCAAGCGTACCCGTGCCTGCAGCTGCCGCAGTCAGCGCATCGGCCGTACCAACGGGTGCTGCAACGCCAGCGCCACTGGCCAAACGGGAAAAACTGATCGTTACCACCGATGTGTTCACTCTTACGTTTGACTCTGAAGGTGGCTCACTGGTCAAGTCACAGTTTGCCAGGTTCAAGGACATGGCTGACAAAAATGCCGGTTTTGTTTTGCTCGACGAAAGTGCTGGCCGAGTTTATGTGGCGCAAACCGGCCTGATCGCCGCCAGTGGTGGTGCCGCCATGCCGACCCACAAAACCCCCATGACGGCTGTGCCCGGTGAACGTACGCTGGCTGCTGGTCAAAATGAACTCGTGGTGAAATTTGAATCACAAGAAGTCGGCGGCATCAAGCTGGTCAAGACCTACACCCTCAGGCGCGGTGCTTACGACATTGCCGTGCGCCACGACATCATCAATGCTGGCGGCACAACGGTTTCGCCGCAGCTTTATCTGCAACTGGTGCGTGACGGCAATGCGCCGTTGGGCGAGTCGTCTTTCTACTCGACCTTCACCGGCCCGGCGATTTACACCGAAGCCAAAAAATATCAAAAAATCGACTTCAAGGAAATTGAAAAAGGCACGATGGATGTTGAAAAGCAGGCCACCAATGGGTACGTTGCCATGGTGCAGCATTACTTCGCTTCGGCATGGTTGTTGGGCGACGGCATCAAGCGCGACCTGTTTCAGCGCAAGGTTGACACCAACCTGTATGCGGCCGGCATGATCACGGCTGCCGGTGATGTAGCACCCGGCACGACCAAAACACTGGAGTCACGCCTGTTTGTCGGCCCGCAAGAAGAAAACATGCTCGAAAAGCTGGCGCCGGGCCTGGAGCTTGTCAAGGACTATGGCTGGCTCACCATTCTGGCCAAGCCGCTGTACTGGCTGCTCGACAAACTGCACGATTACATCCAGAACTGGGGCTGGGCCATTGTGGCGCTGGTGCTGCTGCTGAAAATCGCGTTCTACTGGCTCAATGCCAAGGCTTACGCCAGCATGGCCAAGATGAAAGCTATCAACCCCAAAATCATGGAAATGCGCGAGCGGCTCAAAGACAAGCCGCAAGAGATGCAGCAGCAGATGATGAAGATCTACAAAGACGAAAAAGTCAACCCGATGGGTGGCTGCTTTCCAATCATGGTACAGATCCCGGTGTTCATCGCGCTGTACTGGGTGCTCTTGTCCAGTGTTGAAATGCGGGGCGCGCCGTGGACGCTGTGGATCAAAGACCTGTCAACGCCTGACCCGTACTTTATTTTGCCGGTCGTCATGACGCTGACCACCATGCTGCAAACCGCACTGAATCCTGCGCCGCCAGACCCCTTGCAGGCCAAGCTGATGTGGTTCATGCCGCTGATTTTCAGTGTGATGTTCTTCTTCTTCCCAGCAGGCCTGGTGCTTTACTGGATCACCAACAACATCCTGTCGATCGCCCAGCAGTGGATGATCAACACGCGCATGGGTGTACCGCCACAATTTAATCTGCCCAAGTTTAAATAAGCAAAAAAGGCCGCGCAGCGGCCTTTTTCATTACTATCGCAGCAATATGCTGGCACGCCACCACGACCCCATCGCCGCCATCGCAACTGCCCCCGGTCGCGGGGCAGTAGGCATGGTGCGGGTCTCGGGCAAAGACCTGAGTGCGGTGATCACGGCGGTGTGCAACAAGGCCCTGCAGCCGCGTATGGCGACTTACCTGGCTTTTCTGGATGCGGCGGGTGGTGTGATTGACAAGGGCTTGGCCATTTATTTCCCGGCGCCGCATTCCTACACCGGTGAGGACGTGCTGGAGTTGCAGGCCCACGGCGGACCAGTGGTGTTGCAGTTGCTGCTGGCGCGCTGCCTGCAAGCGTTACCGGCGTTGCGCGTGGCGCAGCCTGGGGAGTTTACCGAGCGGGCGTTTTTAAACGACAAGATTGATCTGGCTCAGGCTGAAGCGATTGCTGATTTGATTGACGCCAGCACGGAGACCGCTGCGCGCTCGGCGGCTCGCTCAATGTCGGGGGCGTTCTCAAACGCCGTCAATGCGCTGTTGGCTCAGTTGATTCACTTGCGCATGCTGGTTGAAGCGACGCTGGATTTCCCAGAAGAAGACATTGATTTTTTGCAAAAGGCCGATGCGCAAGGCCAGCTCAACCGCTTGCAGGCGACCTTGGCAAGTGTCATGGGCAAGGCCCAGCAAGGCAGCATCCTGCGTGAAGGCATCAAGGTGGTGATTGCCGGGCAACCCAATGCCGGTAAGAGCTCACTGCTCAATGCCCTGGCCGGGGCTGAGCTGGCCATCGTCACGCCGATAGCAGGCACCACGCGCGACAAGGTGTCGCAGCTGATCCAGATCGACGGCGTCCCATTGCATGTGGTGGATACGGCTGGGCTGCGCGAGGCGCAGGATGAGGTTGAAAAAATTGGCGTTGAGCGCGCCTGGGCAGAAATACAAAGTGCCGATGCGGTGCTGTTCTTGCATGATCTGACACAGCAGGCTGCAACCGATTACCTGGCTGCTGACGCCAGAATTCAGGCGTCTCTAGCCCTGAGACTACCCGCAAAAACACCGATCATCGATGTCTGGAACAAGTCTGACGCGGCACCACCGCCCGGTAGCGCAGGCGTGGTGATTTCAGCAAAAACCGGCCACGGCCTGCAAAACCTGCGTGAACTGTTGCTGCGTACCGTGGGCTGGCAGTCTGCGCCGGAAGGGCTGTTCATGGCGCGGGAACGGCATGTGCGGTCACTTGGCAAAGTGCATGCGCAGCTGGCCAAAGCGGCCGACCAGCTAAAAGCCAGCAATCCGGCGCTGGACTTGCTGGCGGAGGATCTGCGCCAGGCACAGCTGTTTTTGAGCGAGATCACCGGGCAATTCACGCCAGATGACCTGCTGGGCGAGATATTCTCCAAATTTTGCATTGGCAAGTAATTCGTACTTTCTTACAGATAGGCAGCCTGATGTATCAAGCGTAAGCGGGCGTTAACCTCTCTTGCCATGCTGGCTGCCTGACGGTTAACGTCGCACCTCATGAATGTTCCTCTGGCTAATCGTTTGCGTTTTGATATCAACGGCCTGGCACAAGCCATTGCCCACTGTCACGCCAGTGATGCACTGCGCTGCAATTTCAGTGTGCCGCACTGGGAGATTCTGGCATCCTACATGCAGCCGTTTGCGTTGGGTGGCGGCAAGGTGCTGATTGAACAGGGCGCCACCGACAGAACCCTCTATTTCATTGAAAGCGGGACTCTGAGCGTGCATTACCAGGACGACAAGTCGCGCATCCGCATGGCACTGGTTGGCGCTGGCAGCATGGTGGGTGAGGGGGCATTTTTCTCTACCCAGCCGCGCAACGCCACCGTGCAGGCGTCAGGCGACTGCCAACTCTGGTGTTTAACCCCCATGCGGTTTCTGGAATTGTCCAATCGCCACAGCCCGATTGCGCTGGAGCTGACACTGGGCATGGCGGCGGTGATGGCCAAACGGCTGTACATCCGGCCCAAGCGTGTGGCCGTGACCTGATACGTGCCTTACGCAATACTTACGAGGGACTTGCAGAATTAAAAATCAGCAAACACCCAAACTCGCTTAGCGCTTAAATTTTAAGCACTTTTAGCTTGGCTTGGCACTGGCTCAGGGTTAG
>Ga0207936_1000249_pt1 | contig 11814 bp, 13 predicted proteins | sample LakMenEpi19Nov10_FD_150715 | JGI IMG/M metagenome (GOLD analysis project Ga0207936, IMG submission 150715) | Freshwater microbial communities from Lake Mendota, WI - 19NOV2010 deep hole epilimnion (SPAdes) | ecosystem: Environmental > Aquatic > Freshwater > Lake > Epilimnion/Euphotic zone ... | reverse complement strand
CTTATGGGGGTGTCTTGCATCCCTTCTCCATAAACCGGACAGATTACTTGCTAAAAACCGGACAAATCATTTACTGCTGACACCATTGAACCTATTGCTTGGCACTCTCTCCAACAGAGTGCTAACATTTAGGTCGAATATAGTTTCCAAAAGGAGTTTTGCTGTGTCCACTGCTACTTATTCTCTTGCCGCCCCTGCGCCGGCCGCCTCAACAGCCGTCAATCCGTGGTCGATGTTGCCGCCTTTGGGCAACCTCGATGCTTACATTTCGGCCGTGAATCGCTTGCCCATGCTCACCCTGGAGCAGGAGCAAACCTTTGCGCGCCAGTTGCGCGACACCAATGATGTTGCGTCAGCCGAGAAGTTAGTGCTCTCTCACTTGCGCCTGGTGGTGTCTACCTCGCGCAAATACCTGGGTTACGGCCTGCCGCACGGCGATTTGATTCAGGAAGGCAACATCGGCCTGATGAAGGCTGTCAAGCGCTTTGACCCGGACCAGGGCGTGCGTCTGGTGAGCTACGCGCTGCACTGGATCAAGGCCGAAATGCATGAGTACATCCTGAAAAACTGGCGTATGGTCAAAGTCGCCACGACCAAGGCGCAGCGCAAGCTGTTTTTTAACCTGCGCTCGATGAAGCAGGGCTACAAAGACGATGCCGATGTGGCCACCCACCGCGACACACTCAGCGACGACCAGATCAGCCAGATGGCGAAAACGCTGAACGTCAAGCGTGAAGAAGTCATTGAGATGGAGCAGCGCATGTCGGGCGGCGACGTGCTGCTGGACCCAGCGCCAAGCGACGACGGCGAAGATGCGTTTGGCCCGATTGCCTACCTCACGGACGCGTCGCAAGAGCCCACCGCGCTGATGGAAGCCCACGCACGCGACAACCTGGCCACCGACGGTATTGCCACAGCACTGCAGGGCCTGGATGACCGGTCACGCAAGATCGTGGAAGAACGCTGGCTCAAGGTCAATGACGATGGTTCAGGCGGCATGACGCTGCATGACCTGGCGGCTGTGTACGGCGTAAGCGCCGAGCGAATTCGCCAGATTGAAGTGGCGGCGATGAAGAAGATGAAAAAGGTGCTGGCTGAATACGCCTGAGCACGTTCCAATAAATTCATTTTTCGGGCGAATTGCGGCGTTGCGCGGTGCTCGGGATCCTCATGCACACAAGTGCATTCCGGTGCCCTGCGCTCCGTGCGCCTTGCACTTCATCCCGAAAATCTGAATTTCTTGAAACGTGCGGCACGAACCTTAGTTGCCCTTGAGCAGCAAACGGATGTCAGCCAACAAACCTTCTGCCCCGCTGCCATAGCGGTTGTACAGGCGCAGACGGCCTTGCGGGTCGTAGATGTAATTACCAGCCGAATGGTCCATGCTGTAGCTGGTGGGGGTTTTGCCATCCACTTTTTTGTAGTAAATCTTGAAGTCTTTGGCCACGGCTGGCAGTTGCGCCAGGCTGGGGCGCAGGGCCAAAAACGTCGGGTCAAAGTTGCCCATGTAAGCTTTGAGAATCTCGGGCGTGTCCCGCTCCGGGTCCACTGATATAAACACGGCTTGCAGCTTGTCGCCGTCTGCGCCCAGAGATTTTTTAATGCCCGCCAGCTCCGCCAGAGACGTGGGGCAGACATCCGGGCACTGGGTAAAACCAAAAAATACCACCACCACCTTGCCTGCAAAGTCTTTGACGCTGCGGATTTGACCATTCTGGTCAGGCAAGCCGTCTTTTGCAAAGTCTTTGGCGTAGTCAGCACCGGTCAGGTCAATGCTTTTGAATTGCGGCTTGTCAGGACTGCAGGCCGTTAAAAACAACCCAAAAACACATATAAAAATGGCTTTTGACCAATGAATACGGGCGCAAGCAGCTCCTGAATTTATAGCAAATGCAGTGAACATAAAACCCTTAAATCAGGTAATGATCTACCAGCAGCGCCGCAAACAGCGCCGACAGATGAATCAGTGAAAAGCGAAACGTCTTGCGCGCCAGCGCGTCTGAATAATTGCGCCAGAGCTTGTAGCCGTACCAGCTGAAACCAAAGCTCAAAGCCACCGCAGCAGCCAGATACAGCCAGCCGCTCATTTGAAACACAAACGGCATCAGGCAGGCCGGGAACAGCACCAGCGTGTACAAAAAGATTTGAAGGCGGGTGAATTCGTTGCCGTGCGTCACAGGCAGCATGGGCAGCCCGGCTTTGCGATAGTCTTCAACCCGGTACAGCGCCAGTGCCCAAAAGTGCGGCGGTGTCCACAAGAAGATGATGAGAAACAAAATCAGCGCCTCGGGGCCAACCGTACCTGTCATGGCAGCCCAGCCCAGCACGGGCGGCATGGCGCCTGACGCGCCACCAATCACAATATTTTGCGGGGTCAGGGGCTTCAAAATCACGGTGTAAATCACGGCGTAACCCACAAAGGTGGCAAAGGTCAGCCACATCGTCAGCGGGTTCACCCAGACGTACAAAATGGCCGAGCCGATGGCGCACAGCACCGTCGAAAAAGCCAGCGTCAGCCAGTTGCTGATTTGACCCTGCGCGGTGGCGCGCATGGCGGTGCGCTTCATGCGCGCGTCAATGCCCTGCTCTACCAGGCAGTTAAACGCAGCCGCTGCGCCCGCTACCAGCCAGATGCCAACGCAGGCGATCAAGCCGAGTTTGAGATCGGCCACGCTGGGCACACCAGGTATGGCCAGCACCATGCCGATCAATGCGCAAAACACAATCAGCTGAACCACGCGGGGTTTGGTCAGCACATAAAACTGCCTGAACTTCGACGGCACGTGGGATAAGGGAAGACTTTGTGCGGTGCTCATTGGGTTCTTAGGCAAACATTCTGGATGCGCTGATTTTTGAGGCGCTCAACGTTTGCCGTGCGCTGCGGCTGCCGCAAACAATGCCTGTGAGCACAATCACCAGCGCCGCAGCACCGCCCGTGTGCATCACCGCCGCCGCCAGTGGCCAGCCCAGCAACACGTTGCCCAAGCCTGTGGCCACTTGCAACAGTGCCAGGCCAGCCAGCCACAGGGCAGAGGTGCGCAGCGCCTGGATGTTGTAGAGCTTGACGGCCACCACCAGCATGGCGGCAAAGACAACATAAGCGGTCAGGCGGTGAACGTAATGGATGGCCGTCAGGGCCTGAAAACTGATGTTGTCGCCATTGCGGCCAGCACCCAGCTCACGCCAAATCGTGAAGCCTTCGCGGAAATTCATCGCGGGCCACATCGAGCCCTGACAGGCCGGAAAGTCAGTGCATGCCAGAACTGCGTAGTTGGTACTGACCCAGCCGCCTAGCGCGATTTGCAGCCATAGTAAAGCGAAGGTAACCACCACCCAAGCCAGCGTGGCAGGCTGCAATGCAACGGGCAGTTGCTCTCCCTGCGCCTGGGCGTAGCGCACGTTTTGCACCTTGAGCAACGCCAGCAGAATCATGCCGCCCATCAGGTGCAGCGTGACGATGGCCGGAAACAGTTTCATCGTTACCGTCAACGCGCCGAATGCGCCTTGCAGGCAAACCCCAAACAGGGTGAAAGTAGGCCACCAGGGCGAGATGTCAAACTTGGGATCTGTAGCGCTGAGGGTTGGCTCAAGCTCACGCGACTTTTTTCGTTTGCGCTCCAGCCAGGTGGTAATGGCCAGCGTCAAGATCAGCACGCCCACACCGGTTGCCAGATACCGGTGAATCATCTCGATCCAGGCTTTGGGGAAAGTCACTGGCCCTGTTGGCATGGCAGCCTGTGCTGCGCTAATGTGCGGCGTTGCGCCTATCGGGCTGGCGTGGCCATAACAGCCCGGCCAGTCTGGGCAGCCCAGCCCAGAGTCCGTTAACCGGGTAAAGGCACCAAATATCACCAAGTCAAAGGTCAGGAAAAGTGTGACCCAGGTGAGTGTGCGCAAGCGCTGGGCTGTTGGCGCATGGCGGCTTTTCAACCAGACCCAGGCCAGCGGCCCGATGGCGACGACCATGCCCATGATCATCAGCCGCAGCGTAGGGCTCAGGTTGTAGAGTTCTGTCGTGTCCATGATTTTTAGCGCCCTTCCACATCCCAGCTACCGGATGCTCTGAGCAATCTGTCAAGATCACGCTTGGCTTTGGCTGCGCCTGCGGCATCCATGTTGGCGGGAAAGCGCATCATCAGGTTACCGATGGGGTCAACGACATACAGATGGTCTTCCGGGCGCTGGCTGCCTGCTGGCGGCAGCCATTGCACCAAAGCTTCGGCAGGCACGCGCAAAACGGTTGCTTCAGTCAGCGCTGGCTGAAGGCGCGCATCCACGGCAGCGGCATCGGTCACCAGCCAGACACGGTCTAAACGGCCTTTTTGTTTTCCCAGTGACTCGCGCAACTGCCGCTGAAAGTACAAACGTTGCTGGCAAGCATCGTCGCAAGCTGCGCTGGCCACGCTGATCAGTAGCCATTGTTTTTTTAGCTCTGAGAACTCGCCCGCTTTACCACTTAAATCGGTAGTGACCATCGCAGGCAAGGGTCGCTGCGGCGTGATCAGTTCGCCATAATTTCGGCGGCCTTCAGGACGCACCACGTAATAAGTGAAGTAAGACGCGATAACGGGCGAGGCGCAGACCAACAGCACGGCAATCATCTTCCAGCGGCCTGCGCGGCTGCGTGCGCCGTCGTCGGCAGGCACAGGCAGGTTGTGGACCGTGAGGCCCAGTGGCTCATCTTGAGCGACAGAAGTGGGCTTAAGGGGTGATTCAGACATTGAGCAATTGTTTTCGCTTAAGGCGCCAGGGGTTAATAAGTTGAAACCAGACATACAAGCCGACGACCAGAGCGCACAAGCCAAACCACTGAAACGCATAGCCGTGGTGTTTGGCGATGCCCACATTGGGCGCGGCCCAGTCGCGCAGCAAGCCTTCATTAGCCGGGCCCATTTGCAACATCGACACAGGCAACAAAGGCAAAGCGATTTCGCGGCTGTAAGCAGGAATGTCAATATTTTGCCGGATGCGCCCGTTATCAAGACCTTTGAACTCATATAACTTGGACGGCGGCGGGGCCATGCGTCCACGCACAGTGACGAGGCCTGAAGGCGTCTGAATGTCTGGCAGCCTTGTACGGTCTGCAAAATTACGCAACACCCAACCGCGCTGCACCAAAATAATCTGGCCTGTGCCGTCCAGCACCAGAGGCGTGATAGCGATCAAGCCTGTCTTGCCATTCATCTGGCGGTTGTCCAAAAACACGGTTTGGTCTGCACGCCAAACGCCTTTGAGCGTCGCGCGGCGATGCACAGCGTCTTTTAAAATGTTGGGGTCGGCCAGGTCTGGGGCCTTCAAGATGAACTGGTTGCTTTGCGCCTCAATGGCCAATTGCAAATTTTGCTTCTGCGCCGCCCTGCGCAATTGCCATTGCCCCAACGAAAAGGTCAGCGCAGCCACCAAGAGTGCGGCGGTTGTCAATATCCAAAACCTTGCACTAGACGACAATTTGGCCATCAGCCGATAATCCCGGTTATGACGTATCTAGTTGCCATTGCATTTTTAGCCATCATCGCCAGCCTGGCCGTTGCGCTGTTTTTCATGCTCAAGGATGGCACTGAGGGTAAAGCCAAAACCAGCGGCATGGCGAAGGCGCTGGCTTTTCGGATTGGCTTTTCGGTATTGCTGTTTGTGTGCATTTTGATAGCCTGGAAGATGGGGGTTATCCAGCCGACTGGTTTGCCTGTTGCAAAATAAAGTTTCATTTTAAAAAACAACAAAGGCCGCGCAATGCGGCCTTTTGCATGTCGCAACGAGATTTTTACAACCAGTAAACCAGGATGTACAAGCCGAGCCAGACCACGTCGACAAAGTGCCAGTACCAGGCCGCACCTTCAAAACCAAAATGTTTGTCAGCCGTGAAATGGCCTTTTTGCAGACGCAAGGTGATAAACAACAGCATCAGCATGCCAACAAACACGTGAAAGCCGTGAAAACCAGTGAGCATGTAAAAAGTCGAGCCGAAAATGCCTGAGTTGAGTTTGAGGTTCAGGTCAGTGTAGAGGTGGTAATACTCATAGCCCTGCACGCACAGAAACACGAAACCCAAAATCACCGTCATCCACATGAAGGCAATGGTTTTGGCGCGCTGGCCTTCGCGCAGGGCATGGTGGGCAATGGTCATCGTCACGCCAGAGGTGAGCAGCAACGCGGTGTTGATGGTGGGCAACCAGAAAGGTCCAACGGTTTGAAATGGCTCAACAATATTGGCCGGTGAAGCAGTAGCACCTGCAGCCACACTGGGCCAAACGGCTTTAAAGTCTGGCCACAACAGTGAGTTTTCAAACCCACCCAATGCGGGTACTGAATGCGAGCGCGCCCACCACAGCGCGGTAAAGAACGCGCCAAAAAACATGACTTCAGAAAAAATAAACCAGCTCATGGACCAGCGAAACGACAGGTCAATCTTGTAGCCATAAAGGCCACCTTCGCTCTCACGCACTGACTCGCTGAACCAGCGGTACAGGGTTACCAGCCACCAAACCATGCCAAAGGCCAGTGAGTACATGCCCCAGGTGTAACCATTGATCCATTTGCTGGCGCCCAAAACGACAAAAAGCAGGCCGATAGCAGCCATCACAGGATGACTCGACGGTGCTGGCACAAAGTAGTGCGGGGTACCTGTGGTGGTAGCTGATGACATTTCTAAACTCCTGCTTTCTCTGATTTCACTGATTCCATGATGGGCTAAAAATCTGAACTATTTGCCCACAACCCAGGTAGCCAGCAATATCAGGCTACCAACAAAAACAAAAACCCCAACCAGACCAGCAATGACGATATGCACAGGGTTGAGCTGTGCCACATCCTGCTCATAACCGCCACGAGAGCGCAACCCGACAAATGACCACAGCACGGCTTTGACTGTGCTTAAAACCGAACTTTTGCGCGGGTTTACTGGAAGATTCTCGGGCTTTTTCATACGCCAGGCGCTTTGGAGTCGATGGCAACGGCAGCCTGCGGTGCAGCGGGTGTGCGGCCACCAACCTCAAAAAAAGTGTATGACAGCGTGATGGTCTGCACGTCCTTTGACAGTTTGGGGTCGATCACAAAAGCGACAGGCCACTGTTTCTTTTCACCCGGTGCAAGGGTGTATTGCTGAAAGCAGAAGCATTCGAGCTTGTTGAAATGGGCACCCGCTTGAGTGGGAGCATAGCTCGGTATGGCTTGCGCAGACATCGTGCGGTTTTGAGTATTCTGGAACTCGTACATCACCGTCATCAACTCACCAGGATGAACCTTGATGCTGCTTTGGGCGGGCTTGAAGTGCCAGGGACCGCGCGAGTTGGCGTCAAACTCCACCGTGATGCTGCGCGACACATCCACTTGCGTATTGGCAGGCATCTTGGGGGTAGCACCAGGAATCTGCTTGTCACCCAGAGCCAGGATATTGATGCCTGTCATCTCACAAATGGCTTTGTAGATGGGCACCAGTGCGTAACCAAAACCAAACATGGCCAGGACGATCACGCCCAGCTTGCCGACCATCTTGGAATTTTCTCGATTGATAAACATCTGGAGTTTTCCGCTTAACGACCAAAGAAAATCATTTTGACCATGAAGCCTGCGAAGAAGACGATGGCAACGGAGGCAAGGATAAGCCCAAGCCGCAAGTTGCTCTTCCTCTTGGCATTCGCATCAGATGTAGTCATTTGCACAGAAGTTAATGGTCATTAACCAATCACGCGCGTAGCAGATGCATCAAGCTTGGGCGGTGTCTCAAAGGTATGAAACGGCGCAGGAGATGGTACTTCCCACTCAAGACCCTCAGCACCTTTTGCATTCTTGTCGTCAGCGTCAATCCACGGATTGGCGCGTGCTGGCTCGCCCTTGCCTTGCATCGCTGGAACAACGATAAACAGGAAAAAGTACAGCTGTGCAAAGCCGAAGAAGAATGCGCCAACGCTGGCAATGGCATTGAAATCTGCGAACTGCATGGGGTAGTCAGCGTAGCGACGCGGCATGCCTGCCAAACCCAGGAAATGCATTGGAAAAAAGGTGACGTTAAATGAAATGAGGGACCACCAGAAATGGATTTTGCCGCGCGTCTCGCTGTACATCACACCCGTCCACTTGGGCGCCCAGAAATAGTAGCCCGCGAACATGGCGTAGAGCGATCCCGCTACCAGAACATAGTGAAAGTGAGCCACCACGTAATAGGTGTCCTGCAGTTGTGTGTCAATCGGAGCCACTGACAAAATGACACCGGTCAAACCGCCAATCGTGAATACGAAAATGAAACCAACCGCGAACAACATGGGGGTTTCAAACGACATGGAACCCTTCCACATGGTCGCGACCCAGTTGAACACCTTGACACCCGTGGGGACGGCAATCAACATGGTTGAGTACATGAAAAACAACTGGCCCGTCACGGGCATGCCGGTGGTGAACATGTGATGTGCCCAAACCACAAAGCTCAAAATTGCGATGGAGCCTGTGGCATAAACCATGGATGCGTAACCAAACAAACGCTTGCGTGAAAAAGCAGGAATGATGTGACTGATGATGCCGAAGGCCGGCAAGATCATGATGTAGACCTCAGGGTGTCCAAAAAACCAGAAAATATGCTGGTACATCACCGGGTCACCGCCACCAGCGGGGTTGAAAAAGCTGGTGCCAAAGTGCCGATCGGTCAGGGTCATCGTGATCGCGCCAGCCAACACCGGCATCACGGCAATCAGTAAATATGCGGTGATCAGCCAGGTCCAGCAAAACATCGGCATCTTCATCAACGTCATGCCAGGAGCGCGCATGTTCAGGATCGTGACGATGATGTTGATAGATCCCATGATCGAGGAGGCACCCAAGAGGTGCAAAGCAAAAATGCCTGAGTCCATTGACGGACCCATTTGCAGCGTGAGAGGTGCATACAGCGTCCAGCCTGCAGCCGGAGCGCCTCCGGGCAAGAAAAACGACGTCGCCAGCATCAGCGCTGCGGGAATCATGAGCCAGAAGCTGAAGTTGTTCAAGCGTGCAAAAGCCATGTCAGCAGCGCCAATTTGCAGCGGAATCATCCAGTTGGCGAATCCTACAAAGGCCGGCATGATCGCACCAAACACCATAATGAGCCCATGCATGGTCGTGAGCTGGTTAAACAGCTCCGGATTAACCAATTGCAGACCCGGCTGAAACAACTCTGCACGAATGCCCAGCGCGAGTACGCCACCAAACATTAAATTGAAAAACGCGAACAGCAGGTAAAGCGTGCCGATGTCTTTGTGATTGGTTGCAAACACCCAACGGCGCCAGCCGACAGGCGCGCCATGGTCGTGATGGTCGTCATGTGCGTGGTCACCAGCGTGGCCTTTGGGGTCTAGTACGGCACTCATCTTCTCTTCCTTCGTGTCTTGGCAAATGACGGGATGGTCAAACGCCTTGAAAATTTAAATGTTCAAACAGTTTATTTGCGAGCGGTTTGCAGCTCAGCAGGCTGGACCACGTCACCGGTCTGGTTGGACCAGCTGTTTTTGGTGTAAGTCATGACAGCAGCCAGATCGGTGTCACTCAATGTTTTCCAGGCTGGCATGGCACCGTTGTTCGCACCGTTGAGCATGATGGCAATCTGTTTGGCATGGTCTTTGTCCAGCACGATGGCTGAACCGTCCAGCGGCTTGATCGCACCCGCGCCTTTACCCTTAGGCTGGTGGCAAGCCACGCAATTGGCCGCATAGACTTTTTCGCCACGCGCCTTCAAATCGGCCAGCACCCAGACTTTGGATGGGTCATCCGCTTTTGCAGCCATTTCCTTGTTCTTGCCAGAGACCCACGCCGAATAATCAGCCGCTGAAACCACTTTTACATGAATCGGCATGTAGGCATGCTCCTTGCCGCAAAGTTCCTGGCACTGTCCGTAGTAGTCACCCACTTTGTCGGCCCTAAACCAGGTGTCGCGCACAAAACCGGGAATCGCGTCCTGCTTGATGCCAAAGGCAGGCACCGCAAAAGCGTGAATCACATCGTTGGCAGTCGTGATGATGCGGATTTTCTTGTTGACGGGCACCACCATCGGGTTATCAACCTTGAGCAGGTAATTGTCAACAACTTCGCCCGGTTTAGGGCCACCCGCGTTGGACATCACGCGGTGGGTGTTGTCAAGCGTTGATAAAAACCCGATGCCTTCACCTTCGCCCTTGATGTAGTCGTAGCCCCACTTCCACTGCATGCCGGTGGTTTTGATGGTCAGGTCAGCGGCTGTGGTGTCTTTTTGCGCGACCAGCACCTTGGTGGCAGGCAACGCCATACCGATGACGATGAGAAACGGAACAATTGTCCAGGCGATTTCAACAGCTACGGACTCATGAAAATTGGCCGCTTTGTGACCTACCGATTTGCGGTGCTTCCAGATGGAATAAAACATCACGCTGAATACGGCGATAAAAATCACAATGCAGACAATCATCATGAACCAGTGCAGCCAATGCTGTTCTTCAGCAATTTTGGTGACTGCGGGGTGCATGTTGAGCTGGCGCACTGCAGGCCCGCCGGGCAAGTCATTGACAGCGTAAACCGCCGTGCTGACCCAAGCGCCCAAAAAAGCCAAAGCGCTAGCAGCAAGACGGGCGCCCGGCTGTGTCATGTTGCTCATGGTTTTACGTACATTCATCGTGATCACTTTTATGCCCCAATTACCAACTCAAATTACGAACTTGTTTTGCCCGTCAGGCTAAAACCACTGATTATAAAGTTAGCCAACTGTGTAGCTTGCCAGTTTCGACTTATATAAGCCTGACACATTGCCTTTAGCAGCCGCGCAGCGCAAACCGAATCTCTCTTGCCAAAGCGGGCCGAAGCTCCGGCCGCACATGCCGACCCACCTGAACGGTCCGTCCCTGCCCGGAAACCTCGATCAATGAACCGTCGCCATCTTTGGGTTCAACGCGGACCCATTCGCGGTTAAATTCTGCCCGCTTAAGGCGGCCTGCTGTTTCAAGTTCCACCACCAGTTGCCCACCCTCAAGCGAAATTTTTTCACCATCGCGGGCATGCCTTGCATAAACCATGAAGGCCGCGCCAACAGCCAGCAACTCGGCCCAGGCAAAAGGCATCACCAGGGTCGCGCCCTGAAACCAGAAAAATGTGGCAATTCCCAAAGAGACCACGCTGAGCGAGATAAAAAGCCCAAGCAATTGCGCGGGAGTCACTGAGCAGTTGCGCTTGAGCAGCCACTGCACATCTACCTGGCTTGAATCACCAGAAACAGGAGGAGTGGCAAAGCGAAAAGGCGGAGATTCAGAAGAAAAAGAACGGTTAAGAGCTTGTGACACTGAGCGACACTCAAAAAATGGCAGCCTGGCAGACTGATTGAGGCGTGGGAACATGCCCAAATTAAAAAATGCAGTATAACGGGGTTTACCCAGTGGTTAGCCTCTGAAACCGCCCAAATCCGACAAGCGCATCGGCCTATTGGACTGATTTTTTTCCGATGCCCAGCATATCGCGCATGTCACTTGCAGATATGGAGCTTTTTGCACTGACTTTGACTTTCGGTTGGGGTTTGAGTGCATGGCCGTAAATCACTTCAAACGTCAGGCTCAGACGCCCGTCAGGGCCAGTTTTCAGGTGCTGTTCCAGGTTTCTTTCTAGAGTCGATCGCCACTGCCGCCCGCGCAGACCGGCAAACCGCGCCGGGTGAAAGTTGCGGCCCAGCTCAGCCAGCTCCTGTAGCAACCGGGCCGGTGTTTCGTATGTCAGCGTGATGCGCTCCATATCCATCACGGGCTCCGCAAAACCGGCTTGCACCAGCATGTCGCCCCAGTCGTGCATGTCTGTCAAGTCATGACCGGCGGGCGCCCAGCCAAGTTTTCTGTAGAC
>Ga0207936_1000248_pt1 | contig 11842 bp, 13 predicted proteins | sample LakMenEpi19Nov10_FD_150715 | JGI IMG/M metagenome (GOLD analysis project Ga0207936, IMG submission 150715) | Freshwater microbial communities from Lake Mendota, WI - 19NOV2010 deep hole epilimnion (SPAdes) | ecosystem: Environmental > Aquatic > Freshwater > Lake > Epilimnion/Euphotic zone ... | reverse complement strand
CTTCATCTGGACTGCAAGTGCTCGTGACATTCTGGAAAAAGTCATACGCGCCAAGGCCAAACTCAAAATAGTTCAAACAGAGTGAAACACTACACTAGGAGCAAATTAGCTTTGTTGGAAGTGAAACTACAGTTTAAGAAACTAAACCTCCATCTCTGGTTACACAGATGGGATTTGATCCAAAACATTGAATACGCGACCTAAGTCAACCCTGTAGCTGGCAACATAATTTAAGGTAACTACTCGTTTATCTGACGAGGTTAAATTCAAATTTTTAATGGCCTCACCATACCTTTTCCAATATGTTACCAACCGCTCTACATCTAGCTCATTAGCCAATCCCTGTAATGTTGGGTGATAACCATCTTCGTCGGCTCCAGACCAAAAGCTATTGGTTAGATTGCAAAGACAGTACTCCACAAAATACCTAAAGTTCTGCTCGTTGACTTCAGGATTGAAACAAACATCAAACAGATAATCGTTAATCAACTTAGCAATTTCGCCGCCATCGTTGGTGCCAGTGACGTCGTAATACCCACATCCAACCCCCGCCCCTGTGCCGGCCTTCTTGTTAGCTAGCTGATAAACGACAAACGTCATCGTCATTGAACGGGCTCCATGAATTAAGTCCCGTAACTTTTCTTCAGTTCCATTTTTTATAGCTTCAGATAAAACAAATTCTGCGGCATCGCCTAATAGTTCGGCATCCGGTATCGCAGCCACATCGTCAAATAAATTCCGCTTAACAGCAATATATCTTGAGTTGAAACGCGCAAATATATTTTGAGAAATAGTACGCATACCTGCAATTGCTAGGCCTGTCGCTAACCCGCTAGTCGGCGCCTTCTTGTCATCATGGATGATCAGTGCAGTGTGCAAATTGTAAATTTGCCCTTGCCTATCTGCGCTGCACTGTAGGCGAAAAAGCATCACGTCATACCATCCCAGCACGCCACGATCTGCCGCAGAAAGTTGGTCAATCAAGCCACTGCCCGTATATTTACCTACTCCATAAATCCTTTGTGCGATCTCGGCAACGTTCTCGGGTGTATTCGGAAGTCTCTTTTCACTAGTCCTCCCCCAACCTGCCCGATCAAGCAGCCGTATCAAGTTGTATATTGATCGCTGACGAAGGCTCCGATCTTGGACGTCAACGGACGAGTAGTTGGGCAGGAATTTAACAAGCGTACGGATCGCATCATCCGCTGCAATGGCCTTAAATTCGTATGACTGGCTTATTAGATAAGTCCAAAATTTATCGTGTGAAACTTCGCCAAGATCAAGTTCAAATTCGGGGCCCGAGAGCACCGTCTGAATCGCCGCTCCACTAACGACTTTGGCAACCGCATCTTGATAAATTCTAAATGTATCTCTTGGCTCTGGAGTAGCAAATCTCACAATCAGCTTCAGGTATGCCTCAAGATTCCGATGAGGAGTGGAATTAAAGCACGCTCGCGATGCTCGAACGCTCTCTTCAACCGATCCGTACGCACCAAGTCCCAATGAGTTACAACTAAAAAGTTGATCCAGCAGAAATTTGTCAGCTCCCTTGCACTGCGCCAGAACCCCGGAATAGCCCTCCGTGTTCTCGTACTCCCGCGTACCAGAACCAGATGCCACCCTAATGGAAAAAATTCCTGATCGACCGTCTGTCTCCTCATGGTAAATGTGTCTAAAAAGACCTGGATAATTTAAGTACAGCAACATGAGATTGACGAGGTCGCGTTTGTGAAAATCGGTGCCAGCAAAGTTTGTCTTCTCGATTTGCATTAGCCTCATCGTGTTCAAGAAGCGCTTCAGCTTCCTCATGTCACCGATCAAGGGCATATATCTTGCCGCAAGCTCTGTATCCTCAAGAATAGCCACAAGTTCGCCCAGTAGAGACCCGAGCGCGAGCATCGTATCTGATGGGATCGATGGATATTTTCTTTCGTCCTTGTTCCAGTCCTCCCGCAAAAAACGAATGAGCGCTGAACTGTCTACGAATAGGCTTATCTTGATGTTGACAAATTTTTCAAGGAACTGCCTTGCCCGTTCGCCTTCATCCACATTGGCAATTAGATTCTCTGTGTCATAGCAGAGAATAAATGCGGCTTGAGTAAGCCTGAAAGTTCGCCGCACAGTAAACAAGACATTGTTTACTGCCTTGGGCTCTAGCCTGTCCAAATCATCAACCACTACGATGAGTCGTCGGCGAATTCGCTTCAGTACGTCATCGATGTCTTCTAGCAACTCGTCGACTGTTTCGACAGACGGCTCGAGTTCCAATTTAAACCCTAAGAATGAAAAATCGGCCTTGCCTTTGAGCATGCGCGAATAGCGGGTTGCAGCTGAACGAAACTCAGGTACAAACACTTGCTGCTGTATCGCCGCTGAAAGATCACGCAGAAATCTCTCAGCGAGCTCGGGGTCTGATGCATATCGCAGCGGCTCGAATCGAAAGACGATTACATCATTACTCGCATTGAGTTGCCAGTAATTACTAGCTAAGTTTATGAAGCTCGTCTTCCCAGTTCCCCATGCGCCATCAAGTCCAAAAACTAGACCCGTGTTTGATCCCCTCTCGAGAACTACCTGCGCAAATTGCGTGGCTTGCTCCTGATTTGCCAACGCGTCATCGATCGGTTTTTTAATCTCATCGTCGGTCAAGAAGTACAGTTGGTATGTATTTTCATTTCGCCGTGCAAGCGACGCACGAATGAGAGATGAAACGATCATGAGGAGTAAAAAAAATGTTAGCAGTAACGTCCAAAGCGAATTGACCTCGCCTACTCTCAGATGGAACGGCTGCATGGTCGGAGTGAGAAGAATGTTTGCCCAACCGCCAAGCAGAATCGAAAGCAAAAGATCAATTCGTCGGCTGCGCCGCAATCTGTGCAAATCCCCAACTAACTCACGTGATACTGCGTACCAAATTACCGTAGCAAGGACTATTGCAGCAAACACAAGACGAATACTTGGATCGAAACCATCGGCTTGAGTGGCAACCCCAGTACCCCCTATATATGCAAGACGGAAGATTTCGGCCAGCAAGAAGCCGAACACTAAAGCCCGAACAAAAACAGGCAGTTCCGGCATCTTTGTAAATGTGCGATTCCCCTCCATTTGCCAATCCCCTGTTGCATTGCAATCCGGGTATCTTATCTAGCCCATGTCAACTCACTCTAATTTTTGGCGAAAATGAATATGCGACTGAGACACCACATACCCGTGCTGATTCACCTCGGACGAATAAGTCACCCTGAGAAAACGTCAAACAAACTACGCCAGTACAGGGGCTGCGCAAGTCAAGTCATCGGCTGTCCAGCAAACCTGGCTTTTTCAGCGCCTTTTAATCTTCAGACAGCAAACGACGTTCTACTTTTTTCACGTCTTCAGCCGGTGCCAAGCTTTCAGGCCTGATGCCCCTGCTTGGCAGGTTGTCGCGTACCGCTTTGTTGTTGGTACGGTGGGGCGTGCCTGGTAACACAAGCTGTGCGGCTAAAGAAAACCAATAGGCCGTTTGGCTTTGCGCATTTTATCTTCTGAGATGAGTTGCTTGATGGCGTCGAACACCTGCGAGAACTGCTCGTCGTAGCGCGTTTCCATGGCCTCAATATGGCGGGCCAAATCGCGGTTGGAATCCATCAGGCGGCGCAGTTGCACAAACGTGCGCATGATGGCGATGTTGACCTCAACTGCGCGCTGGGAGCGCAGTACGCTGGACAGCATGGCTACGCCCTGCTCGGTGAAGGCATAGGGCAATGTGCGCCGCCCACCTCTGGCGTTTGACATCACAATTTGTGATGTCAAACCCGGATCAGGCGCGGGACTCGTGACAGTTCGCGACGACTTGCCGCCTGTAGGGGCTGATGTCGCCACAATTTGTGACCGCATAGCCGCCCGTTCTTCGGCGGTAAGTGAAACATGAAGTCTTCGGGAAACCGGGCGCGATTGCGTGAAACAGACTGATTCAGGACGCGAGCCTCGACACCGTAGAGGTCGGCTAGATCGGTGTCTAGAAGAACTTTTTCCCCTCTAACGAGAAAAACAAGTTTGGCCAGACTTTCTGGTCGCGGAACGATTTGCGTCATGGCCGCGATGACTCACGTTCGACCATTTTGCCAACGTCGGCAAAATGGTCGGAAGTAAGGAAGCAGAACTCAACACCCGTCTCAGTCTGCTTCGCATGGGCCTCAAAGTTGGTGGTGAGCGATTGAACTAGTTCAGTTTTCATGGACAGCAACCCCTGTTATTTTGTACAGCCAAAACCTGAAGAGGATTCTACTGTTGAACCTGCCAAACCATCGAGCGGAACATCAAACGCGGGGCAATCTACACCTATTAATGCTATTTATTCAGTAGCTGCTTGCGCCCATATCTATTGGCTAAAAGCCTTGTTCGACAGGTAAAAACAGCCCTTTTCAGGTCTTAAAACGACAATTTAACGCTGTTTTGAATCCGCCTGCAAAGCAAAAAGGCCGATTTGATGCCTTTTTCAAGCATCAAATCGGCCTTTAGATCAATCAATTCGGGCGCAAGCAGCTACTGAAATAGTAGCATTGCCTGCCCCCGTCAATCCATTACTTTGGCATGATCACGGTGTCGATGGCGTGGATCACGCCATTGCTGGCTGCCACATCGGCGGCCACAACTTTTGCGCCGTTGACGGTCACACCGCCAGCGGTGGCCAGGGTGATGTCGCCGCCCTGAACGGTTTTAACCATGCCTGGCTTGACGTCTTTGGCCATGACTTTGCCAGACACAACGTGGTAAGTCAGGATTTTTGACAAAGCAGCTTTGTCTTTGAGCAGGCCATCCAGTGTTGCTTTCGGGATTTTGGCGAAGGCTTCGTCTGTCGGTGCAAACACGGTGAATGGGCCTGCGCCCTTGAGCGTGTCAACCAGGCCAGCGGCCTGAACAGCGGCGACCAGGGTTTTGAAGTTGCCAGCCTTGATGGCGGTATCGACGATGTCAGCAGCTTGCGCAGACAGAGCCATGCCAGCAGTCAGAGCCAAAGCGATCAGTGATTTTTTCATGATGACGTCCTATTCAGGTGAGTTTTAAAGCACACCAAAAAGCTGGTGTGAACGCACTATATGAGCTGATTAGTATCTTTGTAAACCATAAGGTCTTTATTTATACCGATTGGTAACAATTTAAAGCAACTGAGACTTTTCAGGCAAATGCGCTTACACGCGGATGCAGCTTGCAGGCTTGAAATACAACTGTTCGTTCTTCCACGCATAGCCCAGCGGATTGGCCACCACGCGGCAGCCACCTGCTGTGTAGTCGACCGGGCAATGCAAATGCCCATGCAGCCAAAGCTGCGCCTGGGGCAGCAAATCATCCAGCGCATTGCAAAAGCCAGCCGTGCCGGGGGTGACGCCATAACGCGGGTCGGCGCTGTGCAAACTGGGTGCGAAGTGAGTTACCACTACCGTTGTACCGTCGAAGGGACTTGCCAGTGCTTGTCGAAGCCAGGCCTGGCTTTGCATGCCCAGTGCGCGCACGCCTTCGGCCAGCATGGGCTGGCCCGACACCAGCGCATGGTTTTTCTTCAAGGCAAAGTTGGCTGCGCGAAAGGCTTTGTCGCGCGCGGCCAGCTGCTGGCCGACCGTGACGGGGCTTGTGACTGCCTCGGTTGCCGTTAGCGCGTCAAAGTCTGTCCAGAGCGTGCAGCCGACAAATCGGACGCCTTGAATCACGGCCACCTCGTGCTCCAGCCAGATTAATCCGAGCCGCTTGCAGACCTCTTGAAGGCGGGCATGCGCCTGGTCAAACTCTTGGCCGTCGTACTCGTGGTTGCCGGGTACAAACACGACCGGGCACGGCCAGTTGGCAAAACGCCCCAACCCAAAGTCGGCAATGTCCCGTCGGGTGAGCAGGGAGTCGGTCTGGTAAGACCCAATATCGCCCGCCAGCACCAGCACGTCCGCACCCGGCGCAGGCTGGGGCACAAAGTTCGGGCTGGATTCAAGATGAAGGTCGGACAGGAGCTGAATGTTCACGCACCGATTGTGGCTGATGCCTGCACACCCATCAGGTTATGCGTTTTTTGCATCGGAATGCTTCACTTGTAGGCTTGCAGGTCTAGGGAAAACCCTTATATTCAATTCACCGTAACTTTTTTGGCGCCCATCAAGCGCAACACCATGACTGACTTGCTCAAGCAAATCGCCGATTTCATCAACCCAACATCAACCCCAAAGGCAACGCCAGCACCGGGCGTGGCCCAAAACCTGATGGAGCGCGCTGAAGCTGACGCCAACCGCAACCCGGCAGAAGCTGAAAACTTGCGCGGTGCAGCGCGGGCTTTTTTAAGCGTTGTTCGTTAGGCGCCTATACCGGGCATAAGCAATCGGGTATGGGCACCGGCGGGTCGGCGCTTGACAATGGGTGAATGACCCAACGACTCGCCCCACGAACCCAGCCGCTGCGCATGCAGCTCAACACCTTTTACTCTGGCCCGCAGGCTTGGTTTTTTTTGGCAGAAGAGCGCGGATATCTGGCAGACGTCGGATTGACGGTTGAATTTACCGAAGGCGACACCGCCGCCAACACTGTGCCCAAAATGGCGGCCGGCGGTTTTGATGTGGGCTACGGCGACATCAACGCGCTGATTGCGCACGCTGCCAACGGCCTGCCCAACGCACCGCTGGCTGTTTTTGCCAGCTACAACGCCTCACCCTACACCATCGCCGTGCCGGCCAAAAGCAGCATTCGCACGCCACAAGACCTGGCCGGCAAGCTGCTGGCTGCGCACCCGCAAGATGCCGCCCTGCTGCTCTTTTCGGAGTTTTGCCGCAAGACCGGGCTGGACGCGGCCACCGTGCGCACCGTGATTGACGCGGCCCCGCACAGCGCCATGGTGCCCGACTTGCTGGCAGGCAAGTGGGACGGCATGTTCGGCTTTGTCAACACGCTGGTTGCCGCGTCGATAGACGCCGGGCTGGACCCGAAAGAGTTGCACTTCATTGAATACCACGACCATGTGCCCGAGTTGTACGGCATGGCGCTGATGGTGTCGCGCGCGCTGGCAACGAATGAACCCGACACCGTGCGCCAACTGCTGCACGCTTTTAACCGCGGGCTGGTGGACACCATCGCCGACCCAGACGCGGCGATTGACGCACTGGTCAAACGCAACCCGGCGATCAACCGCGAATCCAACTTGCGCCGCCTGATGGGGACGCTGAACCTGGAAATGGGCCGCGCTGAAGGCGGCGTGCTGGGCATTGGCGACCTGGACGACGCCCGTTTTGCGCGCGGCATTGACCTGCTGGTAGCGACCAAAAACCTGCCGCAACACCCGTCAGCAAGTCAGCTGTTTGACCGCCGCTTTTTGCCGCCTTTGCATGAGCGGGTGCGCAGCCTGGTGCGGCCATAAAGCCTCAAAGCTTCACGCCAGCCCCTTTCACCGCAGGCCCGAGCACGGCGACCTGCTCTTTCACAAAGCTGTTGAACCCGGCCACATTTGTCGGTACAGCGGTAATGCCCAGGTCTGCGAATCTCTTTTTGATCTCGGGCATGGCCAGCACCTCATTGCACACCGCGTTCAGGCGAGTCACCATGTCAGCGGGCAACCTGGCAGGGCCTGTCAGGCCAAAGAAGTTCTCCAGCACCAGCTTGCGGTAACCCAGCTCCACCACGGTGGGCACATCGGGCATCAGGGGTGAACGGGTGTTGGCTGTCACAGCCAGAGGAATCAGCTGGCCGGTTTTGAAAAACGGCACATACGAGGTGATCACATCAATGCCCACCGGAATCACGCCAGCAATCAAATCGGTCGTCATGGGTGCACCGCCGCGGTACGGCACATGCTGCAGGTTCACGCCCATGACTTTTTTCATCAGCTCGCCGTGGATGTGGCCGATTGAGCCGGGGCCGCCAGAGCCAAAGTCAACCCGGCCCGATTTGCGGGCGGCCGCCTCAATGTCAGCCACGCTGGTCATGCTGGCCCTGGGGTTGGCCATGATGACCAGCGGCGCTGAGCCCAGATAGCTGATGTGGGTGAAGGCTTCAATCGGGTCATAGGGCAGCTTGTGAGCGTGAAGGGCCCCAGTGCAATCGGGGTGGTGTTGGACAGCATGAAGGTGTAGCCATCCGGCGCGGACTGCGCCACAAAAGACCCGCCTATGGTGCCGCCCGCGCCGGGCTTGTTGTCAACCACCACTGGCTGGCCGAGTTTTTTGGTGAGCTGCTCAGACATCAAACGCGCCACCACGTCACTTGACCCGCCAGGCGGAAAGGTCACAACGATTTTGATGGCTTTGTCAGGCCAGGCGGCCCGCGCTGGCAACGCCAGGGTGGCGGCTCCTGCTGCGGCCCATTGCAGGGCTGAACGACGGGACATCTGGGTGTTTGGCTGGGCGTTTGGCGTGGCGTTTTTCATGGGGGTCACCTCAATCAAATTAAAAGGAGGATTCAATATACGGCGCTCGCACTGGCACGCCAATCGCTTGCAGCTTATGTCTGGCATAAGCCGCCAACGACATAATGCAATGGATCGCACCATATGCGTGCATGAACCCTGTCAGAGTGACCAAATCATGACCCGAGCCACCGACCCTTTTGACACCTACCTCTTGAGAGTCTTCAGCATGCTGATGGCCGAGCGCAGCGTGTCCCGCGCTGCTGCCAGGCTGGACCAGTCGCAACCCGCCGTGTCTGCTGCGCTCAAACGCCTGCGGGACATCCTGGGTGACCCGTTGCTTATCAAAGACAAGCAGCGCATGGTGCCGACCGAGCGCGCCCTGCAGCTTGAAGCATCGGTGCGCATTGTGCTGGGTGAGATTGAGAGCCTGCTGGCCCCGGCCGCCGAGTTTGACCCGGCGACTACCAAGCTGACCTTTCGCGTCGGCACACCCGATTATCTGGCGCCACCGCTGATGGCCAGCCTGGTCAGCTACCTGCGCATGACAGCGCCCAAGGCCAGGCTGGTGTTGATACCGCTGGGCCATGACTATGACTACGAAGCAGCGCTGGCCAATGGTGAGCTGGACATCGTGATTGGCAACTGGCCACAGCCGCCCGAGCACCTGCGCATGGCCATATTGCTGGAGGACGAAGTGGTCTGCCTGGTCAGCCGCGACCACCCGCGTGCCGGGACACAACTCACCGTCACTGATTACCTGAACGGCGCGCACATCGTGCCGCTGACCTACAGCGTGATGCAGCGCGGCGTGGTCGAGTCGCACATGGCCACCCTGCGCTTGAGCCGCGAGCCTACCGTCACCGTGCCTTACTTCAGCATGGCGCCCAGTTTGTTGCCAGGCACCGACCTGATCTTTACCACCAGCCGCCACTTTGCCGAGCACTACGCGCGCCAGTTGCCGCTGACCGTGCTGAGCGCACCCTTCGACTTTCCCACCATGCGTTTTTACCAGCTGTGGCACAGCCGCACCCAGCAGTCACAAAGCCATGCCTGGCTGCGCTCGCTGCTGTCAGCCGTGGCGCGGACGGCGGATGCAACGCAAGGCTTGCGGCAGCCTGGGCAATAAAAGTAAAACCCAAAGCGCTACTAAAATAATAGCTGCTTGCGCCCTTATTGATTGGGCTATAGGCTATTTTTAGCCACAGACCGCAAACGCCTTGCCTGCCAGTTGCGGCTTGATGCCATCAAGCTGGCCGCGCAGCGCTGCATCAACCGCTGGCAGCTTCAGGCGCTGGCCGCGCTGCTCGGCACGCTCTTGGATGACCCTGGCGGTTTTGATGCCTTTTTTGGCAATGCGCTCCAGCTCAGCTTGCGCTTCTGCCTGGGTTTTAAAGTTGCCCAGCGACAGGCCGGGCTCCAGCGTTGGGTTGTTCAGTGCTTCAAACGACACGCCCAGGCCCCGCAGCTCTGACTTTTTCTTGACCACTGCGTCGTCGCTGTTGTACTTGCCCATGTAGACCAGCCAGCGCCCTGGCACCAGCGCGCTTTCAATCACCCAGCTGCTTGCAGGCAGGCTGCTGACGAGCTTTTCGCGCAGAACCATGGTTTGCTCTTCATTGAACAGGCCAACTTGCAGACATTCGGTGGCGCTGGCTGCCGTGCTGTCGCTGGCCACGGCCTGCGCGGCGGTTTGAAGCTGGCTGGCTTCTTGCGGGTTCAAAATGCGCAGCGCCTCGGGTTTGATTTGCTGGGTCATGCGCTGCGGCTCGGCTTGCGTGGCAGGCGCAAAGCCGTATGCCGCCAGCAGCCCTTGCGACCAGGCGAAGTAGCCCGCATTGGCCAGAATCAGCGCCAGAACCAGCAGTCTTAACATGGCCGCACGCTGACTTCAGAACTTGTGATTTCTTTCATACCAGCAGAAGTATGCACCAGCAGCGCCCCTAGCTCTGTCACGCCGTGGGCCTGGCCCTGGGTTGCATCCGACAGCAACACGTCGCGGCCAGCCAGCACGTCACGCCGGGCAAAGCGCGCTTGAAACGGCGCAAAGCCGAACTGCGCAAAGGCCTGCACGGTTTGCACCAGCGGCGGCAACACGGCAAGCAGGGTGTTGGCCACGTCGGCGTCGGGCTGCAAGTCCTGAACGCAACTGGGCTCAACCACCGAACCCGCCAGCGCAGCCAAGGCTACCCTGCGTACATTGATGCCCACCCCGATGATCACGTAGCGCTGGCCTTCAAAGGTGGCGGTTTCAACCAGAATGCCGCCCAGTTTGCGTTCGGTTTTGCCAGGCAACAGCCACAAGTCATTGGGCCACTTCAGGGCAATGCGTTGGGGTGGCGCGTTGGCCAGGTCAAGGCTGTCGGCCAGACTGACGCCCACTGCCAGCGACAGGCCTGACCAGGAGACGGGCGACAGCGCCATACCGAGTGAAAAAATCAAACTGTCACCGCGCTGGCTGTGCCACTGGCGGCTCAAGCGGCCGCGCCCGGCGCTTTGCTGCTCGGCCACCAGCAACGTGGGCTCTGGCCGCCCGGCTTTGAAGCGCCGCATCAGCTCGGTGTTGGTGGAGTCAACGGTGGGCAAAGCCTCACAGGTAAAGCCTGGCAACGTAGGCTCTACAGCCTGCCAGATGGCTTCCAGGGGCCAGCGGATGGGGTCGGTTGCCACACTCACTTCTTCTTGTCTTTTTTCTTTTTCTTGTCGTCTTTGTCTCTGGATTTCTCTTTGGGAGCCAGCAACGTACCCCGGCACTTTTTGGCACCGCACCAGCACGGGTACTCGGCCAGCAGCTTCTTGGTGTATTTGGCGTCAATGATCAGGCCGTAGTCATAAAACAGCTCTTCACCGGCCTTGATATTGCGCAGCGCCTTGATAAACACGCGGCCACCGTCTTCGTCTGCCTCGCAGTTGGGCTTGCAGGCATGGTTGATCCAGCGAGACGAGTTGCCGCCATGTTTGGCGTCAATCACATGTTTTTCGTCTATGTGAAAGTAAAACGTGTGGTTGGGGTCTTTCGGGTCGTGCGGGTGGCGGCGCAGCGCTTCTTTCCAGGTGATGACCTCGCCCACATACTCAATGATGGTTTCGCCTTCGGCAAGGTCAGCCAATGCAAAAACGCCCTTGCCGTGCACGCCTGAGCGGCGGGTTTGAATGCGGCGGGCGTCTGGCGCTGTGGTGACTTCTGCTGATGGGGTCGATGGACTTTTTAGCACGGCAAAACACTTCCCGAAATTTTTGAGGTATGGTTAATTCATGCATGTGCGCGCGCATGTGCGTGCGCCCCCGCGCGAGAAGCCCGTATTGTAGTGATGCGATTTACAGAGCTTGCCCGGGGATAATTTGGGGTCGCGCAAGTCGATTTTCGGGATGAGCTGCTAGGCGCAAAATCCAAGGCAAGGCTGATGCCTTGCCTGATTTTGTAACAACGCAGATCGCCCGAAAATCGACTTGCCCTTCGGGTTGGGGTGAAATCGGGCGATTTGGCTA
>Ga0207936_1000245_pt1 | contig 11898 bp, 9 predicted proteins | sample LakMenEpi19Nov10_FD_150715 | JGI IMG/M metagenome (GOLD analysis project Ga0207936, IMG submission 150715) | Freshwater microbial communities from Lake Mendota, WI - 19NOV2010 deep hole epilimnion (SPAdes) | ecosystem: Environmental > Aquatic > Freshwater > Lake > Epilimnion/Euphotic zone ... | reverse complement strand
CCCAGATACAGCGTCAAGCTGGCGCGAGCCGCACCCAAGGTCTTTTGCAGTGTTGAGTAAGCCAAGTAAGCGCCCGCTCCGGGCATGATGCCCGCTGCTACTACCAGTGCAACCGTCTTCCAGCCCCAAATGGTTTGCGTCATCGCCAGTCCGGACAGCGCCTCTAGCGCCGTCAAAGGGATCAACACCAGTACCCCGCCGCTGATGATGAGCACCAGCCTGGCAATGGGACTGAAGTCTGATGGCCAGCGCTTGAGAAAGATCGAATACAGCGTCCAGCTGATGGTGGCACCCAGAATCCACAAGTCACCCACCACCAGTTTGACTTGCGCCAGCGCACCCCATTGTCCCTTGATGACCACATGCACCAGCCCGGCAAAGGCCAGCGCGATGCCCAGCCACTGCAGCCAGCCCAGCCGCTCGCGCAGCCAAAGGCTGGACACCAGGGCAATAAAAACCGGTGACAGCGCGTAAATCAGCGCGATATTGGTGGCACCGGTTGTGCGCGCGCCGACGTACACCCACGCGCCGCAAATCCACATGCCCAAAGCGCCAAAAACCAGGTAATGCCAGCGATTTTTTAAGACCAATGTACGTTTGGCCGACAGCTCTGGCCAGGCAAAGGGCAGCAATATCAGGGCAGCGATGGTCCAGCGCAACAGCGCCAGCATGTGCGGCGCGATGGTTCCAGGTGCCAAGCGTCCGACCAGATAGTTGACCGACCACAGCAAAGGCGTGATCAAAAGCAGTGCCAAGGCCCAGCGGCGTTCGGACGAATTGGGCATGACTGGCCATCTTTTAAATTGCAAAATGAAATTGTAGGTGCAGGGTGTGTCAACCATTAAACGGGCAAGCGTTTAATGGTCAACACGCCTTAGGCCGAATCAGCATGGATGGATGCTGATTTACGTAGCATTACCAACTGTGTTGGGCTCACCATGCGGCCTACAATCACTCACCTTACAAAACTGACGGATTCTTGACCGTCAACGCCGGAGACTCTTGCCCATGCCCAACACGCCCCTGAACACTGCCGACAAACGCGCCGAATTGCGCTTGGCCGCGCTGGAGTATCACGAGTTTCCGACCCCTGGCAAGCTGCAAATTGCTGCGACCAAGCAACTGACCAACCAGCGCGACCTGGCGCTGGCTTACTCGCCCGGCGTGGCGGCTCCTTGCGAAGAGATTGTTAAAGATCCCAACAATGCCTTCAAATACACCGCACGCGGAAATTTGGTGGCCGTCATTACCAACGGCACGGCCGTGCTAGGCCTTGGCGACATTGGCCCGCTGGCCTCCAAGCCGGTCATGGAAGGCAAGGCGGTCTTGTTTAAAAAGTTTGCTGGCGTTGATGTTTTTGACATTGAGATCGACGAAAAAGACCCAGCCAAGCTGGTCGATATCATTGCGTCGCTTGAGCCAACATTCGGCGCCATCAATCTTGAAGACATCAAGGCGCCTGACTGCTTTTATGTCGAGCGCGAGCTGCGAAAGCGCATGAAAATCCCCGTGTTTCATGACGACCAGCACGGCACGGCAATTACTGTGGGGGCGGCGATTTTGAACGCGCTCAAGGTGGTCGGCAAGGCACCGGGACAGGTCAAGCTGGTAACGTCTGGCGCAGGTGCTGCAGCGCTGGCTTGTTTGAACCTGCTGCTCAAATTGGGCATCGCACGTGAAAACGTTTATGTGACAGACCTGGCTGGCGTGGTGTACGAAGGCCGCACTGAGCTGATGGACGAAGACAAGATACAGTTTGCGCAAAAAACCGAGGCGCGCAGTTTGAGCGACGTGATTGAAGGTGCAGACATCTTTTTGGGTTTGTCAGCGGGCGGCGTGCTCAAGCAGGACATGGTCAAAAAAATGGCTCCCAAGCCGATTATTTTTGCCCTTGCCAACCCGAACCCCGAGATCAATCCCGACGACGTGAAAGCCGTGCGTGACGATGCCATCATTGCCACCGGCCGTACCGACTACCCAAACCAGGTCAACAACGTTCTGTGCTTCCCGTACATCTTCAGGGGTGCGCTGGATGCGGGTGCATCAACCATCACGATTGAGATGGAAATTGCCGCTGTCCACGCCATTGCCGAGCTGGCGCAGGCTGAGCAAAGCGAAGTGGTGGCGGCCGCCTATGTTGGTGAAAAACTCGCCTTTGGCCCGGAGTACTTGATACCCAAACCGTTCGACCCGCGCCTGATGATGAAAATCGCACCCGCGGTGGCCAAAGCGGCGGCAGACAGCGGCGTGGCGCTGCGCCCGATTGCTGACATGGAAGCCTACCGCGCCAGGCTGCAAAACTTCGTCTATGCGTCGGGCACTGCCATGAAGCCCATTTTTGATGCCGCCAAGCGAGCCAGCAAAAAGCGTGTGGCCTTTGCCGAAGGTGAAGAAGAACGCGTTTTGCGTGCCTGCCAGATTGTGGTCGATGAAGGCGTGGCGCGCCCCACATTGATAGGTCGGCCTGTTGTGATTGCCAAGCGCATCGAAAAATTTGGCTTGCGCCTGAAAGAAGAGCTGGACTACGACGTCGTCAACGTCGAGCAAGACCCGCGCTATCGCGACTTCTGGCAGACCTACCACCGCCTGACCGAGCGGCAAGGCACAACCGTGCAAACCGCAAAAATTGAAATGCGCCGCAGGCTCACGCTGATAGGCGCGATGTTGCTGCGCAAGGGCGAAGTGGATGGCCTGATTTGTGGCACCTGGGGCACCACCAACACGCATTTGCAATACATTGACCAGGTCATCGGCAAGCACCCGGGAGGTGCAGACAGTACCAATCAGGACATGCCGGTGTACGCCTGCATGAACGGCCTGTTGCTGCCCGACCGCCAGATCTTTTTGGTCGACACACATGTCAACTACGACCCCACGCCTGAAGAGCTGTGCGAAATCACTGCGCTGGCGGCTGAGGAGATGATGCGTTTTGGCATCAAACCCAAAGCGGCGCTGCTGTCACATTCCAACTTTGGCAGCAGCAACGAGCCCAGCGCCCGCAAAATGCGCCGCACACTGGAATTGCTGCGCGAACAGGCGCCGTGGCTGGAAGTGGACGGTGAAATGCACGGGGACATCGCACTGGACGGCAAACAGCGTGAGGCCCTCATGCCGCACAGCGCCTTGATGGGCGACGCCAATTTGCTGGTGTTCCCCAACATTGATGCCGCCAATATTTCGTACAACCTGCTGAAAACAGCCGCCGGTGGCAACATTGCCATCGGTCCCGTGCTGCTGGGAGCGGCGCAACCTGTGCATATCCTCACAGCCAGTGCGACTGTGCGAAGAATTGTAAATATGACAGCCTTGACCGTGGCTGACGCAAACGCTGCGAGATAAGCCCTTCCTAGATAGCTAGCACTAACTTTAGTTAGCTGGGGGCAGCACTGGTTCTGCTTTAATTTTCAGCAGGCTATTGCGTTTTTTTTTAACTTGCGGCACACTATACCTCTTGAATTTTAAGGGTTAACCCGGTCCGAAATGGACTGCCGTGGTGTCCCTGACATCCAAGAAAAGGTTTTTTCATGTTCTCCAATTGGGATGGGTCGGTGGCGAAGAAGTCTGCCAAATCAGCCCTTACGGCTGGTTTGCTGGCTCTGGGCTTGATGCTGTCGGGCACTGGTTTGGTGCACGCCAAGGGGCCAGCAGCCGGTGTTGTCACTGACACGATTGCGCTGGCGCAGTTGCCCATTCAAGGCCAGGACATGATGAAGTTGATTTACACGGGCGGTCCGTTCAGATACGACAAGGATGGCACGGTGTTTGGCAATCGGGAAAGAATTCTTCCCGCCAAAAATCGCGGTTTTTACCGTGAATACACCGTCAGAACACCGGGTGAACGTACGCGAGGCGCAAGGCGCATTGTGTGTGGTGGCATCAAGCCGACTGCACCTGATGCGTGTTATTACACAGACGACCATTACGCCAGCTTTCGCAAGATTGCCCAGTGATTGTTTTTTAAAGACGGGTTGTTATTTTGAGTTTTGATCATTTTGTAGAAAGACACACGGAGATGGATACACCACTTCGTAAGGACGCTGACATGCCTTTAAAAGGAATTCGACCCAACATCGTTCAATCGATTCGCGCGTTTCGCGTGCCCGAGTTGCAGGATGCCGCGACACAGCTTGGCCAGCATTTCCTGTACGCCAACCTGAGCAGCGCTCAGAGCAAGCAGGACATTCTGGACATGGTTGCCGCCCAGTACACCTTTCCCGCACACTTCGGCAAAAACTTTGACGCGCTGTATGACTGCCTGACGGATCTGGTTCACAAGTCAGGCCCGCAGCCAGGCTTTATCGTGGTGCTGGAGCAAATCCCCGCACACGCCAAGTTTGACAAAGAGGCGCGCGAGCAACTGCTGGACATCTTCCGGGATGCCGCTGACTACTGGGCGGATCGAAAGATCCCGTTCCGGTGCTTCTATTCTTTTCTGTAGCCCGCTCCCCAGACAATAGCCAAGGGGATCGGGCGAATGAGGCTCAAGTGGTAGCAGCTGACGGCGAAGAAGCCATGCCTACCGACAAACTACTCGATGTGTCGCCGTTAGCGCTGCGCATGAGCAGCCCGTTTAATTCGGGTTACTGGCTGGCAGCCGCTTAAACCGGACTGAAAACCAAAAAGCCCTCAAACGTGATGTTTGAGGGCTTTTTTATGTGCCAAATCAGGCTTCAGACCAATAAATACGGGCGCAAGCAGCTCCTAAAACAGGAGTATTTATGCAGTTTGAGCCAGCGCAATGTACTCGGCCACCGGCACCTCTTCAGCCCGCCGCTGCAAGTTAAACGACCCGCTGAAGTTGCGCGCCTCCAGCCACTTGCCCAGTGAATGGCGCAGCAGCTTGCGCCGCTGGCTGAAGGCAACGCGCACCAGCTCGCTGAAGAGTTTGACGTCCAGTGCTTCAGGCTTTGCATGCGGCAACATGCGCACGATGGCGCTGTCAACACGTGGCGGCGGGTCAAAACTTGTCGGCGGCACAAAAAGCACGTTTTCCATCGCGTAACGCCATTGCAGCATCACGCTCAGGCGGCTGTAGTCGCTGGTGGACGGCTTGGCCACCATGCGGTCTATCACTTCTTTTTGCAGCATGAAATGTTGATCTTGCACCGCATCAGCCACATCCAGCAGGTGAAACAAAATTGGCGTGGAGATGTTGTAGGGCAAGTTGCCGACGATCCTGAGCTTGCCTTTGGCCATGTCTGCCAGCGCGCGAAAATCAACCCGCAGTACATCCGACTCGATCACGGTCAGCTCCGGCTTTTTGCGCAGCAGCACCGCAAGGTCACGATCCAGCTCAATGACAGTTAAATGCCCAAGGCGCTCGACCAGCGGCTGCGTCATCGCGCCCAGGCCGGGGCCGATTTCAACCATGGCTTGCCCGGCAGCAGGTGCTATGGCCTGGACAATGTCTTCAATGATGCCCCGGTCGGTCAGGAAGTGCTGGCCGAAGCGTTTGCGGGGAATGTGTTTAGAGTGGTGACTCACGAAACTCCACATAAGCCCGGCCGCGAATTTCCTGGGCCCACACGGCATAGGCGTCTTCAAGTTTTTTCTCGCGTATCACGCTGCGGGCCAGCTCGCGCTGGTCGCGGCTGGACAGCTGGGTCTCGCGACGCTCAAGCACCTGAATCAAATGGACACCAAAACGCGACACCACTGGCTCGGACATCTGGTTGGGTGCCAGACTGTTCATGGCTTGCTCAAACTCGGGCACAAACATGCCAGGGTTGGTCCAGCCCAGATCGCCACCGTCTTTGGCTGAGCCGTCATCGCTGCTTTCGCGTGCCAGGGTCGCAAAATCAGCCTGGCCTGCTGCGACTCGTTTTTTAAAATCAGCCAGCTTTTCTTTGGCCACTGATTCGCGTTGTTGAGGGGTGACGCGCAGCAATATATGCCGCGCACGGGTCTGCGTGACGTTCACGCCCGGCATACCCGCCTGACGCTTTTCAACCACCTTCAAAACGTGAAAGCCCGCACCGCTGCGCACGGGACCGGCAATACCGCCCGTGCGCAGTTTTTCAGTGGCCTGCAAAAACAGGGGCGGGTACCTGTCGGCACTGCGCAGACCCAGCTGCCCGCCCGAAGCACGCAATGAAGGTTCAGAAAACTCATTGACGAGTGCGACAAAGTCGGTTCCGGCTTTGGCACGGTCTGCGGCAGTCTGGGCTTTGGCCTGCAGGGCCGTGACCTGCTCTGGCGTGGCATTTTCAGGCACAGCCACCAAAATTTGTGCCAGGTTGATCTCAATGGCAGCGCCATCGCCTTCCTGGTCGCGTAAAAACTGGTCGACATCAGCATCGGTCACCTTGACGCGCGACTCGACCTCACGCTGGCGAAAACGGTTGACCAGCAATTCGTCTCGCAAGCCGTCGCGAAACTTGTCATACGCCAGGCCGTCAGCCGCCAGGCGTTTGCGCAGCTCTTGAACTGTCAACTGGTTTTGCTGGGCAACGCTTAACTCTGCATTGTTGATAGCGCTTTCGTCTATCCGCAGCCCTGAAAAGCGCGCTTCCTGCAACTGCAGCTTGTCGGAGATCAGTCGCTCAAGCACCAGCCGGGTCAACTCATCACGCGGCGGCATGGCGGCGCCGGCTTGTGTCAGTTGCTGCTCGGTGCGTAGCAGGCTGTTGCGCAATTCGTTGTTGGTCACGGGCTCAGAATTGACGACCGCCACAATGAAATCAGCCGAGCGCTGGCGGCCAAACAGCGGATTGCTGACAGCGGCAGGCGGTGTTGACAGCCGCACCGGGCCAGTTGACTGCCGAAGCGTTTGCGCCTGTGCCATCAGGCAAGGCAACGCCAGCAGTAACACGGCCATGCCGTGGGCAAAAGCAAAAGGAGTGTGATTGAAATAGCTCTGGATGCTGTGTTTAGTCATAAGTGGTGAAGCGGCTTGGCGCGGTTATCTGGTCACGCAGGAACTGGTAGCGGGGAACATTGGCCTTGAGTGTGTCGAGTGGGTTCACGCCCAGGCGTGAAAAGCCGACCAGCTCAAGCTGAAACAAAATACGGGTGTTGGCCGTTGTCACGCCGCTTTGCGAACGCTGCAGCACCACACGGCCTATCCAGCAGCAGCCATCGTACTCAAGGCCGACGACGGCATCAACCAGTTTTTTGTCCTGAAAGCTGTAATTGAGCCGTCCTACGCCATAGGTGCGTCCGCCGCCCTGGCCGTTGCCAGCGCCCAGGTCTTTGCCTTTGTCCCCCCAAAGGTCGTTGATCGGCCACTGCCAGCCCACGTCAAGCGAGCTGCTGACATTGCGCTGGCGCCTGACCGACGCGCTGACCACGCGGTAGTTGCTGGGGCTGTACCGCACGCCGAAAGTTGAACGCTCGGATTTGCTGATCTTCGGGTTGTACTGCAACGTGCCGTCAAACGACCATTCAGGCACCCAGTTAATCGACGTGCCAAAAAGCACATCGCTGATGCGGTCGGTGACTGGCAAGCCGCCTGGCAGCGTGACTTTCTGGTCTGAAAAACGCAGTCGCTGTGCCACACCCACCCGCACCGCCTCGGCGCCGGTATCAGGGTTTAAAAGCCGCGAGGTCACGCCCAGCGTGAGCAGGTTGGCATCTGAAATGCGGTCGTTGCCAACAAATGCGTTTTCAGTGAACACGGTGGCAAAGTTGAAGTCGTTTGCGCCTGAATCGTAATTGGGCAGCCGCGACTGGTCACGGTAGGGCGTGCGGACATAAAAAGCGCGTGGCTCCAGCGTTTGCGTGAAGTTGCGGCCAAACACATTGGCCGGGCGCTCAAATTGCAAACCGCTGTCCAGGCTGAAGGTGGGCACAGCGCGTGAAGCGGTGGTGGCACCACCGACCAGCGGCGCGTCAAATTTATACGTGGTGGCGTGCAGTTGCAGCTTGGGCGTGATGTAGCCACCCGGCGTGATGAAAGGGCGGCTGATCTGGGTGATCGACACTGCCCGGTCAGAGTTGGGCTGTTTGGTCAACAGCCGGTCTGACGAAAACCGCGTGAAGTCGCCAGACGCGGACCAGTCAAACCCGCTGACGCCCGCCACCGGCACATTGACCCGTGTATAGGCCGCTGTGAGTTGCGGCAACCTGTCGTACGGCGGCACGATGACTGACAGCGGGTCTTGCAGGGTCTGCCATTTCAGTGCCCGCACCGATGTGGACAAGTAACCCTTGCTCCAGTTCAAACTGCCGTCGCTTGACAGCAGGCGCTGCGTCAGCGAGCTGCTGCTGCGCGGAAAGTCACGCCAGTAGTTGTTGTCACTGACGCGGTTCAGATTCAGGTTCAGGCCCAGACTGCCCACTTCACTCAAGCCAGTGTTGATCGAGCCGCTGTGCTCCAGGGCATAAGACCAGCGGTTGATTTTTCGCAAAGCGTCGCTGGGCAGATAGTTGGTGCGCAGCCTGCCCGCATAGTCGCGTTCCAGATAGCGCGCCTCAGCGCCCAGGTTAATGCCGCGCTTGCTCATGACAGTGGTGGTCAGCGTGGCATCGCGGTTGGGCGCAATGTTGAAGTAATACGGCTGGCTGACCTCAAAACCGCTGGTGCTGTCGAGGTTGAACGTCGGTGGCAGCAAACCGGATTTGCGCTTGTCACTGAGGGGGAAGCTGATGGTCGGGAAAGCCAGAATCGGCACATTTTTAAAGCGCAGCACTGCGCCTGTGGCCTCACCGGTTTCAGACTCCTTGTCAAACTTGAAGCTGGTGCCGCTGAGCACCCAGGCGGGCTCCCAGGTTGTTTCGTCCGTGCGCTCGCAGGTGGTGAAGGTGGCCTGGCGCGCCACCAGACGCTGGTCGTCAATAAAATCAATGCGTTCGGCCGTGCCGTTGCCGCCGTTGGACAAAAACCGGTAAGTAGGGCTTAAAAAATAGCCCTCAAAAGTGTCAATTTTCAGTTGCAGCTCAGGGCCACTGAACAGATTGCCACCGCTGTTGATGCGCACATTGCCACGGCTGATGGTTTGGTCGTCCGGCTGGTAGTACTCAATGCGGTCTGCACGTATGGCGTTTTTGCCCTGGCGCACCTCGGCATTGCCGTCGATGATGGTTTCCAGGTCCGTGCGGCCAGAAATACGGTCGCCAAAAACAAAGGTCGGCGGCTTGGCAGCCTTGTCGTCTGGCGGTGTTTCAGCCAGCATGGGGGTGCTTTTTAATACCAGCGGCGTGTCGTCAAGACCAACGCCTTGCACTGGCGCATCCAGTGCCTGCGCCCAGGCGGGCGCGCCCAGCATCCCCAGGCCGGTGGCAGACACCAGACAGAGAACGGCACGACGCACCGGGGAGGCAATAAAAAGCTGGCGGGATGCGCGGCGCATCATGAATGAGAGATAAACCCGTTTGTAGAATCAGGCATGATTATCCATGACCGCCCAGCCGCCAATCTGGCTGCAACCCACGTGCCCATTGTCTGGGCAGAACCGGCTCGAGAGCAGGCTTTCAGGGCCTGGTTAGAAGGCGTAGCGCCGGCACACGCTCTGAACGTTTCCAGCCTGCGCCTGGCCTCTGCTGACGCCAGTTTCAGGCGCTATTTCAGGATCGACGCGCACCCGGCCAGTTGCATCATCATGGACGCGCCGCCCGACAAGGAAGACTGCCAGCCGTTTGTCAAAGTCGCCGGCCTGATGGCTGAAGCGGGCTTGCCCGCTCCGCGCGTGCTGGCCTGGGACCAAAGCACCGGCTTCATGCTGCTGAGCGACCTGGGTGCGCAAACCATGATGGAAGTCATTTCCCCACCGCTGGCTGTTGACGCGATTGCCCAGCCCAAGGCGGCGCACTACGAGCTGTACGTGCAGGCTCTAGAGACGCTGTTGCGCTGGCAGCTGTCGTCAAAGCCTGGCGTGCTGCCCCCGTATGACGACGCGCTGCTGTCCCGCGAGCTGGCGCTGTTCCCCGACTGGTATGTGGCGCAGCACCGCAGTTTTGCCTTGACGACAGCCCAGCAAACCGTGCTGGATGACGCGTTCAAACACATCAAGGCGAGTAATTTGCAGTCGCTGGGTGGTGCGCAAGTGTTTGTGCACCGCGACTACATGGCGCGCAATTTGATGGTCAGTGACGGCAAGCTTGGCGTGCTCGATTTTCAGGACGCAGTCTACGGCCCCATCACGTACGACATTGCCAGCCTGATGCGTGATGCGTTTTTGACTTGGGAAGAAGACTTTGTGCTCGACATCACGGTGCGCTACTGGCAACAGGCGCGCAAGGCCGGGCTGCCGGTGGGCGACGACTTTGGCGAGTTTTACCGCGCGGTGGAATGGATGGGCCTGCAGCGCCACCTGAAAATCCTCGGCATTTTTGCCCGCCTGACGCTGCGCGACGGCAAACCCAGGTACCTGGCCGACACGCCACGCTTTATCAAATACGTGCGCGCCACCGCTGCCCGCTACCGCCAGCTGGGCCCGCTGATGGTGCTGCTGGACGCGATTGAAGGCAACGAGACGCGGGTCGGGTACACGTTTTAGTTCATCAGAAACAATAGCTGCTTGCGCCCGTATTGATTGGGCTAAAGCCCTTTTTGACAGCTTAAAACGCCTCAAAAGCTGCCGCGCAGCAGCATCGCCTTACACCGGTAACTGCTGTTTGGCCTGCAGGTAGTGGTGGGTAAACACATCCAGATACGCCTCAAGCGCCTGCCCCGCCAGCGCATCGCCGCCAAGGGCCAGGCACATGGCCGCGACTTCAGACGTGCAAAAGTGCGCGTCACGCTGCGAGCGGCGCAGCTTGTAGTTAGACAGCTGCTCACTCTGCAAACTCAACACAGGCAGCTTGTCCAGATAAGGGCTTTTGCGAAACATCTTGCGCGCCTCGGGCCAGGTGGCGTCCAGCAGGACAAACAGCGGGCGCCTGGTGGTTGCGGTTTGCACCTGGTGCACCACCCGCTCAGGCGCTACAAACTCACCCGGAAACACCAGGTACGGCTGCCATTGCTCATCTGCCAGCAAGGCCAGCAGCGCTGGGTCAACCTCCGTCCGTGCCCAGCCAAAGGCAAATGTATCGGCCACGACATCGGCCACCAGCCAGCCCGTGTTGCTGGGCTTGAGCGCCTCAATGTCGGCCATGATCAAACACACACCTGCGTTACAGGGCACAACTGGGCGCAAGGCACACAGACAGTGGCTAACCACCAGGCGGCAGCCCGCACAGCGCTCAGCCTTGGAGCCGCCGCGCGCCAAGAAAGGCTTGGAGCTGCGCGCCAGCCGCGCCGTGCGCAGGCGGCTGACAGCGTGCGGCGGATGGTCGATAGAAATGACCTGGGCTCGGCTTATTTTGCTGGCCGGTGCAGCGCACAAATCTTGTTGCCGTCGGGGTCACGCAGGTAAGCCAAGTAAAGGTTGCCCGCCGGTCCCTCACGAAAGCCCGGCGGCTCTTCGCAGCTTGTGCCGCCGTTGGCAATGCCTGCTGCATGAAAGGCATCGCCCTGCTCGGCCGACTGCACCACAAACCCAATGGTGCTGCCATTGCCATGCGTGGCGGGCTCGCCATTGATGGGCGTGGTGATGGCAAACGTGCCTGTGGGGCTGCGGTAAAAGTAGCGGTTTTTGTTGGCCACGCCCGGGCCCAGGCCCAGCGTGCCCAGCAGCGCGTCGTAAAACTTGCGCGAGGCCTCAAGATCATTTACACCAAGCATCACATGACTGAACATCGTTGTCTCCGTTTTAAAGTGCTCTACGAGCGGATGGCTATCTTTTAGATGGTAGCCCAAACTTTGTACAGATTAAACACACTGATGCTGCTGATCAGCGCGCCGACCAGCATCAACAGCGTTTTGGCTTTCAGGTATTTGGTCATGCAGGCGGCAAATGGCGCTGCTACCAGCCCGCCCGTGGCCAGGCCTGCCACCAGCACCCAAACGGTGGCATCCAAAATGGACAGGAAAGACGCCGCTACCGTGACGGTGAGAAAAAACTCCGCCAGATTAACCGA